>SKER01000191.1_pt1 | contig 80731 bp, 66 predicted proteins | sample 4826961 | NCBI WGS metagenome assembly SKER01 (sample SAMN11008804, study PRJNA524170) | human gut metagenome | biome: Human fecal sample; material: Feces; isolation source: fecal sample from pouch patient p47 | host: Homo sapiens | place: Israel: Tel-Aviv | collected 2016-11-16
GCCTCGGCCCGACCCGCAGCCTGCAGGGATAAGTCGAAGGGACCGCGCAGCGGCGATTTTGCTGGCCGGAGCCCGGGGGTACAGGGGGCGGCGGCGACTGGCCGCCCCCTGTGCGCTCCCTGCGCCATAAGAGACAGAACGCAGAAGATCAACCGGGAGCGCAATCTGCCCGGAATTAACATAGAAGTTGTAGCCCTGCCAAACGTTGTGGTCCTGCCAAACATAGTGCGAACAGGGACATTTCCGGTTGTGCCGCCATTTCGCCGGGTGGCGGCTGCGCCTTACCCGGCCTACGGGGTCTACAGGCGATCTTTGCTTCCCAGGCCCGGCAAGCGCTGCGCCGGAGGGCAATTTATCGGCGCCGTACCCGGCCTACAACGACTGCCGGGCAATCCTACTCGGACGACGACTCAACCCTGCGCGGCGTCGATGTCGTCAAACACCTGCTGCGCCAGATGCATCGTGGCATTGGCCGCCGGCAGCCCGCAGTACAGCGCAGAGTGCATGATCAGCTCTTTCAGTTCATCGCGGGTCACCCCGTTGTTAAACGACGCGCGCAGATGCATCTTCAGCTCCGCCTCGCGATTGAGAGCGATCAGCATGGCAATAGTGATCATGCTGCGGGTATGGTGATCGAGCCCCGGACGCGTCCAGGTCTCGCCCCAGGCATAGCGGGTAATAAAGTCCTGAAACTCATCATTCAACGGCGTCAGATGCTGCAGCGTACGGTCGACGTGGGCGTCGCCCAATACTTTGCGCCGTACCGCCATCCCGTCCTGATAGCGCTGTTTATCATCCATGGCGTTCCCCCTGGAAAAAGCTCAGCAGCGCTGAAGTAAAGCTTTTCGGCGCCTCAATGTTAGACAGATGCGATGCCGCCAGAACCACCACCTCGGAGGCGGGGATCTGCTGCTGCAGGAAATGAGCGTCACCGACCGTGGTGACAGGGTCACTTTCCCCGGCGATGATTAGCGTCGGCAGCGGGATCTGCCCCACTTCGCCCCGCAGGTCGGCGGCGGCCAGCGCCTCACAGCAGGCGGCATAGCCTTCAGCATCGGTATGGGTCAGCTGGTGACAAAGCGCCTCGACCACCTCCGGCGCCTTCTGGCGAAACGCGTGGGTGAACCAGCGGTCTGCCGCTCCGGCGGCCACCACCGCCATCCCCTCCTGACGTACGGCCCGCGCCCGCGACAGCCAGCTGGCCTGATCGCCAATGCGCGCCGCGGTGTTGGCGACCGCCAGACCATGAAAACGCTCCGGCGCAAAGCGGCCCAGCCACAGGCCGGTCAAACCGCCCATCGAGATCCCGCAGAACCAGGCGCGGTCGATATTCAGGTGATCGAGCAGCGCAATCACATCCTCACCCAACTGGGCGAGGGTCACTTTGCCATTTTTCGTCGTTTTACCGTGGCCGTGCGTGTCGTAGCGCAGCACCCGGAAATGGGCGGTTAACGCCTCGATCTGCGGCTGCCACATCGCCCGGGTGGTGCCCAGCGAATTGGAGAGGACGATAACCGGCGCGCCATCCGGCCCGTCGAGTTGATAATCAAGATTCATCACGTTGCTCCTGATAACGCGCCAGCACCTGGCGCACAAAGCGTTCGGCGCTGCCGGTCGCCGTTGCCGGGTCCAGCAGCGTGGTTAAGCGTTCACGAGAGAGATACTGACTGACCTGTGGGTCAGCCGCGAGCAGATCGACCAGCGGGCAGTGACGGTCCAGCGCCTGGCGGCACAGCGCTTCGATGTGATGATGCGCCTCGGCTTTGCCAATGAATTCCGCCAGCGCCAGAGTCACCGCCTCAGCCATAATCAGCCCATGGGTGATATCGAGATCGGCGCGCATTTTCTGCGGGAAAACCTGCATGTCGCGCACCAGCGCCTCGCTTTGCGCCAACGCCCCGCCCACCAGGGTAATTAGCTCCGGCAGGGTCTCCCACTCCGCCTGCCAGCCGCCCAGCGCCCGCTCATGCTGCTGGAGTTGGCTGGCGTAGAGCGTCGCCATCAGCCCCGGCGTACGCTGGGCGGCGGTCAGGATCGCCGCGCAGGCCACCGGATTGCGCTTATGCGGCATCGTCGACGAACCGCCGCGGCCTTCCGCCACCGGCTCGCCCACCTCAGCCACTTCGGTCTGCATCAGCAGGGAAAAGTCGTTAGCGAATTTCCCCAGCGTGCCGCAGACACCGGCAAACCAGGTGCCCGCCTCCAGCAGCCGATCGCGCTGGCTGTGCCACGGAGTATCCGGCAGCGACAGACCGAGGATCTGCGCCAGCGCCAGGCCAACCGCCGGCCCTTTCTCTTTTAGCGCCTCCAGAGTGCCTGCGGCGCCGCCAAACTGCAGCACCAGCAGCCGCGGACGCATCTCGCGCAGCCGCTGCTGCCAGCGCAGGAGCGCGTCGAGGGTGCCCGCCAGCTTCAGGCCAAAGGTCACCGGCAGCGCGTGCTGCATCCAGGTCCGGCCAGGCATCACGGTATCGCGATAACGATCCGCCTGGAGAGCCAGGGCCGCCAACAGCTGCTCAAGCAGAGTCTCAGCGGCATCCAGCGCCCCGCGCAGCTGGAGCACCAGTCCGGTGTCGATGGCGTCCTGGCTGGTAGCGCCCCAGTGAACGTAGCGCGCAGCCTCAGGATCTCGCGTTTTTACCTGGGCCGTCAGCTGTTTCACCAGCGGGATCGCCAGGTTACCGGCTCCCACCGCCGCCTCGCCCAGCGCGGCAAAATCGATGGCCTCGTGGCGGCAGGCCGCGACAATTGGCCCGACCGCTTCCGGCGGCACCATCCCGCAGGCGGCCTGCGCTTGCGCCAGCGCCGCTTCAAAATCCAGCATGCCCTGCACCCGCTGCGCGTCGCTGAACCAGTCGGTTAGCGGACTGCTGCGCAGCATCGGGGTCAACAAACTCATTCTGGCTCCTTAAACGCGTTCAATAATCAGGGCGATCCCCTGTCCGACGCCGATGCACATGGTGCACAGGGCGTAGCGGCCGCCGGTCCGTTTCAGCTGATAAGCCGCGGTCATCGCCAGCCGGCCGCCGGAGGCACCGAGCGGGTGGCCCAGCGCAATCGCCCCGCCGTTAGGGTTCACGTGGGCGGCATCGTCCGGTAAGCCCAAATCACGGGTCACCGCCAGCGCCTGCGCGGCGAAGGCTTCATTCAGCTCAATGACATCCATCTGGCCTAATGTCAGGCCGGTCTGCGCCAGCACCTTGCGCACCGCCGGCGCCGGGCCAAACCCCATGATCCGCGGCGCAACGCCCGCCGTCGCCACGCCGACCACCCGGGCCAGCGGCTGAAGATCGTTAGCCGACAGCGCCGTCTCGCTGGCCAGCAGCAGCGCGCAGGCGCCGTCGTTAACCCCGGAGGCGTTACCGGCGGTAACGCTGCCGTCGGCGCGCACCACGCCGCGCAGTTTAGCCAGCGCCTCCAGCGAGGTGCTGCGCGGGTGCTCATCGCGGCTAAACAGCAGCGGCTCGCCTTTGCGCTGCGGCACCTGGACGGCGATCAGCTCATCGGCGAAACGCCCCGCCTCTTGCGCCGCGGCGGTACGCAACTGACTGCGTAAGGCGAACGCGTCCTGATCGGCACGGGAGATGGCAAACTCATCGGCGACGTTTTCCGCCGTCTCCGGCATAGAATGCACGCCGTACAGGGCTTTCATCTGCGGGTTAATAAAGCGCCAGCCGATGGTGGTATCCTCCATCTGCATGCTGCGGCTAAAGGCGCTCTCCGCTTTCCCCATCACAAACGGCGCGCGGGACATGCTCTCCACCCCGCCGGCGATCATCAGCTGCGTCTCCCCGCTTTTAATCGCCCGCGCCGCAACGCCGATCGCATCAAGGCTGGAACCGCACAGGCGGTTGATGGTGCTCCCGGGCACGCTCTCCGGCAGGCCGGCCAGTAGCAGCGCCATCCGCGCCACGTTGCGGTTATCTTCCCCGGCCTGGTTGGCGCAGCCAAAGATCACATCGTCAATGCGCGAGGGATCCAGTCCGGGGTTCCGCGCCAACAGCGCTTTCAGCGGCAGCGCCGCCAGGTCGTCAGCGCGCATCGTCGCCAGGGCACCGCCGAAACGGCCAAAGGGTGTACGCACCGCATCACAGATAAATGCCTGATTCATCATAGGTTCCTTACGCGCTTTCCGCCAGTTGTTGAAAGGTCAGCGCCACCGGAGTGATGCGCTGCAGCTCTTCAAAAGAGAGGCCGTTAAAGATTTCCCGCACCACCGGGCCGCGGTCGGTGATGTCGATCACCGCCAGGTCGGTATAGATCCGGCTGACGCAGCCGACGCCGGTCAGCGGGTAGCTGCACTGCGCCACCAGCTTGCACTCGCCGTCACGGGTCAGGTGGTCCATCATCACAAATACCTGGCGGGCGCCGATGGCCAGATCCATCGCCCCGCCAACGGCCGGGATCGCATCCGGCGCACCGGTGCTCCAGTTGGCGAGGTCGCCGCTGGCGGAGACCTGATAGGCCCCCAGCACGCAGATATCGAGATGGCCGCCGCGCATCATGGCGAAGGAGTCGCCGTGGTGGAAATAGCAGCCCCCCTGCAGGAGGGTGACATACTCTTTACCGGCATTGATCAGCTCCGGATCTTCTTCGCCAGGCAGCGGTTTCGGCCCCATCCCCAGCAGGCCGTTTTCGCTGTGCAGGAACACCTCTTTGTCAGCGGGCAGGTAATTGGCAATCCGGGTCGGCAGGCCGATGCCGAGGTTGACGTAAGCGCCTTCGGGAATATCGCGGGCCACGCGCTGGGCCATTTCGTCACGGGTCAGTTTTTGCATGTCGGGCTCCTCAGGCGCGTTGTGCGGCAGTCAGGTTTTCCAGCGAGAAGACGCGCTGGACGAAAATGCCGGGGGTGATGATGTTTTCCGGATCGAGGTCGCCCAGCGCCACCAGCTGCGAGACCTCTACGATGGTGGTTTTCGCCGCTGTCGCCATGATCGGGCCAAAGTTGCGCGCCGCCTTGCGATAGACCAGGTTGCCCCAGCGGTCGCCCTGGTGGGCTTTAATCAGCGCGAAATCGGCTTTGATCGGGTACTCCAGCACGTAGTGGCGACCGTCGATTTCCCGTGTCTCCTTACCTTCCGCCAGCGGCGTGCCGTAGCCGGTGGGGGTAAACACTGCCCCCAGCCCGGCGCCGGCCGCCTGGATCCGCGCCGCGAGGTTGCCCTGCGGCACCAGCTCCAGCTCCACTTTGCCGCGACGGTAGAGATCATCGAAAATCTGCGAATCCACCTGGCGCGGAAAGGAGCAGATCATTTTGCGCACCCGGCCCGCCTTGAGCAGCGCAGCGAGACCCACTTCCCCGTTGCCGGCGTTGTTATTTATGATGGTCAGGTCGCGAGCGCCCTGGTCAATCAGGGCGTCAATCAGAAAGGTCGGCTGGCCGGCGGGGCCAAAGCCGCCGATCATAATAGTCGCCCCATCGTGGATCCCGGCGATGGCCTCGCTCAGCGTCGATACGCTTTTATCAATCATCAGATCGCTCCAGTGATGTGCGGTAATCGCACTTTTATTCGTTGTTCGCACAAAATGTGACCCGCTTAACGATGTCGGTCAAGGGCGATAATCGAAATATGGTGCGATAATCGAACATCGGTTATCTTTAGCGAAAGAATGTGATCGATGGCAAATATGGGGAACAGAAATGGACAAGCATCCAGACGATTTACTGACCGGCGACGGCGATCCGTTTAAAGGCGATCCTAACTTCATGGCCTCCCTGGCGCGGGGTCTGGAGGTGATTCAGGCGTTCACGCCGCAGCGGCCCCTGCTGTCTATCTCACAGATCAGTCAGAAGACCGGCATCCCGCGCGCCGCGGTGCGCCGCTGCCTGTATACCCTGAGCAAGCTGGGGTTCGTGTATGCCGAAGACGGTAAGAATTTCCAGCTGCGGCCGCGGATCCTGGCGCTGGGCCACGCCTGGCTGGCCTCGACGCCGCTGGCGCGTTCGGCGCAGCCGGTGCTGCGGCATCTGAGCGAAATGCTCAATGAGTCCTGCTCCATCGCCACCCTCGACGGCGACGATATCCTGTATATCGCCCGCGCCTCCAGCTCGCGGATTATGACCATCGACCTGGATATCGGCAGTCGCCTTCCGGCGTGGGCGACCTCGATGGGCCGGGTGCTGCTGAGCCATCAGCCGGAGGAGAAGCTCAACGATATGCTGGCCCGGGTGACCATGATCCGCTATACCCCACAGACGGTGGATTCGGTGGCGAAGCTGCGCGCCGAACTGAAACGGGTGCATCAGCAGGGGTATGCCCTCAACGATCAGGAGCTGGAGATGGGGCTGCGCTCCCTCGCGGTCCCGCTGTTTAACGCTCAGGGGCAGGTCCAGGCGGCACTCAACGTCGGGGTGCATGCGGGCCAGATGACGGCCCGCGAGATGATCGAGCGCGTGCTGCCGGAGCTGCAAAAAGCCGCCCGCGAGCTGACGCTGCTTCTGCGCTAACGACTGCGCTTGGCGTGCTGCTCCCAGGTCTCCTGCTTCGCCTGCGCCGATTTACGCAGCGCGACATAGCAGGCGCCGCTGCCGCCATGATGCGGAAGCGCGGCGCAGAAGGCCTGCACCTCCGGCAGCTCTTCCAGCCAGCGCGCCAGATAGCTGCGGATAATATTGGCGTGGGACTGGTCGTCGCGGCCTTTGCCGTGAACGATCAGCACATTGCGTAACCCCTCTTTCTGCGCCTGTACCATAAAGGCGAAGAGCATCTGCCGGCACTGTTCCACCGGCTGGCGCAGCAGGGAGAGGCTCGCCTGCTGGCTGTATTTCCCCCGCCGCAGCTTATCCAGCACGCCGCTCTGCAGCCCTTCTCGCTTAAACTCCAGCGGCGTGGCGAGCGGCACGATATCGAGATAGCCGGTGGTGAGAAAATTATCCAGCTGCAGGGTATCGACGCGTTGCGGGGCCCGGCTGTTACGCCCGGGATGCCAGTGCACGTCATTGTTACGTTTCAGAGGCTGGACATCTTCCATGGCGTCAAGAAACAGGGATTTGTCATCAAGGTTCATGGGCTCTCCTCCAGCGGCTGTCGCCAGCTACTATAGCCGCCTCGCGCTCCCCTCTCAACGCGTTTAGCCGCGTTCGCTGGCAAAGTGAGCGCGACGGACGATTAAGGAAACAATTGTCGGCTCTGGCGGCGGAACAGGGTGATTAACGACGCCGTGAGCGGCGTTTGCCGGGTATCGCGCCGCTGGATCAGATAATAGGTGGCGGTGGGTAACACTTCACGGATGGGGATCATCACCAGTTTGTCGGCCATCAGCGGGTCGTTGCCCAGCTCCACCGGCAGGATGCTGAGAAAATCACTTTTCACCACCAGGCTGATGCAGGATGAGAACGTTTCGCAGACGATCCCCACCTTTGGCTCCCGTCCCAGCTGTTCGAAGCGCTCCTGCAGCTGCTTGAAGTAGCTGCCGCGCGGCGTCGGCATGGTCCAGTGGTGATCCATCAACTCCCCCAGCGAGGTGGCCTGCGCCGCCGGATGGCCCGCGCGGGCGAACACCGCGAACGGTTTCTCAAACAGTTTCTCAAAGCTGAACTCATGGTCGTACGGCCCGGGGTAATAGGTATTAATGGTGAAATCCAGCTCCCCCTGGCGCAGCTCATTAATCATCGCCAGCAGCTGACCCTCCATGATCCGCACCTTCACCTGCGGATGCTGCTGATGAAAGCGGCAGATCACCGACGGCATCAGCGACCGGGCGACGCTGGCGCCAAGGCCAATATTAATTTGCCCGGCCTGTTCCCCCTGGCGCTGCAGCAGTTCATCCTGCGCCGCCCGCAGCTCCTCAAGGATCAGGCTCGCATGTTGATAAAAACTTTCGCCATTGTCGGTTAACGCCACCCCCTGGCTGCGGCGGACGAACAGCTGGGCGGAAAGCCCCTCCTCCAGCTCTTTAATCGCTTTGGTCAGCGCTGGCTGCGAGACCGCCAGCGCCCGGCTGGCGCCACGGATACTGCCTTCCCGGGCTACTTCGACGAAGGCGCGAATTTGATGAAATTTAATCTGAAATGCCATGCTTTTAGTGATAACCGTTGCTTATCAGACAGAAGAAAATGACATCTACTGTAATCCATCAGGCTGTGGCAGGTTAAGGGTGTTAAGGCCTGTAGCGCGTCAGTGATAAACAAAAGCTATCACATCGTGAACGCCGTCACATTTTTTACTTATGACAGGATAAGCTATGCCGCAACTTGATGAATACCTCCGCCAGCTGGCGCCCTCCATGACCCAATGGCGCCGTGATTTTCACCTGCACGCTGAATCCGGCTGGCTGGAGTTTCGCACCGCCAGTAAGGTCGCGGATATTCTTGACGGGCTAGGCTATCAGCTGGGGCTAGGCCGCGACGTCATCGATGCCGACAGCCGGATGGGGCTGCCGGACGAGGAGACCCTGGCCCGGGCTTTCGAACGCGCCCGCGAACAGGGCGCGCCGGAGCGCTGGCTGCCGGCGTTTGAAGGCGGTTTCGCCGGCGTGGTGGCCACGCTCGACACCGGGCGGCCCGGACCAACCCTGGCCTTTCGCGTCGATATGGATGCCCTCGATCTCAACGAACAGCATGACGATAGCCACCGCCCCCATCGCGATCATTTCGCCTCCTGCAACGCCGGCATGATGCACGCCTGCGGCCATGACGGCCATACCGCCATCGGGCTGGGGCTGGCGCATGTGCTCAAGCAGTATGCCGCCCAGCTCAATGGCGTCATTAAACTGATTTTCCAGCCTGCTGAAGAGGGTACCCGCGGCGCCCGCGCGATGGTGGCCGCCGGCGTGGTTGATGACGTGGATTATTTCACGGCGATCCATATCGGGACCGGCGTCCCGGCAGGTACCGTCGTCTGCGGTGGAGACAACTTTATGGCCACCACCAAATTCGACGTGCAGTTCAGCGGCGTGGCCGCCCACGCCGGCGGCAAGCCCGAGGACGGGCGCAACGCGCTGCTGGCCGCCGCCCAGGCCGCCCTTGGCCTGCACGCCATCCCGCCGCACAGCGCCGGCGCCTCGCGGGTCAACGTCGGGGTGATGCAGGCCGGTACCGGGCGCAACGTGGTGCCCTCTTCCGCGCTGTTAAAAGTGGAAACCCGCGGCGAAAGCGAAGCCATTAATCAGTACGTGTTCGAGCGGGCGCAGCACGTCGTCGCCGGGGCTGCGGCGATGTACGAAGCCCGCTACGAACTGCGCATGATGGGCGCGGCGACCGCCAGCGCACCGTCGCCGGCGTGGGTGGACTATCTGCGCGAACAGGCCGCCCGGGTGCCCGGCGTGCAACAGGCGGTGGATCGCATCGCCGCCCCGGCGGGCTCGGAAGACGCCACCCTGATGATGGCCCGGGTCCAGGCGCGCGGCGGCCTCGCCTCGTACATGATTTTCGGCACTGAACTCAGCGCCGGTCACCACAACGAAAAGTTTGACTTCGACGAGAGCGTGATGGCGGTAGCGGTCGAAACCCTGGCGCGCGTCGCGCTTAACTTTCCCTGGCAGCGGGGGGTGTAATGGAAGCCATTTTTCAGTTTGTGGACGAGGTGGTTGAGGCACAACGCGACACTTACTGCGCCATCGCCGACGACATCTGGGACCACCCGGAGACCCGCTTTGAGGAGTTCTGGTCAGCCCAACGGCTGGCCGACGCCCTGGAGGCGGAAGGTTTTCAGCTCACCCGCGATGCTGGCGGGATCCCGAATGCCTTTATCGCCAGCGTCGGTGAGGGCCAACCGGTCATTGCCCTGCTCGGCGAATTTGACGCCCTGGCGGGACTCAGCCAGCAGGCCCACAGCGCGGAACCGACGCCCTTGACACCGGGAGCCAACGGCCACGGCTGTGGGCACAATCTTCTCGGCACCGCGGCATTCGCCGCGGCGGTCGCCGCCAAAGGCTGGCTGCAGCAGCACGGCGACAGCGGCACTCTGCGCTTCTACGGTTGTCCCGGCGAGGAAGGCGGTTCGGGAAAAACCTTTATGGTGCGCGAAGGGTTGTTTGATGATGTCGATGCGGCGCTGACCTGGCATCCGGAAGCCTGGGCCGGGATGTTCAGCACCCGCACCCTCGCCAACATTCAGGCGGCATGGCGATTTACCGGCACCGCGGCCCACGCCGCTAATTCGCCGCACCTGGGCCGGAGCGCGCTGGATGCCGTCACCCTGATGACCACCGGCAGCAATTTCCTCAATGAACATATCATCGAGAAGGCGCGCGTCCATTACGCCATTACCGATACCGGCGGCGTCTCGCCCAACGTGGTGCAGGCGCAGGCGGAAGTGCTGTATTTGATCCGCGCGCCGGAGATGGCCGACGCTGAGCAAATCTTCGCCCGCATAGAGAAGATTGCCCAGGGGGCCGCGCTGATGACCGAGACCCAGGTCAGCTGCCGCTTTGAAAAAGCCTGCTCCAGCTATCTGCCCAACCGCACGCTTGAGGCGGCGATGTATCAGGCGGTCTGTCATTACGGTACCCCCGCCTGGAGCGACGAGGAACGCGCTTTTGCCGCGGCGATCCGCGCCACTCTAAGCGCCAACGATATTAACAACAGCCTGAACAATATTGCCGGCACCAGTGGTGAGGAAGGCAAAACGTTCGCTCGTCGCCACCGCGACACCTTGCTGATTGATGAGGTGGCGCCCTGGGTGGCCACGGATAACGTCCTCGCCGGATCCACCGACGTCGGCGATGTTAGCTGGAAAGCGCCGGTGGCCCAGTGCTTCAGCCCGTGCTTCGCGGTGGGTACCCCGCTGCACAGCTGGCAGCTGGTGAGCCAGGGCAGAACCTCCATTGCCCATAAAGGGATGTTGCTGGCGGGGAAAGTCCTCGCGGCGACCGCCATCCGTTTATTCAGCGACAGCGCCCTGCTGGCGGCCAGCCAGCAAGAGCTCAGGCAGGTACTGGCCGAACGCCCCTATCGTTGCCCGATCCCGGCGGAGGTGAGTCCGTCCGTTTTACGATAACCACTTAGAGGCTACTCCTGGCCAACGCTGACCGGATCGCGGCACGCACCGCCCATAATAACCGCCGGCAGTACGGGAGCAGGCCTGCCCAACACAACAACGACAACAGAGGAATGCCCATGAGTATGTCATCCATACCGTCATCTTCCCCCGGCGGAAAGCGCTATGGCTGGGTAGAGAAGATCGGTAACAAGGTCCCGCACCCGTTTTTGCTGTTTATCTATCTCATCGCCGTGCTGATCGCTGCCACGGCAATCCTCTCCGCCCTCAACGTTGGGGTACAAAACCCAACTGACGGTTCGCGGGTGGTGGTCAAAAACCTGCTCAGCGTGGAAGGATTGCACTGGTTTTTGCCGAACGTGATTAAAAACTTCAGCGGTTTCGCGCCGCTGGGGGCGATCCTCGCCCTGGTGCTGGGCGCCGGCTTTGCCGAGCGGGTGGGCCTGTTACCGGCGTTGATGGTCAAGATGGCCTCGCACGTCAGCGCCCGCTATGCCAGCTATATGGTGCTGTTTATCGCCTTTTTCAGCCATATCTCTTCCGATGCGGCGCTGGTGATTATGCCGCCGCTGGGAGCGCTGATGTTTCTTGCCGTCGGTCGGCATCCTGTCGCTGGTCTGCTGGCGGCGATAGCCGGCGTGGGCTGCGGCTTTACCGCCAATCTACTGATTGTCACCACCGACGTGCTGCTCTCCGGGATCAGCACCGAGGCGGCAAAGTCCATCGATGCCTCTTTGCACGTCAGCGTGATCGACAACTGGTACTTTATGGCGACCTCGGTGATCGTTCTGACGCTCGTCGGCGGACTGATCACCGATAAGCTGGTCGAGCCGCGGCTGGGCCAGTGGCAAGGCAGTCGTGATGAAAAGCTGCAGACGCTGACGCCCGGAGAGCGGTTCGGCCTGCGCATCGCCGGCGTGGCGACGCTGGTATTCGTGGCGGTCATCGCCCTGATGGTGGTCCCCGAAAACGGTATTCTTCGCGATCCGGTTCAGCATACGGTCATGCCCTCGCCGTTAATCAAAGGCATCGTGCCGCTAATTATCTTTTTCTTCTTTGTCGTGTCGCTGGCATACGGCATCGCCACCGGCAAAATTCGCCGCCAGGCCGACCTGCCGCAGTTGATGATTGAGCCGATGAAAGAGATGGCCGGGTTTATCGTGATGGTCTTCCCGCTGGCGCAGTTCGTGGCGATGTTCAATCGTAGCCACAAATCAGACCCTATAAAATATATATAATAATATCAGTCATATATAAAAATATACTGGATATCGAGACAGTTATATTTTAGGCTATTTTCACCCGTTTTAACCCATTATGTTGTTATCAGCACCCCACACAGCACCCCACAGTTTAAGGTTTGGATATGGCTTTCTTCACCATAGAGAAAAGATTACGCAGCGATGGAACTGCCCGTTATCGCTGTACTGTAGCCGTTAAACAAAATGGTAAGTACGTCCACCGGGAGAACAAAACCTTCTCCAAGAACACCCTTGCGAAGTCCTGGGGGGCTAAACGTGTAGCATACATTGAAGAGCATGGTCTCCCAGAGCCAGAAAAAGAGATGAAAGAGATCTCTGTTATAACTGTTGGTGACCTGCTTACTCAGTATGAAAACCATCCAAACATAACGCTCGGTGCATCAAAAAGAAGCTCTCTCCGCACGCTTGGCCGTTCCTTTCTGGCAGAAATCAAACTTACGGACTTGACCGCAAAACATATTATCGAGCACTGCCAGACCCGAAAAGCGCAAGGACTTGCGCCTTCCACTATCTCTCAGGACGTATCGTATTTAAGTGTTGCGCTTGAAGCGGCCAAGCCACTTTTTGGCGCCCCAGCTAATTTGAACGAATTATCTGACGCTAAAGTTTGGCTGAGAAATATGGGGATCACAGGACCTTCACAGCGCCGTAGTCGCCGCGCAAGTGCTACCGAGGTTGATCGGTTGTATGAAGTTCTTAAAGTTAAGGCCGAAACGGCATACACCGGGGCGCCACTACATCAAATATTTATGTTTTCCATACTTACATGTATGAGGGTTGGAGAAGTTTGTCGTCTTCTCTGGGAGGATGTGGACGATATTCAGCGTTCTGTTATCGTTAGAGATAGGAAGGACCCGAGGAAAAAAATCGGCAACCACATGTTAGTGCCCTTACTTGGTGATGCCTGGAGGATATTGACGATGCAGCCTCGTGTTGACGACAGGGTATTCCCGTTCAATCCGAAAAGTATAACAGCTATGTATCGGCGCGTTCGTGACGAGTTGGGGATTGAGGATCTGAGGTATCACGATCTACGGCGCGAAGGGGCAAGCCGTCTGTTTGAAGCAGGATTCAGTATTGAAGAGGTAGCACAGGTTACAGGGCATCGTTCACTGAATATATTGTGGCAGGTTTACACTGAGTTATTTCCGAAAACGCTGCATGAGAAATTCGATAAGTTGCAGAAAAGCAAAAACATTGAGTAGAATCGAAAGCGGTGCTCCCCCTGCCTGAGCCCATACCCACCCGGCAGCAGCATGCATTAGCTGCCGGGTGGGCCTATGTGCAACACACTTTGAACTATTCACTAAATGAGCTGCCTGAATAATAACCACTATCAATAAGGCTCACTATGACTACTCTTCTGATCACCTCAAGCGTTGTATTTGCCATCCTCGCACTATTTACCATTAGCGTCATAAAACTATGGATTGGAGTCTCCAACAACCCTGACTAGCACCATCAGAGCACCCTCCCCATCCCTGCCATCATCCACAGCCTGTTTTCGCTATGGTCAGGCGTCTTATCGACGAAATACGTTTGCTCGCGTGCGATCCAGGCGTTAGCTTCCATCTCTGAAAAGTGGATTCCACGCTGGCGCAGAGAGTTGACAAAGTCACTGGTGCGTAGGTACTGATACCCTTTCGGGTTGCGAGAGATAGAGGCGCAGAACGCCTCCCTAATTGTGAGCTGGAGCATGGTAGCCTCCTGGTCAATACTGGTTGCGCACAAAGTAGTTTTATCCGAGAGGCAGATCAATATAGGTTCTGGCTATCAATTTATGTCATTGCCGTAACACATTGATGTAACGAGTAAGGTAAGTCTTAAAGTGTTATCAGCCCTTAGCTGTTTGATGGTTTTGCGAACAATGAGAGTTTAAAATTTTTCCGCTATGGCAATACCTTCATAGCAAATTGCTCACCTGCGATCTCTTGCATACGGTTCGCAGGTGAGCAAACTTAACCGGCTGGAAAATATTTATATATCGTCTTCACTCCCACTCCTATCACATCTGCGATCTGTTGCCGGGTAGCGCCGTTCTCCAGCATTCTGCGGCACCGCTCCACCACTTCTTCAGTCATTATCCGGCGGCGGCCGCCGACTCTCCCCTGCGCCCTCGCTGCGGCTAAACCGGCGCGGGTACGCTCGACGATCAGCTCGCGCTCCATTTCCGCCAGGGCGCTCATGACGTGGAAGAAAAAGCGGCCTGCTGGCGTACTGGTATCGATGCTGTCGGTCAGGCTGCGGAAATTCACCCCACGCGCCTGCAACTCCGATACGAGCGTAATCAGATCGCGCACGCTGCGGCCAAGCCGATCCAGTTTCCAGACCACCAGCACATCACCCGGTCGCAGCCGCCGTAAGGCGCGCTTTAACCCTGGCCGCCGGGAATTTTTCCCGCTGGCCATATCCTCGAAAACCAGCTCACATTCTGCGCGGATCAACGCGTTTTTCTGTAAATCGAGGTTTTGATCCCCGGTTGATACCCTCGCATAGCCAATCAGCACTATCTAACCCCTTGAAATAGCTGATTGTAAAAAGCCGCGGCCATTCGCTCAAACCCTCGTTTGGGCGAAGCCTCTTTTTGGAGCAAAAAACATGGCCTTTAACCCGGAGCTGGGGAGCTCGTCTCCTGAGGTGCTGCTCGATAACGCTAAGCGACTCGATGAGCTGACGAACGGGCCTGCAGCTACTGTTCCCGATCGTGCAGGTGAGCCGCTGGACTCCTGGCGAAAAATGCAGGAAGACAACGCCGCTCTCGTTGATGAAACCCGTCAGAACCTGATCCCTCTCAGCAGGCAGTACATGACCCTGGCTGCGGCGCAGGCGGATATCGAGAATATCCCCGAGGGAAGCACCACCTATTACCGCAGTCCGGATGAATCTGCTCTGGCGATCGAGGTCATGAACGTTGGCGGGACGCTGCAGCCTACCGGGCGCAGTATGGTGTCTAAGGCCTACATCGACGTCAGGTTGCCGTCCTCAAACCGGAGTCGTCTTTATGCCGGGGTTTTTGGCGCTGATGGCACGATTTGCATCGGCGGCCGAAAATCCGACGGGAAAACGGAAATTGCTGACGGCACTGTTTTAGAGGACGTTATTGGGACGCTGCGCGTCTACACCGATATTAATACGGCAATGTCGAAAACGGCTGTTGATATGTGTTTCGTCTATGTTAACGCTGATAATAACCCTGTGCTCTACGCCAACGTAAATAATGCGCCTGTTCCGGTATTTTCCATCATCACGGAAAATCAGATCACGAATAAATTTCAGCGCTCAGGATACATCGCCGGAGCCGTCGGGAAAAATGATGAGTTGCTGTATGGCAGCAGAAAATCAGACGGGGCATTTGTTACCTATCTCAGCGGGAATATTGACGGAAAAATTAAGTGGCTGGAGGAAAATTCAGGCGGTGTGACGCATGCAGTCATGGCTGACGCATATGGCGATAGTAAAACCGCCGGCACCGGTGGCACTCCATACCCCACGCAATTAGCCGCACTTATTGGTAATGGTTTTGTGCAAAACAATTACGGAATTGGCGGACAAAAATCAGGCCAAATTGCAATGCGAATGGGGGCCATACCCACTTATATTACCGTGGATGGCAATGCAATCCCGGCGGCTAACAGCACTGTTACCATCACTCAATTTAATGGCGCAAGCGCGACGGCTGCACCGACTTACCCGAGCCAGGATCGCCGTATCCTCAGCACCAACTCGGACAATACAACACGCACCCTGGACGGATGGATTTGTGGTATTAAATGCCGCATCACCCGAACAGCCAGCGGCGATAACAACAATACCAAAACGGAGGTGTATACGCTGACGGCGCTGGAGGGTACCGGCGTGCGTTGTCTGCCTGGGTCGCTGTTCGTGCCTGATTACGCGATGCAGGACTATTCGGACCGGGAGATGTGGATTTGTGCCGGTATTAACGATTTTCGCGCTGGAGCTTCAACCTCTGCCGATTACGATGATGATGTGGCAGCCATCAAAGCCAACGTGGACGCCCTGATAGCGTTTGCGGAGAAATCCGGCCGCAACATCCTTCTGTTCGGTCTGACGGCGGATAACTACTATCCCGTCGAGTTTTACGGTGGTATCCGCTATCAGCGTATTTTAGAAATCAACTACTACTGGTCGCAGAAATATCCCGCCTATTACGTCCGGGGAAATAATGGTCTCGACCTGCGCGAAACTCTTGTTGCTGCCTATGACAGCAGCATTGCTCAGGACGTGACCGATTACGGTAACGATATAACGCCATCATCGCTTCGAAGCGATGACCGGCATCCAAATACGGCAGGCTATGGCATTTATGCAGCCCTTGGCTATCAATTCAGAACTAAACGAGGCTACTAAGAATGGCGAGATTTTTACAATCAGATGAATCGCCCCTGGCTGGCGGCGGCAACTATTTTGAAAACGATGAAATTATCATTCGTCCAGCCACGCTGGGCCTGCTCGATTTCAGCAATGATGTTTGTTATTCCGGCGGCACACCGATTCCGGCTTATTCGAACCTGCTGAATCTGGTGTATGGCGGGACCAACGCCACCAACGGCCCTAACGCCCGGACACTCGAAACCGGCATGCTGAAGTTCGACGGCACTGAACCCAACATCAATGATTATGTGCTGTTACCAACAGATGAGTTTTCATTACCTGCCGGCTGTAAGCGTGCGCTGGTCAGCGTTGCGTTAAAACTTCCCGCATCGGGTTATGGAACGCCGGCGGCTACACGTTACCCGATGTTCTTTGGCCGGATGAATAACACGGCTGCGGCAAACGTTAATTTCGGAGTGTGGGGGATTGTCAGTACTGACGGTGTGCTCACGTCTGTGCAGGGCGCTGCGCTGGGTAGTGTTGCTATCTCAGCTACCGCGCAGCTGGCATTGCTCACGAACGGAAACGTACATGTTGTTTCCGTATATGCTGATGGTGAAACGACTCCTGGTACGCTGATCACCAAAATTTACGTGGATAATATTTTGGTAGCTACTGCGACAAACAATGCATGGGATGGTGTGGTGCCCCAGCCGACCAACCTACCGCGCATCGGTAGCTATCCGGCAACCATTCACAGTCCGTGGGGCGGGATGAAAGTAGGTCGCCCTATGCTGGTAAATCTCACCGGGACAACTACTGTTGCAACTGATTTGATCTCCCAGGCGGTAACGTTAGCTAACGAGTATCTCGTTTAACCTGACAGTAGCGGCTATCGAAGGTGATAGCCGCTAAATCACCACAAACTGGAAGATTAGATAACTTTAAAACCATTCATGAGAATCGCGTCCCAGCTACATCTTTATCGGCTGCAAGAATATCAGAGACTGTTTTGTCAGTTGCGGTCAGGTCATCTTTCCGGTACCGATAGAAGTTACCCGCCCATGCCACAGGGAACGAGGACGATGTACCGACATAACGATACGTGGGGGCTGCAGGCACCGTGGTCGCTACAGATTGCCAACCCGAGGCGTATACCTGAACCTGATCGAGGTAAACATAGATTCGCTGCTGAGTGTTGTCTTCACTGACCTGACACTCCACAGCAAGCTGGTGCGGACTCCCGTTGAACAGCGTTGCCAGCTGAGACGCGAGTGCATATTGTCGACCTCGCACATACAGGGAGATAGCCGATGGTGACGCCCCAGAAACGGCTGTAATGGCCATGCCAAGCATAGACGCTGTCGCTAAATTCAGATTAGAAGTGGAAAAACTGAACGTCTGATTATTGACGCCCACAGTCCCCACGCCAAAATTGTCTATTTTCAGCCATTGAGTAATAAGCCAGTGCTTATCCCCTGGCTGAGGTGCGGCTACTTCTGGCAAATCAAAAGTATCGCCATTTACACCAACAAAACGCATCCCACCATTCTGGTATAAATGCGACTTTGAAAACGTCGCGTATGAGTCAGAAAACGTCAGGCTGTAGATTTCAGCGCCGGCAGATACGTCTTTTGCGCCGCCATATATCCCCCCAGCTCCGGCATCATAGACAGCCTTTGTACCGGTATTGATAGAACGATCCGGGTAATGTTTTACACCAGTGTTAGCTTCTACGTCAGTATAAATCTGAATTAATCCCATTATAACCACCCTTTATTATTTAAAACATCACGTGTAAAAGTTGCGTTTACATTTGCGCCGTAATCCAGTGCCAGTTCTGGTGTCAATGAACCACCATTACCATTAATCTGTTGCGACGGATGAAGTGGATCGTACCGCAAAGAACGCGGAGTAAGTCCCGCAGCAACATCTTCCATGTCTCCCGAAGAAGCGGGATTGGCGTGGTTAATAAAATTCTGTCTAATATCTACATTACCAATAGCGCAATAAAAATCCGGATACTTATCCTGATAACGATGATTCAATTCAGTCATTTTATTGAAACCGGTTGAACCGGTAGGCTCGCTGGATGAATTAAAATCCGCCATGATAAGGATTTTTTCACCGACAGGTTTAACATACTCAACCATAGAATCTAGGTTTTGCATAATTAAATCTGTTTCACTTAAATTATTGCGGCCAATCCAGAAAATATTTATACACTCGTCGTGTAAATCAAACTGTGTTCCTGAGGTGATGCTTCCGCTTACATTAACGGTTGTTATTGGGTACACAAATAAAGGCACCTGCACCGATACAGGAACTGCATCTCCTGCTGTTTCACGGGTAAATAAAGCGTTCGTTCCATCCCAGGTAAAAGTCCCGTCAACTCCCGCAAGATTGCACTTTAAAGCAACTGGCGCAGCCAGTGAGCGGCATGGTCCAGGAACAGCTGGAGTAAGTGTCACCGCGCCACTTGCCGGTATTGATCCACCCACGGGGGCGTAATAGGCCGGATCCCCACCCTGGCGGGCTGCAATCGCATCGCTTGTCTGGCCGCTCAGACCAAAATTGTACGTTGGTAGCCCGGTCAGCGCGTGCAGTCTGTTAAGGTACGCCCCGTTGTTGATGAACGAGTGCCCCCAGCCGACGATTCTTTTTCGTGCAATGTACGCATGCGGGGTCATGTCTGGCAGTTGTGCGTAAAACAGTGCGCCGGGGGGCGGGTCAGCGCGGTCAGACTGCCAGACGATACGGTCGGCACCGTCTGGCCGGGGAGCTGTCTCGTTGCTCTCACCATTCGTGATCTGTATCTGTTTTCCAGTATCGGAGTTATACACAAAAATCTGAGAATAACCTGACGCTACATCTGTGAATGGCAATAGCGGGTTAGACTTCGGTAATAGCTGGGCCAGTTCACTCTGTAACGATTTAATATCATCAAGTGCTTTCCAGTAATCCTCGACCCGAAAAATGACATCCCGGTTCTTATCAAATACTGTCCATGCTGTAGGATTAAATGGGAAGTCAGAGCTATTCGAAAATGCAGATGCATGGCTAAGTCTGGTAAGGTTTTGGGCATCTTCACCAGGCAATATTGAATTAACATCAAGCGAAATACCATTAACGGAAAGTTTCGCAACGTCAATTTCCCTATAGACGCACTTCATATAGTTGTAATAGACATTACCACGAAGAGCCCACATCATATTTTCCACGGAATCCTTCGCGATGTAATCATAAGACTCAGCAAAGGGGTAATTTTCAAAGTCCATCACTCTGAATAAACGAGCTTGGCTCAGAACCTCAACATTCTCCTTATCTTCCTCATCAAGGATGTTGCGCTCTGATACCGCCATTCCGTTAAGATTAAATTCCCTTGTAGCTATAAACGGAAAAGACCAGTTGAGAAGCGTTGTAAAGTTTCGGCCCTTCCAGTAAAAAATCACATCTCTATTAGCGTCAAGACCTAGCCGATCATAATTTTCAGCAAACGGGAAATCTCCGCCATCCGGTTCAGATGTCAGAAATATTGTGTTGTCATTTAAAGGCAGCAGATTTTTTAGAGAATCATAGGACAGCATCTTACGGCCGGTAGGCTGCAGCGTTCCGCCAACATTCATCACCTCGATCGCAAGGGCGCTCTCGTCCGGGCTACGGTAATACGTGGTGCTCCCCTCGGGGATATTCTCGATATCCGCCTGCGCAGCCTCAACCGTCATGTACTGCTTGCTGAGCGGGATGATGTTTTGCCGAACTTCGTCATTCTTAGCCATCATCTGACGCCACGTATCGAGCGGTTCACCTGCGCGGTCGTTAACCGTTCCGGTCGGACCGTTCACCAGCTCGTCAGCGCGCTTGACGTTATCCAGGAAGATTTCAGGCGTCGTCGTTCCCAAAGGCGGGTTAAGTTCGGCCATGTTTTTTGCTCCAAAAAAGGCGTTCGCCCAAACGAGGGTTTGAGCGAAAGAGTAGAGCTTTTTACAATCAGCTATTTCAACGGGTTACAACATGCTGATTGGCTATGCACGGGTCTCTACAGGGGATCAAAACCTCGATTTGCAGAAAACAGCACTGTCTCGCGCAGAATGTGAACAGATATTTGAAGACACCGCGAGCGGGAAAAATGCCAGACGGCCGGGATTGAGGCGGGCCTTACGCAGGCTTAAGCCCGGCGATGTGCTGGTGGTCTGGAAACTGGACCGGCTGGGCCGCAGCGTGCGCGATCTGATTACGCTCGTGTCGGAGCTGCAGGCGCGCGGGGTGAATTTCCGCAGCCTGACCGACAGCATCGATACCAGTACGCCAGCAGGGCGATTCTTCTTCCACGTCATGAGCGCCCTGGCGGAAATGGAGCGCGAGCTGATCGTCGAGCGTACCCGCGCCGGTTTAGCCGCTGCTAGGGAGCAGGGGAGAGTCGGCGGCCGCAGCCGAATAATGACTGAAGAAGTGGTGGAGCGGTGCCGCAGAATGCTGGAGAACGGCGCTACCAGGCAGCAGGTAGCCGATGTGATAGGAGTGGGAGTGAAGACGATTTATAAATATTTTCCAGCCGGTTAAGTTTGCTCACCTGCGAACCGTATGCAAGAGATCGCAGGTGAGCAATTTGCTATGAAGCATTGCTATAGCTGAAAAATTTTAACCGCACCCTGTTCGTAAAACCATCAAACAACTAAGGCCTAAAAACACTTTAAGACTTACCTTACTAGTTACATCAATGCGTTACGGCAATGGCATATATTGATAGCCATAACCTATATTGATCTGTCGCTTTGTTAAAACTACTGTATATAAAAACAGTATTAATCTGAGCGAGTCAATTATGCAGTTTTACACACCCGTTGAGTTACGTGAGATCATGCTGATCCCGTTGTACAGTGACCTTGTGCAATGTGGTTTTCCAAGCCCCGCACAGGATTACGTTGAGCAACGTATAGACCTGAATGAGTTACTAATCAATCACCCCAGTGCGACGTATTTTGTCAAAGCCGCCGGCGACAGCATGAAAGACGCCGGCATAGGGGAAGGGGATCTTCTGGTTGTGGATAGCTCAAGGACAGCAGTTCATGGCGATATCGTTATTGCTGCTGTGGATGGGGAATTTACCGTTAAGAAGCTGCAGCTGCATCCGCGGGTTCAGCTTAACCCAATGAACCCTGCATATTCGCCGATAGTCGTGGGTAGCGAGGATACTCTCGATGTGTTCGGGGTCGTAACTTACATCATCAAATCGGCTGGCTGAAATGTTTGCACTTTGCGATGTGAACTCATTTTACGCATCGTGCGAGACCGTATTTCGTCCTGACCTGAAGGGGCGGCCGGTGGTCGTCCTGTCAAACAACGACGGCTGCGTGATCGCTCGTTCGCAAGAGGCGAAGCCCTTCGTCAAAATGGGTGAGCCTTATTTCAAGCAAAAGGACATGTTTCGCCGGCACGGTATTATCGCGTTTAGCAGCAACTATGAGCTTTATGCTGATATGTCCAACCGAGTGATGACAACGCTGGAGGAACTATCTCCACGCTGTGAAATTTACAGTATTGATGAGGCATTTTGCGATCTGACTGGTGTTCGTAACTGTCGCGATCTTACCGATTTTGGCAGGGAAATTCGCGAGACGGTTCTGCGCAGGACGCACCTCACGGTCGGCGTCGGCATAGCCCAGACTAAAACCCTGGCGAAGCTGGCCAATCATGCTGCGAAACAGTGGCAGCGACAGACCGGAGGAGTGGTGGATCTGTCTAATCTGGAAAGGCAGAGGAAGTTGATGGCTTTGCTTCCGGTGGATGAGGTCTGGGGAGTCGGGCGCCGCATCAGTAAAAAACTGGAGGCAATGGGCATTAAAACGGTTCTTCAACTGGCGGATACCGATATCCGTTTTATCCGGAAGCATTTTAATGTGGTTCTGGAGCGAACTGTGCGGGAGCTGCGAGGCGAAACATGCCTCGGGCTGGAGGAGTACGCACCGGTAAAGCAGGAAATCGTGTGCAGCCGTTCATTCGGCGGTCGTATCACGGAATACCATGAGATGAGGCAGGCTATATGCAGCTATGCGTCCCGCGCAGCGGAGAAACTACGTGGCGAGCATCAATATTGTCGGTTCATCTCAGCGTTCGTCAAAACCAGCCCCTTTGCGCTTAACGAGCCATACTACGGAAACAGCGCATCAGTAAAGCTGCTAACTCCGACCCAGGACAGTCGGGACATAATTACCGCGGCGACGAAATGCCTCGATGTAATCTGGCGAGACGGGCATCGCTACCAGAAAGCAGGCGTGATGCTGGGGGATTTCTACAGTCAGGGCGTGGCCCAGCTCAACCTCTTCGACGATAACGCACCACGGAAGAATAGCGAGAAACTTATGGAAGTTCTCGACCATCTCAATGCGAAAGGCGGAAGAGGAACTCTGTATTTTGCAGGGCAGGGAATCCAGAACGCATGGCAGATGAAGCGAGAAATGCTTTCTCCGAGATATACAACTCGATTTTCAGACCTTCTATGTGTAAGATAAATTTTTTATGTTTATTTAAACTTCGTCTGAAAAGGATTCAATATGTCATTGAAGCCAAAAAATTTATATAAATACCTTACATTTAATGAAAATACATTAAAACTATTGTGTACGTTACAAGTATATTATTCTGATCCTGCCTTTTTTAATGACCCATTGGATTGCCAACCTATAGTACGTAATGATTTAACTTTGCACGAACTCAAAGAGATTTTCATACAGATAATGCTAAAGAAATCTGAAAAACAGTTCTCGCAGAGTTTGAAAAACTTAAGGTTTTCAGGTGAAAAAACAAATGAGAGAGCATTTAAACTCGCAGAGAGTGAGGTTAAAGGGATTATTAACTCTTTAGAATATCAATCTACTGATCCAATGATTAAAAATCAGAATGGTTATCTTGAGACAAATTACGTATCGGCTATTCAGAAAGAAATAGTAAATTCCTTTAAAACCGGAGTGTTATGCCTGAGTTCAAAATTTGACAGCCCTTTAATGTGGTCACATTACGCTTCCCAACATCGTGGAATATGCATTGAGTATGATATGACGGATGTCAAAGATGATAAGGTCCATAAAGTGGTTTACGGAGGTTCAAGATTAATAGTTACAAGTGAAATAAATGAATGGTTATATAACCCTTCAAATTCTAGCAGATTAAAGCAGGTATGCTTGTTAACAAAGTCTGAAGAATGGCGCTATGAGTCAGAGTGGAGGATTTTTAGCCGAGTTGGATTAGGCGATTCAATACCTCCAGTAAAATCGATAATATTTGGTTTGAAATGTGATGATGTAACCATTTATACAGTTATGAAAGCGATGATGACCGAAGGCCGAGATTTGAAGTTTTGGAAAATTGTTAACCGCGGTGATAAGTTTTCCCTCAAAAGAGAAAGGATTTACCCTGACGAATATTATGCAACTTTGCCTTGTATAATTTCATCAAGTCAAATAGATTCTATGCTTGATGATGAATAAAAAATGGATTTTTAATAGGGTTTAATTAAATCGGAACTCTGATTTTTTACATTACTGACGGCGCGTGAGACAGGATGCCATGTAAGATGGTCTGCTGAAACCGAACCGTCAGCGGCAATTTCCCCCGCCTCCTTCCCTGCGATATCCCGCCTCATCCATTCGCGTGCTGCCTCCGGTGACAAAACCAGTGGCCGGCGGTCGTGAATATCTATCAGCCCTTTATCTGCTGCTGCGGTGACAATCAGAAAGCCTTCGGCTTCGTCCCCACGTTCAAATGGTGTACTCCCGATTGCCGCCATGAATATCGGCTGGCCATCGGTTCGATGGATAAAGTAGGGCTGCTTCTTGTCGCCTTCTTTTTTCCATTCGAACCATCCATCAGCAAAGCAGATCGCCCGGCCATGTTGCCAGAGAGGTTTAAACATTCTGCTAGCGGCTGCGGTCTCCACCCGGGCATTAATCAGCGGTGGTTTATCCCACCACCCTGGTGCGTAACCCCAGTGAACGGGATCGAGATGCAGTTGCTCATCACGTTCGCTCAGGAGCAAAACTTTAGTCCCAGGTGCCACGTTGTAACGCCCAATTGGCTCAGGATCGTATGCAATGTCGCGCTCGGCCTCTTCAGCCAAATAAGCCAGGTACTCTTCACGGGTTTGGGCTTGTGCAAAACGTCCACACATAGAAACCTCCAGTCAGTAAGACTAAAAGTATAGACGTTGCGAGTGATGGCCAACTGATGGGTTTTCCTAGGGAAGGCCGCTATCATGAAAGAGTGGTGCGCACCGAAAATTACATGATTAAGGCAGGAGATGATGTCATGGGAGGATATTGTCGTAAACATGCACTTTTTCTTTCTGGAAAGCTGCTCGCAAAAGAGGGGCATAGAAGGGGCATCGGATAAGAAAAAGGGGCAAAAAAGGGCATTAAATTCGTAGGCTGGCGTCGGTTGGCGTTGTTCGTATGGGGTAATAACTGACTGTATTATAAGATAAAATTAATAAATTCAGGGGCTTGGAATTATTTGGGAAACTTATCGATGTTGTACTTTTCTTTTTTACTGATTTCTTGGTTTTGCAGCATGTAATAGTGGCTCAATTCATAGTGTGGCATCAGAAGAGCACGCATTCTGCCAGCCGCTGAACAACGTGGCGCTGGCGCGTAGCAATTATTGAGGTTTGACAGGCAACCGTGGCGTGTATGGTACGGATTCAGGGGCGGAATGTCAGCATCTTTCCGGCACTTTCGGCAGCGAGCAGCCAGGCGGGGGCGGCTGATGCGGAAATAAAAAGCCCGCCGGGCGGCGGGCTGCGGCGTTAGCGGACCACCAGTACCGAGCACTCGGCGTGACGAACCACCGCGGCGGCGTTGGAGCCCAGCAGATAAGTTGTGATATCCGGTCGGTGCGAAGCGATGATCACCAGGTCGGCTGGCAGCGACTTGGCCAGCGCAAGGATTTTATCTTTTGGCGATCCTTCCGCGACGTGAAAATGCATCCGGTCTTCCGGGATGGAGAACTGCTTCGCGATCTCTTTCAATTGCGTTTCAGAACCCTCACGCAGCTCGTCCATGCCGGGAAGCTCAGCGGTATAGGCCATTCCCAGTGAGGCATAATAGGGCAGAGAAGGGATCACGGTGAGGAAATGCACCTCGGCGTCGTCAATCCGCGCTTCCGATTCAACGTGACTGATAATGCGTTCAGTAAATTCTTTATCAGAAATATCGATAGGGACAAGAATCATTCTGCTCATAAAACCTCCTGTTTAAGTATCCCTTCATATTGTACGGTATTAGGGCACGTTTTGTATCATGACCGCAGTCACACTTTGACATTAACGTAGCTTGCGTTCGGGAAATTTTCCTTTGATCACCCCGTCATAATACCGGCCTTTTGACACCACCTGTAAAAAATCATGAAAAATACGCGGTGGGACCCCGGTATATTGTAATGGCGGCTGGTGATAGAAATAGATTTCCAGTGTGGCGGAGGCGTCATCGTAGGCGACGGAGATAATTCGGGAAGATTTAACCGGATGGTGGTGCATGATGGACGTCCTCGGGCAAGCACTGACTGGCCATGACTATATCATTAAACGGACGGCTATTTTAGTCCGCGAGATATAGCGTTTTGTTTTATCTGCAGCGAGGCGGGTGGGGGAAAGCCCGCCGGAACCGGCGGGCAGGCGCATCAGAACTGGTAAACCAGGCCCAGGGCGACGATGTTATCGGTAGAGATACCGTTGTCTTCGTAGAATTTGTCGTTACCATCCAGCAGGTTGATTTTGTAATCAACATAGGTGGACATATTACGGTTGAAGTAATAGGTCGCGCCAACGTCCATATATTTGACCAGATCTTTATCGGCATAGCGGCCGTTATTGTACAGATCTTTGCCTTTGGACTGCAGGTAGGAGATGGCCGGACGCAGGCCGAAGTCGAACTGATACTGCGCGGTGACTTCGAAGTTTTGTGTTTTATTGGCCACGCCGTCATTGCCGTACGGGGTCATATTGCGGGTTTCAGAGTACATGGTCGCCAGGTAGATATCGTTGGCGTCGTACTTCAGGCCGGCGGTCCAGGCTTCCGCTTTATCGCCGCGCGCATTGGTCTGGGTCATCTGATCGTTAGTACGGTCAGACGAGGTGTAAGCTGCCGCCGCGCTGATGCCCATGCCGAAGTCGTAGGAAGTAGAGAGGCCGAAACCATCGCCATTGTCGAAGCGAACATCGCTGTCGCTGCTGCGGTTATTGGTGCCGACGTTGATATCCTGCGCGTTCTGGCCTTCGTTTTTGCCCTGATACTGCAGGGCGAAGTTCAGACCCTCCACCAGACCGAAGAAATCGCTGTTGCGGTAGGTTGCGACGCCGTTGGCGCGGCCTGCCATAAAGTTATCCGCATAGGTGTAGGAGTCGCCGCCGAACTCCGGCAGCATATCGGTCCAGCCTTCAACGTCGTACAGCACGCCGTAGTTACGACCGTAGTCGAAGGAGCCGTAATCGCCCACTTTGATACCGGCGAATGCCAGACGGGTCCACGCCTGATCGCTGGAGGTCTCGGTGTTGTTGGCCTGAACGTTATATTCCCACTGGCCATAGCCGGTAAGCATATCGTTGATCTGGGTTTCGCCTTTAAAGCCAAAACGTAAATAAGTTTGATCGCCGTCTTTTTTCGAGTCGCTGGAGAAATAATGCAGACCATCTACCTTGCCATAGAGATCTAATTTATTCCCGTCTTTATTATAAATTTCCGCCGCATGCGCGGCACCGGCGGCTAATAAAGCCGGAATAACGAGGGCCAGTACTTTTCTTTTCATGAAGAAATTCCTTTAACTGTTTTTATGTTTTAACTTCCGGGTGGGAAGTGAACTCATGCTAAAGGAGCGGTCTGAGATCCGGTAAGACTCAATTGTTACGATATAAGTAAAATCTAAAATAAATAATACCAATGAAATGGTGATAATTATGCTGAATGCATTTATAGATAATATACAAAATAAAAATTATACATGCCCGGGCTAATCACGTATTATTTGCGCGTTATATGCCTTTATTGTCATGCCAATAATTTATTGTTGCCGTCTCATTCTGCGGAATGATGTTATTTATCGGTAAAACGACAAGCCCGAACGTTGTGTTCGGGCTTTTTTTATGGACAAAGGTGACGGGGCGGTTAACCTTCGCTTGGCGATTTCTCCGCTTTGCCAGCCAGCTGGGCGAGGAAGTCATAGCGCTTCTGCAGATCGGCGGCGGCGTCTTTCCATAGCTGCTCCGCCACTTCAGGCTGCTGGGCGTTCAGGCGGCGGAAACGTTGCTCATTAAGCAGCGTCTCGGCCAGGGCGTCTGATGGCGGACGGGAATCTAGCGCCAGCGGGATCTTGCCTTCGTCTGCCCGACGCGGGTCGAAGCGGTAGAGCGGCCAGAAGCCGGTGGCGGTCAGCTGACGCATCTGGTCGTGGCTGAGCGCCAGATCGTAGCCATGCTCTTCGCAAGGGCTATAGGCGATGATCAGCGATGGCCCCGGATAGGCTTCCGCTTCCTGAATCGCTTTCACCGTCTGGTTCAGCTGCGCGCCCAGCGAAATTTGCGCCACATAAACATGACCGTACATCATCATGCTGACGCCCAGATCTTTACGCGCCTTGCGTTTGCCATGCTCGCCAAACTTAGTCACTGCGCCCAGCGGGGTGGCTTTTGAGGCCTGCCCGCCGGTGTTGGAGTAACACTGGGTGTCCAGCACCAGAATATTGACGTTTTCCGTCAGGCTCAGTACATGGTCCAGGCCGCCGAAGCCGATATCGTAAGCCCAGCCGTCGCCGCCGATCAGCCAGACGGATTTCTCCACCAGTGCGTCGGCATCGGTCAGCAGCTCTTCAGCTCCCACCACGCCGGCCAGCGCCTGACGCAGGGCCGCCACCTGTTCGCGGCGAACTTCCGGCGTCGCCTCGGCGTGCAGCGCCGCGTTCAGCTCTGCCGGCAGCTTGTCGGCGAATTCGCTCAGCAGGCGCATCACGCGCTGGCGATGCTGGTCGACGGTCAAGCGGAAGCCGAGCCCGAATTCGGCGTTATCCTCAAACAGCGAGTTGGCCCACGCCGGGCCGCGGCCGTTGGCGTCGGTAGTGTACGGTGTCGAGGGCAGGTTGCCGCCGTAAATGGAGGAGCAGCCGGTGGCGTTGGCAATCAGCATTCGGTCGCCGTACAGCTGGGTCAGCAGTTTGATATACGGCGTTTCGCCACAGCCCGAGCAGGCGCCGGAGTATTCAAACAGCGGGCTGATCAGCTGTGAGGTGCGAATATCAATGCGCTCCAGTTTGCTGCGGTCGATTTCCGGCAGGTTGAGGAAGTACTCGTAATTGACCTTCTCCTCTTCCACATGCTCCAGGCGGGACATCATATTGATGGCCTTGATCTCCGGGTTCTGGCGGTCTTTTGCCGGGCACACTTCGACGCACAGGTTGCAGCCGGTGCAGTCTTCCGGGGCGACCTGCAGAACGTATTTCTGCCCGCGCATATCGCGGGATTTCACATCCAGCGAATGCAGGCTGGCAGGGGCGTTCTCCATCTCTTCCGGGGCGACCACTTTGGCGCGGATCGCCGAGTGCGGGCAGGCGGCGCCGCAGTGGTTGCACTGAGTACACAGCGCTTCCTTCCAGATGGGGATCTCTTCGGCGATGTTGCGTTTCTCCCAGCGGGTGGTGCCCATGGGCCAGGTGCCGTCCGGCGGCAGGGCAGAGACCGGCAGCGCATCGCCGAGCCCGGCCAGCATCGCGGCGGTGACCGTTTTGACGAAATCCGGCGCGGCGTCGGAGACCACCGGCGGACGGTTCGGACTGCTGGCGTTCACCGGCTGGAGCGGTACTTCCGCCAGTGATTCACGGGCCAGGGCCAGCGCCTGCCAGTTGCGCTCCACCAGCTCCTGACCTTTGCTGCTGTAGCTTTTGGCGATGGCTGCCTGCAGTTCCGCCAGCGCGCTATCACCCGGCAGGATCTGGGTTAAATGGAAAAAGGCCATCTGCATCACGGTATTAATGCGCGCCCCGAGGCTGCATTCGCGGGCGATCTTTGCCGCGTTGACCACGTAAAAACGCGCTTTTTTCTGATTCAGGGTGGCCTGGACTTCCTGGGGCAGGCGGGACCAGACCTCATCGGCGCTGTACGGCGTGTTGAGCAGGAAAATGCCGCCGGGCTTCAGCCGCTCGGCCATCTGGTATTTATCGATAAACTGCAGCTGGTGGCAGCCGACGAAATCAGCCTGCGAAATCAGATACGATGAACGAATCGGTTTTTCGCTGACCCGCAGATGCGAGACGGTGAGGCCGCCCGCTTTCTTCGAGTCATAGACAAAATAGCCCTGGGAGAACCATGGGGTCGAGTTGCCGATGATTTTGATGTTGTTTTTGGTAGCTGACACGCTGCCGTCGCTGCCGAGGCCGTAGAACAGGGCCTCGAGCTTGGCCTCTGCCGGCAGGGTATTTTCGCCCAGCGGCAGCGACAGGTTGGTCACGTCATCATAGATCCCGACGGTAAAGCGCGGCTTCGGCTGGGCGGCCTGCAATTCACTGAATATCGCCAGCACGCATTCCGGACCAAACTCCTTGGAGGAGAGACCGTAGCGGCCGCCGATAGTGCGCGGTAGCGTCTCGCGCTCGCCGCGGTTAAAGGCTTCCGCCAGGGCGGTCATCACGTCGAGGTAAAGCGGTTCGGCAAGCGCGCCGGGTTCTTTGGTGCGATCCAGTACGGCAACCGCGCGGGCGCTTTCCGGCAGCGCCGCCAGCAGGTGGGCGGCGGAGAACGGGCGATAGAGGCGGACTTTTAGCACGCCGACTTTCTCGCCGCGACTCAGCAACTCATCGACCACCTCTTCGCAGGTGCCGATGGCCGAGCCCATAATGACGATCACGCGCTCTGCCTGCGGGTGGCCGTAAAACTCAAACGGTTTGTACTGACGGCCGGTGGCGGCAGCGAAATCGTCCATCGCTTTCTCGACATGGTCATACACCGCGTCGTACCACGGATTGGTGGCCTCACGGGACTGGAAGTAAGTGTCGGGGTTGGCCGAGGTTCCGCGGATCACCGGGTGTTCCGGGTTGAGCGCGCGCTGGCGATGCTCAGCGATCTTATCCTGCGGCAGCAGGGCGCGAATAGTGTCATCCGCCAGCGGGGCGATTTTGTTGATTTCGTGCGAAGTACGGAAACCATCAAAGAAATGAATAAACGGCACCCGGCTTTGCAGGGTGGCGATATGCGAGATTAGCGCGAAATCCTGCGCTTCCTGAACGCTGCTGGCGCACAGCATGGCGCACCCGGTCTGGCGGACGGCCATGACATCGGAATGGTCGCCGAAGATCGATAACGCATGGGTAGCGACAGTGCGGGCGGCGACGTGCAGCACAAACGGCATCAGCTGGCCGGCCAGTTTGTACAGGGTGGGGATCATCAGCAGCAGGCCCTGCGATGAGGTAAAGGAGGTGGAGAGGGCGCCGGTCTGCAGCGCGCCATGTACGGCGCCAATGGCGCCCGCCTCCGACTGCATTTCGACCACGCGGGGAACATCGCCCCAGACGTTTTTCAGCCCATTGCCGGCCCAGGCGTCAGCCTGTTCCGCCATCGTTGAACTGGGCGTGATCGGGTAGATGGCGATAACTTCACTGGTGCGAAACGCGACGGAAGCGACCGCGCCATTACCATCAATCGTAATCATATGAAGACACCCTTACATTGCGCAAAAGAATGGACGCGTGAAACCGCGACGCGCCCTGTAATTATATAAGGGGTAGTTTAGCAAACCGCTGACCCCGCCATTTTTGCATTTGTGTCCTCAATGCGCCGGGTACCCGTGACCAGATCAATATTTTGCGTGGTTCGCGGAGAAAATGGCTGCCTGCCGGGAGATGAACCACCTGCGCCGGGCGACATGGCCGAGGCAGATCAAGCTTTAGGCGAAAATTTGCTAGAAAATGTTAATGAGGCGCATAAATACGTACTTCCCCTCTCGACGCCGCCCGCCACGCTGCCTATTATTCTGGGGTTTGCTTTTTTAAGACGTTTCCGAGGGGAGAGAGAATGCGAGCTGCGATGTTAGTAGGATGTGCGGCGCTGTTGCTGTCCGCGTGCAGTAGTGAACCCGTTCAGCAGGCCACGGCGGCGCACGTCACGCCGGGAATGCGGGCGGCGATGAGCGACGCCGGTCAGGCCAACTGCGCCATGATAGGCGGCTCGTTATCGGTGGCTCGTCAGCTCGATGGTTCGGCGATTGGCATGTGCGCGCTGCCGAACGGCAAACGCTGCAGCGAGCAGGCGCTGGCGGGCGGCAGCTGCGGCTACTAACAGCGGCCCCGTCGCGGGGCAGCGTCAGCGGCACCTCAACGCCGGCTAGTGCATCAGGTCGGCGAGCTTATAGACCAGCGTCTGGTCGGCGGTCGCCAGCGTCAACTGGTTTTCCGTCAGATCGACCTGCGCACCCTCGCGCAGCATCTTGTCGATCGTCGCATCCAGGGTATTGAGCTGGGCGTCGTGGCACAGCATCCGGGTCATCGCCAGCGATTTGACCTTCAGCTCGCCGTCCGACACTTTACCTTCCCCGCTAAAGCCGTTGCACATATTGCCGGATACATACATCTTGCCGGTAATAGCCATCTTCTCACCGAAGCTCAGCTCCAGCGGCCGGTCGCTGGCGTTGACCGCCTGGCCGTTGACGCTGGTCAGCACGAAACGATGATGCTGCAGCTGTTCCGCACCGGTGGACACCTTACTGTTATAGACACAGCCGGACAGCAGCATACCTGCCGCCAGAAGCGCCGCAAATTTGTTCATTTTCACTCCAAAACATTCACATAACTAATAAAACCAAGCCAGTGTAACGGTATCGCAGCAGGGATCTGTGGGGATTATCTGAATGTGCTCCCCCCGGAAGAGGAGCACAAAAGGGAAAGGCGTCAGACGATGGCGTTTGGACAGGTTTCGCCGTTGGCGACCTGCTGCAGGTTACCCAGAGTGGTCTCCGAAATGCTGATCAGCGCCTCGGCGGTGAGGAACGCCTGGTGGCCGGTAAACAGCACGTTATGGCAGGCGGAGAGGCGGCGGAAGACATCGTCCTGGATCACGTCGTTGGATTTGTCTTCAAAGAACAGATCGCGTTCGTTCTCATAAACGTCCAGCCCCAGCGCGCCAATTTTCTGGTGCTTCAGGGCGTCGATGGCCGCCTGAGAGTCGATCAGGGCGCCGCGGCTGGTGTTGATCACCATCACCCCGTCTTTCATCTGATCGAAGGCTTCGCGATTGAGAAGGTGGTAGTTTTCGTCGGTCAGCGGACAGTGCAGGGAGATCACGTCCGATTCCTTGTACAGCGTGGCGAGGTCAACATATTCCACACCCAGCTCCAGCGCGGCGGCGCTTGGGTACGGGTCGAACGCCAGCAGGCGCATGCCGAAGCCTTTGAGGATCCGCAACATCGCTACGCCAATTTTCCCGGTGCCGATCACCCCGGCGGTTTTGCCGTACATGGTGAAGCCGGTGAGGCCTTCGAGGGAGAAATTGGCATCGCGGGTACGCTGGTAAGCGCGGTGGATGCGGCGGTTGAGCGACATCATCATACCGATCGCATGCTCAGCGACCGCTTCCGGAGAGTAAGCTGGAACGCGCACGACGCGCAGGCCAAGCTCCTTTGCCGCCTCAAGGTCGACGTTGTTAAACCCGGCGCAGCGCAGGGCGATATATTTCACCCCGTGGGCCTTCAGCTCTTCCAGCACCGGGCGGCTGCCGTCGTCATTGACGAAGATACATACCGCTTCGCAACCGTTGGCGGTTTTGGCAGTCTTCGCTGTCAGCAGGAAATCGAAGAATTCCAGTTCAAAGCCGTATGCATCATTAACGTGCTGCAGGTACTTTTTATCGTACTGCTTCGTACTATAAACCGCGATTTTCATAAGACTTTTCTCCAGTGATTATACCGTCACGGTAGCATATTTAAAATAATCGTACAATTATTAAAAAATAGTTTAATGAGAGGGTGCTAATCCTAATTCTAGAGCATATCGCGGACTTGCGGAATCTCTTTGAAAGACAAAGTTTTTTCACCACAAACTGAGGCTGAAAGCGCCGGGGGCGAGCAGCAGAAGCGGCCACAGCAGACCGGAGCTGACGTTAGCCAGCTGAAACGACCACAGCGGCAGACTGCTGGCGCCGCTAACGAAGGGCAGCGTAGCCCTCAGGGGAGAGAGAAAGCGGCTGAAAAAGATAGCCCACGGGCCATAGCGCTGAAAGAAGAGGCGGCTGCGGGCCAGACGCTCGGCGGTCAGCCAGCGTAGATGGGTGAGGCGATGACGGTAGCGAATGCCCAGCCGCCACGATAGCCAGAATCCACCGATGGCGCCGAGGCTGGCGCTGGACCACATTAACAGGAAATGTCCGAGGCTGGCGGAAGCGAATGTCCCCAGCAGCAGCAGGCCGGAGGTGCCGGGGATTGCCAGCGAGACCAATGCGCAGGATTTAGTGAAGGTAAGCAGAAAAACAATCAGCAATACCCATGGATAGTGGTCCTGTGCGCTCTCTATGAGCGAGATAATTAACGACACCGCCTCTCCCGCAAGCTATTCCCGTCTGGCTGGAGTGTGGCAGGGGCGACTTAAACAACAGTTAAATGATAATGGCCGAACGTCGCGCCGCGAGTCCGGCTGGCAACTATGCTTTAACAGGCCGTAAACTTTCACTCACTGGTCGAACGTGTCACAATGGACGCCTTTCGGCTTTTACTTATGTTGAATCAGGATATTAACTGCCCATGAAGGGTAAATATAAAGCCGCCATCGCGCTGGTGTTAGTTCTGGTGTTATTGCCGCTAACCCTGCTGTTGACGCTAACCCACTGGGTGCCGACGCTGGCGGGCATCTGGCTGCCCGTGGGCACGCGTATCTCTTTGCAGGAGAGCCCGCGCCTGACGCGGTCGGCCCTGCTGATCCCCGATCTGCGTTATCTGGTGGGCGACTGTGAAATCGCCCGGGTGACCGATGCCCGTCTCTCGCGTCCCAGCCGCTGGCGGCTGCATATTGGCCAGCTGGAGATCAACAGCGCCTGCCTGAGCAAACTGCCGGCCAGCGATCCCTCTCCCGGTTCACCGCGCACGCTTGCCGAATGGCAATCGATGTTGCCCTATAGCTGGTTAACCATTGACAATCTGCGGCTGTCGCCGTGGGAGAAATGGCAGGGGCGGCTGGTAATGTCATTAACGCCTGCGCAGCAGGATATCGGCTTTGCCGGGAAGGAACTGAGTCTGCAGGCGCGCCTGCGCGGCCAGGCGCTCACCGTCAGCCAGTTCAGCGCCCGGCTGACTGACGATCAGCCGCCGGTGAAGTTGGTGGGGACCTTCCATCTGCCGCTGGTGCCGGATGGTCTGCCGGTCGACGGCCAGATGCAGGGCACCTTCGAATTCCCGCAGACTGCGGAATGGATCGATGCTGAGCTCGAGTGGCAGCACAATCGCGGCCAGCTGCTGGTCACCCCGCGGGGTGAGGTAGAGCCTATTCTGGACCTGCCGTGGGAGATCACCCCGGAGCGGATCACCATCAGCGACGGCCGCTGGCGCACCCGTTACGAGGCGTATCCGCTGCGCGGGCGGGTGGCGCTGTCGGTGGGTAACTGGCAGCAGGGCACCGAACAGATGATCGTCAGCGGTCGCCTGAATGTTCTCACCGAGGGGCATGCCGGGAAGGGCAATGCGGTACTGAATATTGGTCCGGGCAAGCTGAGCATGGATAACAGCGATCTGCCGCTGCGGCTCACCGGTGAGGCCAAGCTGGGGGAGATGATACTATACGCGGCGCTGCCGGCTCAGCTCAGCGGGCCGCTGATCAGCCCGCAGCTGGCTTTTCACCCCGGTGCGTTGCTGCGCTCGCGCGGGCGGGTGATCGACGCGCTGAATATTGACGAAATCCGCTGGCCGCTGGCCGGGGTTAAGGTCACTCAGCAGGGCGTCGATGGCCGCCTGCAGGCGATCCTTCGCGCCCATGAGCAGCAGATGGGCGACTTTACGCTGCATCTGGACGGTCAGGCGAGCGATTTTCTGCCCGACAGCGGCCGCTGGCAGTGGCGCTACTGGGGCGAGGGACATTTTACCCCGATGCAGGCGCGCTGGGATGTGAAGGGCAGCGGGGAGTGGCGCGACAATGCTATTACCCTGAGCAGCCTTTCCACCGGCTTCGATAAGCTTGAGTACGGCACAATGCGGGTCAGCACCCCGCGTCTGACCCTCGAGCAGCCGATCCGCTGGCTGCGCGATGCTGAGCATCCGCGGTTGACCGGCGCGCTGTCGCTGGACGCCGCCAAAACCACCTTCTCCGGCGGCAGCTATCTCCCGGCCTCAACGCTGAAATTCGCTCTCGACGGTCGGGACCCGACGTGGTTCCAGTTCACCGGCGCCCTGCATGCCGAGGCTATCGGTCCGGTGCGTCTGTCCGGGCGCTGGGATGGCGAACGGCTGCGCGGCCAGGCGTGGTGGCCAAAACAGTCGCTAACGGTGTTCCAGCCGCTGGTGCCGCCGGACTGGAAGATGAACCTGCGCGAAGGCAGTCTCTACGCGCAGGTGGCCTTCTCGGCGGCAGCCGGGCAGGGATTTGAGGCTGGCGGCCATGGCGTCCTGAAGGGCGGCAGCGCCTGGATGCCGGATAACCAGATCAACGGCGTCGATTTCGTCCTGCCGTTCCGCTTCAGCGACGGTCACTGGCAGCTGGGCACCCGCCGCCCGGTCTCCCTGCGCATTGGCGAAATCGTCAACCAGGTCACCGCGCGTAATCTGACGGCGGACCTGCAGGGCACCTGGCCGTGGAGCGAGGCCAATCCGCTGCAGCTCAGCGACGTCAGCGTCGATCTGTTAGGCGGGAAACTGACGCTGCTGCAGCTGCGTATGCCGCAGCGCGACCCGGCATTGATCCGCCTGCAGCATATCTCCAGCAGCGAACTGACCAGCGCCGTCAAGGTGAAACAGTTCGCCATGTCCGGCGCGGTGAGCGGCGCGCTGCCGCTGTGGCTGGAGAATAATCAATGGATCATCCACGACGGCTGGCTGCGCAATGACGGACCGATGACCCTGCGGCTGGATAAAGACACCGCCGATGCGCTGGTGGCGGATAACGTCTCCGCCGGGGCGGCGATTAACTGGCTGCGCTATATGGAAATCTCCCGCTCGTGGACGCAGATTAACCTCGATAATCTGGGCGTGTTGACGCTTAAGGCCAGCATTAACGGCACCAGCCGGGTGGACGGGAAAAGCAGTACCGTGCATTTAAACTACGCTCATGAAGAGAATATTTTCGACCTGTGGCGCAGCTTGCGCTTCGGCGACAATTTACAGGCGTGGCTCGAGCAGAATGCTACGCTGCCCGTACGGCGCTGTACGGACGGTAAGACATGTAAGGAACCTAAATGAAGAAGCTGTTACTGGCCATGGCGGCGTCGATGCTGCTCGCCGGCTGTACGCCGCGCATCGAAATCGCGGCGTCGAAAGAGCCCATCACCATCAATATGAATGTCAAAATTGAGCATGAGATCCATATCAAGGTCGATAAGGATGTGGAAAACCTGCTCAAATCCCGCAGCGATTTGTTCTGAGGCGACGATGAGAAAACGACTGTTAACCGCGGCGCTGACGCTGGCTTTACTCAGCGCGCCCGCGCTGGCGTTGACCCTGAGCGAAGCGCGCCAGCAGGGACGAGTGGGGGAGACGCTGAACGGCTATCTCGCGCCGCTGCGTCAGGATAAAGAGACGCTGGCGCTGGTAAAGCAGATTAACGCCGCGCGCAGCGAAAGCTACCAGCAGCTGGCGGATGACAACAATCTGCCGGTGGATGAAGTGGCGAAAATGGCCGGGCAGAAGCTGGTGGCCCGCGCGCAGCCCGGGGAGTACGTCCAGGGATTGAACGGCCAGTGGCTGCGCAAATAATTAGCGACAGCGCTTGCGGTATTGCCCCGGGGTGACGCCAAAGCGCTGCTTAAAGGCGGTGGAGAAATGGCTGTGGTCGCTGAAGCCCCAGCGGTAGCCGATCCCCGCCAGCTTTTCATCGTCATGAACATTCTGTAACGCCTGGGCACACAGATCCAACCGCCGGTTCTTAATATACTGCGCCACCACCAGCCCCTGATCGGCAAACAGCCGGTACAGGCTGCGTACCGACATGCCCGTCTCGCTGGCCAGCCACTCCGGACGCAGATGCTCCGACTGAATGGACGCATCGATTAACGCAATAATCTTCTGAAACTGCTTTTCCCGCCGGGAAGGGGCAGGATCGCGCTGATGCAGCACCGGGCGCAACAGGCAGGCGATCGCCTCCAGCGCGGCTTCGCTCTCGCTGGCGGAGAGCGTCGTGCCGCCCATGCTTTCCAGCAGCAGTCGCTGGCTGAGCTGGACCATTGGCAGAGATTTGTCCAGCCGGCAGGCGGTAGTGATGTTCCCTGTGGGCGCCACCCGCTGGCGCGGCAGCAGCAGCGAGGCCTGACGCGAAGTCTGCTGCCAGACGATGGAGCATGGGCGGGCGGCGTCGATTAACGTGATATCGCCTGCCGCCAGCGTCACCTGGCGATCGTCCTGTTCGATGATGGCTTCGCCGGCGAGCTGAAACACGGTATAGAACCAGGCGTCGTTATCGCGTTTTATCTCATTGCGCGTGCGGTAGAGATTGACGCCGGCGGCGGTGACGGTACTGACCTTGAGGCTGCCGGCGTAGCGGGCGTCAATCTCGCCGTGGAAACTCTCCTTCAGCGGCCGGGCGGCGAAATGGCCGCAGACCTGATTGATCGTCGCCAGCCAGCGCTGGTACGCCAGCCCCCCCTCTGCCGTGGTCATCATTCGCCCTTCTCCTGTAATAATAATGTTTCTGCATTGTTGCATTTGTGTCGTCTCAGGCAAGGGCGCGATGGCGGGTATATGAAAGAACTATTACCCGCGGCACATTTCTGCGAGGGCAGACGACGGAATTGCGGCGACTGTCACAGCGGCGCAAACGAATGTCACAGAGAAAAAAGCGCCAACCGCCAACCAGACATAGACTGAAAGCACTATCCGCGAAGAATAAGGAAAGGGTATGTCCACCTCACAGATAGCGCTGCTTGCCAGCGTCCAGCAGTTTTTAGACCGTCAGCATGGCCTGTATATCGACGGCGCCCCCTGCGCCGCGCAGAGCGAAAACCGGTTAACCGTCTGGGATCCGGCCACCGGGCAGGCGATTGCCACCACCGCCGACGCCAGCCCGGCGGATGTCGACCGGGCGGTGATGTCCGCCTGGCGCGCTTTTGTCGATCGCCGCTGGGCCGGGCGCACCCCGGCTGACCGTGAACGCATCCTGCTGCGTTTTGCCGATATGGTGGAGCAGCACGGCGAAGAGCTGGCGCAACTGGAAACCCTCGAGCAGGGGAAATCCATTGCCATCTCCCGCGCCTTTGAGGTCGGCTGCACCCTGAACTGGATGCGCTACACCGCGGGGCTGACCACCAAGATCAGCGGCCGGACGCTGGACGTTTCGATCCCGTTCCCCCAAGGGGCGCGTTACCAGGCGTGGACCAAAAAAGAGCCGGTCGGGGTGGTGGCGGGCATCGTCCCGTGGAATTTCCCGCTGATGATCGGCATGTGGAAGATCATGCCGGCCCTGGCGGCGGGCTGTTCGATCGTCATCAAACCCTCGGAAACCACCCCGCTGACCCTGCTGCGGGTGGCGGAGCTGGCGACCCAGGCGGGCATTCCTGACGGGGTGTTCAACGTGGTCACCGGCAGCGGCGCCGGCTGCGGCGCGGCGCTGACCGCCCATCCGCAGGTGGCGAAGGTTAGCTTTACCGGCTCGACGGCGACCGGGAAACAGATTGCCCGCGTGGCTGCCGACCGCCTGACCCGCGTGACGCTGGAGCTGGGTGGCAAGAATCCGGCGATTGTGCTCAAAGACGCCGACCCCCAGTGGGTTATTGAGGGGCTGATGACCGGAAGCTTCCTCAATCAGGGGCAGGTCTGCGCCGCCAGCTCACGGATCTACATCGAAGCGCCGCTGTTTGACACCCTGGTCAGCGGCTTCGAGCAGGCGGTGAAATCGCTGCAGGTGGGGCCGGGGATGCAGGAGACGGCGCAGATCAACCCGGTGGTCTCCCGGGCCCACTGCGACAAGGTGGCGGCCTACCTCGAAGAGGCTCGCCAGCAGAAGGCAGAGCTTATCAGCGGCAGCGCCGGACCAGACGCGGGAGGGTACTATATTCCGCCAACGCTGGTGGTAAACCCCGACGCCGGACTGCGTCTCAGCCGTGAGGAGGTTTTTGGCCCGGTGGTGAACCTGGTGCGAGTGGCCGATGGCGAGGAGGCGTTGCGCCTGGCCAACGACAGCGATTTTGGTCTGACCGCCAGCGTCTGGACCCGCGATCTGACCCAGGCCCTGAACTACACCGACCGTCTGCAGGCGGGAACGGTATGGGTCAACAGCCATACCCTGATTGACGCCAACCTGCCTTTCGGCGGCATGAAGCAGTCTGGTACCGGCCGCGATTTCGGCCCTGACTGGCTCGACGGCTGGTGCGAAACCAAATCCGTCTGCGTGCGCTACTAGCCCTCCGTCGGGGAAGGCGAAAGGCTTTTCCCGACGCGCCCCTTGCCGACTTCCGGTCTTTCTCGCTACTGTGGAAGGCAATCTTTGCCTAATCTGGCGGTGAATCATCAGGAGGTCTTCGGCATGACAGCATTTCCTAAGGTTGCGCTAATTGGTCCCGGCGCCATCGGCACCACGATTGCCGCCGCCCTGTTTGAGAGGGGGAGGGCGCCGATGGTCTGCGGGCGTACCGCCCATTCGGCGCTGGTGCTGCGCACTGACGAAGGTGAGATCGTGGTGCCCGGCCCGGTGTACACCGACCCGATGGCGATAGCCGCCCCCTTCGACCTGGTCTTTGTCGCGGTGAAAACCACCCAGACGGAGGCCATCGCCCCCTGGCTGACGGCCCTGTGTTCCCCTGACACCGTGGTGTGCGTGCTGCAAAACGGCGTTGAGCAGCGCCAGCAGTTTGCCCCCTTGACCGGCGGCGCGACGGTGCTGCCGTCGGTGGTCTGGTTCCCGGCGCAGCGCGATGCCGATGCCTCTGTCTGGTTGCGCGCCACGCCGCGCCTGACGCTGCCGGATCTGCCGGGGGCAGAGCGGGTGCAGCAGGCGCTGGCGGGAACCCGCTGCGCGGTGGACCTGGCGGCTGATTTTACCACCGTTGCCTGGCGCAAACTGTTGCAGAACGCGGTTGCCGGTCTGATGGTGCTGACCGGACGACGCGCCGGGATGTTCGCCCGGGAGGACATCACTGCCCTCGGGCTGGCTTATCTGCGCGAATGCCTGCAGGTGGCGCGGGCGGAAGGGGCCGCCCTGAGCGAAAACGTGCCGGAGGAGATTATCGCCGGCTTTCATCGGGCGCCTGCCGACTTAAGCACCTCTATTCTGATCGATCGCCTCAATGGCCGACCGCTGGAGTGGGATATTCGTAACGGCGTGGTGCAGCGTCGCGGGCGTCAGCACGGCATTCCGACGCCGCTCAGCGATATCATCGTGCCGCTGCTGGCGGCGGCCAGCGACGGCCCGGGCTGACCCGGGCTGGCGCGGGTGCGAGCCACTGGAAGCGGGATCTGCTATGATCCCGACTTTCGTTGTCTGGAGCCAGTCGATGTTCAACGACGCCATTGTTTATGACCGCTACGGGCCGCCGGCCGCCGTGCTGACCCTGAAACGCCTGCCGCTGGCGCCGCTGGCGGGCGGACGGGTGCGGGTCAGGATGCGCTTTGCCCCGGTGAATCCTTCGGATCTGATCCCCGTGACCGGCGCCTATCGCCACCGCACCCGACTGCCGGCCGTCGCCGGCTATGAAGGCCTTGGCGAGGTGGTCGCCGCGCCATACGGCAGTCGGTTGGCCGCGGGCCAGCGGGTGCTGCCCCTGCGCGGGGGCGGCACCTGGCAGCGGTTTATCGATCTGGATGAGACCTGGCTGGTGCCGGTGCCGCCGGCAGTTGACGATCTGCTGGCCGCCCGCGGGTATATCAATCCGCTGACGGCGATGCTGATGCTCAAGCGCTGGCCGGTTGCCGGAAAACACCTCGTGCTGACCGCGGCATCGTCCTCCTGCGCCAGTCTGCTGGGGCAGTGGGCGCTGGCGATGGGCGCCCGCTCGGTGAGCGGGATTATTCGCTCGCCGCAGCACCGGGCGCGCCTGGAACAGGCCGGGATCTATCCGATCCTCGATACCGACCGGGCGCTGATGGAGAAGGTCAGCCAGCACAGCGATCTGGTGTTTGACGCGGTGGGCGGCGAACTGGCGAATACGCTGCTGTCGGTGCTGCCCGGGTCGTCGACCCTGATCTCCTATGGGCTGTTATCCGGGCGGCCGCTGACCCAGACGCGCGGTAGCGCGACGGTGCGCAAGTTTCATCTGCGGGAGGCGCTGCCGACACTCAGCGTGGCGGCGTGGCGGGCAGCGTTCGACGAAATCTGGCAGCGCCTGCCGACGACCTCCCAGCCGCCGGTCCAGCGTATAGCGTTGAACGACTGGCGGGAGGCGATTGCCGCCGCCGGCCAGCCGGGAAGAGGCGGTAAGATCCTGCTGGATTTCACCGCTGGTTAAGATTACTTTTTCTTTTCGCCCAGAGTAGGGGTTTCGTCAAAGAAGTTCCACGGCTTGAGCAGCGCGTGCGCCCACTCGGTCGGCATGATCGGCCACTCTTCGGCGCGCGCCACGTGGGTGGTGCCGGTGGTGATCCACACGACGTCATCGTGGTTAGTCAGCGACTCATCATCCTTCGCGTACTGGCCCAGGCCGGTATCGTGGGCGGAACGGTTCGGGTATTTCCCTTCCGGATATCGCTCTGTCGGGTGGTAGCGCGTCACCCACAGCTGTTTATCCATAAAGCTCAGGCGATGATATATCCACTCGTCCGGGGCGAATTTGGCACCGGTCGCCGCCGGGTGCGTGCCGCCGGCGTAAGGGATAATCTGGTATGAGACCGGGTTGCCCATGCGGTTCTCTTTGCTGGTGTTGCTCAGCAGGCGGATAGTGCCCGGGTCGAATTTCTGCGCCGCTTTTTGCTCGCTGTCAATCGTGTACTGATTCACCTGCATAGTACTGGTGCGCGGGCCGCCGGCGGTGTTGGGCTTCACTTCCGGGTCCATCGCCACCAGGGTGTTGTTCTCGCCGTCCACATCGAGGTCGAGGCGGAAGTTATAGATGTGCTGGTGAGTGGTGCCGACAATATTATGGTCGATCAGCGTTCCGTAGCGGGTATCCTCTTTGGCGCTGGGGTCATGCATGGTCTTCGCCAGCACGCCTTTCACCGCTTCAATGCCGGTGGCGCCGGCGTCGATACCGATGGTGCCGTTGTCATGGAACACCCAGTCAAAGATATAGTCGTAGTTGCCGACGGTGCTGATCCAGCGCACCACCAGTTCCCGGCGTTCGGTGCTGACGTTGGGTTTGCCCATCTCCAGGTGCTTATACTCAGGCCCGGCATAGCGTTCGAATATGGCCACCGCGCCTGGAATAGTGGTTGGTTTGCCGGTGTAATCGGCGATGGTTTCATCCAGCAGTACCGCATTCGATGGCGCGTCCTTGCCGCGTACAATCGGCGAGGTCAGGGTGCCCATGCCGTAATCGCCGGAGTCCAGATAGGCTTTGAAATACCAGCCGACGTCCGGGTCGCCGTAGGGGACGATCATCCCGCCCAGGGAACCTTCATACATCACCTGGCGTTTTGTGCCGTTATCGTTGTAAGTCACCGTTGACAGAATTGGCCCGACGCGCGAGTTCAGGCGCAGATGAAAATCCCAGTTCTGCCAATGAATGGTATCGCCGGTAATGGTGTAGTTTTTGCCTTCCGGTTCAGTAATATCCAGCGGTTTCACCGCCGGGGCGTTGCGGTCGCGACCATCATACGGACGGGGCTCCATTGGGACCGGGATCACCGGACCTTCTTCGATTTTGATGATTTTCTTCGCTTCAAGGTCGACCACCGCCACCAGGTTTTCAATCGGGTGCGCCCAGTAGTTGCCGTCGCCGGTATCCAGATAACTGACCACCTTCAGCAGACGCGCATCCTGCTGCAGGCCATCTTTGCCATCAAAAAAGCCAACGGTGAGCGGGGTGGTGACCACTTTGCCAGGATCGGTAATACCGTGCTTTTTCAGCACCTCAGCGAATTCGCTGCTGGTATTGATGATGTTCTGCACGCTGACAAAATCATCGAGCAGCACCATCCCGTGGGCGCCTTTGATCGGCGTCCAGGAAAGGATTTTTTTGTTTTGCAGATCGACCACGGCTTCAATGACGTGTTTGCCATCGAGCATCACCACATCGGCAGTGCGGGGAGCATCGACCGGCGTTCCCTGCAGGGCAAAGGCCCATACCGCCGCCTTGTCCGGCTCGTGTAAGGAAATCTCAGTAAAGCGGGTATTCGGCTGAAACTCCGGCGCGGCTTTGACAATGGTCACCGCTTCACTGATTTCCGCCGCCGAGAGCGAGTTTAACGGGTGCGGGCGCTTTTCCACCTGGAAGGTCTGATCGAGACCGGACTGGAAGACATCGTTGATAAAGGTATCGGAAACCCAGGCTTTACCTTCCTTCATTACCACAGGCACCGGTAGGTCAAGGGATTTACCGTTGACGATCGCCGTTTTGGCGCCGGGCTTTACTTTGACGTAAGCGCCGTCTTTTATCAGGGTGAACATTTGCGCGTAGTCATCCCACTGCACATCGGCGCCGAATTCCTGCAGCGTTTTATCCAGCGGTACCATGTGGGCTTCGCTACCGTGAGCGAAGACCGGTGATTGCCAGGCGCAAACCACCGCCACGGCCAGCGCCAGCGCGGTTTTACGAGGAGAAAATTTCAAGCCGTTTGCCATTGTGACCTCATCTTATTGTTGTGTTGTCTCTTGCCGCTGCGAATGTCGGCTTTGTCATCCTTAAGCTACCAGCCAGCGGCGCCGGGGCGTTTGTTTGCTTTTGCCAGCTTGTTTGTCAGTTTTGCCAGACGGGCGTAAAAAATGCCTCCGCAGAGGCATTGAGAACGTGCGCTGATTTTTTTGCCGGGTGGCGGCTGACGCCTTACCCGGCCTACGGTCCGTGCGGCCTGCCGTTAATTTATTCACCATTCTTGCTGGCCCGAGCCCGGGGGTACAGGGGGCAGCGGCGACTGGCCGCCCCCTGTGCGCTCCCTGCGCTATGCCAGGCATAACGCAGACGATTAACCGGGAGCGCAATGTGCGCTGAAGCCACGGATAACATAAAGGACTTCCCGGGGCGAAACCGTTGCAAACCGATTGCAGTATCAATGGCTAAAGGGTCGGCCAACAGAGCGCCAGCGGTCTATTTTTCGCTATCACGCCGGTAAATCTCCCTGTTGACGCGCCACCAGGGTCAGAATGGAATACAGCGCCACCGCCTGCTGGTGCTGGTTGAAAATCTCCACCGCCCATTCCACCACGCCGGTGGCTTTCTCATCGGCGCTGCGCTGACGTTTGACCGTTTTACGCTTACAGGTCAGGCGAACCTGAATGGTGTCGCCCGGTTTGACCGGCTCAATAAAGCGCAGGTTTTCCATCCCGTAGTTGGCGATAACCGGCCCGACGCCGGCATCGACGAACAGCCCGGCCGCGGCGGAGATCAGGAAATAGCCGTGGACCACCCGCTCGCCAAAAATCGACTCGGCGGCGGCGATTTTGTCCATGTGCGCGTAGAAATGATCGCCGCTCAGACAGGCGAAGTTAACGATATCCGCTTCGGTCAGGGTTCGGCGCGGGGTTAATAAGCTGTCGCCAGGCTGAATCTCTTCGAAATATTTGCGGAACGGGTGAATACGGTCTTCGTTCACCTGGGCGCCGCGCACCCACTGTTGACCGATGGTCGCCAGCATCGTTGGGCTGCCCTGGACCGCGGTACGCTGCATATAGTGTTTCACCGAACGCAGCCCGCCAAGCTCTTCTCCGCCGCCAGCGCGGCCGGGGCCGCCGTGCACCAGCTGCGGCAACGGCGAACCGTGGCCGGTTGACTCGACCGAGGACGCCTCGTTCAGTATCTGAATACGGCCATGGGCGCGGGCGGCGCCGAGGATAAACTCGCGCGCCAGCTCGCCGCTGGCGGTGACCAGCGTCCCCGCCAGACTGCCGCCGCCGGCGCGCGCCAGCGTCAGCGCATGCTGGCGGTCGCGATACGGCATCAGCGTCGCCACCGGACCAAAAGCTTCAATGGCGTGAACCGCCGGCGTTTCATCCGGCTGTGAGCAGTACAACAGGGTCGGCGGGAAAAATGCGCCGGCCGCGCTGAGATCCGCCTCTCCACCGAGCAGTACTTCGCAGCCAGCGGCTATCAGCTTATTGACGCTCTCCTGTACGTCCTGACGCTGTTCGCTATTAACCAGGGCCCCCATCTTAACGCCCTCCTGCGCAGGGTCACCGACGGTTACTTTATGCAGGCGGGAGATCAGTGCATCGCTAACCGCATTAATCTGAGCCAGTGGCACAATGATTCTGCGGATAGCGGTACATTTTTGCCCGGCTTTCGCCGTCATCTCGCGGACCACTTCCCGAATAAACAGCGCGAATTCCGGTTGCTCCGGAGTGACGTCTTCGCCTAACACGCAGCAGTTGAGTGAATCTGCTTCCATGGTAAAGGGAATGGATTTGGCTACCAGGTTAGGGTGCGCCCGTAGCTGCTGGCCGGTGGCGGCTGACCCGGTAAAGGTCACCACGTCTTGGCTATCGAGGTGGTCGAGCAGATCGCCCGCGCCGCCGCAAATCAGGCTGATGGCGCCCTCCGGCACCAGGCCGCTGTCGACAATCGCTTTCACCATTGCCTGGGTGAGCTGGGCGGTAGCGGTTGCCGGTTTAATGATCGCCGGCATACCGGCAAGCCACGTGGGCGCCAGTTTTTCCAGCATTCCCCAGCAGGGGAAGTTGAAGGCGTTGATATGGACGGCGACGCCTGATTTCGAGGTTAGCACATGACGCGCGGCAAAACCGCCCTGTTTGGAGAGCGGGATGAGCTCGTCTTCCGGCCACAGGATATCGTCCGGTAATTCTCGACTACCGAGCCCGGCATAGGTGAAAAGGGTACCGATACCGCCTTCAATATCCACCCAACTGTCGGCGCGAGTGGCGCCGGTTTGCGCGGAGATGGCGTAGAACTGGTCTTTCTGCTCCAGCAGGTGTTTCGCCACCGCTTTCAGCATCGCGCTGCGTTCAATAAAGGTCATCGCCTGCAGGGCTTTACCACCGCGCTCAATCGCGAAGCGGCGCGCCTGCGCCATATCCAGGCCTTCACTGGTCACCTCCCAAAGCGCCGCGCCGGTGATGGCGTGATGGATAGTACGGGCGCGGCCCCGGCCGGTCTGCCAGGCGCCGGATAAGTAGCTGGCTAACTGCTGCATCGCAAATCTCCAAATGTGTTACGTGTGATATCTATAAATAGTTCTTTTATGAATCATAAAATGCAAGCCCGTATTTAATAAATTATTAACATTGTGATCGCGATGGCGTTACGCCTTATGCTTAACTTACTGTATTAATTGTGGTTTACAAAAGGTTTTGCGGAGATTATCACAAAAAGAGCAAACAAAATTTGTGGTTTTATTTAACCAATATGTAACCTTCAATAAACAAAGTGATTCACATAAATGTTTTTGTTGTGAATATCGGAATCATAAAGGTGATGACGTGACAGAAGAACAACGCTTTGACCAGCGCATCGCGCAGGAAACGGCCATCGAACCGCGGGACTGGATGCCGGATGCCTACCGTAAGACCTTGATTCGGCAGATAGGCCAGCACGCGCACTCGGAGATCGTCGGCATGCTGCCGGAAGGCAACTGGATCACCCGCGCGCCGACGCTGCGCCGCAAAGCGATCCTGTTGGCTAAGGTACAGGATGAGGCTGGACACGGGCTGTATCTCTATAGCGCCGCGGAAACCCTTGGCTGCGCCCGGGAAGACCTGTATCAGAAGATGCTCGACGGGCAGATGAAATACTCCTCCATTTTTAACTACCCGACCCTCAGCTGGGCGGATATCGGCGTGATCGGCTGGCTGGTCGATGGCGCGGCCATCGTCAACCAGGTGGCGCTGTGCCGGACCTCCTACGGCCCCTATGCCCGGGCGATGGTCAAAATCTGCAAAGAAGAGAGCTTTCACCAGCGTCAGGGTTTTGAAGCCTGCATGGCGCTGGCGCAGGGCAATGACGCGCAGCGGCAGATGCTGCAGGACGCCATTAACCGCTTCTGGTGGCCGGCGCTGATGATGTTTGGCCCTAACGATGACAACTCGCCGAACAGCGCCCGCAGCATGGCGTGGAAAATCAAACTGCACTCCAACGACGAGCTACGTCAGCGCTTCGTCGACAATACCGTGCCGCAGGTAGAGATCCTCGGTATGACCGTCCCGGACCCGGATTTGCAGTTTGATGAAGCCAGCGGCCACTACCGCTTCGGCGAAATCGACTGGCAGGAATTTAACGAGGTGATTAGCGGCCGTGGCATTTGCAATCACGAGCGGTTGGCCGCCAAGCGTAAGGCCTGGGAAGAGGGCGAATGGGTGCGCGAAGCCGCGCTGGCCCATGCGCAAAAACAGCAGGCCCGCAGCGCGGCATGAGGAGAGACAACATGAGCAAAGTTTACTGGCCGTTATATGAAGTGTTCGTTCGCAGCAAACAGGGGTTATCCCATCGTCACGTCGGCAGTCTGCACGCTGCCGATGATCAAATGGCGCTGGAGAATGCCCGCGATGCCTACACCCGCCGCAGCGAAGGCTGCTCAATTTGGGTGGTGAAGGCCAGCGAAATCGTTGCTTCGCAGCCGGAAGATCGCGGCGAATTCTTCGACCCGGCGGAAAGCAAAGTCTACCGTCATCCGACTTTCTATACCGTGCCGGACGGCATGGAACATATGTGAGGCGGCGATGAATAACCCTAACCCCGTAGCCACCTACGCCCTGCGGCTTGGCGACAATGGTCTGGTTCTGGCCCAGCGTTTAGGCGCCTGGTGCGGACATGCTCCCGAGCTCGAGATCGATCTTGCGCTGGCCAATATCGGCCTCGACCTGCTCGGCCAGGCGCGCAATTTTTTAAGCTATGCCGCCGAGCTTAACGGTTGCGGCGACGAAGATACGCTGGCTTTTGGCCGCGATGAGCGCCGGTTCAGCAACCTGCTGCTGGTGGAGCAGCCAAACGGCAATTTTGCCGACACTATCGCCCGCCAGTTCTTTATCGACGTCTGGCATGTCGCCCTGTTCAGCCGGCTGGTGAACAGCCGCGACGCGCAGCTGGCGGCCATTGCCGCTAAAGGGCTGAAAGAGGTGCGTTACCACCAGCGCTTTAGCCGCGGCTGGCTGGAGCGTCTCGGTAATGGCACCGAATTATCAAATCGCAAAATGCAGCAGGCGGTCGACAATCTGTGGCGCTTCACCGGCGAACTATTCCTGGCTGATGAAGTGGAGCTCAGCCTGGTTGAGCAGGGCATTGCGGTTGATCCGCGTGAACTGCAGGCCGAATGGCAAAGCGCGGTACACACGGCGCTTCTCGACTCCGGCTTACAGATCCCGCAGGAAGCGGCCTTCCGCAGCGGCGGCAAACAGGGGCTGCACAGTGAACATCTCGGCCCGCTGCTGGCGGAGATGCAGTATCTGCAGCGTTCGCATCCCGGACTGCAGTGGTAAGTGAGGTGACTATGCAACGTCTTGCCGATATCGCTCCTGCAGAGGTTCGCACCATCTGGGGATTATTAAGCGCGATTCCGGATCCGGAAGTGCCAGTACTCACCATCACCGACCTTGGTATGGTGCGCAGCGTCGCGCGCCATGGCGACGGCTGGGTGATTGGCTTTACCCCGACCTATTCGGGCTGTCCGGCGACGGAGCATCTGCTGGGGGAGATCCGCACGGTCATGAGCGAGCATGGCTTTCAGCCGGTACATATCGTCCTGCAGCTGGATCCGCCGTGGACCACCGATTGGATGAGTCAGGATGCCCGCGAGCGCCTGCGCCAGTACGGCATCAGCCCGCCCCAGGGGCACGCCTGCCATGCGGATATGCCCGCTGAGGTGAGCTGTCCGCGCTGCGGCAGCACCCATACCTCGCTGATTAGCGAATTCGGTTCCACGGCCTGCAAAGCGCTCTATCGCTGCGACAGCTGCCGGGAACCTTTTGATTACTTTAAATGTATTTGAGGTTGCCATGACGACGTTCCATTCGCTTAAGGTGGCGAGAGTCGAGCCGGAAACCCGCGATGCGGTGACCATCACTTTTGCGATTCCGCAAGCCCTGCAGGCGGAATACTGTTTTCGCCCGGGCCAGCATCTGACGCTAAAAGCCCGTCTGGGCGGCGAAGAACTGCGCCGCTGTTACTCCATTTGTCACAGCCGCACGCCAGGCGAAATTAGCGTCGCGGTCAAAGCCATCGACGGCGGACGCTTCTCGCGCTACGCCCAGCACGATATCCAGCAGGGTATGGAGCTGGAGGTGATGGTGCCGCAGGGGCATTTCGGTTATCAACCGCAGGCCGAACGGCAGGGAGAATATCTGGCGATTGCCGCCGGCTCCGGGATCACGCCGATGATGGCGATCATTAGCGCAACGCTGGCGACCGAGCCGCAAAGCCGCTTTACGCTGATCTACGGCAACCGCAGCAGCCATAGCATGATGTTCCGCCAGGCGCTGGCCGATTTAAAAGACCGCTATCCGCAGCGCCTGCAGGTGATCCACCTGTTTAGCCAGGAGTCGATGGACAGCGATCTGCTACAGGGGCGCATTGACGGCGATAAACTGCGCCAGCTCGCTGACCATCTGCTGGATTTCAGCCGTTTCGACGAGGCCTTTATCTGCGGGCCGGTGGCGATGATGGACGAGGCGGAAGCGACGTTACGTGAACTTGGCGTAGCGGAGAAATCGATTCATCTCGAACGCTTTAATACCCCAGGCGGCAATGTGAAGCGCGCTGCCGGCGTGCAGGCGGAAGGGCGCACGGTGACCATCCGCCAGGACGGGCGCGATCGGCTTATCGCCCTCAGCGCCGAAGACGACAGCATCCTGGATGCCGCATTGCGTCAGGGCGCCGATCTGCCGTTCGCCTGCAAGGGCGGGGTATGCGCCACCTGTAAATGCAAAGTGCTACGCGGTGAAGTGGCGATGGCCGCCAATTACAGCCTGGAAGCGGATGAGCTGGCGGCGGGCTACGTGCTGAGCTGCCAGTCGCTGCCGACCAGCGGCGATGTGGTGGTCGACTTTGACGCGCGGGGGATGGCATGAGTGACCTGCTGATCCACCGTCATGGCCGGGTGCTTCAGTTGACGCTGAACCGCCCGCAGGCCCGCAACGCGCTGAACAATGCCTTATTAACCCAGATTGCCGAGGCGCTGGAGGCCGCGGCAGTTGATGACAGCGTCGGCGTCTGCGTTATTCGCGGTAACGCGCGTTTTTTCGCCGCCGGGGCTGACCTCAATGAAATGGCGGAAAAAGATCTGCCTGCCACCCTGGATGATATTCGCCCACGGTTATGGGCGCGAATCGATGCTTTTACTAAGCCGCTCATCGCCTCGGTCAACGGCTACGCCCTCGGCGCCGGCTGCGAGCTGGCCCTGCTGTGCGACCTGATTGTTGCCGGGGACAACGCCCGCTTTGGCCTGCCGGAAATTACCCTCGGCATAATGCCGGGCGCGGGCGGCACCCAGCGGCTGATCCGCAGCGTTGGCAAGGCGCTGGCCAGCCGGATGGTGCTGAGCGGCGAGAGTATTGACGCCCGCCAGGCGCAGCAGGCCGGGCTGGTCAGTGATATCCATCCGGCGGCGTTAACCGATGAGTATGCCCTGAAACTGGCAACCACCATTGCCCGCCATTCGCCGCTGGCGCTACGGGCGGCAAAACAGTCGCTGCGCCTGTCGCAGGAAGTCAGCCTGCAGGCTGGTCTGCAACAGGAGCGCCAGCTGTTTAGCCTGCTGAGCGCCACCGAGGACCGCCGCGAAGGCATCGACGCCTTCTTACAAAAACGTACCCCGGAATTTAAAGGACGCTAATCGTGGAAGCTTTCATTCTCAGCGCAGTGGAACAGGGCGTCATGACCATTACCCTCAATCGCCCGGACCGCCTCAACAGTTTTAACGATCTGATGCATCACCAGCTGGCGGAATGTCTGAAGCAGGCCGAGCGCGATGATGGCGTGCGCTGCCTGCTGATCACCGGCGCTGGCCGCGGTTTTTGCGCCGGCCAGGATTTGAACGACCGCAATGTCGACCCCAGCGGCCCGCCGCCGGATCTCGGCATGTCGGTAGAACGCTTTTACAACCCGTTAGTGCGCCGTCTGGCGGCGCTGCCGAAACCGGTCATCTGCGCGGTTAACGGCGTGGCCGCCGGCGCGGGCGCTACCCTGGCGCTGGGCTGCGATATCGTGCTGGCCGCGCGTTCGGCCAAATTTGTGATGGCGTTCAGCAAGCTCGGCCTGGTGCCGGACTGCGGCGGCAGCTGGTTCCTGCCGCGGGTGGCCGGCCGCGCGCGCGCGATGGGGCTGGCGCTGCTGGGCGACAGCCTTAGCGCGGAACAGGCCGCGCAGTGGGGAATGATCTGGCAACTGGTGGACGATTCAGAACTGGCGGATACCAGTCTGCAACTGGCGCGCCATCTGGCGGCGCAACCGACGTTTGGTCTGGGGCTGATTAAAAAGGCGCTGCTGGCCTCTGAAACCAGCAGTCTCGACGCGCAGCTGGACCTGGAGCGCGATTATCAGCGTCTGGCCGGGCGCAGCGATGATTACCGCGAAGGGGTCAGCGCGTTTCTGGCCAAACGGCCACCACAGTTCAGCGGGAAATAGATGATGACGACATCCTTAGCCACCGTGGCGGTGATCGGCAGCGGCACCATGGGGGCCGGCATCGCCGAAGTGGCTGCCGCCGCCGGGCATCCGGTGCGTATTTTTGATATTAACCCTAAGGCTGTAGACCTGGCGATAGAGGGTATCGCCGGGCGTCTGGCGTCACGCGTTGCGCGGGGCAAACTGGCGTCAGAGCAGGCCGATGCGCTGCTGGCGCGCCTGCATCCGGCCCACGATTTAGCCGCACTTGCCGATGCAGATTTAGTGATCGAAGCGGCCTCTGAACGGTTGGAGGTCAAAACGGCGCTGTTCACGCAGCTGGCGGAGATCTGCGCGCCGTCAACGCTGTTGACCAGTAATACCTCGTCTATTTCGATTACCGCTATCGCCGCCGGGGTCAAAAACCCGGAGCGGGTGGCCGGACTGCACTTTTTTAATCCGGCGCCGGTGATGAAGCTGGTCGAGGTGGTGAGTGGTCTTGCGACCTCCACAGAAGTGGTGGAGCAGCTGTGCCAGTGCGTAAGCGGCTGGGGGAAACAGCCGGTGCGCTGCCGCTCAACGCCCGGTTTTATCGTTAACCGCGTAGCGCGTCCGTTCTACGCTGAGGCCTGGCGCGCGCTGGAAGAGCAGGTCGCCGCCCCGGAGGTTATCGATGCCGCTTTGCGTGACGGCGGCGGTTTTCCTATGGGACCGCTGGCGCTGACGGACCTGATTGGCCAGGACGTCAACTTCGCCGTGACCTGTTCGGTGTTTAACGCCTTCTGGCAGGACCGCCGCTACCTGCCATCGCTCCTCCAGCAAGAGCTGGCGCTGGCCGGGCGGCTAGGTAAAAAGAGCGGCCACGGCGTCTATCGCTGGCCCGCTGAGATACTGCCGGACGCGGCGCTGCCGCCGGTAATGATGGGTGCTGAATCCGTTACCGTCAGAAGTGACAACGTCACTGAATTAGACGATGTCTTGCTGCTGGAGACTGAAGGCGAGACCGCCCTGGCGCTGAGTATTAAGCATCACCGCCCGGTGGTGGTGTATGACCTGTGCGCCAGCGATACGGTGGTGCTGGCCGCAGCGGCGACCAACGCGCCTGCGGCCACTGATAAGGCCGTGCATTACTTCCAGCAGCAGGGCAAGAAAGTGCTGCGTATTGCCGATTATCCCGGCCTGCTGGTGTGGCGCACGGTGGCGATGCTGATTAACGAAGCGCTGGATGCGGTGCAAAAAGGCGTCGCCAGCCCGCAGGATGTCGATACCGCGATGCGCCTTGGCGTCAACTATCCGCATGGCCCGCTGGCATGGGGAGAACGCCTTGGCTGGCGGCGGGTGTTGCAACTGCTGGAGAACCTGCAACACCATTATGGCGAGGAGCGCTATCGCCCCAGTTCCCTGCTGCGCCAGAAGGCGCTGATGGAGAAGCACCATGAGCAATGATCCGTGGCGCAACGCGCGCGTGATGTACGAAAAAGATACCTGCGCCAGAAAGATGGGGATCGAACTTATCGAAATGGACGACGGTTTTGCGCAGATGAGTATGACCGTCTCGGCGGACATGCTTAACGGCCATCAAACCTGTCACGGTGGTCAGCTATTTACGCTTGCCGATACCGCTTTCGCCTACGCCTGTAACAGCCAGGGGCTGGCGGCGGTGGCCTCGGCGGCAAGTATTGATTTTCTTCGTCCGGCGTTTGCCGGCGACCGGCTGGTCGCCACCGCCAGAGTCAAACAGCAGGGCAAGCTGACCGGCGTCTACGACATCGAAATTGTTAATCAACAGCAAAAGATTGTGGCCCTGTTCCGCGGCAAATCACACCGCATCGGCGGCACAATCACGGGAGACGTGTAATGCGCGACGCCTTTATTTGTGACGGGATCCGTACGCCGATTGGCCGCTACGGCGGCGCGCTGGCCAGTGTGCGCGCCGACGACCTGGCGGCGATCCCGCTGCGTGAGCTCCTGAGTCGTAACCCCGGGCTCGACCCGGCAGCAATTGATGATGTGATTTTCGGCTGTGCGAATCAGGCCGGGGAAGATAACCGCAACGTGGCGCACATGGCGACGTTGTTGGCCGGTTACCCGCATACCGTGCCGGGCACCACGATTAACCGCCTGTGCGGATCGGGTCTGGATGCCATCGGCTTTGCCGCCAGGGCGATCAAAGCCGGCGATGCCGATCTGCTGATTGCCGGCGGCGTGGAATCGATGTCGCGTGCGCCTTTCGTGATGGGAAAAGCCAGCACGCCGTACCAGCGTCAGGCGGAACTCTTTGATACCACGATTGGCTGGCGTTTTGTGAACCCGCTCATGGCGCAACACTTCGGAACTGACAGCATGCCGGAAACGGCCGAGAATGTAGCTGAATTGTTAAATATCAGCCGGGCCGATCAGGACGCTTTCGCCTGGCGCAGCCAGCAGCGCACGGCGCAGGCCCAGCGCGACGGCATTCTGGCGCAGGAGATTGTGCCGGTGCAGATTGTCGGCCGGAAAGGGGCGGTTAGCGACGTGCGCGAGGACGAGCATCCGCGCCCGGAAACCACGCTTGAGCAGCTGGCGAAACTGAAAGCGCCGTTCCGCCAGGGCGGCGTCATTACTGCGGGCAATGCTTCAGGCGTCAACGATGGCGCCGCGGCGCTGATCATCGCCAGCGAACAGCAGGCCGCTATCCAGGGGCTCACGCCGCGGGCGCGTATCGTGGCGATGGCGACGGCGGGTGTCGAACCGCGCCTGATGGGACTGGGGCCGGTACCGGCGGTGCGTAAAGTGCTGGAGCGGGCGGGACTCAATATTAACGATATGGATCTGATTGAGCTGAATGAGGCCTTCGCCGCCCAGGCGCTGGGGGTGCTCAGACAGCTCGGCGTGCCGGACGATGCGGCGCACGTGAATCCCAACGGCGGCGCCATCGCGTTAGGCCATCCGCTGGGCATGAGCGGCGCGCGGTTAGCGCTGAGCGCCAGCCTTGAGCTGCAACGCCGGGGCGGGCGCTATGCGCTGTGTACGATGTGTATTGGCGTGGGTCAGGGCATTGCCATGATCCTCGAGCGAGTGTGAGCTAATTTACCTGCGAGTACCCTACAATGATAACTACTACAAAATTAGATCCGATTGAAACCGCGTCGCGTGACGAACTGCAGGCCCTGCAAACCCAGCGCCTGAAATGGACGCTGAAGCATGCGTACGAAAATGTGCCGATGTATCGCCGCAAATTCGACGCCGCCGGCGTGCACCCTGACGACTTTCGGGAATTAGACGATCTGCAAAAATTCCCCTGCACCACCAAACAGGATCTGCGCGACAACTATCCCTTCGATACCTTCGCGGTGCCGATGGAGCAGGTGGTGCGCATTCACGCCTCTTCCGGCACCACCGGCAAACCGACGGTGGTGGGATATACGCAAAACGATATTGATAACTGGGCCAATATTGTCGCCCGTTCGCTGCGCGCGGCCGGTGGTTCAGCAAAAGATAAAATTCACGTCGCCTACGGCTACGGCCTGTTTACCGGCGGCCTTGGCGCGCACTACGGCGCGGAACGTTTGGGCGCGACGGTGATCCCGATGTCCGGCGGACAGACCGAAAAACAGGCGCAGCTGATCCGCGATTTCCAGCCGGATATGATCATGGTGACGCCGTCCTACTGTCTGAATCTGATTGAAGAGCTGGAGCGCCAGATGGGCGGCGATGCCCGCGGCTGTTCATTGCGGGTCGGCGTCTTTGGCGCTGAGCCGTGGACGCTGGCGATGCGCGCGGAAATCGAGCGCCGGCTGGGGATCACCGCCCTGGATATTTACGGTTTGTCGGAAGTCATGGGACCGGGCGTAGCGATGGAGTGTCTGGAAACCGTTGACGGCCCGACTATCTGGGAAGACCACTTCTTCCCGGAAATCGTCAACCCGGACGACGGTACGCCGCTGGAAGATGGCGAGCATGGTGAGCTGCTGTTTACCACCCTGACCAAAGAAGCGCTGCCGGTGATCCGCTATCGTACCCGCGATCTGACGCGCCTGCTGCCGGGAACCGCGCGGACCATGCGCCGCATGGATCGCATCAGCGGACGCAGCGACGATATGCTGATTATCCGCGGGGTTAACGTCTTCCCCTCGCAGCTGGAAGAGGAGATCCTCAAGTTTGAACACCTGGCGCCGCACTATCAGTTAGAGGTCAATCGCCGCGGTCATCTGGATTCGCTGGCGGTGCGCGTTGAGCTGAAAGAGAGCGGGTTGGCGCTGAGTCATGAACAACGCTGCCAGATTTGCCATCAGTTGCGTCACCGCATTAAGTCGATGGTCGGGATCTCCACCGATATTACTATCGTCAACTGCGGCAGCATTCCGCGCTCGGAAGGGAAAGCCTGTCGGGTATTCGACCTGCGTAAAGCGGTGGTCAGCGGTTAATTCTCTCCCCGATAACCCGGCTGAGGCCTTTACGCCGTAAGCCGGGAATTTCCTGTGCTATGATTCATAAAGGAAAAATATAACAACAGAATGAATCAGATGAGTAAACTCGACGCCTTTATTCAACAAGCGGTGACGGCGATGCCGATCAGCGGCACGTCATTAATTGCGTCGCTGTATGGCGACGCTTTATTACAACGCGGTGGGGAAGTGTGGCTGGGCAGCGTCGCGGCGCTGCTGGAAGGATTAGGCTTCGGCGAGCGCTTCGTACGCACCGCGCTGTTTCGCCTCAATAAAGAAGAGTGGCTTGATGTTGTCCGCATCGGCCGGCGCAGCTTCTATCGCCTGAGTGATAAAGGGCTGCGCCTGACCCGGCGCGCGGAGCATAAAATTTATCGCGCCAGTGCCCCGGAATGGGACGGTACCTGGCTGCTGCTGCTTTCGGAAGGCCTGGAGAAAAATGTGCTCGCCGACGTTAAAAAGCAGCTGCTGTGGCAGGGGTTTGGCGCGCTGGCGCCGAGCCTGCTGGCCTCGCCGTCGCAAAAGCTGGCCGATGTCCAGTCTCTGCTCCACGAAGCGGGCGTCGCCGAAAATGTCATCTGTTTTGAAGCCCATTCGCCGCTGGCGCTCTCCAGAGCGGCCCTGCGCAGCCGGGTGGAGGAGTGCTGGCATCTCACCGAACAAAATGAGATGTACGAGGCGTTTATCGCCTTGTTCCGACCTCTACTGCCGCTGCTGCGCGATTGCGACCCGTCAGAGTTGACGCCGGATCGCTGTTTCCAGATCCAACTGCTCCTTATCCATTTCTATCGCCGGGTGGTGCTCAAAGACCCGCTGCTGCCGGAAGAGCTCCTGCCGGCGCATTGGGCAGGGCAAACCGCCCGCCAGCTGTGTATCAATATTTATCAACGCGTGAGTCCCGGCGCGCTGGCGTTCGTCAGCGAGAAAGGTGAGAGCTCGGTGGGCGAGCTCCCGGTGCCGGGTCCGCTCTATTATCAGCGCTTTGGCGGTTTGCCGGGCGCATAAGGAGGTTGCATGCCGATATATCAGATTGATGGACTGACGCCGGTGGTGCCGGAGGAGAGTTACGTTCACCCGACCGCGGTGTTGATTGGCGACGTGATCCTCGGCAAAGGGGTCTATGTTGGGCCCAACGCCAGCCTGCGCGGCGACTTCGGGCGCATCGTGGTCAAAGACGGCGCCAATATTCAGGATAACTGCGTGATGCATGGCTTCCCCGGCCAGGATACGGTGGTGGAAGAGGAGGGCCATATCGGCCACGGCGCTATTCTGCACGGCTGCGTGATTGGCCGCAACACGCTGGTGGGCATGAGTGCGGTGATTATCGACGGGGCGGTCATTGGCGAAAACAGCATTGTCGGCGCTTCGGCCTTTGTCAAAGCCAACGCCGAGATGCCCGCCAACCATCTGATTATCGGCAGCCCGGCAAAAGCGATTCGCACCCTGAGCGAACAGGAGCTGGCGTGGAAAAAACAAGGTACCCGTGAATACCAGGCGCTGGTGGAACGCTGTAAGCAGACGCTGCACCAGGTGGAGCCATTACGGGAAGTCGAAGCAGGGCGTAAGCGGCTGGCGTTTGATGAAAACCTGCGGCCAAAAGCCGCCACCTGAGGGGTAAAATTATGGCAGAGAAATTATCCGCTCACTGTCACTGCGGTGCGGTGGCGTTTACCGTGGAGCTCAGCGACGGCTTTAACACCGTTCGGCGCTGTAACTGCTCATATTGTCGCATGCGTGGGGCGGTCGCGGTCTCTTCGCCGCGTTCAGGAATAGAGGTGGTACGCGGAGGGGATAAGCTTACAGAGTATCGCTTTAATACAGGGGAAGCCGTGCACTTTTTCTGCTCGGTATGCGGGATCTACACCTTTCATCAACGGCGATCAAACCCACAGCAGTATGGGGTGAATGTGGCCTGCATTGACGGCGTTTCGCCTTTCGATTTCCCTTGCGTGGAGGTCAACGACGGCGTGAATCATCCAAAGGATGGCGGCGGAGGCGTGGTGGGGTATTTACGCTACGAGAAAAAGTAAAACTCTCCTCCCGCAGGAAGCGAGAGGAGTGAAATATTAGGCTGCAACCACGCTGTCGATGGCCGCTTTCGCGTCAGACTGCGCTTTGGCCGCGACTTCCGGGCCGTAAGCGATACCTTCGGCGAACACAAAGTTCACGTCGGTGATGCCGATGAAGCCGAGGAAGGTGGACAGGTATGGGGTGACCAGGTCGGTCGGAGTATCTTTATGGATACCGCCGCGGCTGGTAACGACGACCGCGCGTTTACCGGTTACCAGACCTTCCGGCCCTTTCTCGGTGTAGCGGAAGGTGACGCCGGCGCGAGCCACCAGGTCGAAATAGTTTTTCAGCTGCGTCGGGATGTTGAAGTTGTACATCGGCGCAGCGATAACAATCACATCGTTGCCTTTCAGTTCGGCGATCAGCTCGTCGGAAAGGGCCAGCGCTTCCTGCTGACGCGGAGTCAGCGGCGCGTCGCTCGGACGCAGGGCGCCAACCAGTTCGCCATCCAGAACCGGGATCGGATTGGCGGCCAGGTCACGCACGGTGATCTCATCGCCAGGGTGTTTTTCCTGCCATTGTTCAACAAAATAGTCGGAAAGCTGACCAGATTGTGAGTACCCTGCCAGAATACTGGATTTCAGAACTAATACTTTGCTCATGGGTGTTTCCTTTTTTTAATGTGATTGACGGGTCAATGCCCTGGTGCTTGTTGACACTGTATTCACAATCGCGCCACAGAGATAGCGCAATATATCGAATCCTATGTTCAGATTTTTTGAACAAGGCACGAATGACACAGATGTGGTACTCTAAGGCAATACTTCAAAAGAGATTTTCCCGGCAGAGCTCTGCCCGATAACGCTATGACAGAACAACAAAAAATCACCTTCCCCCAGCTTTATCAACAGCTCGACGGCCTGATGCTGCGCGACAAAACGCGCTTTGCCCGCCGTCTGCACGGCGTGAAGAAGGTTAAAAATCCTGAATCGCAACAGGCCATTCTGCAGGAGATGGCGCTGGAGATAAGCCAGGCAGCCGGTAAAGTCCTGCTGCGCGAAGCGGCGCGTCCGGCCATCACCTATCCGGAAAACCTGCCGGTTAGCCAGAAAAAACAAGAGATTCTCGAGGCGGTGCGCGACCACCAGGTGGTGATCGTCGCCGGGGAGACCGGTTCGGGTAAAACCACCCAGCTGCCCAAAATCTGCATGGAGCTGGGGCGCGGGCTGAAAGGACTCATCGGCCATACCCAGCCGCGTCGCCTGGCGGCGCGGACCGTCGCCAATCGTATTGCCGAAGAGCTGCATAGCGAGCCGGGCGGCTGCATCGGCTATAAAGTCCGCTTCAGCGACCATGTCAGCGAAAACACCATGGTTAAGCTAATGACCGACGGTATCCTGCTGGCGGAGATCCAGCAGGATCGTCTGTTGATGCAGTACGACACCATCATTATCGATGAGGCGCACGAGCGCAGTCTGAATATTGACTTTCTGCTCGGCTATCTGAAAGAGCTCCTGCCGCGCCGCCCGGACCTGAAAATCATCATTACCTCGGCGACCATCGACCCGGAACGTTTCTCAAAGCATTTCAATAATGCGCCGATTATCGAAGTCTCCGGGCGGACTTACCCGGTGGAAGTGCGCTATCGGCCGATAGTGGAAGAGGCGGACGATACCGAGCGCGATCAGTTACAGGCGATCTTTGATGCGGTTGACGAACTGGGGCGCGAAGGGCCCGGCGATATTCTGATCTTTATGAGCGGTGAGCGGGAAATTCGCGATACCGCCGATGCGCTGAATAAGCTGGATCTGCGCCATACCGAAGTGCTGCCGCTGTACGCCCGCCTGTCCAACAGCGAGCAGAACCGCGTCTTCCAGCCGCACAGCGGACGGCGCATCGTGCTGGCGACCAACGTGGCGGAAACCTCGCTGACCGTGCCAGGCATTAAGTACGTTATCGATCCCGGTACTGCGCGTATCAGCCGTTACAGCTACCGCACCAAGGTGCAGCGCCTGCCGATCGAGCCGGTTTCCCAGGCGTCCGCCAACCAGCGTAAGGGCCGCTGCGGCCGCGTTTCGGAAGGGATCTGTATTCGTCTTTATTCAGAAGACGATTTCCTGTCGCGCCCGGAATTTACCGACCCGGAGATTCTGCGCACCAACCTGGCGTCGGTCATCCTGCAGATGACCGCCCTGGGCTTAGGCGATATCGCCGCCTTCCCGTTTGTCGAAGCGCCGGATAAGCGCAATATCCAGGACGGCGTACGCCTGCTGGAAGAGCTGGGCGCCATCACCACCGATGAGCAGGCCACCGCCTATAAGCTGACGCCGATGGGCCGCCAGCTCAGCCAGCTGCCGGTGGACCCACGTCTGGCGCGGATGGTGCTGGAGGCGCAGAAGCACGGCTGCGTGCGGGAAGCGATGATCATCACCTCCGCGCTGTCGATCCAGGACCCGCGCGAGCGGCCGATGGACAAACAGCAGGCCTCTGACGAAAAACATCGCCGCTTCCACGATAAAGAGTCCGATTTCCTCGCCTTCGTCAATCTGTGGAACTACCTCGGCGAGCAGCAGAAGGCGCTGTCGTCGAATCAGTTCCGCCGCCAGTGCCGGGTCGATTTTCTTAACTATCTGCGCGTGCGCGAGTGGCAGGACATCTACACCCAGCTGCGCCAGGTGGTGAAAGAGCTTGGCCTGCCGATCAACAGTGAGCCGGCGGAATATCGCGAGATCCATACTGCGTTGCTGACCGGTCTGCTGTCGCACATCGGCATGAAGGATGCCGATAAACAGGAGTATACCGGCGCCCGTAACGCCCGCTTCTCCATTTTCCCGGGTTCCGGCCTGTTTAAAAAGCCGCCGAAGTGGACGATGGTGGCGGAGCTGGTCGAGACCAGCCGCCTGTGGGGCCGCATCGCCGCGCGCATTGAGCCGGAGTGGGTGGAGCCGGTAGCGCAGCACCTGATCAAGCGCTCATACAGTGAGCCGCACTGGGAGCGGTCGCAGGGCGCGGTGATGGCGACGGAAAAGGTCACCGTCTACGGCCTGCCGATCGTCGCCGCGCGTAAGGTCAACTACAGCCAGATTGATCCGGCGCTGTGTCGTGAGCTATTTATCCGCCACGCGCTGGTAGAGGGCGACTGGCAGACGCGGCACGCCTTCTTCCGCGATAACCTGAAGCTGCGCGCGGAAATCGAAGAGCTGGAGCATAAGTCGCGCCGTCGCGACATCCTGGTGGATGACGAGACGCTGTTCGAGTTCTACGACCAGCGCATCAGCCACGACGTCATCTCCGCCCGCCACTTCGATAGCTGGTGGAAGCGGGCCAGCCGTGAAACCCCGGATCTGCTCAATTTTGAAAAGAGCATGCTGATTAAAGAGGGGGCGGAGCAGGTCAGCAAGCTGGACTACCCGAACTTCTGGCATCAGGGCAACCTCAAGCTGCGGCTTAGCTACCAGTTTGAACCGGGCGCTGACGCCGACGGCGTGACGGTGCATATTCCGCTGCCGCTGCTCAACCAGGTGGAGGAGGCCGGATTTGAATGGCAGATCCCTGGTCTGCGTCGCGAGCTCATTATCGCGCTGATAAAATCGCTGCCGAAGCCGGTACGGCGCAATTTCGTCCCGGCTCCCAACTATGCGGAAGCGTTTCTTGGCCGGGCGGCGCCGCTTGAGCTGCCGCTGCTCGATTCGCTGGAGCGCGAGCTGCGTAAGATGACCGGCGTGACCATCGACCGCGAAGCCTGGCAGTGGGATCAGGTGCCCGATCACCTGAAAATCACTTTCCGGGTGGTGGATGATAAAAACAAGAAGCTGCAGGAAGGGCGCTCGCTGCAGGCGTTGAAAGACGCCCTGAAGGGCAAAGTGCAGGAGACGCTGTCGGCGGTCGCTGATGACGGTATTGAGCAGAGCGGGCTGCATATCTGGAGCTTTGGCACCCTGGCGGAGAGTTACGAACAGAAGCGCGGTAACTATAAGGTGAAAGCCTGGCCGGCGCTGGTGGACGAGCGCGACAGCGTGGCCATCAAACTGTTTGATAATCCACAGGAACAGCAGCAGGCCATGTGGCGCGGTCTGCGTCGCCTGCTGCTGCTCAACATCCCGTCGCCGATTAAGTATCTGCACGAGAAACTGCCGAATAAAGCCAAGCTTGGGCTCTACTTTAACCCGTACGGCAAAGTGCTGGATCTGATTGACGATTGCATCTCCTGCGGCGTTGATAAGCTTATCGACGAAGCGGGCGGTCCGGTGTGGACGGAAGAGGGCTTTAGTCAGCTGCACGATAAAGTGCGAGCCGAGCTCAACGACACGGTGGTGGAGATCGCTAAACAGGTCGAGCAGATCCTCACCGCGGTGTTCAATATCAACAAACGGCTGAAAGGCCGGGTGGATATGACCATGGCGCTGGGGCTGTCGGATATCAAAGCGCAGATGGCGGGTCTGGTGTATCGCGGCTTTGTCACCGGCAACGGTTTCCGCCGTCTTGGCGATACGCTGCGCTATCTGCAGGCGATTGAAAAGCGTCTGGAGAAGATGGCTATCGATCCGCACCGCGATCGGGCGCAGATGCTTAAGGTGGAGAGCGTGCAGCAGGCGTGGCAGCAGTGGCTGAATAAGCTACCGCCGAACCGCCGTGAGGACGACGATGTCCGGGAGATCCGCTGGATGATCGAGGAGCTGCGGGTCAGCTTCTTCGCCCAGCAGCTGGGCACCCCGTATCCTATCTCGGACAAGCGAGTGTTGCAGGCGATGGAGCAAATTACCCCATAGCCTGGCTGGTTGTCCCCGGTGGCGCTGCGCTTACCGGGGCTACTGGTCAGGCGTCCACGCTTAAGCGTTTACCCACGCCAGAGTAAAGCCGTCCCAGCCTTTAGTGCCCACGGTTTGCAGCGCCGTTGCCGTCAACCGTGGCTCGGCGCCCATCATCTCAATGAACTGACGCACACCCTGAACGCGCTCGTCGGCGCTCTGTGGGTTGACCACTTCGCCGTCGCGTACCACGTTATCGCCAATAATTAAGGTTCCTGGGCGGGAATAACGTAGCGCCCAGCGCAGATAATGGGGGTTATTCGGCTTATCGGCATCGATGAAGATCAGATCGAAAGCGGGACATGCGCCAAGCGACTCCAGGGACTGTAGCGCGGGTCCCTCCCGTAGCGTGACCCGCTGGTCAACGCCCGCCAGCTGCAGATTCTCCCGCGCCACCTGGGCATGATGCGCGTCGGCCTCCAGGGTGAGGAGTTGGCCGTCTGCAGGAAGCTCGCGCGCCATCCAGATGGTGCTATAGCCGCCGAGGGTGCCGATCTCCAGTATCCGCTTAGCCTGGGTTAGCCGTACCAGCAGGGCGAGAAACTGACCCTGATTGGCGGCGACATCGTGTGCCGGGAGCCCGGCACGATGGTTGTTTTCCAGTACCCGATCGAGTACAGGATCGCCGGGAATTAAGGCCTTAATCAAATAATTGTCTACTGCCGACCACTGTTGTTGCATATGACGCTTTCCCATTTAGCTCCCTGATGAGTCAGACCAGCCGCCTCCCAGCGCCCGGTACAGATCGATCTGCGCCAGCAGCAGGTTGTTCTTCACCTGCACCACGCTAAGCTGGGTGGAGAACAGCGTTCGCTGGGCATCAAGCACATCCAGATAAGAAGAGTAGCCGTTACGGTAGCGGTTTTGTGCAATACGTAAGGTTTCCTGGGCAACGGTCTCTTGTTCCTGAAGCTCGGATAACTGTTCGCCATAGCGACTGATGGCGTCCAGGCTGTCATTGACCTCTTTGAACGCGCTGCGCACCGTTTTCTCATAGCTATAGAGCGCCTGGTTGCGCTGGGCCATGGAGACGTCCACCTGGGCATTTAACGCCTGGCGGTTTAGCAGCGGCGCCAGAATACTGCCGCCAAGACTCCACAGCCGCAGCGGGTTGTCCAGCAGATCCGGCAGCGTCCGGTCCTGCAGGCTGCCGGTAGCGGTCAGGTTAATAGAGGGCAGCAGCTGCGCCTGCGACGAGGCCAGCGTGGCGTCGGCGGCCACCAGCTGGCGCTCGGCCTGAGCGATGTCCGGACGGCGGTTGAGCAAGGTGGACGGCAGCTGCGACGGCAGACGCAGCGGGGTAAGCTGGGCGAACTCGCCGCGTTTTACCGCGCCAGGGTTATCGCCGAGCAGCACGCTGAGCGCATTTTCCTGCTGCGCAATCTGGTGCTGTAGCGGCGGGATCTGCGCCCGCGTTGACCGCAGCTCCGAATCCGCCTGCATTAGCTCAAGGCGTGAAGTATACCCGGTTTCAAACTGACGTTTGGCCAGGCGCCACGCGTCTTCCCTTGATGTTAGCGTCTGCTGGGTCACCCGCAGCTGCTCATCCAGCGACAGCAGCGTGACGTAGCCAACGGCCACCGAGCTGGCGACGCTCAAATTGGCGGCGGCGGCGGCGGCTTTCTGCGCCTCAAGGCTGGCCCCGGCGGCGTTGGCCGCGCTGCGGTTCGCTCCCCAGATATCGACATCATAGCTGGCGGTCAGGCCGCCCTTATACAGTGTGCTGTGGATCGGCAGGCCGGTGGCGGCGGACTGCGTCCGGGCGCGGGTGCCGGTGAGGCTGGCGTCCAGTGACGGAAACAGGCTGCTGTCGGCGGCGTAAGCGCGCGCCTGATACTCATTCACCCGCTCGCGGGCGATCAGCACATCGCTGTTATAGCGCAGCGCCTGGTCGACATACTGATTGAGGGTACTGTCATGAAAATTGCGCCACCATACGCCCTCCACCGGGCTGGCCGGGCCAACGTCGGCCCGCCAGGCGGCAGGAATGGTCAGGGTCGGCTGCGCGCGCTGCACATCGGCGGATTGACAGCCGACCAGCGCCAGAACGATAGCAAGGGCGACCGGGCGGATCATGGTTGTTTCTCCGCACGGGTATCAATAGTCACCTGCACCGACATCCCCGGCCGCAGGCGTTCGCTGTTGTTTTGCCCGTCGTTGACCGTAATACGCACCGGGATGCGCTGGGCGATCTTGACGAAATTGCCGGTGGCGTTGTCCGGAGAGATGGCGCTGAACTCCACCCCGGTCGCCGGGGAGATACTCTGCACCTTGCCGTGGAAGGTCTCGCCGTTGAGCGCGTCTACGGTGAAGGTGACCGGCTGGCCAACGCGTACTTCGGCCAGCTGGGTCTCTTTGAGGTTGGCAATCACCCAGTGCTGCGGCGGAACCAGCGAGGTCAGATGGGTTCCGGCGCTGACATAGGCGCCAAGACGCACCGAGATCTGCCCCAGCTGGCCGCCGGTGGGGGCGATAATCTGGGTATTCTGCAGGTCGATCTGCGCCAGCTCAAGCGCCGCTTTGGCGCTGGCCACGTCGGCCTCCAGCGAATCGCGATTGACGATGGTCGATTCACGGTCCTGGCGCGACATCTCCAGCGCCGCTTTCGCCTGCTCAATATCCGCCGCCCCTTGCGCCGCGCTGGCCCGCGCCGAATCACGTTCGCGGATCGACAGCGAACCGTCGGCGGTTAACTGCTGGATGCGTTTTAAATCGGCCTGGATTTTCAGATTCTGCGCGCGGGCGTTTTGCAGCGCGGCTTCATTCTTGGCGATCGTCGCCTCGGCGCTTTTGCGCTGTTGCAGGTTATTGCGCAGCGCGGCCTCTTTCATCGCCAGGGTAGCCTGGGCCTGATGCACCCGCTGTTTATAGATGCGATCGTCTATCTGGAACAGCACCTCGCCCGGCTGGACAATCGCGAAATCTTTGACGTTGACGGCGGTGATATAGCCGTTGACCTGCGGGCTAATAAAGGTGGTCTGCCCGCGCACATAGGCGTTGTCGGTAAACTGGCTATGACGAGTGAACGGCGGCAGTTGCCAGGCGTAGAGGATCACCAGCACGCCGACGAGGCCTATCGCCGCGGCGGTAAAAATGGAAACCACGCGAATATTATTCCGGGTGTTGGCCTGTTGTTTGGCCGCATCCTGCTGACTCATAACGACTCCAGAGATGAAATGATGATAATTATTTGCTGCCGGTAGCGCGTTGCAACGCGATACGGGCAGTCAGTCGTAAGCGAATTAAGCGCCAGAAAACCCACACTAGTGTCCCGGCGGAGATCGCCGCCGTCAGCAGATAGGTATCATTCCAGGCGAGAATATTGGCCTGCAGCGTCGCGGCGTTTTGCAGCAGGGTGGTGGCCTGAACGTTGAGCAGCGTACTGTCGCCAATCTGGCTCTGATACATCTGGCTGTACTGCTGCAGCCGCTCGACGATCAGCGGGTTAAGGGTGGTTATCTGGTCCGCCAGCTGGCTGGAGTGGAATTTCTCACGCCAGGTCTGGAAGGTGCCGAGGATCGCCGAGCCGAGCAGCCCGCCAATGTTCTGGCTCATGCCGAACAGCACCGAGAAGCTGACCAGGTTGCGCGGGTCGGCAAACACGCCGCCAATCCCGGCGAGCATCGCCGGGGCCAGAAAGAAGGCGCTGCCGAAGCCGAGTAAAAACTGGCTGAACATTAATTGTTCCGGACGGGTGAGGGCGTTGGACTGGCTGTCGAGCAGCGAGGCTATCATGATCAGCGCCAGCGCGGTGGCGGTCGGCCAGTAGAGCTTCTGCGGGTTGAGCGTCAGACAGCTGGCAATGATCCCGCACAGAATACCGGCGAAAATCGACCACGCGAGGTTAGTCATCTGTTCGTTTTGCAGGCCAACGTACTGCAGCCAGCCGATGACCCCGGTGTTCTGCTCCGCCAGCACGATGCGGATCAACAGCATAATCAGGCCCAGACGCACGATGCTGCCGCTGGAGAGCCATTTGGTATTGAGCAGGGGGTTGCTGCGGTTATGCTCGAAGGTAATCGCAGCGACGATCAGTATTACCGCCGCCGCCAGCGCCCAGCCGATCCACGGCGCTTCAAACCACCACTCGAGCCGCCCCAGCGACAGCACGGCGCACACCAGCGCCATGCCGGGCGCCAGCAGAAAGAAGGTAATGAAATCCTTTTTTTCGAACACTTTTTTACGATCGCTTGGCGGCAGTTTTAGCGCGATGACGCAGGCCAGCGACACCAGCGCCAGGCCCAGCTCAAAGAAGTAGAGACCGCGCCATTCATCGGTCTGCAGCAGTTCGGTGGAAAAGAGGCGCGCCAGGGGAATGGCCAGCGACGAGCCGGTGATGCCGATAGTCAGCCCTTTCAGGCGATGGCGCGCAGGCCAGGCCTGTACCTGGTAGTAAATCCCCAGCGAGCTGAGCGCCGCGGCCACCATGCCATGGGCGGCGCGAACCATCATCGCTGAGCTGAGATCGTTGACGAAGAGGTGGAAAAAGGTGACCAGCACATAGAGCACCAGAAAGCCTTCGGTGAAAGCGCGCAGGCCAAACTGCTGGCGGAATTTCACCAGCAGCAGGTTGATGGAGACGTTGGTCATCACGTATACCGCCGGCAGCCAGGCGATTTCTGTCGACCAGGCGGCGAAGGTACCCTGCAGCAGCTGCAGGTTGGCGGTGACCACTGCGTTGCCCAGCGCGCCGGTGAGACATACCAGCAGACCGACCACGCCGTAGGCAAGGCGTTTCGCCGGACTGTGCAGCGGCGTCGACGGCGAACCGAGCAGAGCCGGTTTTTCATGCGGCGCCCAGTCATGCGGGGCGTAGGGGTTATCCTGGCGACGGGGCATTATTTCTTCTCCACTTCGCGCAACAGCTTTTCCAGCACCCGCTGGGTTTGCTCCTGCTCCTGTGGGGTAATCGCCGTCAGGATCTCTTCGCGCAGATCGTCAGCCACCGTTTTGACCTGTTCATAGAGGGCCTTCCCTTTGTCGGTGACCACCAGCAGTCGCTTACGTTTGTCGCTGGCGGTGGTGATGCGCTCAACCAGTCCGAGGGCGACCAGACGATGGATCAACGGCACAATGGTCGGGCTCTCCACTCCCAGCTCCTGCGCCAGTTCGCTTTGCGACAGCGGCTGCTGGTGGCGGGCGATGGACGCTACCGCCACCCAGCTGGCCTGGCTGAGACCGAGATTTTTCAGCCGACGATTGACCGCCAGCCGCCAGTGGTGCGCGGTGAGGTATAAAAGATGGGAGAAGGTAAGCTGTCGATTGTCCATAGGTCGTCTGTCAATATCGTTAGAGCTCTAACGATTTTATGCCGGATAACCGCCGGAGTTCAAGATGAAAGATAGAAATTGGTTAACGGTATGTACGTTAATTGTAGTTAATCTTCCGGCCGCGATCCGTGTCGTGCGGTCTGCTGACCGAGGATATTTTTATTCTGCGCCATCACCCAGGCGATAAAGGCCCGCAGGGGGGCGGGAATATGTTTCCGGCTTGGGTAGTAGACGCAGAAATGGTCGGCAGGATAGCGGTAGTCGGGTAACAAATGGACCAGGCTGCCCGCGCTCAGCTGCTGCGTCACCAGCGACTGATAGACAAAGGCGATGCCTAATCCGCTCTCCGCAGCCTGGATCATTGCGCTATCGGCATCGACGACCAGATCGCCTTTAACCGCGACCTCGCTAAGCTCGCCGCTGGGGCCAATAAACTCCCAGCGGTACTTCTCACCACCAGGAAAACAGCGGTTAATGCAGCGGAAATTAACTAATGACTGCGGGGTGTCGGGCTCTCCGGCTTCGCGTATATAGTCCGGGCTGGCCACCGGGATCAGCGATAGTTTCTCGCCAAAGGGGATGGCAATCATCTCTTTGGGCACATCCTGCGAATAGCGAATGCCGGCGTCAAAACCGGACTCGATAATATTGACTTTCCGATCGGTGGCATACAGTTCGAGCGTCACATTGGGACAGGCGTTTTTAAAGGCGATAAAATAGTCTTGAAAAAACAGGTCAATAACAATGCGCGGTAAATTAACTTTCACCACGCCTTCCGGAGTCAGACGGTGATAATTCAGACTGTCCACCACCCGGCGATAATCATTGACCACCGGCGTTATATTATTAAGAAATTCCTCACCCACTGCGGTTAATGACAAACTGCGTGTTGAGCGATTTAGCAGGCGCACGCCTAACTTTTCTTCCAGATGATTAATAGCGACGGTAAGGGCCGGTGGGGAAAGGTTTAACGCTTTAGCGGCCTGACGAAAACTGCCATGTTTCACTATGAGTATTAATATTTCTATTTGTTGCAGATCGGGCAAGGTTTTCATTGTTAATTTCCAGCTAACACCGCGTTCGGAATAGATTAATTGTTATCAATATGAAAGGGAAGTATATATTTAATGCCATTCAGCAATTAAGGAAAATAAGATGAAAACACGTTATCTTGGAAAAGAGAAGTTTCAGGTTTCCGCATTAGGTCTCGGATGTATGGGGATGAGTTTTGCCTATGGCGGCGCTGAAACGTCGCAGGCGATAAATACGATCCATGCCGCCATGGACATGGGCGTGACCTTCCTGGATACCGCCGAAGTATATGGTCCTTTCGATAATGAAGTTCTGGTCGGAAAAGCGATTAAAGGTTTTCGCGATAAGGTGCAGATTGCCACCAAATTTGGATTTCGTATTTTGCCGACCGGCCAGGGTCTGGAGCGGATGGCCGGCGTTGACAGCCGTCCGGCACATATTCGCGAATCAGTGGAAGGGTCGCTGAAGCGACTGAATGTCGAGACCATCGATCTGCTCTATCAGCACCGCGTCGATCCCGCGGTACCGGTGGAAGAGGTGGTGGGCACTATGGCCGATCTGGTTAAAGAGGGTAAAATTCGCCATATCGGTCTGTCGGAAGTATCTGCTCAGACGCTGCGCCGGGCCTGCAAGGTACATCCGATCGCTGCCGTGCAGACGGAATATTCGCTATGGAGCCGCGAGCCGGAGGCCGGTATTCTCCACACCTGCCGCGAGCTGGGGGTCGGCTTTGTGCCATACAGCCCGCTTGGCCGCGGCTTCCTGACGGGGACAATTACCGATCCCGGCGTTTTGTCAGCGGATGATTTCCGCCGCCATCTGCCGCGCTTCCAGGCCGAAACCATGCGCAAAAACCAGCTGCTGCTTGAGCGCCTGCAGCAGGTGGCCACCCGCTATGACGCGACCCTTGCGCAGATTGCCCTTGCCTGGGTGATGAGCAAAGGCGAGGATATCGTGCCTATCCCGGGGGCGAGGAAAATTGCTCACCTGCGCGACAATGCCGGCGCCGCGAATATTACTCTCGCGCCGGAGGACATCCTCACCATCGAACATATTTTCACTGCCGACAACGTCACTGGCTTACGCTATACCCAGGGCGACTTTGATTTAATCGAAAAATAATCCCCTACCGGCAGCGGATGGTTATTACTTGCGTGACGTTGTCACCTTTGCCGAACAACTCCTCGTCAGATAGCGCACATCCTCGGCGGTTAACGGCGCGGCAAAGAAAAAAAGGGGCGGCGCAAGGCCACCCCTGATGCGGTTGCTGATGGGGATCAGCCCGGGTAGATGCCGCGGTCTTTACGCGCCATCAGGATGCGCTCGCAGGCCACGATATAGGCGGCGGTGCGCAGCGTACACTCTTTCTCGGCGGCTTTATCCCAGACGTGCACGATAGCGTCGGTCATAATGCGGTCCATCTTGGCGTTGATCTCCTCTTCACTCCAGAAGAAGCTGGCCATGTCCTGTACCCACTCAAAGTAGCTGACGGTCACCCCGCCGGCGTTGCAGATAACGTCCGGCACCACGATCACGCCGCGCTCGGCCAGCACGTCGTCCGCTTCCGGATAGGTTGGGCCGTTGGCCCCTTCCAGCACCAGTTTGCAGGTCAGCTTCTCAGCGCGCTCGCGGGTGATTTGCCCTTCCAGCGCCGCCGGGATCAGGATGTCCATCGGGGTGGTCCAGAAGGCGTCTTTATCGATCTCCTGGGCGCCCGGGAAACCGGCAATCTGCTTTTTCTCCGCCTGCCAGGCGGTGAGGGCGGCCATATCGATTCCGCCTTCGTTATACAGGGTCGCGGTATGATCCTGAATAACCACGATACGAGCGCCGACGCCAGCGAACAGGCGGGCCGCTTCGCTACCGACGTTACCAAAGCCCTGCAGCGCCACTTTGGCGCCTTCAATTTCGATACCGGCGCGACGGGCAACTTCCCGGCCGGTGACAAACACTCCGCGTCCGGTGGCTTTTTCACGACCGAGGGAGCCGCCGAGGTGGATCGGTTTGCCGGTGACCACGCCGGTGATGGTGGTGCCATGGTTCATGGAGTAGGTGTCCATCATCCATGCCATCACTTTGCCATTGGTGCCGACGTCCGGCGCCGGAATATCTTTCTGCGGCCCGATAATAATGCCGATTTCGCTGGTGTAGCGGCGGGTCAGACGCTCCAGTTCACCTTCCGACAAGGAGAAGGGGTCGACGCGGATGCCGCCTTTGGCCCCGCCGTAAGGAATATTGACCGCGGCGCACTTAATGGTCATCCAGGCAGAAAGTGCCATGACTTCGTTAAGATCGACATCCGGATGGTAGCGAACACCACCTTTACCCGGTCCGCGCGACAGATTGTGCTGAACGCGATAGCCCTCGAAGTGGCGGATGGTGCCGTCGTCCATTTGCACAGGAATGTCGACGATCAGCGCGCGCTTCGGATGGCGCAGGGTTTCCACCCAGTAGGCAAGATCGCCGAGATAAGGCGCGACGCGGTCGATCTGGCGCAGGTAGGTGGTCCATGGAGATGTACTACTTTCAGATGCGTAAGATAACTTTTCCATAAGAGTCCTGTTTCTCAGTGTTATTTATGTCGTGTAAAACCGTGGAATAGCTACAGCAGTAAACTCTGTGCAATGAATGGTATCACCAATTTTATAAAGCGGTATTTGACGGCAATTCCGATTTTTAAATTTTTGTTAGATTTTTTATTTTTTAAGTGAATAACTACGCACGTCAACCACCCGCAAGCTGTGCATTTTAATTCACTTTTTATTCACTTAAGTGCATAAGAAAATATTTTTTCTATGTTTTTCATTATCTTGATGATCTTCAAAAAGTGAATAAATTGCTTTTGTCCGTATTGACAATCTTGTTGTTCACAGGCCAGCATTAGCCCACACAACAACATGGCATTAACCATGAATTAACAATTACCCGTAAAAAGAATAGGGCTTTATTTTTCTGTGGTGAATATTTTTACCATCGCAGCGGGCGCGCTCGTGCCCAAAATAAGCCGAGGGGCAGGGTTAATGTCGATTGTCCAACGCGACGGGAGCGTTTTCCGTCGTCTTACGTTCCGGAGATAAATTATGTCAGGCAGTATGACTCGCGAAGATTTTGACGCTTACCTGGTTCCCTGTTTTGCCCCCGCGCCGTTTATTCCGGTCAGAGCGGCGGGCTCCCGCGTCTGGGACCAGCAGGGGAAAGAGTATATCGATATGGCGGGCGGCATCGCAGTGAACGCCCTGGGCCATGCTCACCCGGCGCTGGCTCAGGCCCTGCAGGATCAACTGGCGAAACTGTGGCATATCGGCAATGGCTATACCAACGAGCCGGTGCTGCAGCTGGCAAAAACCCTCGTGCAGTCGACCTTTGCCGACAAGGTGTTTTTCTGCAACTCCGGCGCCGAAGCCAACGAGGCGGCCCTTAAGCTGGCGCGGAAATATGCCCACGATAAATTTGGCGGTGAAAAAAGCGAAATCATCGCCTTCAACCACGCCTTCCATGGCCGCACGCTGTTCACCGTCTCCGTTGGCGGCCAGCCGAAATATTCCAGCGATTATGCTCCGCTGCCGCAGGGCATTACCCATCTGCCCTATAACGATATCGAGGCGGTCACCGCGGCGATCTCCTCGCGCACCTGCGCGGTGATCGTCGAGCCGATTATCGGCGAAGGCGGGGTGATCCCGGCGGACCCGGCGTTCCTGCAGGCGCTGCGTACCCTCTGCGATCGCCATCATGCCACCCTGATATTCGATGAGGTGCAGACCGGCGCCGGGCGTACCGGCCATCTCTACGCCTACCAGCATTACAACGTCGTCCCGGACATCCTCACCAGCGCCAAAGGGCTGGGGGGCGGCTTCCCGATCGGCGCGATGCTGGCGAAAGAGGCCTGGGCGCAGGTCTTCCAGCCAGGCACCCATGGCACCACCTTCGGCGGCAACCCGCTGGCGGCAACCGTCGCTAACGCCGTGCTGGCCCATCTCGATGCGCCGCTGCTGGCGGGCGTTGGCGAGCGCCATGCGCTGATCGTTGACCAGTTGAATGCGATCTCTGCCCGTTACGATGCGTTCAGCGCCGTGCGCGGCACCGGTCTGCTGATCGGCGCTGAGCTGGCGGGGCCGCTGCGCGGCAAGGCCAAAACGTTGACCAACCTGGCGGCGGAAGAGGGGCTGATCGCCCTGATTGCCGGCCCGGACGTGCTGCGCTTCGCGCCGGCGCTCAATATCCCGCTGGCGGATATTGCGGAAGCCTTCGTGCGCCTTGATCGCGCCGTTGCCCGCTTAACCCGCTAACCGGGAGGACGGCCTGTGATGCTATTTCGTCCCGTACGGGAAAACGATCTCGACGACATCGTCCGCCTCGCCGCGCGGGCGGGGGTCGGCATGACCTCCTTACCGCATGACGTCGGGCGTCTGGCGGCCCGGATCCGGCGCAGTATCGAGACCTTCGCCGGCGAACTGCCGCGCAGCCAGCAGGGTTTCCTGTTTGTGCTGGAGGACACCGCGCTGGCGCGGGTGGTGGGGGTGAGCGCGATTGAGGTCGCAGTGGGCCTGGACGAGCCGTTTTACAATTTTCGCATTCAGAAAACGGTGCGCGCCTCGAAAGCGCTGGGAGTCTATAAGCCCCAGGAGCTGCTTAATCTCAGCTATGACCACACCGGGCACAGCGAACTGTGTACGCTGTTTCTCGACCCGGCGTATCAGCGCAACCGCAATGGTCTGCTACTCTCCAAGGCGCGCTTTTTATTTATCGCCGCCTTTCGCGAGTGGTTCTCCCCGCACCTGTTTGCCGAACTGCGCGGCTGCAGCGATGAGCAGGGACAGTCGCCGTTCTGGGATGCGCTGGGCCATCATTTCTTCGACATCCCGTTCGCCGATGCCGACCGGCTGACCGGCACCGGCATGAAAACCTTTATTGCCGAACTGATGCCGGCGTACCCGATCTATATCTCACTGCTGCCGGAAGCGGCCCGCGGGGTCATCGGTCAGGTGCATCCCAATACCGCCCCGGCGCGGGCGATCCTCGAGAAAGAGGGTTTCAGCTGGCGCGGCTCGGTGGATATTTTCGATGCCGGTCCGGTGCTGGAGGCGGACACCGATCAGATCCGCGCCGTGCGCGACAGCCAGCGCCTGCCTGTCCGGCAGCTGATGGGCGACCTGCCGGCGCCGACCCTCGTCGCCAACGGTCAATTCGACAACTTTCGGGCGCTGCTGGTGGCCCACGAAGAGCAGGTCTCGCTTGACAGCGCCGCGCTGGACGCGCTGCAGGTCAGTGAAACCGACCGCGTTTTTACGGTAACCCTGAATCCAGAGGACAACAGATCATGGCGGTAAAAGCACAGTTTATAGCCGGGCAGTGGCTGCCAGGCAGTGGCGCAACGATGAGCAAACTGGCCCCGGAGGATCAGTCGCTGCTGTGGCAGGCGGCCAGCGCGGGGGCTGACGACGTCCAGGCGGCCTGCGCCGCGGCGCGCGCGGCGTTTTATCCCTGGTCGCACCGGCCGCTGGCCGAGCGTATTGACGTCGTACAGCGTTTTGCCGCGCTGCTGGAGACGCATAAAGAGGCGCTGGCGACCCTGATTTCCCGCGAGACCAGCAAGCCGCTGTGGGAGACCCGCACCGAAGTGCAGGCGATGATCGGCAAGGCCGCGATCTCCATCGAGGCCTATCACCAGCGGACGGGCTTTCATGAGTCGACGCTGCCGGACGGTAAAGCGCTGCTGCGCCACAAACCGCACGGCGTGATGGCGGTCTTTGGCCCCTACAACTTCCCGGGCCACCTGCCCAACGGACATATCATTCCGGCGCTGATCGCCGGGAACACCATTGTGTTTAAACCCAGCGAGCTGACGCCGGCTACCGCTGAAATGACCGTCCAGCTGTGGCAGCAGGCGGGCATCCCCGACGGGGCGATCAACCTGCTGCAGGGCGGAAAAGCCACCGGCCAGGCGCTGCTGGAAAATCGTGATATCGACGGCGTGCTGTTCACCGGCAGCGCGGCGGCCGGTTTCCACTTCCATCGCTACTTCGGCGGCCAGCCGGAGAAGATGCTGGCCCTCGAGATGGGCGGCAACAATGCACTGATCGTCGCCGACGTGGCCGATATCGATGCGGCGCTGCATGTGATTATCCAGTCGGCGTTTATCTCTGCCGGGCAGCGCTGCACCTGCGCGCGCCGGCTGATCGTGCCGCGCGGCGAGCAGGGGGATGCGCTGCTGCAGCGGCTGGTAGAGGCCAGCGCGCAGATCCGCGCCGGCAAGTGGGATGATCAGCCGGCGCCGTTTATGGGCGGGGTGATCTCTCTCGACGCTGCGCAGAACATGCTGGCGGCGCAGCAAAAACTGGAGGGGCTCGGCGGCAAGGTGCTGCTGCGCATGCGCCAGCCTGACCCGCGCTCCACGGTGCTGACCCCGGGGATCGTCGACGTCACCGGTATTGAGGTGCCGGATGAAGAGTACTTTGGCCCGCTGCTGACGATTATCCGTTACGACGGCTTCCCGGAGGCGATTCGCCTCGCCAATCAGACCCGCTATGGCCTGGCCGTCGGGCTGATCTCCAGCGATGCGGCGCAGTTTGATCAGCTGGCGGACGAGGCGCGAGCCGGGATCGTCAACTGGAACAAGCCGCTGACCGGCGCATCGAGTAAAGCGCCGTTTGGCGGGGTGGGCGCCTCCGGCAACCATCGCGCGGCAGCGTGGTACGCCGCCGACTACTGTGCCTGGCCGATGGCCTCTCTGGTCAGCGATACGCTGACGATTCCGGCGACGGTATCGCCGGGCCTGCCATTCTGATAACGGATCCTGTGAGGACATATGTCTGGTTTTGAAGCAAACTTTGATGGCCTGGTCGGCCCGACGCACCACTACGCCGGACTCTCCGTCGGCAATGAAGCCTCGCAAAATAACCGCGATGGTCTCTCTAACCCTAAAAAGGCGGCGCTGCAGGGGCTGTATAAAATGAAAGCCCTGGCCGATCGCGGCTTCGTGCAGGGCATTCTGCCGCCGCAGCCGCGGCCGAATCTGCGTCTGCTGCGTGAAGTGGGTTTCCAGGGCAGCGATGAGCAGGTTATCCGGCAGGCGGCCCACGCGGCGCCGCAGCTGCTCTCCGCCTTCAGCTCCGCCTCGTCGATGTGGACCGCCAACGCGGCGACTGTCTCACCGTCGGCGGACAGCGCCGATGGCAAAGTCCATTTCACCGTCGCCAACCTGAACAATAAGCTGCACCGTATGCAGGAGGCACCCACCACCTCGGCGATCCTTGGCGCCACGTTCGCCGATCCGCGCTACTTTGCCCACCATGCGGCGCTGCCGCAGCATGGCGACCTCGGCGATGAAGGGGCGGCCAACCATAACCGCTTCTGCCGGGAATATGACCGGCAGGGGGTGCAGTTTTTCGTCTATGGTCGACGCGCCAGCGGCGGTATCGCCCCGGTGAAGTATCCGGCGCGGCAGACCCTCGAGGCCAGCGAAGCGGTGGCCCGCCTGCATCAGCTGGATCCGCGCTACACGGTGTTTGCCCAGCAGGCGCCGCAGGCTATCGATCGCGGCGTGTTTCATAACGACGTCATCGCGGTCAGCAATCGCCATGTGCTGTTCCACCATCAGCAGGCGTTCGTCGATCAGGCGGCGGTGCTGGCCACGCTGCGGGCGAAAAGCGACAGTCTGGATATCCCGTTCACCAGCGTGGAAGTGCCGGACGAGCGGGTTTCGCTCGATGACGCCGTGGCCTCATACCTGTTCAACAGCCAGCTGCTGAGCAAACCAGACGGCAAGATGCTGATCGTGGTGCCGGAGGAGTGCCGCCAGCGGGAAAACGTCTGGCGCTATCTCAGCGATCTCGCCGCCGATAGCGAATCGCCGATCGATGAAGTGGCGGTCTTTGACCTGCGGGAAAGCATGCGCAACGGCGGCGGCCCGGCCTGTCTGCGGCTGCGAGTGGTGCTCAACGAGGCGGAGCGCCAGGCGGTCAACGCCCATAGCCTGATGAACGACGAACGTTATCAGCAGCTGACGGCATGGGTGGACAAACACTATCGCGACCGGCTGCATGCCCGCGATCTGGCGGACCCGCAGCTGCTGCGCGAGGTTTATCAGGCGCTGGATGAGCTGACGCAGATCCTGCGCCTCGGCGCGGTCTATGATTTTCAGCGTTAAGGAGCGGCAGATGGAGCACCTGGTTAACGATTTACTGCACTGCCGCCTGCAGGCGTGGACCTTTCCGGCGGGCATCGAGGCCCGCTGGCTGGGCGAGGGCATTTTACAGCTGCTGCCGACGGCGCCGTGGCGCCAGGCGACGATCCTCTCCGCCGGCGTGCATGGCAATGAGACCGCGCCGATTGAACTGCTGCTGCAGCTAACCCACGATCTGAGCCAGGGGCGGCAGCCGCTCACACAGGCGCTGCTGATCGTCTTTGGTAATCTGCCGGCGATCCGCGCCGCGCGCCGCTATCTGCATAACGACCTGAATCGCCTGTTCGGCGGCCGCCATCTGGCGGTCACCCCGGGAAATGAGTCGCGGCGGGCTTTTGCGCTGGAGCAGGCGGTGCAGGCTTTTTATCGCGCCGCCGATGCGGCGGGGCCGGTCAACCGTGGTCATCTCGATATGCACACCGCCATTCGCGGATCGCTGTATCGCCAGTTTGCGCTGCTCCCGGCCCACGCCGGGGATTTTTCGCCCGATTTCTATCAGCTGCTGCAGGCCAGCGGGATGGACGCCGTCGTGCGCCATACCGAAGCGGGCGGCACCTTCACCCATTTCACCTGCGAAAAGTTCGCCGCGCAAAGCGCCACCCTGGAGCTGGGGAAAGTGATGCCGTTCGGCGCCAACGATCTCAGCCTGTTCGCCGCCGCCGACGCGGCGATCCGGGCCTGGATCGCTGATGCGCCGCTGCCGCCGCGCGACAAAGCGCCGGTGGACTACTTCCTGGTCGAGGAGAGCATCATCAAGCGCGAGGGGGAATTTACGCTTAATCTCGCGGCAGACGTTGAAAACTTCACCGCGCTCCCTGCAGGGTATGAGATCGCCCGCCAGGCAGAGAAACGTTGGGTGGTGCAGGCCCGGGCCCCCTATATCCTCTTTCCCAACGCCGGGGTCGCCACCGGCCAGCGCGCCGGGCTGTTGCTCCGCGCCGCTGCCCTTCGTCTCCCGCAACCAGCCTGAGGAAACACCATGACTGAACATCAACATCAGGCGTCACCTGCCGCCGGAGGTGAAGGCGCGTCACAGCTTAAGCGCGGGCTCAGCGCCCGCCATATCCAGATGATTGCCCTCGGGGGCGCCATCGGCACCGGGCTGTTTATGGGGGCGGGGCGCAACATCGCCGTCGCCGGCACCTCGATCCTGGTTATCTATGTGCTGGTCGGGTTCTTTACCTATATGGTGATGCGGGCGATGGGCGAGCTGCTGCTCACCCGCCATGACTACCGCTCGTTTGCCGACTTTGTCGGCGAGTATCTCGGGCCGCAGGCCAGCTTTTACCTCGGCTGGACCTACTGGCTAAGCTGGGTGGTGACCTGTATCGCCGACGTGGTGGTCTGCGGGAGCTATATGCAGTACTGGTTCCCGGAACTGTCGGCGTGGATGCCGGCCCTCAGCATGCTGGCGATCCTGTTCCTGCTTAACCTGCTGTCGGTGAAAATGTTTGGCGAGGCGGAGTTCTGGTTCGCCCTGATCAAGGTGATCACCATTATCGCCCTGATCGGCACCGGCGGCTGGATGATTGCCACCGGCTGGACCTCCCCGGACGGCGTGACGGCCTCCCTCAGCCATCTCACCGACCCGACGGCCTTTATGCCCCACGGCATCACCGGCTTTTTCGCCGGCTTCCAGATAGCGATCTTCTCCTTTACCGGCATTGAGCTGCTGGGCACCATGACGGCGGAGACCCGCGATCCGCAGCGCATTTTGCCCAAGGCGATCAATGCTCTGCCGCTGCGGATTATCATCTTCTATCTGCTGTCGATGGTGGTGATCATCGCTGTCGCCTCGTGGCCGGGGGTGTCGGCGGAGACCAGCCCCTTCGTGACGCTGTTCGCCAAGGCCGGGCTGCCTGCCGCCGCGGCGGTGATTAACTTTGTGGCGCTGACCTCGGCGATGTCCTCGGCCAACAGCGGGGTCTTCTCCAGCACCCGCATGCTGTACGGCCTGTCGGTGGAGAAGCATGCGCACTGGCAGTTTCGTATCCTGTCGCGCAGTACCCGCATTCCGGTGCGCAGCCTGCTGTTCTCCTGCTTCTGCATGCTGATCGGCACGCTGTTGCTGTTTCTGGTGCCGAACGTGATGACCCTGTTCACCATCGTCTCGACCCTGGCGGCGATTATGGTGGTGTTCAGCTGGGGGATGATCCTCGTGGCCTATCTGGTTTACCGCCGTCAGCGTCCGGACCTGCACGCCGGGTCGATCTTTAAGATGCCCGCCGGGGTGGTGATGAGCTGGGTGAGCCTGCTGTTCTTCGCGTTCGCTATCTTCATCATGATCTTTGACCCGGACACGCTGCTGGCGCTGTTGGCTTCTCCGCTGTGGTTTATCGCGCTGTGGGGCTTCTGGAAGCTGAAGCAGCGGCGCGAGGGGCAGCTTCAGCTGGACAACCAGAGCGCCTGACACCCGCCGGCCCTGGCGGCCGGCTAAGCAGGGGGGAAGACTTGACGCCTGTTTGTGCCCGGTGGTGGCTGGCGCCTTACCGGGCCTACATGCTTACCGGACCTGGGATAAGCGGTTTCCCCCGCGGCGCGATTTCCCCAGGCCCGCGCACGCGCAGCGCCGCCGGGCGGGATAGTCGGCTCCGGAGCGGCTTTACTGCCCGGTGGCGGCTGGCGCCTTACCGGGCCTACATGCTTACCGGACCTGGAATAAGCGGTTTCCCACGCGGCG
>SKER01000199.1_pt1 | contig 77982 bp, 70 predicted proteins | sample 4826961 | NCBI WGS metagenome assembly SKER01 (sample SAMN11008804, study PRJNA524170) | human gut metagenome | biome: Human fecal sample; material: Feces; isolation source: fecal sample from pouch patient p47 | host: Homo sapiens | place: Israel: Tel-Aviv | collected 2016-11-16
CAATAAATACCAAGGACATTTTCAATTATATAAGAAAGCTGATGATTTAGGTTTCAAGGATTATGCAATCATGGGACAGTTTGATGTAGTTGTAAAAGGAAGTAATAAATAATAATATATTAAAAAAATAAATATTAGATAAGATGAAAAAGAATGTATTCATATTAATCGTAGGATTACAGATACTATTTGCTTGTAAAGATGACACTTTTATTAATGAACAAATAGGAAATAATCCGCCCAATATATCTAAGACTGTTTTAGATAGTATGGATATTTATAGAATCCAAACTAATAAAAGCGTAATGATTAATAATTTAATACGCTTCCAGTCCGGAAAATATTCATTGGATCTATCAGAAGAAGATGCTGAAAAAATAGGTATCAGTAAATTAATGTACGATCAAGTACTCGAACATGTTAATCAACTTAATAATAGTAATTTAATAACTAAGTAATTATGAATGCTAAATTTAAATTTGTTTTTATTGCAATTCTCACAGGGATGGTAGCAGTAATTAGTTGCACATTGTGTTCATGTTCAAATGAAGACGAACAGCTAGAAATCTCAAACTCAAATGTTTCAGTTAATAGTGTTGATTTTGTAGCAACATTCACTAAAGAACAACAAGAGTTATTGGATAATACTGGTTATCCATTTAAGACTAATGAACAGAAGAATGCATGGAATAATGTTATTAGTTCCACAATACCTACAACTTGGGGATTGTTTGATGACCCAAGAGAAGTCGCAAAAACACGTGCTGTTGGTATTTATGGTTCTTATCCAGCACAATATTGGACAATGTTAAGAGTCAAACTTCTTCAATTGCCAATAAAAATAAAAGATGAAGCAATTTTGGCTATAGAAGAAATTGAAAATAAAACGAATATTAGATTTTACAATTCTATTGAAGATGAAGAATATTATGAGCCAGGGCACATAAAATTACCCAATATTGCAGTCAGAATGGATAACGGAGCTATAGAAGGTAGTGGTAGTTTTGGTCTTGTAGGCGGTGAACAGTACATAAATGTACCAACAGTTCTTGAGCAGGCAAGCAATGATGATATCAAACGCTTCTTTATACACGCTTTTTGTAATGCCGCAGGAATGTTTAATGAACAGCAGCGCAAAGACCGTGATGATTATGTAATAATCAACCTTAATAATGTAAAGAGCAACTGTAAATCTGTCTTTACAAAGATTACTCAAAATTACACTATGCAGGGTAACTTTGACTATTTTTCTATAACGTTGGCCGCTTCTACAGATTATTCAAACGGTTCAGGAAATACCATAATGAAAACAGGTAATTACAATATTGCCAAAAATTATACTCTTTCTTATAATGATATTTATTTTTTAAATGGACATTATTTGCCTTACATTGCAAGGACAGATAATTATATCGAATTGGATGATACATATTACCCCAATGGTCAAAAACTCACAGAAGCCGAAAGATTACAGTTGCAAACGCAATTGAATAGTCAAAGAGGATTATATGGTGAGCCTCCTCTAAGCGGAAGAGCGATTTTAGTAGAATGGTAATTGAACAAATAGGCATGATTATCATATATTATGCTTAATACCATACATATGTAATTTTATAGTATTTCTATTTGTCTATTATAAACTAAATATAATATGAATCGTAATCTAAAAAGAAATTTCGTAGGAATTTTTCTAATTATTTTTTCCTTAACTCTTTTGAGTACAGGTTGCGATAAGGAAGATGAAGAAAGGATTGTTGTAATGAATGTGTCACCTGAGTTAGTTTGGATTGGAGTAAGACCTCCAGGTCATTATACGGATTCTGTAGAAGTAATGGAATGCGTCATAGAAGACACGAATGAAATTTTGTATTTGCATGAAAATGCTATTGAAGGATTTGAATATATAGCTGGTTTTCAATATAAAATAAGAGTCAAGATAATTAATTTAGAGAATCCACCTGCTGATGGATATACTCAAAGATACGAATTATTGGAGATTATATCAAAAGATAAAAAACATAAGTTTAATTCTTAATCTTTAAAGATATGAAAAAATTAAATTTTTATTTGTTTGTGTTATCATGCATCTTTTTATGCTCGTGTCAACAAGATGAAATGTTAACAACTAATTTACAAGGTAGGAATGATATTTCAGTAGGAAATATTGTTACGTTAAAATCTGGTATCAAAGTTCGAAAGAACGGTGATAAATATATCTTTGGTAGAGATATGATTTTATCACCTAAACAGCTGAAAGCATTGGATGAAACAGGTTCTATTGCGGGTAACGTTACAGGTGAGCTAGAACGTAATGTTTCATTGAATCCTGTTACAAATTTGCCTAAAAATTATGACGATCTAGTACAGACAAGGAATATGGGTATTTATCCTACACCTTATAATCTTTGGGCCATGGTCAGATTCGTCTATGATAGTAATTTGACATCCACACAAAGAGGGTATATAAAGCAGGCTCTTTTGGAACTTCAATCAAAAACAAATTTGCGTTTTTACAATGCGACAGGCCAACCTACGCGAGATCCTGTATATGGAATTGATTACCCTTATATAAATTTTAAGAGTATAGGTAAATCGGATGTAAGTTATTCTTATGTAGGACGTATTGGCGGAAAACAAGATGTATCATTGGCAAATTTTGCTTTTGACAATGCATCATTAGGCAATTATGGTGTAATTATACATGAAATATGTCATGCAGTTGGTATGTTACATGAGCAAAGTCGTCCTGATAGAGATAATTATGTAACTATCAATTGGAATAATTTAACAGATAGCGGCAAAGAACAATTTGAGAAACAAGGTTCAAACTATTTTTATCGCGGTGATTATGATTATGCATCGGTGATGGGGTATGGTTCTTTTACGACAAGCATTTCTGTTGTTAATGATATATTTAAACCTATGTACACAAAGAAAGACGGATCTTATCTTTACCAAGGAAATACCGTTTCTGATTTAGATAGAATGTGGATTAATTATTTGTATTTACCTTATGTTGCTCGTTCCGATGTATATAGTGAATTGGATACAGTTGTATATGATGGAAATAATCGGCAATTGACAGAACAAGAAAGATTACAATTACAGGCACAATTAAACAACGGGAATCCTAATCCCCCAGCTGGAGGACGTATTCCAAATGAATTTTAAACATCCGCAAAAAATAAGAGAGCTGTGTTCATTGTGCAGCTCTCTTATTTTAACGTGAAATAAACACAAATAAGTTTCATTAATAATTAGAATATAGCAATAGAGACCTTAAATTTGTAGTGACCAATTATAACATTTAAACAATTATCACTATGTTTCCAGGCTCTAAAGTTACAGAGATTAATTGTATGGCCGATGATTTTTGCAAGGAGTTTACATTGCAGCAGGAAAAATATATGCTTGTGGATAAGAGAAGCATCGAAAAGAAACCAACCGTATGAGTGAGACTGAGATTATGGTTATTCTTATCCTGTTCCGCTCCGATATTTTCCGCTACTTCAAGCTATTTTCTGAAGATTCTCATGTATAAATTGTAATATTATTCTTCGACAAAAATACATTTCTCAACTGCTAATTTTCCTAATAAATATTACGCAATCAACAAAAATCATTAGTTATGCTAACCTTTATCGATCCACATTCAATATACAAGTCGATAATCTCTCCCAGTTCATCGAAGCAGACTTCATCACTAATGCAGCTGGTTCCTTCCTCATTCTGAAGATACACTTCATAATAATCTGAACCGTTCAGACAAATCAAGACATACCCTTGAAAGAGACGTCCGTTGACCCGGAACTTCAGTCCAGGCAAATCCTTATATACCGTTGCCATAAATTCATGAATTCCCCATGACATAAGGATTGCTGTGTCGGTCATTGATACCAGCTGTTCGCGAATTGTTCCAGCTATACGCATAACATAATCTTTATCCATAATGCTAAAGTATTTAATGATTACATACTAATTATTCAAACCACTCACGATTATCCTTCTTCAGTTCTTCGATAAACTGCTCCTCGGGTAAAGCAAGAGTTTCCGCATCAGTGAAGAAAAAAATTTCGTCATAAATATATTCAGCTTCCTTATTGGCAAAGCCTTCATTTTCATCTTCAAAACTACCGGGTTGGATGACATCCAATAAAGCGGTAGGTGCGATAATAAGTTCTTCGCCATCGTTGGCTTGAACTATACGACATACATAAGTATTGCCGCCCCAATAATATTCCTTTGTTTTCATAATTCAATTATTTAAGAGGTATATTACGTCCATATTTATTAAGGTATTCCATCATGCATTTTGCTTCCTCATGCGAAGCCATATTACGGTCATCGTAGTAACGGGTATCATCTGCCATAACCTTAATGCATTCCTTGATCAGTCTGTACAGGCTCTGTTGCAGCGTGGGGTGCATTGTAGGAATTGCAGCTGCAAAGCGTTTCGGATTGAAAGAAAAACTGTTCACCGCCATTTCCAAATCCTTGGCAAGGCGGAATTCTTTAGATTCCTGAATGTTTTTGTCCATAGTTGATTCTATTATTAAATTTGAAAACTCGTTTATTTTTTCCCTTAGTTCGGCTTCCTTATTACCGGAGCCGCTTCGGGTTTTATGGTGCGAGAAATGTCTGCCGTAAAAGCCTATTCCGACGTTTTTTCTTGGTAAAATACTCTTGCTTCGGCAAGGAAGATTTTATCAAGAAATCCATTTCAAAACGAGAGGAACAGGCGCGGCTGACTAAATTTGCACCTGATAAAACCAATGCGGTGACAAAGGAAGGGCGAAAGGGAAACTCGACAACCAACAAAAAGGAGAAATAGAAAAGGACAAGGGTGGCGATGGGGCAATGTGACGGATGGTGTATAACTGGAGAAATTATAAAGGTTTCCGGAGCGGCCGATGACAGAAGACTGCTCGTGCCGGATTCCGTCATCAGCCACAGATCCGGACCGAGATGATTCCAGTAGCCACAGGCTACCGGAAGATAAGGAGGTGAATAAAAAAGGACATTAACCACATATGAAACAGGGAATGATATAAAAGTCTCCCGGGACGGCCGATGACGGATGACTGCTTGTGCTGTCAGTAGAAATCAGCCAAAATCCCGGAGTGTATTGTTTCAGCAGCCCAAAGCTGCCGAAAAACAAGAAGCCGGTAAAAAAAGGACAGCCAGAACACTGGCGTACATACAAGAGGAACGACTATAAAGGTTCCCGGAGCGGCCGATGGCAGAAGACTGCTTGTGCCGGACTCCGTCATCAGCCACAGATCCGGACCTGGTATCTCCAGTAGCCACTGGCTACTGGAGAAAAAGCAGGTAGATAAAAAAGTGATTCGGGCAGTAACAGGAAAAACCGGCACAAAAAAATACAGGACGGATTTCTCCGTCCTGTATCTGAAACAAATTATGAATTATGGTCAGGCAGCAGCCTCTTGAGACTGAGGCTGTTGTTCGGTAGTATCACTTTCAGTATGTTCTGTCTCCTGCTTTGCCTGTTCCTGTACCTGCAGGACAGCTTTCTTTTCCTCGATACGCTGGTGGCGCTTTTCGTACACTTCGTCATGCGAACCCTTGATTTCTGCCAATGCTTCGGGCATGTGCTTCTGTGCAAATTCAAGCAACAGGTCGGCTACGGCATTATTTCCGTATGCGTTACTCTTGAAATTGGCTATCAGATAATCCCTGCGGATAACAGCCTTAGCCTTTGGAGTAAGATTTGCTATGATATTCAGTTTATTCTCGTCAGTCAAATAGCGAATGTCTTCATTCTCTATTCCAACGGTTGCGAAATGCTCCTTGCGAAGCGATGAAAGCAGGAAGAAATATATCATCTTGTCCTCGTCCGCACCGAATTTGGTATCAGTCAAATCAACTTCAAAAATCCGTTTCTTAGTGTCATCCACCGTCTTTTCACGTGCAATCTCCTTGTTGCGTTTGTCCTGTTTCTCCAACTTCTGTATCGGTGAGAGCTGTTCCTGCCCTGCTGTCTGTTCGTTAACAAAACTTTGTGTTGCCACTTCCACATAGCACATGGAAATATCTTTCTGACCTATCTGTGCGTACAGGCTTATCTCTCCCTCTTCGTATCTGCGAACCAGTTCCTTACATTCTTCCATATAGTCGTTGACTTCCTGGTCGTACTCCAACTTGGCTTCTCTGAACGCATCTTCCGTTTCATAGTCAGAGGACTGCGGTTTTTCGGGAAGTTCGGGGTATGGATTGCATCTGCCTGAAAGTTCCGTAACCTCATATCCCATTTCCTTAAGACGGTTTACTGCCCCCATATCATAATAGTATGGATTGTACCCGAGTGAAAGTAGTGGATGCTCACTTAATACCTGAACGGCTTTCTCTATAAGAAAAGCTGTGTTGGTTTCTGCAAGACAACCTCTGTTTGCGCAATTTCCGCAACCGCCCTCACAGAACAGCATCATATTATTTGTGTTGTGCGGACAGGACAGACAAAGGGACTTGTCAAAATTGTAGCGGTCAAGGTCGGTCGTGAAGTCACGCTCTATGTTCTTCGCCACTTCGGTAGCTTTCATACCTCGCCAACTGCCATACATGACACCCTCTTTCAAATGTTTGTCGAACACTTCTCTCTGAATGTCTTCGCCATAACGGCAGATTTCGTTCGCTACACTGATTGTCAGCTCGTCCTTTTCCAGAAGTTCCGCAATTTCGGGGATAAGTGCGGTGAACTTCAAACGAGTGCGTATATAGGTTTCGTTCTTACCGAACTGCACGGCTAAAGACTGAATGTCGTGCCTACCGCTTTCAATAAGTTTCTGATATGCGTTTGCTTCCTCAATGGGTGTAACATCCTTTCTTTGCAGGTTCTCCGTTACCGCCATTTCCTCTGCCACCTCGTCCGACACGTTCAGTATGACCGCCGGAATTTCCGTCATTTCCACCATAAGGGAAGCACGGTATCTGCGTTCTCCGAAAACTATCTCAAACTTTCCGTTTTCATCAATCGGGCGCACTCCTATAGGCTGCAAGACCCCTTGCTGACGGATGCTGTCTGCCAGTTCCGCAAGGCTCGCCTCGTCAAAATGCTTGCGTGGGTTATAACCGCTCGGCTGAATGTCTGCCAATGCTACCATACTGATGTTCTTTTCTTCTACTGACTGCATACCTGTTTTTTCCATAATTCATTGAATTTAATTGTTAATAATATTTTTATTTTCCCTCTGGTCGGATCCTTTCTGCCGGACCGCCTTGGGGTTTTATGGTGCAAAACAAGGATGTCGGTACAGCCCATTCGACGTTTTTTTGAAGCAAAATACTCTTGCCCAGCAAGGAAGATTTTCCTTCAAAATGCACTTCAAAACGGAAGAATCAGGCGCGACAGCCTACATTCGCACCCGATAAAACCTATGCGGTGGCAGACAAGGAATGACAGCAGGCAATAATCGCAAATAGAACAGGAATTGGCCAGCGGCCTGTATAAAAGGCATCTGATAAAAGGAATGACGGCTTGGGCGGGTAAAAGAAACGGTCTGCCGGGCAAACAAAATGGGGACTCTTTCTGACTGTGACATTCCGGAGGTACGATGGATGGCACAAGCAGAATGTGTCACCGTTTGCCCATGACACCGTCGGCCCGGAAAGGAAAGATACGGACAAAAGGCGGAATGTGCCGGAGCAACAACCAGGCAGGATGCCCATATAGCGGAATACCGGTTGTTTCGACAAGTCGAAGCTCCGATATGAAGCGGTATGAAGCAGACTGCCGTTGGTCGGGCACAGCCTTCCGTACCTTGAAGTGGAGGGCGGACCGCGGCACAGACATTATACCTTAATTTCGGGTAGGGAAAGCCGGATATAAAAGGAAGAAAATACCGGAAAGGTATCCATATAAAAGGACACTGGCAGACAAGGCCATGAAGGCAGTCCCGTATGACCGCCTTCTCCTGCCTGTCAATCAACGAAGTTGAAATACCTGTCGCAAAGCTCTTTCTGCTGCATGAAGCGTTCGCTCTGATAAAAATCCACCTCGGGATACTTGCAGAAACCGGAAACGGCGTATCTGCCGGTAGGAGTACATAAGCCGTAAAGCATGAGCCAGTCGAGAACTTCTTCCCCGTTGTTGTTCGTGTCGATGAACTGACACCCGGCACTGCGTTCCGCACCAGGCAGATTGACCGTGATGACAGCTTCCGACTCAAATTCGTTACTGTCTTCTACATACGCCAACAATGCCAGACAAAGCGGTGTTCCGAGTCCATGCTGATAATATGTGACAAACGGAAAAACCCATTTTCCGTCCTTGCGTAACAACGTCAAAGTCTTGCCGTCAACAACCACTTCCCTTTCTCTGATTTCATTTTCCATAATGCTATCGTTTTTTAAGTTTACTTTTTTCTTTCCCTGCTTTCGGTCCTTAAAGACCTTCGCCGGATTTATTTTTCCGCACCACGAAAGTGATAACGGCAACCGGACAAATCTGGCGACAGAAATACGCTTCTCCCCGAGAAGGAAGATTTCCGTCGGCCACCGCAGGCCGTGAGGATTTGCAAGGTACAGCTGTTATCCGTTACTTTCGCGGAACAATAAGCCGGAAGGTCAGGACGGACTGCAAGGACAAAGATATAAAAGGATTGAAAGACAGATATAAAGGGAGGCGATAAAAAGGGAAAAGGAGGATAAAAAAGGCAGATGCCAGCCTATAAAAGCCAGCCGGGCCCCGGCAGGACGGAAGACAGGAAAACCTGCCCGATCATCACGACCGGACAGGCAAAAGGTTAAATCAATGAATCACGGTCAGGCAGCCCTGACAGTATTTTCTTCTTCGGAAACTTCGGACTGCGGGCGCTCGGCTTCCTTGAGTGCCTCGTCAATCCGTTGCTGCAAGTCCTTACATTCCTGCTTCAACCGTTCCAGTTCTTCCGCCTTGCTCCACTTCCGGGCGGTTATTTCCTGCAAGGTCGGTATTTCGTGCTGCAGCATGGCTATCTGTTTCTGCTGCTTCTCTATCAATGACGGCATCCTTTCAAGTGCGGCCTGTGGGTATCGTGCCGATTCCGCAAATCCCAACGGCAGGGCTCCTGATACGCCACAGCGGTATTTCAGTCCGCTTACACCCTCGACAAAGAAAACGTTACGGTCGAACGAGCCGGAAAGGGTGTACTCGCTGCAGACAAGCAGGTTCAGCCCCATATAGCTGCCAATAGTACGGTAAGCCTCGCCCCTGTATGTCTTGGCTATGCGGTGCAGTTCACGGCCTGTCTCTTCCCGGGTAGCCTGCGGCAGATTGAGCAACAGTGTTTCCCTGTTGCCGCTATAGGATGCGATATACTCCATGTCCTGCTCGACCTGCGCCACGATGCGCTCTGCCTTGCCGACAGCTTCCGTGTTGGCTGCAATCTTACGCTCCGCACGGATGCGCTCTTTCTTGAATATGGCCTGTTCTTTCTCCAGCTGCATGATTTTGTTGTCGAGCTTGGCCTTGTTCAAAAGGTCGGTATTTCCAGAAAGGATAGCCACGAACTCGGCAAAGTTCATTCCGCTGTCCTCGTCCATGCTGTCCTCGTCGATGCGGCGCACGGCAATAGTGCCGTTGTTTATCTGGTTGATGAACATCTGCTTGTTCTTGAGCAGATTGAACTTGTAGGCATCGAGCGTCTTTTCCGTTCCGTAGATTACAATATCCACCACGTTACCGCCCCAGAGCTTCACGGTGTTGCCCTTGCGTACCGCACGACCGTTGCGCTGCTCCATGTCGGCAGGTCTATCGGGTAGGTCAAGGGCATTACTGCCCTCTTCCCCCCTCAGAACCGTACATGAGGTTTTCCCCTCATACGGCTCAAGCTTTTCTAAGTCTCTGTTTATATGCAGAGACCGGCTCATACTACTTCTTGTTTCCATTGGTTTTACGGGATAATTTGAAACATTCGTCATGAACCAACAGATTGCATTTCCGTCCGTCTTGGACGGTTGGCATTACGTTCCATGCCTTATGCGTGTCAATCGGTTCACCACATATCGGACATTTCCGACCTTGCTTTTCCCATAGGTAAAGCAGGGACTTACGTCCTTTCAGTGTCACAAGCATCTTTGACTTCATTCTTTTATTGAAGTACAGGCGGCAGTCTGCGTCAAACGGATTCATGTCCCCCTTTATCTGCGTATATTGCAGGAAAGGAAACGAAGATGCCAGTTTCAACAAGGTAAGTTGGTCTTCTTTGCCGTTTGATTTCTTGAACTTAGCCGCAAAAGTCCAGCTGTTCCCTCGGATATTGTGCCAATAACGGTCTTTTATCCACCGTTTCCCTTTCTTGGAATGACGGCGTTTAGCCCATTGCCACAAGGCGAGAAATATCTGATGGTCAATTCTGTGAAAAGAATCACGTGTCGCCCCATGCTGATAATATGCTCCCCATCCTCGGATTTTAGCATTCAACATCCTGATTAATGATTCCTGCTTGCAACCCTTATGGCCTTTTGTCACCTTACGGATATTCTCCATAAAGCGTTTTTCGGCTTTTTTGGTCGGCTTGGTCAATATTTCATTGCCGTATTTGCGGATATTGAAACCGAGAAAATCGAAACCGTCACGGATATTGGTTATCACCGTCTTTTCTTCTGATAAGGTCAGACCTCTTTCAGACATAAAGTCGGCTACCAATGGCTTGATTTCCTTTTCAAGTGTTTCACGGTTCTCGCAGGTAATTATAAAGTCATCAGCGTAGCGGACAAGATTCACCATTGGCGAATATAACTTGCCTTTGATTCTAACTCGTTTATATTTCTCTGCAAGGACTTTCTGCAATCCATCCAATGTCATATTGGCAAGCGTGGGAGAGATAATACCACCTTGTGGTGTTCCCTCCTCTGTCGGGAACATCTGTTTGTTGAAGATATAGCCGCATTTCAACCATTTTCGGAGCATTGCCTTATCCATAGGGATGTTGGCAAGCAGCCATTCATGGCTGATATGGTCGAAGCACCCCTTTATGTCACCCTCCAGAATCCATTCGGGAGAATAGCCTTTTCGGAGAATGTTATGGCATTGCATTACCGCATCCATACAGCGACGTTCCTTGCGGAAACCGTATGAGCGTGTGTCGGCTGTTGTTTCCGACACTGGTTCCAATGCCATGAGGTAGAGTGCTTGCATGGCTCTGTCTTTCATTGTCGGTATTCCCAACGGTCGCAGTTTGCCATTACTCTTTTTGATGTGGACTCTTCTCAATGGCTTCGGCTGGTAGCCTCTGCGTTTGAGTTCGCTTATCGCTTGTGTTTTTGCTTCGGGTTTCTCCCATGTTTCCATGTCCACCCCGGGGGTGTTGCCACCTCCATTAGAAGTAACTCTCTTTACGGCTAAGGCTTTTGCGTAAAAAGAGTGGGTCAGCGTCCACTGCAAGGCTTTCACCTTGCCCGGTCTGCCTTCCTTCTGAGCCTTTACAATACGCGCTTGTAGCTTTCTGACAGCCAACTCCGCCTTATTCCAGTCTATTCTGTCCCAAAGTGTTTGCTGATTGTCAGCAGGCGCACACGATGTCTTGTTTTCGTTCATTTGCTTTCCTCCTTTTGAAAGTTCTAAAAGTTAATTGTAAAGAATTACCATTTGACAACATTCGGTTTGATTGCCTCCCTAATGTCGTCACAGAAGTCTGCCCACTTTCGTGTCGGATGATGTCGCCCACATCAGCTCGTGATGTCGGTTCAATCCGTATCCGCTCCATTACAGAACGGCATTCGCTTTTTCTGTTATCTTATACCTGCACACCATTCGGCTTTCATTGCTGTCAGCTTACCTGCCATTGTTTACATGACAGGAGATATACAGGCTTACCATGTTCCACATAGATAACTAACGGATAGGTTAGGTTCTGTCTCATCCTCCGGCGGTGCTTATATCCGTGTAATCCTACCATGGAGAGGATTAACCGACCGCTTCCCTTTTGGGTAGAGTGTGCCAGTATCTTACACTCTTTCGTGACATTACGAAGTTTACTAACAGTTCGCTTGCGCTAACCATACTATCCAGCCTCGCCACTCTACGGTATGATACTAACCGTACTTGACTTCCCCTCACGGTTCTGTCTTGTCTTGCGAAAGTGTACTTTGTCCCGACCGCTTAATACAACATTAAGGTGCACCGGTCGGTAGGCTACCGCTGACGGAACAGCGGGTTAAAACTGATACCCGTAAGTATCATTCCAACAATTATCTATGCGACTTCATGTCGCACCCACGGCGTATCGAGATGATGGATAGCCACACACCGTTTCTGGGCGTTCACACCCGTTCCGAGCATAGAGGTAGAGCCGAACAGCACACGCACCGTCCCGGCGTTCATGGCGTCTATCACCGCCTTCCGCGCCTTGTCGGTCTTGCACTCCTGAATGAAGCGCACCTCGCTTGGCGGTATACCGTAGTCCTCCGTCAGTTTGCGCTTGATTTCCGAATAGACGTTCCACCCGTCGCCCGGCTGGTATGTCCCCAAATCAGAGAAAACGAACTGCGTGCCTTTCTGGGCGTCGTATTTTTGATAATACTCCGCGATCATCTTGGCACAGTGACTCGCTTTGTTGTCGGGATGATCTTCGTAATTCGGGTCTATCATGCGCATGTCGAGTGCCATTTTCCGGGCATAGTCCGTGGCGATGAGCATCTTCGCCTTTTCTTCCGTTTCCGAAAGCGGCAGCCTGCCCAACAAGGTGGCATCGCCCGTCTTGGCGAACTGCATCAGTTTCTGTATGAAGTCCTCCTGTTCCGGCGTGGGCGGTATATGGTGCAGTATCTCGTTCTTGGCAGGACGGTCAACGCCCACATCCTCCGCCGTGCGGTAGTCCGTGATTTCATTATAGAAGGCGGCAAGCTCCGGCACTTTGATGAAGTAGCGGAAACGCTCCTTCTGGACCACATTGTTCGTCACGTTAAATTCAAAATCCGTCGTCTTCTTGGCAAATATCGCCGCCCAAGCGTCGAAACACCTTATGTCCTGCCGTTCCAGCTCCTTCGGGCGCAGGTACTTGAACAGCAGGTACAATTCAGTCAGTGAGTTGCTGATAGTCGTGCCGGAGAGGAAGGTCGCACCCAAGTCTTTTCCTGTGCGCTCCTGTATGGTGCGTATGGCAAAGAGCATGTTAAGTGCCTTCTGGCTTCCCTCGCTGTTTCCCAATCCCGCCACACGGTCGTGGCGCGTGTTGAAAGTCAGATTCTTGAACTGGTGGCTCTCATCTATGAAGATGTGGTCGATGCCCATCTGCTTGAAATCCACCACGTCGTCCGTGCGTGACTTTATGGCGTGTTCCACCTTCTCCAGCTTCGCTTCAAGGTTGTGCTTGCGCTTCTCCAATCCTTTCAGCATCGCCCGCGACACGTTCTTTCCCTGCTGCCGTAGCACTTCGAGGTTTTCCTCCACCGTGTCAAGCTCTGCTTGCAGGATGCGCTGCTGCAATTCCGGCGACTGCGGTATCTTGCCGAACTGGTCGTGCGACATGATGACGCAATCGTAGTCGTTGTTCTTTATATTATTGAAGAAGCGCACACGGTTGGCGGTCGAAAAGTCCTTCTCCGAAGCGTACAGAATACGTGCGTTGGGATATGCCGCCTGATAGGTGGCTGCAATCTCCGCAACGTTGGCTTTCAGCCCGATAATCATCGGCTTGTGTGCCAAATTCAGACGCTTCATCTCATGCGCGGCGATGCACATTATCAGCGTCTTACCGGTTCCCACCTCGTGGTCGCAAATTCCGCCGCCGTTCTGTTTCAACATCCAGACGCAATCCATCTGTGAGGGATAGACGCTCTTGATACCCCGGCTTGCCAGCCCTTTCAGGTTGAGGTCGGGAAAGGTCTGATGGGAGCCGTCGTAGCGCGGGCGCACGAAACAGTTGAACTTGCGGTTATACATCGTCACAAGCCGCTCCTTGAACTGCGGCGACTGCTCTTCGAGCCATTCGGAGAAGCCGTTTCGTATCTCGTCAATCTTGGCGTTGGCGAGTTGTATTCCCTCGCTGTCGCGCATCTTGATGTCGTTGCCATGCTCGTCCTTGCCGATGGACTTCATCATGTCAGGGCAGGTGTTGTGCAGGGCGTGTTTTAGGAGGTGCATACCGTCATAGTTCCGGTAATACCCCTTCACCAGAAACTCGTCCGTGATTTTCATGGTGCGGTAGCCGCACACCACCGAAAACTCGTCCATGCTTGCGGAATAGGCGATTTTCACCTCCGTGTCGAACAGCCGGCTCATGTAGGCGGCATAGACACCCGTCGGAATCCAGCGTTCCCCGAAATTGAAGTCCAGATCCTCGAAGGCGATGCGCTGCGGCTCGGCATCTTTCAGAGCCTCCAACGCCTGCTTCACCTCCGGCATACGCTCATTTTCGGGATTGTCACCCATCCATGCCTCTATGCGTTCCGCTTTCTCTATGACATTTCCGGCGATGAAACGGTCTTTGATTTCGTAACCGGTCACGAGCGGATTGTAGTAGATGCGCCCTTGCAGGGCAGTGAGCAAATCCTCCGCCGTGCTGTCGGTTATCTCCCGCATATAGTCGAGATTGACCGTACCATATTTGTTGAGCGACGCAGACAGGGCTTCTTCGGGAGAGCCTACGTTGGCATGGCTCTCCACCGCGAAGGAAACAGGATGCTCGAAGATGTCCGCCTTGACGAACTTTCCGTTTTCCATCCGTTCCAGCGAAAGGATGTCGCGCCCGCCCGCATCCATCATCACTAACTTCACGTTCTGCTTGGCGTTGAGGTTGCCGTAGCGCATGACAAACTCATCGTAACAGGTATTCAGATGCTCTCGCCACGGAACATTTGCCTCGCGCCGGAGCGATTCATAACGGTACAGACGCTCGTAGGCGTCACGCAGCGACACATACAACAACGCCTTTTCCTTCTGGTATCCTTTCAGGTCGAGCGGCTGGAATGTCGCCCCGTATGGCGTGATGTCTTTCAGGTAGCCGATGTTATGACGCCCCCGGTCAGCCACCAGCGACCCTTCGCGCAGGTGCATCTCCGGCGTGCGGTGGTAGGCACGCGGAGAAAGGTCCACGACTTCCTCCTTCGGCTTTTCCGCTTCGATGTCGGGGAAAAGGAAAGTCCCCACCGCTTCCGATGGGGTATCTGTAACGGCAGGTGCGGCGACTGCCTCCGGCTGTGTTTCCTCCTGTCGTGGCTGCTCACGGGAAGTTTCCGGCACGGCTTTCACTTCCGTCTTTTCCGCCACTTGTTTCTCGTTATGCTGCCTTGCCAGTTCCCGAAGTTCTTTCCTACGCTCCGGCGTCAAACCCATCATCATTTCATAGAAACCGTTGATGGGAGGATTGGTATCCCAGTCCAGTGTGGCATAGATGTCGTCCGGGTCGGCAGGCTTGGCGGTGTTCTCCGCTTTCACCTCCTTATTCTCCATTGCGGGTTTTGCAGTTGGAGCTGTCGGTGTAACCGTGACTTTCGGTTTGGGCGGAGTGGACTTTGCCGTAACTGCCTTTTTCACCGTCTTTTTCTTTTTGGAGGTTTTCGGTTGGCTGACCTCTTCCGTCATCCCCCAGAGGTCAAGCAGGGTGAGCTGCACGCCTGCGGAATATTGCGGGCGCGGTTCTATCTCCGGCTTTTCATCTGCGGGTTGCGGCTTTTCTGTCGGAGTTTCCACCGTCTGCGCCGAGGATACTGTTTCCAATTTTATGGCAGGACGCTCTACTTTATTTTGAACGGCAACTTTTTCTTCCGTTCCTGCCTGCCGGATTGAACCCGAATACAAGCGCATGGCAAGCCTGTAATGGAAATCCTCGTCGAGCATACGGCGCAAATCCCCGGCGATGCCTGCTGCCTTGCCCTCGTGCAGATAAACCATAGCGGGCTTCCCGTAGGGGTCTGTGTCAAGTTTCGCCATCGTATGCACGATGCGTTCCGGGTGGTGGATGAAATAGGCGTTGTCGGTCAGGGCGGTTTTCGTGTCCGTCTGTATCACGGTCATCAGCCGCTCGTCCTGCGACATTTCCTTCTTGCTGAGGTTCTTTTGCAGGACAATCAGGTCACTGCCCACCTCCGTGCCCGCGTTGTCCGTGAACAGGTTGTTGGGCAGGCGTATCGCGGATACCAGATTGGCCTGACTGAACAGCTCGTTACGCACGGAGGTCTTGGTGCTATTCAATACCCCTTGCGAGGTGATGAACGCCACGATACCGCCGTCACGCACGGCATCCAGTCCTTTGAGAAAGAAATAGTTGTGGATGGTTTTCTGGGCGGAGCGTCTGCCGAAAGAGTCGCTCCGCTGAAACTCCGCGTCGAACACGGCAATGTCACCGAACGGAATGTTGGACACCGCCAAGTCGAAATAATTGTTGAACGGTCTTTCGATTTTCTCAAAACCGCAGGTGCGCATTTTCTGGTCGGGATAGAGATGCCTCAAGATTGTACCCGTGAGCAGATCCTTCTCGAAAGCCATCACATCCGCATTGGGGCTGTGCCGCAGCATGGAATCCACGAACACGCCGACACCTGCCGACGGTTCGAGCATACGGGCGGGGCGGACGCTGTAATCTGCCAGCACGTCCGCGATGGTGTCGGTTATCTCTTTGGGGGTGTAGAAAGCGGTCAGCACGGACGCTTTCAGCGAATCCACAAACCGCTTGTACTCTGTTTCGTCCTTGCTGTTCTCACGGATAAGCCTGTGCAGCTCCACCGTCGGGGCGAACAGTTCGAGGTCGGATTTCGCCCACCGGACGGCATCCGTCAGTTCCTTTGCAGGGTTGAGGATACATTTCAGACCGCCGAAACCGCAGTACCTTTGAAGTATGGCACGCTCTTCGGTTGTCGCTGTCCTATTTTCCCTGTCAAGGATGAATGCCGTCCGTATCGCCTCGATGTTGTCCCGCAGTTTCTGTTTGCGGTTAAACGCCATATTCGTCTAAGTAAAGGACGGTTGCTCCCGTCAGCTCCGTGTAGAGCAGGTCGTAATCGGAAGACAGGGCGAAATTGTCATCCGAGAGGTCATAGACGGAGAACACGTTGCCGACAAGCGGCAGCAGTTTCAGGACAAAGGCTTCACGCTTCTCTTCCGGCACTTCATCGGCAAACTCGTTTTCCACGACTTCGCGGAGGATGGCGTAACGGGAATAATGCAGCCCGCGCAGCAGCGTGTCCATCGCCAGTTCCTGCGCACCATCGGCGGGATAGCCTTCAAGCCGTGCCCTCTCATACGTTTCGGCGGCACGGTCGGCCCGTTCCCGTATGAAAGCGGTGTCGTCAGCCTGTTCAAACTTGTTCGTGCGGAGATAGTCCAGCAGGTACAGACCGTAATAGGAAAAGTCGGTCTGACCCTCGTTTTTCTTCTTGTTGTTCATTACTTTGGATTTAGCGGATTGATAATTAACGGGATAATCGGTTGGAAAAAGGAAGAAAAAGGCACTCGGTATCCCTCCGAGTGCCACCACTAAATCCAAAGTATGAGTGTAATCCGGTATCGAAGAACAATTCATTACTCTGAACAAGTGGCAAAGTTAATACTATTTCTTCCGTCCTGAAAATTTCTTGTCCTTTTTAGCCTCCGGGAACACAAAAGTCGTGTTATATTCCCCGTCAAAGGCGACAACAGCATCGAAACTCTTGCCCTGTTTGCTCTTGAACCCTTTGAGCAGCTTGGTATGCCCTTCGGTGAGCAGGTCTTTGATTTCATCGTCGGACAGGGTGCGTCCCGCTTTCAGCCGGAACACGGGCAGTCCGCACTCCGTGTTGTCGCAGCGTACCACCTTGCCGTAGAACCGCATCCTGCCCGTGCCACACTTGGGACACGCGCAGCCGGAGTCACGGCTGCCGAAGAGCTTGTCGCACGAGATCAGTTCGGAGGTTATCTCACGTGTGTACGCCTCTATCTCCTTGCGGAAGGTGTCGTCGGACAGTTCCCCGCGCTCGATACGCGCCAGCTCCTTTTCCCATTCGCCCGTCATGGCAACATCGGCGATGCGCATCGTCTTGACGACGGAATTGAGGGCAAGTCCTTTTTCGGTGGGAACAAGCGACTTCTTGCAGCGTTCCATGTAACCGCGCTTGAAAAGCGTTTCGATGATGGAGGCGCGTGTGGCGGGAGTACCGATGCCACAGTCCTTCATCGCCTGCCGCAGTGCGTCGTCCTCAATTTCCTTGCCCGCCGTTTCCATTGCCGAGAGCAGGGTGGCTTCGGTATGCAGCGGCTTGGGTTTGGTCTTTCCTTCGGTAATGGACGAGCCTTTCGGTGTCAGCGTGTCGCCTTCCTGCCAGCCGGGGATGGTAATTTCCTCTTTTTCCTCGCCATAGACGGCACGCCATCCGGTTTGCTTCACGACGCTGCCTTTTACGGTAAACTCCACTCCGGCACATTCCGCCGTGACAGTGGTCACATCCTTGACGCATTTCTCAGAGAATGCCTCGACCATGCGCCCGGCAATCATCTGATAGATGGTATTGTCCTCTTTGGAGAGGAAGAGCGGTTTCTCACCCGTGACGAGCAGGGCATGGTGGTCTGTCACCTTGCCGTCGTCCACGCTGCGGCGTGTCGGGGCGGCTTTTGCCCGCACCTTGTCTTTCCATTCGGGCTGTGTGCCGATGAAAGCGAGCAGTTTGGGAATTTCGGCAAACACGTCTTCGGGGATGTAGCGGCTTCCCGTTCTCGGATAGGTTATCAACTTCTTTTCGTAGAGTTTCTGCGCGATTTCAAGCGTCTGTTCCGCCGTGAAGCCGTGCTTGGCGTTGGCTTCTTTCTGGAGCGTGGTCAGGTCGTAGAGCAAGGGAGTTTCCTCCGTCTTCTCCTTGCGCTCGGCTTTCGTGACAGTGGCGCAACCTGCCGCCTTTACCTTATTATATAGTTCCATCGCCGGTTCTTTCTCTTTCCATTTCTCGGAGGATGAGAATTTCACGACTTCGCCGTCGCAACCGTCCGTTGCGATATGGAGCTGCCAGAATGCTTCGGACGTAAAGCGGCGGTTCTCCCAGTAGCGTTCACATACCATAGCCAACGTTGGTGTCTGCACCCGCCCCACGGAATACGTGCCGTGTCCGGCGGCGATGGATAACGCCTGTGTGCCGTTGATGCCCACGAGCCAGTCGGATTCGCTCCGCGCTTTGGCGGCGAGGTAGAGGTTGTCGTATTTGCTGCCGTCTTCGAGTTTCCGCAGTCCCTCGCGGATAGCTTTGTCGGTGAGAGAGCTGATCCACAGGCGCACGAAAGGAGTGGTGCAACCCGTATAGTGGTAGAGGTAGCGGAAGATAAGCTCTCCCTCGCGTCCGGCATCGGTCGCCACGATGATATGTTCGCTTGTGTCGAACAGTCTTTTGATGACTTTTATCTGCGACACCACGCCGCTGTCGGGCTTGTAACCTTTCTCCGTCCTGACCTGACGGGGGACGAGCGTGAATGTGTCGGGAATAATCGGGAGGTTGTCACGGACAAATCCGCGCACGCCGTAGCCGTCGGGCATGGCAAGCTGAACGAGGTGTCCGAATGCCCATGTCACGGCATAACCGCCTCCCTCGAAATATCCTTCCTCTCTCTTTGTCGCGCCCACGATGCGGGCGATTTCACGTGCCACGGAGGGCTTTTCTGCAATGATTGTCTTCATGTCTTCTTCTTTTTTGTTGATACTTTGGATTTTATTTTGGATTCAGTGGCGGACACGGGATTACATTTTCATGCCCTTGCCCGTTTTCTTCTGCGGCTTCTCCTGCTGCTGTTGCTGGCGGGCGTCCTTCGGGTTGGTCTGACCTTTCTGCAACGGCTCTCTCAGATTCTTTGTAGCCTCGTTGGTCTTGCCATCGTTGTTCACCGCCACCTGCGTGCGGCTCTCGTTGGACGGAGCAACCTGCTGTGCATTGTCAGGGTTCGTGTCGTAGCGGTACGGGCGTCCCTTCTCCGGGTTGAACTTGATATACATCGTGGCATGGAAGCCCTGCTTGTCGGTCACGTTCTCCAGCTTCACGGCTTTACCCGCCACATAGTCGGCTTTCTGCTGGTCGGTGAAGCTCACGCCGCTCCATTTGCTGATGGGGCGGATGCTGCCGTCCTCGTTCGTCCACGTGTTGCGGCGTTGCTCCTTCTTGGTCTGTGCGGCATTTTCCCCGCCCTGCGCCTGACTTTTCGATGTGTCGCCTTTGGTTTCCTGTGTCTGTGCGGTACGGGGCGACTTGCCGGTTCCCGGCACGAACTCCACGCCGCGCTGCTCCACGTTCACTTGCAGGGTGGTGACGAACTTTCTGCCGTCGTTGCGCTCGATGAGCTTGTCGCGTACGGGCAGTCCGGCGCGGAGCATGTCCCGCTCCTGCGTGGTGATTTCCGTCTTGCCGATGCGCTCCGGGATGCGCACCCTGCTTGCCGGAATGTCCGTGATTTCATTCGTCTTGCGGTCGATGCTGATGTAGGAGGGGATGATCTCGCCCGTTTCCCTGTCCACAATGTCCACGACCCTACCGAGATTGCCCGTTTCGCGGAGGTTCTTCCGGTCATTGTCGGAGAATTTGTGTTCCTTGTACTCATCCAGCTTCTGCTCCTTGCGGATGAAGTGCGGCACGAGGCTGATGTTTCCCTCACCGTCCTTCTTGAAGGAGAGGCGGGCGTCCAGCTCGAATGATTCGCCGCCGAAGGTCGGTTTGACCTTTACCAAGTCGGACTTGCCATAGTTGAGCATCTTCGTAAGGTCGCCGGACTTTTCAAGGTTGTCCCGCTTTACGCCCCATCTGTCCTCCAGCTCCTGCCAGTTGATTTTACTCTCGTCGATGGGCTGGTAGCCACGTTTGCCCTGCATCTGTTCGGATTTGTCCTGTTGCTGTTCTTTCCGTTGTTCCATGTTCTCCTGTTTTTGAGGTTCTTGTTTCTCTGTCTGTTGTGCTGCCATCTCTTCCTGCACCTTCTTCTCATAGTCGGAGGTGTCCACCTTGTGAGGGGCGAGCAGCTCCTTGTTCGCTTCGGGGTCTTTCAGCAGTTGCTTCATCACCTCTAAGAGATTTTCAGCTTGGTCTGCCGCAATGCGGTAGAAACCGAAGCGGCTGGGTTCCTTGCACTGCCGGAAGAAGTTCTTGAAGAAGTTGTCCAGCACGTCGCCATGTCGGTCGAATTGCAGGAAACTCTGCGCGTTCTCCGCTTTTGCGGGGGTGCGCTTGGGTGTGCCGTCCGCGTTCAGCCCGGCTACCACGCTGATCTCGCCTGTCTTCTCGTCACGGACTACCAGCACGTCCTTTTCGTCTTTTTTCTTTGCCATCTGAAAAATGTTTTAATGGGTTATTTATGAAAGAAATTATGGATACGAGCCTTGTAGAAGGCTATATCTTCCTTTTTGAAGTCCTTGATATGGTTGGAAAGGAATGTCAGCACGTCCTCCTCGCTGTAATAGGTCTTCTTGCCCAGCGTCTTGTAGGGCAATGCGCCTACGCTGCGGTAGCGTTGGAGGGTGCGTTTGCTTATCTGGAGCAACATGCACAAATCCTGATTGTCGAAAAGGCGGATGCTTTCCGTGATAGTGGGCTGTTTCCCCTCAGCCTTCATCGCCAGCAGCAGTTCGTCCTGACGGTCGAGCCGTTCCATCAGCTTCTGCATCCAGCCCTCGAAGTTGTTTCGTGTGAGCAGTTCCATGACCTATGTCCTCCTTCCTTTTGGTTTGCCGCCCGTGCGCAGCGTGTGGTTGTGGAACAGGGTGTCTATTGTCCCTTCCTCGTTCCTTACTGTGTTGTCCTCCAATAGCCGCAGTATCTCGGAAAGGCGGTAGCGGCAGCTTCCGCGTACCACCACATACTCGATACGGTGGTCGGTGCGCATACGCTGCATGGTGCGCTTGCTCACGTTGAGCATCTTCGCCGCCTGTGCCGTGTCAAGCAGCTTGTCTTCGGTTTCCCGCTTCCGTTTCTTCTCGTCCCTTGCCTCGCGGATGTACCCTGCGATGTTCGCAATCTGCGCCATCATCTCCTTGTAGGCGGAACTTTCCATTGTTATCACTTTCATGTTCAGTCCTTTCTTTTTGTTTCTGCGACAAAATTCGGCAATAAACAAAAGGGGCTTTAACAACTCACTACGTGACTCACGTAAGATTTTTGCGGAAGATGGCTCCGTAACCCGGTCAAACGGCGCAACAGGCAGCCTTTCAGCGGAAAACGATACGTCTTGTATGCCGTTTCGTTACCTTTGCGGCAAACTCTAAATGACATGAATATGGAAATAGTATCTATCGAGAAAAAGACTTTCGAGATGATGGTGGCGGCATTCGGCGCACTCTCGGAGAAGGTCGCCGCCCTGAGGCGCAAAAGCGACACGGGGCGCATGGAAAGATGGCTCACGGGCGAGGAGGTCTGCGGGCAGTTGAGAATAAGCCCGCGCACGTTGCAGACGCTGCGTGACAGGCGGCTTATCGGCTACTCGCAGATAAACCGCAGGTTCTATTACAAGCCAGAGGAGGTGAAGCGGCTGATACCGCTTGTCGGCACGCTCTATCCGCACGGCAGATGATTTGATTTATTCACCCACTGAATCCGAAGTTATGATGAACGAGAACAACGATGTTTTTACGATGGAAGACGAGCCGATAGCCTCTGTGGTGCAGGATATGCGCAAAGGCTCGAAATGGCTGTCCGCATTTCTGGAAAGCTACCGTCCTCCGCTGGACGGGGAACGTTACCTGACGGACGGCGAGGTGTCGGAACTGCTCCGTGTGAGCCGGCGCACCTTGCAGGAATACCGCAACAACCGCGTGTTGCCCTTCATACTTTTGGGAGGGAAGGTGCTTTACCCGGAAACGGGGCTGCGCGGGGTACTGGAAGCGAACTACCGCAAGCCGCTGGAGTGAGGCGGTTTCATGAAAAAGTAAACGGGTGACACCTTTTGTGGTGCTACCCGTTTACTTGTCTTATGGGGTATGTGCAATCAGCAATACCCGGCTTTTCCGTTCTGTATGAACATCACGTATGTCTGCCGTTTCTCTTGTGAGAGTGCCTTTCCCACCAGCCATGTGCGGAACAGGTGGGTGTTGTAGGTATTCACCCTGAAAGCGACCGGGATGATGATTTCAAGGGCGTACACGTCCGCGTGCAGCCCGTTTTCAAGCTGCATGTAGCGGCACACCTCGTAGTCGTTCAGCACGTCCGACTTGCGGACGGCTCTGATGGCGGCGTTCACTGCCGGGACGGTCGTATGGAACAATCCGGCTATTTCGGTGGCGGTCATCCACACGTCGTTACCGGTTACGCTGACTGCCTTGTCCTCGATGATGATTGTGTCACGTTTCATGGCTTTTCTTTTTAGATGGTGCAACCTGCAAATTCCTCGACGCCGTTCAATCTTGCGGCAAGGTTCTCCATGTCCTGATTGAGCTTCTCTTTGGTTATCTTTGCGTAAATCTGCGTCGTCTTTATGCTCTTGTGTCCGAGCATGGAGCTGACCGTTTCGATGGGAACACCGTTGGAGAGGAATATCGTCGTGGCTGCCGTGTGGCGGCTCTGATGCCACGTGATATGCTTGGTGATGCCGCAACGCTTGGCGACGGCACGGATACCGGCAAGGCACGTGTTATAATGCGGAACGGGAAATATCCTGCCGTCCCCGCACAGTCCCCGGTATTTGCCGATTATGCGGTTGGCGATGTCGAGCAGGCGGATGTTGGACACCACGCCCGTTTTCTGGCGGTTGATGTTTATCCACTCGTGTTCGTCGAAGTAGGTGCGGATATTCTCTTCCGTAAGGTTGCGCATATCCGCGAACGACAGCCCCGTGAAGGCGCAGAACAGGTAGAGGTCGCGGTACAATTCCTGTTTGGCGTTTTTCAGTTTCCCCTCCATCAGCAGGCGGATCTCATCTTTGGTCAGGAAACTGCGTGTTGTTTCCTCCTTCTTGATTTCATACTCGCGGAACGGGTCGCGCGTCAGCCACTCGTTGTTGATGGCGATGAATACCATCGTCCGTAACGGGCAGACGTACAGCCACACGGTATTGGTGCAGCAGTGCTTGTCCGTGCGCAGGAACATCTCGAAGTCGGAGATGAAAGCCGGGGTAAGCTCTTTTAGGGCGATGTCCTTCACATGGTAGCGGATGTCGAGGAACTCTTGCATGTGCTTGTAAACGGTGCGGTACTTCAGCAGCGTGCCTTTGGCTTTCATGCCTGCCTCCACCTGCTTCTCGTAGTCCTCGTTGTGCTGGCGGAACACCTGCATCAGCGTGTGGTAGCGGTGTTCCAGTCCGAGAAAGGCGTTCTTCACCTTCTCCGCCGTGACGAAGTTGTCACGCTCCATGATTTCCTGATAATGCCTGTTGATGCGTACCCGCATCTTGTCAAGCATACGGTTCGTTTCGAGTGCCGCCGTGCTTCTGCCCGTGACACGTCCACCTTTGGTGTCCCACAGTTTCGGATCGACAGTCAGTTTGCAGCTGAACTGTGTCTGGCTGCCGTCCACCGTGATGCGTCCCATGACGGGAACTGTCCCGTCCTTTTTCACTACCTGACGCTTGAGGTAGTAGATTACTGAAAATGTACTCTTCATTGTCCTTAATTTTTGGGTTTCAAAATTAGTTGGTGAAGAGTCCGGTGTTGGTACGCAAAACGGGGAGGAACGGCGCAATCTTTTTCCGTAACCTGATTTTTCGCATGAGTTATGGATAACTCACTATTCCTTAGAGCCTTGTTTCGCTATTCGTACCCGTTTGTCGCATTTTCGGGCATGGTTACGAACAAGTAACGTAGCGGCGTCAGGATTTGGCTTCGGCAGGGATTGTAATGGCTTCACGGATTATCGCCACTTCAACCAAAACCCTTGTAACTCAATTCTATCACTATATCTTTCCGCATTTCACTTTTTTGTAGTAACTTTGCAACGTTAATAAACAGATATACTTATGAACTTATTTAAAAGAATACTACCTGATATAGTAGTGATTATCCTTTTTGCTGTCATCTCATTCGTCTATTTTTTTCCGGCAGTGACAGAAGGGCGTATCCTTTCACAACATGACTCTGTGGCGGGCATTGGTGCCGGTGAAGAAGCGAAAGAATATCTGGAACGTACGGGAGAGCGTACGCGCTGGACTAATTCTATTTTTGGTGGTATGCCTACTTATCAGATGGCACCCAGTTATGATTCTACGGATACCCTGAAGGGAGTGGAGAAGTTATATCATTTGTATCTCCCGAATTATGTGTGGTATGTATTTGTCATGCTGTTGGGCTTTTATATATTATTGCGTGCATTCGATTTCTCGGTCTGGCTGGCTTCATTGGGGGCTGTGTTGTGGGCGTTTTCTTCTTATTTTTTCATCATTATAGCTGCCGGACACATCTGGAAATTTGTAACCTTGGCTTATATTCCACCCACTATAGCCGGTATGGTATTGGCTTATAGAGGGAAATACCTGTCAGGTGGTTTGCTGACAGCGGTTTTTGTTGCTTTGCAAATAGTGTCGAACCATGTGCAGATGAGTTATTATTTTCTTTTTGTCATGCTCTTTATGGCGGTTGCGTTCGGAGTGGATGCTTGGCAGAAGAAGGAAATGCCGCGATTTCTGAAAGCAACTGGTGTGTTGTTGATGGCCGGTATTTTGGGAGTTTGTATAAATCTATCTAACTTATATCATACGTATGAGTATAGTAAGGAAACGATGCGTGGAAAGAGTGAGTTGGTGAAACCGGATAGTCATAATCAGACAAAAAGTGGTCTGGAACGAGATTATATCACTCAGTGGAGCTACGGTATCGGTGAGACTTTCTCTTTGCTTGTCCCTAATGTGAAAGGTGGTGCTTCCGTACCTTTGGCAGCTAACGAAAAGGCGATGGAAAAGGCGAATCCTATGTATAATAGTATCTATAGCCAGATAGGTCAGTATTGGGGTGAGCAACCCGGTACATCCGGTCCTGTATACGTGGGGGCGTTTGTGATGTTTCTGTTTGTTCTTGGGCTGTTTATAGTGAAAGGTCCTATGAAATGGACGCTTTTGAGTGCTACAGTTTTGTCTGTCCTGCTGTCATGGGGAAAGAATTTTATGGGATTCACCGATTTCTTTTTGGATTATATCCCGATGTACGATAAATTCCGTGCGGTTTCTTCTATTTTGGTCATTGCTGAGTTTACCATACCTTTGTTGGCTGTCCTTGCTTTAAAGGAGGTAATGGCACGCCCTCAGTTGGTTAAGGAACAGGCCCGGTCGTTTTATATCAGTCTGGGATTGACAGGTGGCATCGCTTTATTGTTTGCATTAGCTCCCGGTTTCTTTTTCCCGTCGTATGTTTCAAGTATGGAAATGCAGGCATTGCAGGGTATTCCGGCAGATCAGCTGGCTCCGTTACTTGCTAATCTGGAAGAAATCCGTCAGAGTATCTTTACTTCGGATGCATGGCGCAGTTTCTTTGTTATTATGATAGGTACGGCAGTTCTTTGGTTATATGGCATGGGCAAACTAAAGGCGAAGGTGACGATTCTGGCATTGGCTGTCCTCTGTCTGGCAGATATGTGGAGTGTGAACAAACGTTATTTGTATGATGAACAATTTGTGGAGAAGGTGCAGCAGGATAATTCCTTTAAACCGACCGAAACGGATAAGGCAATATTGGCCGATAAAACGTTGGATTTCCGGGTACTGAACCTAGCCGGCAATACGTTTAATGAAAATACGACTTCTTATTGGCATAAGAGCATCGGTGGATATCATGCCGCCAAGCTGCGCCGCTATCAAGAAATGATAGAGGAGCATATCAGCACTGAGATGAATGGCGTGTTCAAGGCTGTTTCGGAGGCGGGAGGCGATATGCAGAAGGTGGCTCCGTCCGGTTTTCCTGTGTTGAATATGCTGAATACCCGTTACTTTATTTTTCCGCTGCAAGGTGGAAAGACTGTCCCGATACAGAATCCTTATACGCTGGGCAATGCTTGGTTTGTAAACGAGGTGCAGTATGTGGATAATGCCAATGAAGAGATAGATGCTTTGCATCGGATAGATCCGGCAAAAACGGCTGTCGTAGATAAAAAATTCAGTGCGGAGGTAAAATCGGCGGCTGAAACAGATACACTGGGTACAATCAAACTGACTGCGTACGAACCTAATGACTTGAAATATGAGGTTAATTCGAAGACAGGAGGAACAGTGGTTTTTTCGGAAATTTACTATCCTGGTTGGCAGGCATATATTGATGGTGTGGAAGCACCGCACGGAAGAGCGGATTATATTCTTCGGGCGATGAATGTGCCGGCCGGAAAGCATGTAGTGGAATTTAAGTTCGATCCGAAATCGCTGCATGTTACGGAAACGGTGGCTTTTGTGGCGTTGGGTGTATTGACCTGTGTGCTGGTCTTGTTCTTATTCTTGCAGGTCAGAAGAGCCCGTAGGAAAATTGATTAAGGCCCGTCGTAAGCCAGACTCCGGATTATTTGTAAAGCAGGCGCAGAACGAACCATAAGTGGTGTGTCACTGTGCTTGCCCATCCATAGTGACGGCTCATAATACGGAAGCGTTCTTTCAAGGAGGCTTTATGGTTACGGGTGGTCATTCCTTCATTCAGGTAATCAATAAGAGTAAGATGGGTGTTATGGAGTACATCCGCTTTCTTCATGATACGGATACACCAGTCAAAATCTGCCGAGAACCGATATCTCAGGTCATATGGTTCCACCAGATCACGGCGGGCGAAAAAGGCTTGATGGCAGACTAGCATTCCTTGCTTGAAGCTTTTCCAGGTAAGCGTTGCGGGTGCGGACAGGCGGCGCATATATAAAAAATGCCCTTGACTGTCCACAATTTCTGTTTCTCCATATAGCACTCCCGGCAGGGCTGTTCCATTGATGGAATGTACCATTTGCAGCAAAGTATCATCCTCGTGCAGGCCGTCACCGGCATTCAAGAAACAAAGATAATCTCCGGTTGCCAATTTTATTCCTTTGTTCATGGCATCGTATAGACCTTGGTCGGGTTCACTGATAACAGTGGTGATATGTTCCTGGTATTTGTGAATGATATCCAGTGTTTCATCTGTTGATCCCCCATCTACAATAATATACTCCAGATTCTTATAAGTTTGTGTAACAATACTTTGTATAGTATCCTCCAATACTTTTGCGGCGTTGTAGGTGACAGTAATAATAGAAAACTTGGGATGAGGATGATGGTTATGCATGATTCCCTGTAATCTTGTTATAGATTTCAACATATTTCTTGGCGATGGTACTTTCCGAATAGCTGGATACTGCCTTACGGCAGGCTTCTTCGCTCAGACTTTCATATTCTCCTTCGGTCAATGCCCAGTGAATTCCGTTTGCCAGATCCTTGGAAGACTGATATTCGGCAACATAGCCGTTGTGCAGGTGGTCAATCATTTGTGGAATACCTCCTACATTGAACCCTATGCACGGAATACCACAGGCCATTGCCTCTACGATGGTATTGGGTAGGTTGTCTTGTAAAGAAGGTGTGACGTATAAGTCGACTGCGTTGTAAATATCTACCAGTTCCTTCTCGTTGCTGACATAATTCATCGGATAGATAGGGAAAGGAAACAGGGAAGCGTATTGTTCGGCTTGGTTGCCAAAAACCACTACACCTAACTCCTTACTAAAATCAGGATACGAGGAAGCTATTTGTTTGCAAGCTGATACCAAATAGTCTATTCCTTTTCTCTTGTCTGTAATTTTTACGGAGCCGAAAAGCAATAACTTCTTGTCTTGCGGGAGGTGGCATTTTTCTCTGGCCTGTTTTTTATCACGAGGTTTGAACAGGTTGGTGTTGATTGCATTGGGAATATTGGTAATGGTCTGACCTTTAATCAGATCACTTTTCTTAGCCAATGATTCTAACCAGCGGCTACAAGCTACAAAGGTGATTTGTGCTCCTTCAAACAGTTTTTTCTTTTTCTGGAAAGTACGGTAGGCTATGTCTTTCTTGCTCCCTTTGTAAAGTTGCGGACAGTTGTGGCATTGTGTGGCATATTTATCGCAATCTCCTGCATAGTGGCAGATACCAGTAAAAGGCCACATATCATGCATTGTCCAAACGATGGGCTTGCCGGATTGGATGATACGCCGGATATCTGTCAGTGACAACATACCTTGGTTAATCCAATGCAGATGAATGACATCGGCTTGGGTAAATTCGGGCAATGCTGTGATATTGGTGCCGGTATTCGCTATGTCAACGGCAAACAAGTTATGTTTCTTGAAGTGGTTGGCTTGCCAGATAACGACACGCTCCCAGATGAATTGCCATACTTTCCACCATGATTTCTTTAGTTCAACGACACTTATCTGGTCGGTCTGCTTGTCGCGTACAAGCATTTTTGTCTTTATTCCGTTGTTTTTTAAAGCCTCCATGAGGCGGTTGGCTGCAATGGCGGCTCCACCTATTCGCTCAGACGTATTGATGATAAGTACTCTCATGTGCATAAAAGTTTATGCAAATGTACGTTTTTTAGGGGACATCTTGGATATTTCCAGTAAGCTTTCTGCTATTTCACGGGAAAAGATTTCCAAATTGAAACGTTTTTCTGCCAGCTTTCGGGCGTTGGCGCCCATTTTTTGGGCTTCTTCGGGATGGTCGGCTATGCGATGAATGGCATTGATCCACCCTTCCACGTCATCATAGGCTACGGTAATTCCTATTTCTTCTTTGTCTATATCCATTTCAAAATTAGGATTACGTGAGCAAATGACAGGGATGCCTAATGCAAAGGCCTCTACCAGTGTGGTAAGACCTACGGTATAAGGAAAATCCATGCAGCAGATGACAACACAGCTTTTTCGTGCCACTTTCTGTGCCAACAAGTATGGGATGACACCGTCCGTATAATGTACTCGTACAGAATCGGGCAGACAGAAGCTTTCAATAATCTGTTGGTAGTTTACACTTCCATTGGTGGGGGCTATGTACAAGTCCAGTTGTTGATCGGTGGCGCAGAAAGCTTGCAGCATTGTGTCTACATCCCGGTTTTCTTTCCCGGTGGAGATAAAACCTTCCGGTTTCCGATCCGGCATTGTTTGCAGAAGATGGTCATAGAAAGCGAGGTCCGGCCCCCAATGGATAAGCTGAAGCTTTTCTTCGGGAGCTTTTCCGGTTGCTAATGAGTCTTTAATCAATTTTTTACTGAACAGGAACATATGATCAATGCCCTTATAAAAGAAACGTGAGATGCGTTCTCTTATTTTTCTGGATGAGGTTTTTAAAGCAGTGTGATGCCAAATGACAATGGGCTTGCGGTAGAGGCCTAATGCTCTGAGTAGGATGATAAGTTCCAACCCACGGAAAGATGTACCGTAGAGCACTTCGTATGGCTCTTTGCAGCACAGAATCTCTTTAGTGGCATAGAGCATTAGTTTCAGACGGCTGGGGAAAGCTTTGTATTTATGCATCACCGACCGGATTCCATATTTTTCCAGCAAAGGAAGTCCGTAGAGGATATGTCCCGGAAACTTATAATCTTTCCATTCCTCGTAACTTTCACGGGTTAATCGGGTGTGATAAAAATAAATAGTGAGTGGTTTTACCGGTGTTGGTCTCTTTTCAGCCATTTGTTAATTCTGTTTTTTATTGCTTTAGTGATGATGGAAAAATTGCCGTATCGCAGGTTCAGAAATAGTTCTTCAAAAGAACGTCCTATCTTAATCCAGGGATGTCCCCACCCCATAATGCGGTAGACAGCTTTTTTATAAGCTACATTCTCAATGACATAACGAGGATGCTTGAGAGGAAATTCTACTTCATACCGTTTCATGGTGAAGATGCGGCGGTATCCTTTAGGTAGTGTATGCACAGAACCGGCAAAATGGGTGGAATCTGCCGTGGCTCCCAAGTTGTTAATCATGTTGCGGGTGGGCACGATAGCCAGTCCCGAGTTGAAAAGCATGGAAGCGTGGAAGATGGTTTCATAATAGGCTTTGTTGTTTTCTTTATGGCGATGGCACATATAGATAAAGTCTTTACGGAATTTCCGTTCTTTAACGAGCTGTTCCAGTTGTTGCATATTGAACTTGTCTTCTAGAAAAGTATAATGTTCGTCCCATTGGTCAATGACCCTTTTCCAACTGGCCCATCCCCAGATAGAGAAAGTGGAGGCAAAGAAATAATCGTATGGTACACCCGGAGTAATCTCTTCGTTATTGAAACCCGCAATCATGGTGATACGGGGGTCTTGCTCGTATTTGTCTAACATTTCTTTACAGAATGTGAAAAAAGAAACGGAAGGCACATCGTCATCTTCCAATACGATACATTTGTCAACCATAGAAAAAGCCCATTTTTGTGAAATGTATTCCGAAGGGTCGCAACCGTAGTTTTTTTCCTGATACATACGGTGGACTTCGCAGTCCCAGTCTATCTGATCTGTCACTTCACGACATGCTTTTATACCGGGCAGGTCGTGTTCGCTGCGTGGTCCGTCCTGATAGAGGAAAAGCTTGGAGGGACGGGCATTCCTGACTTGTTCAAACACTTGCGACAGCTGTTGCGGGCGGTTGAAGAACAAAATGAGTACAGGTACATCTACAAGGAACGGTTTCATAGTTCAATCTCCTTTATTTGTAAAATTCGAGTTTGTTGTAATGCGGATGTATATTCTCTAAATCTGGTAATTGCATATAGTCACCGTATATCTTCCTTAGCACAGCATCTGTTTGGCGTGGTACGGGGAACATTTTTCCTTCAAATTCCATTTCTGTCAGTGGAAAAATATCGTCTGTATAGCGCGGTTTGAAATAGGCGGTGCCAAAAGAATGGCGTAATTCTTTTCTGGGGAATAACTTGGCAATGAACCTTAGGATGGGAAAACCGATGCGGGTATTAAAATGATAAATCCTACGAATCCGTTTGTATAATGTGCTTTCTTTTATATTTTTATTATTCAACTGATTGTATATCTGCCCTTGCATGTGTCCTCCTATCCAAGCCAGACAATAAGGGATCTTTTCTAAAGGAAAAATATCAATGTAGATACCGGTATAATGGAAAATACGGTCATATGAATTTGTTTCTTCCAAATGAGAATCCTTATCACGTAATTTGCCGTATATAAAGATGTAATTGGGATCTGTTTCATTAGTTTGCAATGCAAGATTGTCCGGAAGTTCTTGAGGAAGAACTTTCAGCAGACGCAGGTAATCTGAGCGAAGCATTTCTATGTCCAGATCATCATCCCAGGGAATGAAACCTTTGTGACGTGCTGCACCTATTAGAGTTCCGGAACTGAGCCAATAGGGTATTTGGTGCTTGCGACAAATCACATCAATAACCTCCAGAAGCTCTAACATACGTAGTTGCTGGCGACGGAGAAGGGAACCATCGGGGTTAAATCGCTTTCTTAGTTCACTATCCATACATTAATTTTTTAGTAGTTTATAAAACAAATCAGCGTTGATGTAACCTGTTTCTGACAGGTCTTTTCCTTTTAATTCTCCTTCATGGATATATTCTTTGTTTAATACATCTTGCCCCCATAGCAATATTTTATCAATGTTTGGGGTACAAATATTTAATACCTCTGCTATTGATTTGATTATCAATAATCCAAATGGAAAATCCTCAGTGAAATACCGGCTTTTGAAATCAGGCAGAAATCCTTTTTCTGTTTTTTCCATAGGAGCTGGAATATGTTTGAAGGCAATGATGGAGCGTATCTTGTAGGTAAGTGACCTTGCATCATAACTGTCATAATATTCCAATAAAGTAGGAATTGGCTCTATTCGGACCGGCAGTGCTTTCAGAATTTGTTGGAATTCATTGTCACAAGCAATGAGAAGCTCCGAACTTTCTTCATCCCAACTATTATAGAACCCGGGAATCTCATGATATGCTTTTCCTCTACTCCAGGTATGGAAAAGTGAATAAAGACGGGCCGGATGAAGCAATGGATTGCTATTGGTCAGGCTGGCTTCTAGAAAATGATGAAGCATACGCACCGGCGTATCTAACATTTCTTGAAGAGTTCGTAGTAAAATATCGGATTTTGATATGTTTACGGTGGATATTTGTAATTCCTTTTTGTATCCCAACAAGAGTGCTTTCTGGCCATAGGTTTGCACACGGGCAATGAATGGAGCACGCTGGAATCCGAAAAGTGAAGCTGTTTTGCCTAATATTCTATAAGCGGTAAAGAAAAAACCGGTACAACTGACTACACTTCCTATGCAAGTTTTTTCCTGCAAGAACGGTTGTATGTGGAGAAGTTCTTCCTCAATGGCAAATCCGGGGAGACAAAGCAATACGATATCAGAGTGTGGAATGACCTCTGCCGGGTTAGCCGTAACGCAGGCTAATGAGCCGGAGAATGTATTTCCCCGGCAATCTTCAATGAGTAATGATGGATTCCATTGGTCGGGATGCCGGGTGAGGACGGAAACATTAAAGCCTTTATGTGCAGCTACTCCTGCAATGACGTGCCCCAGACCGCCACCGCCACAAATACAGATATTGATACTCATGCTTGCAGTTTTTTTAAGTTTTCAGCCAGATAATTGTTGTCTTCAGTGTCGCGTATGGCGATACGGATGTAATTCCTGCCATCGAATCCTGTCTTGGTACTACAATCTTTTAACAAGAGATTATGCTCCAGCAATAAAGAAACGAGTTTGGTGGAACTGAAGCGGGAAGTTACTTCGCACAGGAAATAATTGGCTTGTGAAGGTATGACACGTAGGAAGTCAACCTGTTGCAATACCTCGAAAAAGCGTTGGCGCTCGGCTATGAATTTTTTACAGGCATTTTGATAATCATTATTATACTTGCTGTATATCTGTAAATAGAATTCGGCGAAGGAGTTTATATTCCATATAGCCATGTTTTTTCGTAAATAGGCTATTATCTCTTTGTCGGAAGATGCGGCTATCCCCAAGCGTAATCCCGGAACTCCATAAGATTTGGAAATACTTTTAATGACTGTGAGGTGTGGGTATGTTTCCAGAACTTCATTCTTAAGCAGCGTATTTTCGACACTTTTTTCGCTGAAGTCAACAAAAGATTCATCCAGTATTAAGTGGATATTTCGCTGCTGCGTCCATGCCAGCAAATCCATAAGTTCGTTAAGGGGGATGAAGTTACCTGATGGGTTATCCGGATTGATCAAGAGTAAATGGCGGATATCTTTGTCCGCATAAAAAAGCATCAGTTCTTTTGCCGTATAATGAAAATCGGCATTCTGTGGATAGAATGCAATGATTTCTTCTGATTGCCGGTTGGGATATTCTTCGAAAGTGGGATAAATTACTCCCATTTTGCCATCTGAATGTTCCATCAGCGCTTTGATGATTTCGGCGGCTCCGTTGCCAACAACCACATAATCTTGCCGGATACCGAAGTTTTTTGCCATGACAAGCGTGTTCACTCCCATGCCGGAAGGGTATTCACGGAGAAGCACATTAAAATTAGCCTGTAGTTCTTCACACATTTTTTGTGGTGGAAAATAGGGGTTTACTAAATAGCAGAAATCTTTCAGCTTTGGGAAACGCCAGTATCCGCCATATCTTTTTTGGTAGCGTTGTAGCTGGTCCTGTTCGGCAAAAATGGTTTCAGCGATGTCAAGATCTTGTATATCATCAATCTCATACCAGCGTTCTCCTTCCAAAGGGAGTCCTTTCAGTTCACATCTCTCCAGCAGGGTGATTACCCGTAATACCTGTTCGTAATATTCGTTATTACCCAGGGCTTTGCTGTAGGCTTCAAGAAATGGCACATAACTGTTGCGGAGAAACTCCTTACTGAATTTATAGATATTGACGGTTTTGTAGTAATCGTCAATATCTGCGTAGCGGAACGTTTTTTTTGAGATAAAATCAATGATGTCATTTTCAGTATTGAGCCGTACCATCGTGCCGTCCATCCATGGCTCATATTTAGCTACAAGTGCCAGATTGGGATAGGGGTTATTTAAAATTTTGTGGAAAAGTGTATCCTCAAAAATCAAATCGGATTCAATTAATAAAGTATCTTGCTTTTGCAATTCCTCTTTAGCAAGATAGAGAGAATAGATATTATTGGTCTTATTGTAGACAGGATTGTAAATATATTCTATCGGAGTATTTCTACTTTGTTTCTCTATGTGGGTACGTAATTTCTCTCCTTGGTAGCCTATGACTAAAATGATGCGTTCCAGATTTAATGAATCTAACTGTGAGAGCAGACGGTCTATCAGATAGGTCCCGTTTACTTTAATCATACACTTGGTGTTATCTTTGGTAAGATCTCCCAAGCGCTTGCCCATGCCGGCGGCTAGAATGATTGCTTGCATAATAAATTAGGTATATATATTGCAAAAGTAGTAATTAATTAGCATTTATAAGCGATGTTATTTATATTTGCCTCAAATTTTAAACAGGAATGGGTAAAATAACATTTGTACCGGTAGGAGGATTGGCCAACCGTATGCGTGCAGTGGCTTCGGCGGTAATGCTGGCAGGAAAGACGAAAAGTGAATTAAGCATCATTTGGTTTCAGGATTGGGCACTGAATGCACCGTTTTATCAGTTGTTTAAGCCTGTAGACAGGGAAGTGGCTTGTTTACGGGATGCTTCGCGGTTGGATTATGCATTATTAGACAGACCTCGTTCCAAGAATTTTCATTTCCCGCTTTTGTTTCAGAAACTGCTTTTCAAGTCTTGTCTGTACGAGCGTTCCATTACTCCTTTATGTAACCGGCATTTTGATTTTGAACGGTGGGTTAAAGAAGGTGGCTGTGTTTATATGGCATCATACACCGCTTTCCAACCTTATGATTATGCATGGATCAGTCGGTTGTTTGTTCCGGTAGACGAGATTATGGGAGAGGTAGAAAACCGTTGTCGGAATTTTTCGGATGCTATGATTGGTGTGCATATCCGTCGTACAGATAATCTGGCTTCTATCAGGCAAAGCCCTATCGAGTTGTTCTATCAGAAATTAGATGAGAAGATAAAAGAGAACGGCAAGGTGGCTATCTATTTGGCTACAGATTCGGAAGAGGTGAAGCGGGAGATGAAAGAGCGTTATGGCGACCGGATATTCTGTTCCGGAAAAAAGGCAGACCGTGGATCTTTGGAGGGAATAAGGGAGGGTATCACGGATATGTACACATTGGCTCGTACACAAAAAATATATGGTTCTTTTCAGAGTTCATTTTCGGATATGGCAGCTCAGATAGGAGGGGTTCCATTGGAGATTTTGAAATTATGAGTTGCGGAAATAAATCATTGTTTTAATGATTATCTGCAAACATTTTTATTTTTGCTCCTCTTTTTTCTATGGCATTTGCCAATTTGTTTTCTATTTTTCCTAATAGCAGCCGTCTGCTCCATTCTATAACAAGCGTTGTCAGACAGATAGAAACAAGTGTTCCCATAAAATACAGAACAAGTAGGTTGCTGTCTGCATATGGGACATACCAGGGTTGTAAACAGTGGATAAGAAGTCCTTGAAGCATATATAAGGCAAAAACGTATCCTGCTAGGTAATTGATGATGCGGGATGAAAAATGCCACCGGGTAAACTGGTAGAAAATCATGATGGAGGCGATGATAACCAGTAGATTATTATCTCGGGCGAATCTCAGTATGATATTTCCACTCATTGCTGTAAGCAGGGAATTCAGTATAAAAATACCGGCAAGGCTGCCTGACAAGATTTCCCGGCTATGTCGTTTTATGTTTTCCGGAAGACCATAGGTCTTCAGATATTGTCCTATGAGATAAGCTAGTGTGACATTGATAATTCCCTTGCCCGTGTCATTCTGAATTTCAAAAAACAGGATTGTCGGGGCAAATACAAAAAAGAATCCCCATAGTAACAGTAGTTGTTTATAACTTTTTTGTGAGAGGTTATGAACCAGTCGGTTTAAATAGGGCGAGAAACAATAAAGTACTACATAGCAGGTCATAAACCAGTATTTTTTGCTAAGTATCGGTAGCAATGAGGAGGCCAGTCCTGTCCAGGTATGCGGAGTGTGAAGCCATATTGTTTCGATCAGATAAGAAACGATGGAATAAAACCATACGACAACCAACATTTTGAAAAATTTATGTGTATTGAAACGGATTCCAAAATAACCTGAGATCAGAATGAACAAGGTTACTCCGGTGTTTCCCAGTGTATTGATAAATAGTATGAATTCTTTGTTCAGCCAGTTACTGGTGTGGAAGGTATTTCCTAGAATATGCATGGATACAATCAGTATGATACTGATAATTCGTAAACATTCTAATCCGGAGTGACGTGTAGCAGCCATTATTTCTTGATTATATAGTGTAAACTCTCTTTAAAAGTGACGGAGCCGCTCAACCACAGGATGGCTGTGTAGAGTGTGCCGGCTATGATCATTTTGCTTGCCATTAATAAATACAGATTGGCAAAGCCGATAGTGATATAATAGGTAGCCGCCATTACCGCGGTAGCTATGAAGGCAAACGGAAGGATGTCTTTCAGCGCTGCAAACAAGCTGAGCCGTATTTGTTTCCATACAAAATAGTGCCATACAAACAGCCAGCAGATATTGATGGATACATACACTATAATCATGGTATGTACGCCGTATGGATAGAGCAGAAGCATGGTTGTTAACTGGATGATGCCTAAGCTGATGGTATTCCACATATAGATATCCGATTTTCCTTTGCTGATGACTAGGTTGGAATACAAATTGGTTATGGGAATGAATGCGCCACCGATGCAGAGCAATTGCAGGATGAAGGCACTGGGTAGCCATTTGTCTGTAATAGTCAGTATAATCAGTTCGGGTGCGATTAATGATAATCCTAACATAGCCGGAAAAGAAATAAAGGCAGTGAAGCGGAGCATCTTTCGGAAAGCGCGTTGTTGGCGTTCCCTTTCATCCGACAAACTGGAAAGTACAGGTTGGGCCACACTGTTGACTGTTCCTGAAATTAATGAATGTCCCATATAATTCCATTTATTAGCTTGAGTAAAATAGCCTACTTCTTGTCCCGAATAGAATTTACCAAGGATAACGGTAAAGATATTATTATTGATGTGGTTGAATATATTGGTTACTAATAATTTGCTGCTGAAAGAAAGCATCCCTCTCAAAGGCTTGAAGTCGAAAGTAAGTGTAGGTCGCCAGGGTGAGAAGCACCAATAACAGATATTAATGGTTCCTACATAGACAATGCTTTGTGTGGCTATCCCCCAATAGGCAAATCCCAAGCAGGCCATAGTTATACCGATAGTTCCTGAGGCGGTTAATCCGATAGTGACCGCCATTGCCTTTTGCTTGACCATTAAGTTGCGGAACAGGTAAGCACTGTGGGCAATGCCCAAACTGGCTACAAAGAAACCGAGGAAAGTGTATCGTGCCAAAGCTGTCAGTTCGGGAGTGTGATAGAATTCGGCAATGAGTGGGGCGCAAAGGAACAGAATGAGGTAGAGACAGGCACTTAGCCCGGTACTGAACCAGAATACGGCATTATAGTCTTTGTGGGAGATATCCCGTTTGTTGGCTAGGGCGGCCGTGAACCCGCTTTCCTGCAAAGAGCCTGCAATAAGGGAGAAGATGGACAGCATTCCCACCATGCCATAATCTTCCGCATTCAGAATGCGTGACAGGAATATCCCGAAAAAAAGATTCAGCAGCTGCTGTACTCCATTGCTTAATCCGCCCCAGAAGAGGCCTTTTGCTGTCTTTTCTTTCAAGGATTGTTCTGCCATTTTTATAGATAGATTATAAATCAGTCAGGCTGAAAGCGGACGTTTCAGTTGCTTTCAGCCTTTTCTGTATTTGGGTGTATATTATTTCACTTCACTGCCCGGCTTTACCTCTCTTAATAAAGAGGTCACCGCTAAGGTGCCGTCAAAGTTTTCAGCACTCAGGATCATGCCTTCGCTCACCAATCCATTCTTGAATTGGCGCGGAGCAAGGTTGGCAATGAATAAAACTTGTTTGCCCACCAGTTCTTCCGGTTTATAATGTTGTGCGATACCGCTGACGATGGTACGGTTCTCCAGTCCGTCAGCAATCTTGAATTTCAGCAGCTTTTTCATTTTAGGCACTACCTCACACTCTAATACGGTACCTACACGGATATCTAACTTTTCAAATTCTTCAAAAGCAATTACCGGTTTTATCGGGTTAGCTTTATAGTTGGCAGCCTCGTTTGCTTTTTTGGTAGCCAACAGTTTGTCTACTTGTGCTTGAATGGTTTCATCTTCGATCTTTTCGAACAACAGTTCTGCCTTATTCAATTGATGTCCTTCTGCCAGCAGATCGGTACGTCCCAGTTGGTCCCATTCAAATGTTTCCATATTCAGCATTTTGCGGAGCTTTTCGCTGCTGAAAGGCAGGAAAGGTTCGAATGCAATAGCCAGATTGGCAACTAGTTGCAATGCTATGTTAAGAATGGTGGCTACACGGTCCATATCAGTTTTTGCCAGTTTCCAAGGCTCTGTATCGGCTAAGTATTTATTACCGATACGTGCCAGGTTCATTGCCTCTTTTTGTGCATCGCGGAATTTGAATACATCCAGTAGCTTTTCTACTTCTGCCTTTACGTCTGCAAATTCTTTTAATGTTTCTTTGTCGTAGTCGGTCAATTCACCGCAAACGGGAACTTTCCCGTCGAAATATTTATGAGTCAGCACTAAAGCACGGTTTACAAAGTTACCGTAAACAGCCACCAACTCATTGTTGTTACGTGCTTGAAAATCTTTCCAGGTAAAATCGTTGTCTTTTGTTTCGGGGGCATTGGCTGTCAATACATAGCGCAATACATCCTGTTTGCCGGGGAAGTCCTGCAAATATTCATGCAACCATACTGCCCAGTTGCGTGAAGTGGAAATCTTATCACCTTCCAGATTCAGGAATTCATTGCTAGGTACGTTATCCGGTAAGATATAGCTTCCTTCCGCTTTCAGCATAGCAGGGAAAACAATGCAGTGGAATACAATATTGTCTTTTCCGATGAAGTGAATCAAACGGGTTTCTGGATCTTTCCACCAAGTTTCCCAACTGTCGGGAAGTAATTCTTTTGTATTTGAAATATAGCCGATGGGGGCATCGAACCATACATAAAGTACTTTTCCCTCAGCGCCTTCTACAGGAACAGGGATTCCCCAATCCAAGTCACGGCTTACCGCACGGGGTTGCAAGCCCATATCCAACCAGCTTTTACATTGTCCGTATACATTGGGGCGCCATTCTTTATGATTTTCAAGAATCCATTCACGCAGCCATCCTTCGTGTTTGTCCAATGGCAGATACCAATGTTTGGTTTCACGCATCACTGGTTTACTGCCACTGATAGCACTTTTCGGATTGATCAGGTCGGTCGGAGAAAGTGATGTTCCGCACTTCTCGCATTGGTCACCGTAGGCTCCTTCTGCATGGCAGTGAGGACATTCACCGGTAATATAACGGTCGGCCAGGAACTGATGGGCTTCTTCGTCGTAATATTGCATGGAGGTCTTTTCAATGAACTCACCTTTATCATACAGGGTTTTGAAGAATTCGGAAGCCAGTTCGTGGTGTGTCTTTGATGTAGTACGAGAGTATATATCGAATGAAATTCCAAATTCTTTGAATGATTCTTTTATCAAGGTATGATAGCGGTCCACCACATCTTGTGGAGTAATACCTTCTTTCTTTGCACGAATGGTGATAGGTACTCCGTGTTCGTCAGAGCCTCCGATGAAAAGAACATCTTCTTTTTTCAGGCGGAGATAGCGCACGTAGATATCAGCAGGAACATATACACCTGCCAGATGACCAATATGTACCGGACCGTTTGCGTAGGGCAAAGCGGATGTGACGGTGGTTCTTTTGAATTTATTTTCCATTGTATGATGTCTTTTTTGTTATTTCTACCAGTAACGTGCAAAGTTAGTGATTTTTAGTAAGTATATGGAATAATCAGAAATATTTCTCCCTTAAAATCTCTGACAGGCCGTACTTATTATAAAATATGGTTATTCGGGGGCTTTGTCGGAAGAAGTGAAAATACAGAAAAATGTTATATCGTGATGCAGTGATTTGCACTTATTTGCATTTAATCTTAAGGAGAGAAAAATGATGAACTAAATTTTACTTATCCTGTTTTTTATAAAACCTTAAGTCGAACGAGACATGAATACGTGGTATAAATTCATTTTAAATGCACTTTTCTCTAAAAAGAGAGAGGATAAAGATTGGGAAACGACCGATAAGGAAGAGGATGTTCTTTCAAATTACATTGAACTGGACTCATTGATGCAGGTCATTTATCATGCAAAGGAAACTGAGTCGGGCAGCTAAACTAACCGGCCCAGTCTTCTCTATCAAGATTTCTATAGCTTATCGCTTCTGCCAGGTGGATGGAAGTAATGTGTTCGCTGTTGTCCAGATCGGCAATGGTACGCGCTACTTTTAGAATACGACCGTATGCGCGCGCCGACAGGTTGAGGCGTGTCATGGCAGTTCGTAATAATTTTAGCCCTGCTTCATTGGGTTGAGCGTACAGATGGAGTAACCCGGCTTCCATTTGTGCGTTGCAGTAAATACCCGGATGGTTGGCAAAACGTTGAGCTTGTATTTCCCGGGCCTTGATAACCCGTTCGCGTATGCTTGCACTACTTTCCGCATGATGGCGTTCTGCCATTTTTTCGAATGGAACCGGAACTATTTCTATTTGGATATCTATGCGGTCCAGTAAAGGACCGGAGATACGGTTCAGGTACCGTTGCACTTGTCCGGGATTACAGACGCAAGCTCGTGTGGGATGATTATAATATCCGCATGGACAGGGATTCATACTGGCTACCAGCATGAAACTGGCCGGATAATCCAGACTGTATTTAGCTCGTGCGATGGATATATGCCTGTCCTCTAGGGGTTGGCGAAGTACTTCAAGTACACTTCTGTTAAATTCCGGCAACTCGCTATTTGAAAAATACTTGCATAGCTGTGATATTGTTTATATATTTGTAGGCAGAACTGATTTAATAGATGTAAATGTAGTAAAAACAACTGGAATAAGATATGAAAGCGGCATTTTTAATAAGATGTTCTACTAAGAATCAAGATTTAGATAGGCAGACAAGGGATTTAACTCGGCTGGCTAAGTCTTTAGGGTATGAATATGATATAGAAAATCTGGTATTTGGAGAGAAAATAACTGGTAAAGACGATGTTACTATTAAGAATAGAGAGAGTATAGATAAATTATTAAGAGCGGCTAAAGAACAAAAGTTTGATGTAGTTTTAGTAGCTGAAGTTAGCCGTATGAGTCGTGACCCCGCTTCTGGTAGAGTTTATGTAAGACAACTTATCAATATGAGCATACCAGTTTATTTTAGGGATATTGATACTTGGACTATCAACCCAGATAACGGAAAAAGGGTTAGAGATGCAGAACAAGTTATCGGTGCTGCTTTTGATGCTGCTTGGAAGTATCTTAGAAGTTTGAAGACACAAGTAGCATCTGGTAGAAGGAATGAATTAGATAATAATCAAATTTCAGTAGGACAGCCATTTTTTGGTTATACTCGTTATGGTGGTAAAGATAAGAGTAAAAAGAACTGCTGGATAGTAGATGAAGTGGCGGCTGAGGTTGTAGTCTTTGTTTTTAATGAGTATATAAAAGATGGCTCTACTCTTAAAAGTACAGCTTTGGCTACTACGGCTAAATATGGTGAATTGCTAGGTAGAAAATTTAGTGTTGGCTCTATAGAACATATATTAACCTATGAGAGTTACCATACTGGTATTAAGAAAATAAGTCTTACTGACCCCGATACAGAAGAAATAGAGGTCTTTGATGTGAAAGTGCCTATTTTAGTAGATACGGAACTATTTGAGAAAGCAACTGCAAAAAGGAAAAATAACAGAGTAAAGAGTGAGCCATATCCGAAACAAACTACCTATATATTATCTAAGCTTCTTAAATGCCCCTACTGTGGTTATACAATGACCCCAAGAGCCAAAGGAAATGATAGTAGAGGAAAAACGACTAATGAGCGTTATCGAATAATTAATGGGAAAAAGGCTTTAAGTTGGTTGTGTATGAGTGGTATTAATAATGCTACTAGTTGTAACAATCGTATCTCTGTAGCCAATGAAAAGGCAGAACCAATTATATGGGAACTTATCAAAAAGGAACTTATAGTTTTTGCCAATCTTAACAATGAGGAAAGGGAGTTAAAGGTAGAAGAACTTACTGAAAAGATTACTCATTTGGCTTCTAATATTGATAACTATAATGCTCATAAAAGTAGTTTACAGAAACAATTATCTAAAGCCTATACAGTAGCTACGATGGCTGATGAATCTGTATTAGCAATGGCTATGACAGAATTTAATAAGACAGCTAGGAATATTAGAAAAGAAATGTCTGACTGTGATAGTGCTATTGAACAGATTAAAGGAGAAATAGATAATCTCGTTAATCTAAAAATATTTTATAGCCAACCTAATCTACCATCTGATATAATTGAAAAGGCTGAAACTGATGAGGCTGAAAAGAGAAAGCTAGTAAAGGAATTAATAAATAAGATAGTACCTTATAAGATAACCACATTTAAGAAGCAACATAGAGATAGGGGATTGGTTACTCTTAATTTTGGTGTGGTATTGCTAGAGGTATATACAGTAAATGGTATTTACTATGTATTTTATAATGCTAATGATAGGGGAGATATTCGGCAAGCCTATTATATTAGTGGCGTTTTCGCTAAGTTTCAAAATTCTATAAATAAGTTTGATGCCTATAAGGAAGGTGAGTATTTTGTTATTTCTAATGCTGATATGGTAATGGAAACAGAGGAGATAGACGAGCTAATTACTGTAAATCAGATGGTGGAAATAGCTATTAATAATGGGTGGGTCTTATCCTATTGTTATAAACAAAAATAACAGTCTTATAGTATGCTTAGTATTATTATAGTACCTAGCAAAGTATTACTAGTATAGGTAATACATTATATGGCAGTCTAGTAGTGGATATTATATTATTGCTACTACCTCATTACTAGTATCAGCTATAGAAGTACGCCTATTTTTATTTATTACAGAAATAGTATCTATATCTTGGTAATGTCCTAGAAACTAAATATGCTTGTATATGTGAAACTCAAAATTTTATAGCTATGAAAGACTAGATAAGAAAAGATGCAAAGGTGTACCTAATACCCGATTCTGTAGAAACGCATACTGTTACCACTTATAGTTTAGCGAACGAAGCATTTCTCCGCACTTATTTTCCGGAATGTGTGTACGGACTTACTCCTAGTAAGAAGTTCAAAAAGAGAAAGCGTTAAATGTTATGTTTTAGAACTGAAAAAGCGATACTTGGTGTAATGCCAAATATCGCTTTTTTGTTATCTGAATTATATAGAAAAAATTGAATTGATTTATAGTTCATATTTAAGCTAGTATTAATAATGATTTTTCGTATATTTGAAAATCTTATTAGTAATGTATTGTTTAAGACTTTATACTTATGAAAATCAGAATATTGCATCTTGTATTATCCAGTTGTCTTGTCTTTGGCTGTACTAGTAAATCTTCCAAAAATAAAATAGTGGACTTTGATAGTATTCAAACAGCAAAACTAATTGCTGAACCTATTGATGTACCGAATGAAGAAACTATTCATGTGAATTATGAAACACCAGTGCCTATTAAATATATGCCAGTAGTAGAAGAGGAAAAAACAGATATTTATCAAATAGCAACAGGTATACCGCCAGAGTTTCCCAAAGGTAATAAAGCAGTGTTAGATTTTATCTATGATAATTTGAAATATCCAAGTGATGCCCTAGAAAAAGGAATACAAGGAAGAGTAATAGTCGGAGTTGTTATAGATGAAAACGGTTCAGTAGCACAACCTAAAATACTAAAAAGCATATCACCCTCTTTAGATAAAGAAGCATTACGAATTGTTTCAATTATGCCTAAATGGAAAGCAGGAAAACTAAATGGAGTACCCGTAAAAGTTAAGATGTCATTTCCAGTAATATTTAAACTACCTAATGATGATAATGCTTTAAAAACAGATAGTCTTATCGAATCAATAGAAGAATGAATATGCAGTATAACCTATTATAAAATTTTGAATATATGAAATTTAATATTATACATATTATCATTTGCATTTTTGTATTTGTAGGATGCACACAGCAAACAGTTAATAATTCAGTTGAATGTTTTACTATTAAAGAATCTGGTTCAAGTCTTGTATATTGTAGTGACACATTAAAATCAAAAATCCAGATGGAAATAATAAAAGGACATTATACTGTAGAAACTAAAGAAGTTTTTGCTATTGTATCAAATCCTAAACATCTTTCTTTGGGCTATGACTCAGCTTGGAACTTGGAAAAATGGGAAAATAGCCAATGGATAATACTTGACAAGAAAAAACATACTAATTATTTTGCAGAATTGCCTTTTCTTGCTGCTTACTACTATTGTTTTAGTTTTCCTATTGAATATTATCCTATAACAAAAGGTAAGTATCGTATAACTAAATCCTTATGGGATAAAGATAGAGAAGTTAAGTTAAATGCCGAGTTTGAAATCAACTAAATAGAATGAATATAATAAAAGCCAACTTATCCGTAATTGGATAGGCTGGCTTTTTGCATTAGTTACAGTTTCACTAGACTATTCCCATGTGAAAGTATAAATTGTAGTTTCTGTTCTTGTTTCATTATTATCTAGGCGTTTGTAAGTAGATACTTCAGTACAGCTTTCCACATATCCGTCTTTATCAAATGTATAGGTATATTGCTCTGTAGTTTCGTCAATTTCATCTTTGCTATATATTTTGTCTGGAAGTTGGTTGCATCTCATTCCTGCCAATTCGGGATGTGCTTCCAATAACGGACGCAAATCATCCACACTCCATACCATTATCGGGAGATAGCCTTTACAAGTTTTTCCACTATAAGACAATTCGTGAATATCTTCATCGCTAAAGCTCCATGCCATTTTAGTTAATTTTTCACCTTGCCATGTGTAAGACAGATAGTCCTCTTCATCATATTGCAATTTTACTAGCTGATTGTTTGCATTATAAGTAAAGTCTGTATTATCCAAATCTCCTCCGTCACTATCAGAAGTATGTGTTATCAATCCGTTTTCTAATGTATATGTGATTGCCTCTCCATTTCTGCTTTCAATGATTTTGTTTGCTCCCCAAGTGACTGTATAAGTACTGGTGTGTGTGCTACCATCGTATTGTTCTGTGTTTGTAGCTGATATTAGCTTACCATTACTACCGTAGGAATATTCAGTAATAGATACCCCATCTTCGTTTGTCATTCTTAATTCAATAAGTAGCTTTTGATTGGTGATAACACCATCATCATTTTTACTAGGTTCTTCTTCATCATCACTGCAAGAAGTGAAATTCACACACATGACTATGGCTAGTAAAGCCATTCCAATTAATCTAAAAGTTTTCATTTCTGTTTGATATTTAAGTTATTAATTATGTTGATTAAATCACTGGATATTTATCTTTGGTTATAGCGTCTAAGTATTCTGCTTCTTAATCTAATATCAATTATTATTGCAATGACACTGAAAAATAATATTGGAGAACAGAATATAAAAAGCATATCTATAAAACTTCTAAGGTTCTGTGTTGGAGGATAATAAATAATAAACAGAACTGTATATATTACGAATATACTCCCTGCAATTATGCTGAATTTCAAGTAATAGTTACAATTCTTCAAAATTTCTTCTTCTCGTTCTTCCTCTTTTCTTCGTCTTTTTTGGTCTATCTGAAATTCTCTTATTTCTTTTTGCCTAGTTTCTTGCTGTTGCAATAAGAATCTTTTTTCTTGTTGCCTTTCTTCTATATTTCTACGTTCTTTGTTTTCAAAATAGGCAGTAAGTTCTTTTAGTGATTTTGGATGAAAAGAATTGCTTTGGCTTTCTTCTATCATAAAGGCAAATTTTTCTGTTCCGTCTAGCTGTAAAACAAATATAACATCATCCTTGAATGATGGATGAAGCATATAAGATTGTTCTTTGAAAGAAATCACTAAGGAATTATTGGCAGAAATATATTGCCATGTAGCATTTATAACACTACCATTTACAGAAGTAATGAGAGAACCGTTTTCTTGAAAGATATATAACTCCTTATCTCCAGAATCATTAAATACCAACCAAGACTTATTACATAGAATAGCCTTAACATCCAGATTCTTACTGAATCTGTGGTATTTGTTAGGAATATCCAATAAGTAGGCTTTCATCTTGTTTAAATCCATGCTTCCCAGTTTCCAGACAGAAGCGGATAAAAATAAGGCGTGGAAACTTTAACTTATTATTCCACTTAGGCTCTGGACTGCCTTGACTGTATAATAAGCAAAGTCCACGCCTAATGATATGATATTCCTATAGCTAGGATATAAAATACCATAGACGCGGACGCTTCTTGCTCATTACCCACAGTCAAGAATTGTCCAGATTCAAGTGAAGGATAACTTTGCTAAACGCCCTTTACTAAAATATGTCCTTCCAGTGTCTTAACGCATTAAGACCTCTGAAATTGCTGCAAAGTTAATGAAAGGTTTTGAATAGCTAAAGATAAAACGCTGATAAATGCAGTTCCAAGTGTTCCAAAACATATCTGTAATAGATAATTAGCTAGTATCAGTTTCTTTTAGTTGTAACTTCATTGCAGTATAAAAATTAGAAGTGGGCATATAAGACGATAATTTTTAAAACTCATTCTTATTGTTAGCTAGAAAGATTATAGCTAATATTGCAGATTGGTACGGATATGCAGACCTTGTAAATAGTTCCCACAAATCGCACATACCATAAACTACAAGCCGTACCATGCCTTTTTAAAAAGACAGTTTCCACTTCATTTCGGAACTGGCTTTCATAGGACTATCAGAATGTGACAAAACTTTCTATTTCTGTAAAAAGTTCAGAAACTTCAAACTTTGTCACATTCCAACAGATTAGAAACTTAAACAGTCATAAGTATTTAGTAGTTCTTCCTGCCTTAAACCTAAGTATCTTTTAGTTATAGTTACACTGGAATGATTAAATAGTTCCATCAGCTTAACTAAGGCTAGTTCTGAATTGTCACTATTCATATTATAAACTTGTCTGCCAAAAGTCTTTCTAAGTGAATGACAGCTAAAGTTCTTAATCTTTAATTTGTACTTCTTTTTCACCTCTTTTAGTATCACATTGATTCTCTGGATAGTGAAAACAGTTCCTTTTTGGCTCACTAAAATAGGTGAGTTAATTCCTATAGGCTTTATCTGTTCATAACATTCTTTAATGTGCTGCCCAAGTTGGGCATTTATCCTAATAGTTCTCACCTTATTTGTCTTTTTCTCTATTACTGTAAATTCACTGGTATTTAATATCTGTTTCCATCTCAAAGCTAGAATATCTGATATTCTCAATCCTGTGAAACACCCCAAAGCTATAAGAAGTGAAATTTTATAATTTCCATCTTTAGCCAATTTCCTTATTAAGTTCATTGCATCAGACCAAACTAGATAATCTGCTGTAGTGCTTGAATACTTTAAACTCATAATGTTCTGTTTTATATGTAAATAAATAAAAGTGAATGTTTCACCATTACCAACATACTAGCTAATTAGCTAATGTGTTGATTTATAGCAAAACATTCACTTTGTATATTAGTGAGTATTTATGATTGCAAATAAGTAAAGATTGCAATAATCAATATCAGCAAAAAAGGATTGATAATACCAATTATTATTAGTAGTAGAACTACCAACGTACCCCATAATACTAGTTTTCCATTATCTTCCATTCTGTAGTATTTTTAAGTTATTGAAAAAGAAAGGACACCTATTAAATAGATGCCCTTTCAGTTAGTTTAGCCCAAGAACCAAGAATATTTATTATCCAGTCCTTGTAATACATTGTTCAGTCCAACACTTACCTCTGTAGCATTTACCCCACGTTGTAAATAGCTGTCTATGTAGCTGTTTTTGTTTGATTGTGTGAGCAAATTGTGAAAATCAAAAAGAGATATGGCATTGTCTTTCACTCCAAACACTTCATTTGTGTAATAATCACGGCACACACTATTTATTTGGCTGTCAGTGATTAGAAGTCTTGGTATTGCTTTCTGTCTTGCTGGTGAAAGTGCTTGGTACATTCTCATTCTGCCTACCACTTGTGCAAACTGTGTTTCAGATAAATAAGTATCTGATAATGTCTGCATCAAATGTATTTCTTTGGCTGCATTGAAGCTGTTGAGCAATTCCAGTACATTTCTGTAAAGTTCATTGATATTAGTTACTTCCATGTTGAATCTCACACCCTCACCAGTAAGAATCTGATTAGAGCAAATTCTCATTCTCCAACCAATAAAGACGGAAAACTTTTCTAAGCCTTTGGAAGAACGGTACAGATTCAAGTCACTGTAATTTCTTACTCCACCTATGCACAATTCAAGTTTTTGCCCTCTTATTGTTTCAAAAATGGTTGGAACAGTAAAAGCAAATGCAAGTCTTTGATAGAATTGTGTCTTTTCACATTCTAACAGTTCACTTGCTTTCTTACCTAGTGCGGACGGTATTCTGCCACGTACTATGTGTGAAACTCTTATTTCTGGAAAGTTTACCTTTTCACCTGCATAGAATGAATTTGCAGCTTCATGCACACAAGAAACAAAGTCTTGGTGTGAAATGGTTGATTCCAAGTTAGCCCAAGTAGGCACAACACATTTGTTTGTAAGTTCTTCCAGTGTGATAGAATCTGTATTTGCTTCCAAAAAGGTAACACTAGGCTTTGCAGTTTCTTCCACAATTATAGTAGCTTCTTCTGCATACTCACCTAAATTCAAAGTTCTTTTCTCTGTTGGCATGATAACTAAATTATTCATATTGATAAAAGTTTAAATGATTAATAATTCTTTTTTATATCAATGTACAGAGGGGGGACTAAAGGGGTTGTGGGCACGCAAGGCAGGCACTCTTATATATTTAAGGTTACTGATTGAATAGGGAGGGGGATTCTTATATGAAGTACCTTATATATTTGTTCTCTTGACTTTCAGCCAAACTGAATATAGGTGATTAGTTAGTTTAGTCAAGCATGATGATGGAACACGGCATATACTCTTTCTCCTTTTTAGTTTTTATATTCAGCACTTTAGCTATATATTCCAAAGTTATTTCTTTGGAAGTTATTCTATTAGTTAGCAAACTCCTAATTTCTTCATCTTTCATATAATCTAGCTTTCCTGCTATTTCAAGAAGTAAGCTGTTTTTTCTTCTGATACTGCCATCTTCCATTATTTTTATTTCATCGTTTCTATCTGGTGGAACAACACCGTTATCAATGCACCAGTCATAAATAATATGATAGATTCTTGTATCTGTATCATCTTTCTTAAAATCTGGAATAATGGACTTGTTCAGTATTAGCAAACCATTAGTTATATATTTTATCTGTCCTGCATTGACTGCCATTTCCAGATTTTTATTTAATGTCTTTGTATCAATGCCCAGTTTTTTAGAAAGTTCCGTTTTGTTAAGCCCATCCAGATACGGACTTTCACTTATATACTTGTTCGTTTCCTTTTTACATATTGTCTTTAATTTAAGCAAGAAGTTCTTTAATTTAGTTCGTTCACTGGCTTTTGCTATGTTCATATCATCATTAAAGAAACTGTTATAAATATAGAAGAAGTTCTCATTACATTTTGCCACATGATATTTGTTGTAAGTCTTGTAGCTTCCCTCTGCTATTACATTGTTACTTATCACTTTATCAATAAGATTCTTATTCTTCTTTAGCTTTGCAACGCTTCTTTTTACAGTGCTTAATGATATGCCTAGTTTTTCGGAAATCTCCTTTTCCGTAACATTATCTGCAATGGAAGTTTTATAATTCATCCTTGACTTTATATAGGCATATACTATGGCATCCTTATTATCTATATTATTAATGTCTTTTGTCAGTGTCGTATATTGTTGTTCCATTGTGCGCAAACGGTTGGTTATTTGATTCTTCTTGATATATGTTATAAATCTCTCCGTTTTTCAGAGCCTTGTTGTATTTGCGTGTTCCGCCTAGATACCGCTTCAATTCCTTTCTGGTATTGAACAGTCTGTTGTTGTATATCATCATAATGTTACGTTTTTATCATTAGTTACTTATCTACGAAAGCTAGAAATTTGATAATGAAGTGCGAAGCACTGAATTATCTAAGTTGTAATGTTAGTATTGTAGTAATGTATAGAGTATCATTTTTCCCCTATACTTGGTGTCAAATTTCCCATAGACTACGGTTCATTTTTCCTTAGTGCCACTTCACTAAGACTATCTTTAAAAAACATCTGTAATTTACTTCCTTGCGTCATCTGGCTAACTATGTCTGCTGAAATAGGTATTATGTACTATTTTTGACGCTGCCTTATAGAAAGACTTTGGCAGTCATACATTATGAGGTTGCCAATCATCCAGTTTAAAGTAGAATGTAATTCTACGCTTGTTTATCTGCTTCTTTTTCTTTAGAAAGCCGTTCATTTTAGCCCATATACCAACAGCTACCTTATTGCCGGTAATGCCATCCTTGAAAGCCATTTCCTTTAATTGTTCAAATGTGTAATACTCCATGATTCAATGTTAGTTTCATTATATACTGTAAAATCTATAGTGCTTGAATTACTCTGGGCAGTTCTGGTTATGCCTCTGCTCGTGGTAGTTCCTATCTTTTTATCTCTGTACGATTATATTCACCTTTGGGCGGTGTACCTAATCAAAGTGGCACTTTCTATAGCCAGCTTATCTATATCGCCATATTGCCGTTATTTTCTTCTGTCAGTAAGCTAACAGACAAGAATAGTGACTTTATGTAGTTCTTTTGACAATAGTTTATATTTATGGCTATTGACGAATAGACGATATTCGGAATAGATAGTTAAATGACTGTATATTAGCGACTAATTGATATATCGAAGTAGGTGCTATATAACTTGCCTAGTAGATAAAAAACAGTAATATAAGAAAGTGGTTAATTGTCTTGCTGTCTTTGTGTCCCCTAGAGTATCAAATTCATTAGCTAGATAAGTAGTTACAGTAGTACTGCTAGCGTTTTAATAGTACATTGATTTTAGTACTGGATTGGAATAGATTACTACTACTAGTTGATAAAAATGTCTTGTAGTACTTTTTAAGATGCAGTTCATATTATATCTAACAAGACGTTCTTGTTAATATATGATAATCAAATGGTGCAATATTACCACACATATAGATATATTACATACCTTTGTAACGCTGATACGGCGGCATTTGCTTTAGCGGTAATTTTGCCGTATAATATTTTAATACATATTTACTATGAATCAGAATTTAAACGTATCAGCTAAAACATTTGTACAGGTTATTAATGAAGGTCGCCAAAAGCAATCCGATTTGTATGGAAAGTGGTTTTCTTCTAAAGAAACTGGTGAACAGCTAATCCGAAAAGCGCAACAGTATTTGGATGCCTATAGAAAGTATGTTGAATATTTGGAGAAAGTTGTAGAACTGAATCCTAGAGATTTGGATATGGAACTGAATCTTTCCAAATTTGATAGCATATTGCAGGATGCTTCACCAGAAGTTAGAGAAGCCTTTCTTTCCAAATACCGCAACTAATGTTTTAGGCTACTACTTCGGTGGTAGCCTTTTTTAATTTGTAAGGCATGAATATAGCGGAATACGCAGAGAATTTATTTAATCTGGCATATAGCCAAGAAATGATAGATTTCATTACTAGTTTAGGTGGTACTAGTAGTGATGAATGGCTTATGAAAGTTACTGCCATACGAGGGTATTACTTCTTTGTATTCTATAAGAGTACTAGCCAGTTCTTTATAGTAGGATATATGAGAAGAGGTAATAATACTACCGACTTTGTTTATATCAATTTGAATAATGCCTTTATTCTATCGCAGCATTTGTTATCCAGATTCCGCAAAAGAGTAGTGGCAAATGGCATAAAGTATGATTTAAGAGGTCGGATGTTCGATATACTGGAACACTCCATACAGACGCTTATTAATATCAATGAAGAAATGTATCTATGTAATACTGGCATATCAGATAAATATAACGATAATTATTTTGCTTGGACTAAATTCGGACTAATACCAGTAATAAGATATAGCGATATTGTGTTTTGTGGTACTACGTTCATATCTGTAGATATGTTGAATGAGAAGCAAAAAGAGTTATGGGATAGTGTTCACTCTAAGTTGCTAGAACATAACTTATTGAGAGGCAATAGGAAATAATTATAATGATATAGATAATTGTCATCTTATCTTTTTCTAAGACTTAAGACTTTTCGTATAAAAAAACTAGATGGTTAAACATTTGATATTTTAACTATCTAGCTTATTTTTAGATTGTTATAACAATGAAAGTGTTTTTGGAATTGCTCGTCTAGAAAGAGCAAACCGTTGTGAGCCAGACTGATTTCTCCCGGTTGGGGATTGGTGCCGCCACCTACCATTGCTACTTGCGAAATTGTATGATGGGGACTACGGAAAGGCCGGATGGCAATCAGTGAACTGTCTTTTCCTAATTTTCCTGCTACTGAATGTATTTTAGTCGTTTCCAGACTTTCACCCAATGAAAGGGGAGGGAGAATGCTTGGCATACACTTTGCCATCATGGACTTCCCACTTCCGGGTGAACCGATCATTATCAGGTTGTGTCCTCCGGACGCGGCTACTTCCAATGCGCGTTTTACACTTTCTTGTCCTTTCACATCAGCAAAATCGTATGGAAAGCTACTTTGGTGTTCATAGAATTCCTCCCGTGTATTGACGATGCTAGGCTCCAGATTGCGTTCATTATTGAAAAATTCGATGACCTCTTTGATATTTTCTACGCCATATACTTTCAGGTTGTTTACTACAGCAGCTTCCCGCGCATTTTGTTTGGGAAGTATGAAGCCTTCAAAACCTTGCTCGCGGGCACTGATAGCTATGGAGAGGGCTCCTTTGACTGGTTGAAGGCTTCCATCCAGGCTAAGTTCTCCGATAATAAGATAACGTGAAAGTTTTTCTTCCGATACGATTTGGGTAGCGGCCAATATTCCGATTGCTAGCGGAAGGTCGTATGCAGACCCCTCCTTGCGTATGTCGGCAGGGGCCATATTCACTACAATTTGACAAGTGGGGAATTTATATCCGTTTACCTGTAAGGCGGAAATAATACGTTCATGACTTTCTTTCACGGCCGAGTCCGGCAGACCGACAAGGAAGAATTTTATACCTCGTGAACTATTTACTTCAATAGTTACAATGGTAGCGTCGATACCTTGAACGGCTGCTCCATAGACTTTTACCAGCATTCTTTTATTTTTTATTTTGTCTCTTTCGAGCACGTTCTGCCTCTTTGGCGGCTTTTTCTTTCTCTTTATCTTGTTCTGTCAGCTGTCTCACTTTGTCTATCAGTTCTTTGCCCCGTATATCTTGTGTGATGACCCGCTTGTCAGGACCTATCAGTATATTGGCAGGAATCCGGGTTATGCCTTGTTGCTTGACAATGGAATTGTTCCAGCCTTTGAAATCGCAAACTTGTTTCCATTGCGTGGTATCTTTTTGAATGATTTTCTCCATCCATTCCTTTTTATCCAGATCAAGGGAGAGGCTGATAATAACAAACTTGTCTTTTTTCAATGCCTTTTGTACGGATACTAAAGAATCTTGTGTGGCAATGCTTTCTTTGTTCCAGCTTGCCCAAAAATCCAAAAGGACATATTTCCCTTTTACACTGTTCCAGTTGACGGTCTTTCCTTTTTTATCCGTGCACGAGATGTTGGAAACGTAGCGATGTTCTGTCAGTTCTTTTTTCTCACTTAATTTATTCTGGAGTTCTATAATATAAGGTGTGTCTTTTATAATACCGCTTAGTCCTTTTATCAGCTGATCTATGTGGTTGTAATCAGGAAGCGAGTCCTGTACGTAATATTTGTCTATCAGATAGATATTGCTGTACGAGCTTGGGTTGGTTTTAATCAACGAATCCACAGCAGTCATAACAGCTGCCTTGTTATTTTCTAAGGTGCTAAGGTACTGGATATGTTTTGCCAGTTGTGCGTTCTCTCCCTTTCCTTTAACCTCTATCTTTCCGACCATTCCGTTTAGGGTAACACTTTCTCCTTTATCAGCATATATCGGTAAGATTTGTTTTTCTCCCAATAGTAATGAGAAGATAGTAAATGTGTCAGGGGTAATGGTGTAAGTGAATTTACCTTTTGAGAGGAGTATGGTATCCAGCTTGTAATCGGGTTCTTGATAAAATACTAATATAGTGTCTGAAGGAAGTCCTTTAATGCTTCCTTCCAAGGTGAATGTATTTTTCTTGCCGCAGCCGCTTGCCAGCACAACAAGAGTGAAAAGAAAGAATAGTAATTTTTTCATTTCAAGATATTTTTTGCGAAAATACGCATTTTGTGGCTAAAGGCAGGCATAAATGAAGGTTATTTTACATAAAAAGACCGGAAGCTTCATCACGAAGCCTCCGGTTTCAGTCATAATCATCTAAAAAACTAGACAAGATGATATCTAGTTATATTATTTGATAGCATCAGCGTATTTAGCGAACTCGCGATCGTTAGCAGCTTTTTCAGCCATTGAAGGATCTTTTGCGATTGCGCTCTTGATGCTGCTGCTTACCAATGAAGCATTGTTTGTGCGAGCACCAACGATAGCCATCAAGTAGTCAGTCATTGCATCCGGATTCTTGATTGCAGACAAAGTAGCTTTTGCTTTGTTATAGTCTTTAGCCAAAATCTGAGCTTGAGCGGCACTGTTAGTCTTAGCGTCACCGAATGAGTTGACAGCTCTGTCATACTGGCCTTGTTTGATATATAAGTTACCCAAAGCTTCGCCGGCAGCGTTAGCACCTGTAGCTTTGCCTAAGTAAGTTTCGGCAGCTGCAACATTGCCCTTAACCAATTCGCAAAGACCAAGGTTAGCGTTTACTTCAGGAGCGTTAGCGTTCTTAGAAGCAGCTTGTTTGAAGTAGCTTTCTGCTTTAGCAGCATCACCGGCAGCGAATGCCAATTCACCCAAGTTATTATAAGCACGGAAATCGTTCGGATAAAGTTGAGTTGTCTTGGTGAAGATAGCTTCTTTGCGAGCGTTGTCGTTAGTCAGTGTAGCAGCGTACAATAATTCTTCTACACTCAATACTTTAGGATCAGAGTTGAATGCTTCGTTGATTTCGTCATCGCTACGACCGATGATGTCATAGTTGGCAGTTAAACGGGCACGACGCAACTGAGGCAGGATTTCGTCAGCCAAAGTTTTGTATACAGAAGAGATATTCTTGATTTCAGCTTCTCTTTGTTCAGGATCATTGTACATAGAAAGAACACGTAAGATCAAATCTTTATCCTGCAAGTTTGATTTAGATACCAGTTCTTGGAAGCCTTCCCAGTCTTGTGCAGTGTATTTTGCATCCAGGTTAGTATCAATCTTGCCCTTCTTCAACTGGCGTTCCATATATTTTTCTGTGTTTGCTTCACGGTTTTCAGCCAAACCGGTGTTCAGTTCCACACCACCATCAGGTGAAGCGTATGCAGAAATTTCGATGTTGTTCAGTTTGTAGTTCTTTGTGTCGGCATTAATTTCAGCCACTTTCTTATGGAATTCTTTGATATCGTCAGAATTCAATTCGCTGTTGCGCAAGTTGGCTTGCTGGATCAAGAACATGATGTTGGCAGTCTGAGCATCTTTAATAATGCGTTGGAAAGCATCGTTAGCGTATGATGCGTTAGAGCTGGCAGCAGTAGGCAGTTCAGAAGTCGCGATAACGCCATCAGCGATTTTTACAGAAGGAATAGTGTATGATTTCTTTCCTTTTGTAATCTTGAAATCAAGATAAAGTTCAGAGTTTGCCATTTCGGGAACGTAGTCGAAAGAAGCTTTCATCGTGTAGCTGCCACCTGCCTTGTAAGCGATAGTCTGATTGTTTCCTTCTACTTTTTCTCCTTGGAATACAGCGGGCTGGCCTTTAGCTTCGCCGCCTTTCCATCTCAGAACGGGGGTAACTTCAACAGTTGCGTTCTTCTTGAAATACTTTTCGGGGAATTTACCATTAATTGTCACAGGCACTTTACCACCGATTGCTTCAAGCACTTCAGGGTTAGTTGTGAAATAGTCAGAAGACAATTCTCCCATCTTGCCGCATGATGATAAGGCAAGGACCAATAAAGCCACTAAGGGCAAATACAACTTTTTAATCATAGTTACTTATTAATTTAACGTTTGTAATGTAAAATTCGCTATAGTACGTTTTTGTGCGTCTCTTTGGGGGCAAAGATAGGAAAAACTCTATTATATGCTAGCTTCTTAGCCTGCTTTTTTTTCAATTTATCTTAAAATATTTTAGAATATAGAACCTTTATTATCTTTTTCTCTGAATTTGATGTTACGGGGGTGATGTTCTATGATTTCACTGCGTAGCATATTACGGTCTATATGTGTATAAATTTCTGTTGTCCCGATACTTTCATGTCCCAGCATACACTGTATGGCACGCAAGTTGGCGCCTCCTTCCAGCAAATGTGTTGCAAAAGAATGGCGGAATGTGTGAGGACTGATTTTTTTTTTCAGACCTATCCGGGCTGCCAGTTCTTTGATGATATGGAAAACCATGATGCGGGAGATGTTCTTCCCGAAATTGCTGATAAAGACAAAGTCTTCAAATCCCGGCTTTATTTTCATCAGGTTACGGTCGGTGAAGTAGAGCCTGATTTCCTTGATGGCGCGCGGTGAAATAGGAACCAGCCGCTGTTTGCTACCTTTTCCTTCCACTTTGATGAAGCCTTCTTCAAAATAAAGTTCGGATAATTTCAGGTTGCAGAGTTCGGAAACGCGGAGCCCGCAACTGTAAAGCGTTTCCAGTATGGCCCTGTTGCGCTGTCCCTCTTTGGTGCTGCGGTCTATGCTTCCTATCAGCAGGTCTATCTCTTCTACAGTCATTACTTCGGGCAGTTTGAAACCTGTCTGGGGGGATTCCAGCAATTCTGTCGGGTCGGCTTTCAGGTAATCTTCCATAATGAGGAAACGGTAGAAAGAGCGGATGCCCGACAAGATGCGTGCCTGCGAACGGGGGTGGATGCCGATATCATGTAATCCGGCCGAGAAATCTTCCAGATTTTCAAGCCGGACATCCAGAATGTTGATGTTTTCTAATGTAAGATAAGCCAGTAACTTGTCCAGGTCAGTAAGATAAGCATCTACCGTATTGTCAGATAACGATTTCTCCAACTTTAAATATTGTTTGTATTTCACCAATATCTTGTCTGTTTTCTCGGTTCTTTTCATTTCTTTTTTCTACCTTTGTACCCAAATTCCCTGCAAAGGTAGAAAAAGTTCAGATATAGTATAAATATGAAAATACAAATTATTAATGGACCTAATATCAATTTATTAGGCAAACGGGAACCTTCCATTTATGGCGCTGTTTCATTTGAAGACTATCTGGTGGAATTGCGCCGTACTTATCCGGACATTGAAATAGCGTATTATCAGTCGAATGTGGAAGGTGAGATGATCAACAAAATACACGAAGTGGGTTTTGATTATGACGGCATCGTGTTGAATGCAGGGGCTTATACGCATACTTCCATTGCTTTGCAGGATGCTATCCGCGCCGTGACAGCTCCCGTGGTTGAGGTGCACATCTCGAATGTACATACCCGTGAGGAGTTTCGCCATAAGTCGATGATTTCCTGTGCTTGTGCGGGGGTGATTTGTGGGTTCGGGCTTCATTCATATCGTTTGGCGATTGAGGCTTTGTTAATGAGAAAATAAAACGTTTAGGTATAATATAAGGTGATAAGATTATGATGTTGAAACAAACAAAAATCGTAGCGTCCATCTCAGATCAGCGTTGCGAGGTAGAGTTTATAAGAGATCTTTTCAAGGCCGGTATGAATGTGGTCCGTATGAATACGGCTCACGCATCGCGTGAAGGTTTTGAAAAATTGATAACCAATGTACGTGAGGTTTCCAACCGTATTGCCATATTGATGGACACAAAAGGGCCCGAAGTGCGTACTACTGCTATTGCGGGCGGCGAGCCTATTCCTTATCAGATTGGTGACAAAGTGAAGATTGTAGGCAATCCTGCACAAGAAACGACCCGTGAATGTATTGCTGTATCTTATCCCGGTTTTGTGCATGATCTTCAGGTGGATGGCGATATTCTGATTGATGATGGTGATCTGGAGCTGCGTGTGATTGAGAAGACAGACGAGTATTTGTTGTGTGAGGTGCAGAATGAAGCTACTTTGGGTAACCGTAAGAGTGTAAATGTACCGGGCGTGCGCATCAATCTCCCTTCTTTGACAGAAAAGGACCGTAACAATATACTGTATGCTATTGAAAAGGACATTGATTTCATAGCACATTCGTTTGTTCGTAATAAGCAGGATGTGCTGGATATCCGTCAGATACTGGATGCATACGGCAGCGACATTAAGATTATCGCCAAGATCGAAAATCAGGAAGGAGTGGACAATATTGATGAAATATTGGAAGTGGCCGACGGAGTCATGGTGGCTCGTGGTGACTTGGGCATTGAGGTTCCTCAGGAACGAATTCCCGGCATTCAGCGTCTGTTGATCAAAAAATGTATTCTGGCAAAGAAACCGGTGATTGTTGCTACCCAGATGTTGCATACCATGATTAATAATCCGCGTCCTACCCGTGCTGAAGTGACCGATATTGCCAATGCTATTTACTACCGCACGGATGCATTGATGCTGAGTGGGGAAACGGCATACGGCAAGTATCCGGTGGAAGCCGTGAAGACGATGGCCAAGATTGCAGCGCAGGCCGAGAAAGATAAACTGGCCGAGAATGACATCCGTATTCCTTTGGATGAAAACTCCAATGATGTAACCGCTTTCCTGGCAAAACAGGCAGTAAAGGCTACCAGCAAACTGAATATCCGCGCCATTATTACCGACAGTTTCAGCGGGCGTACCGCACGTAATATTGCTGCTTTCCGTGGCAAATATCCTGTATTGGCCATCTGTTATAAAGAAAAAACGATGCGTCATCTGGCTTTGTCATATGGGGTGGAAGCTATCTATATGCCCGAAAAGGCTAACGGACAGGCATATTATTTCGCTGCTTTGCGTAAATTGCTGGATGATGGTGTCTTGAGTGAAAGCGACATGGTGGCTTACCTGAGCAGCGGCAAGCAAGGTACTCAGACTTCTTTCCTTGAAATCAATGTAGTGGGAGATGTGTTGAAGTATGCTATGGACTATGTGCTGCCCAACCGCAACCGTTACCTATAATAATAGAAGATAGGAATGAAAGAAACGGACGCTATTGACGAATATATCCTTCAGCACATTGATGAAGAAAGTGATTATCTGAAGGCACTTTATCGCGATACGCACGTCAAGCTTTTACGTCCCCGTATGGCTTCCGGTCACTTGCAGGGACGTATGCTGAAAATGTTTGTGCAAATGATACGCCCCCGTCAGGTGCTGGAAATCGGGACTTACAGTGGCTACTCCGCACTTTGCCTGGCCGAAGGGTTGGAAGAGGGGGCCACGTTGCACACATTTGAGATAAACGATGAGCAGGAGGACTTTACACGTCCCTGGCTGGAAGGTTCGCCTTACGCCGGCAAGATTAAATTTTATATAGGTGATGCGCTGAAGTTGCTGCCTGGCATGAACATTACCTTTGATTTGGCGTTTGTAGACGGTGATAAGCGGAAGTATATTGAATATTACGAAATGGTACTGGAGAAATTATCACCCGGCGGATACATCATTGCCGATAACACATTGTGGGACGGACATGTATTGGAGGAACCGCATCATACAGATCTTCAGACTATTGGAATAAAGAAATTTAATGATTTGGTAGCTGCCGACAAACGGGTTGAAAAGGTGATTCTTCCCTTGCGCGACGGGCTGACAATCATAAGAAAATGTTGAATAATGTGCCAATAGGTTATGCTATGAACCGTATGGCATATTAACAAATTAGCAAACTGAATAATTATTAATTATGGAAACGACCAGACAAAATAAGATTTCTCGTTTGATCCAAAAGGAGTTGAGTGAGATTTTCCTGCTTCAGACCAAGTCCATGAATGGTGTTTTGGTGTCGGTAAGTGCTGTCCGCATCAGTCCCGATATGAGTATTGCACGTGTCTATCTCAGCGTGTTCCCTTCTGAGAGGAGCCAGGAAATAGTAAAGAATATCAATGATAATATGAAATCCATCCGTTATGAATTAGGAACACGGGTACGCCATCAGTTGCGCATCATTCCCGAGTTGAAATTCTTTGTGGATGATTCATTGGATTATGCCGAACGTATAGACGAATTGTTGAAAAAGTAGAACCGGACGGTGAATTTTCCCTTTTATATAGCGAAGCGTTATCTTTTTTCCAAGAAGTCGCACAATGCCATTAATGTCATTTCAGCCATTTCCGTCTGCGGAGTGGCTTTGGCTACATTGGCATTGGTATGTACTTTGTCTGTTTTTAACGGCTTCCAGGATCTGGTGGCTACTTTCTTTACGGCTTTTGATCCGGAGCTGAAAATTACGGCTGTCACCGGAAAGGTCTTTGACGGACAGGAAGCGCGTATAGAAGCTTTGCGCCGGATGCCGGAGATCGCTGTTTTTTCTGAGTCCTTGGAAGAGAATGCGATGGTTCAGTATAAGGGCCGTCAGACTATGGCGGTGATCAAGGGAATTGAGGATAATTTCGAGGATCTGACCGCTATTGACAGTATTCTTTTCGGCCGGGGGCAATTCGTGTTGCATGATGAAGTGGTGGATTATGCCATTCCCGGCATAGAATTGGTTTCCATCTTGGGAACGGGTATCAAATTCCTCGATCCGCTAGAGATTTATGCTCCCAAACGGGGAGCTAAAGTCAATATGGCCAATCCAGCTTCCAGCTTTAACTCTGCCGATTTATATTCCAGCGGCCTTGTGTTTGCGGTGAACCAACAGAAGTATGACTCTTCTTACATTCTGACTTCCCTCCAATTTGCCCGTAGGTTGTTCCAGTATGACACAGAAGTGAGTTCGGTAGAATTGAAATTGAAGCCGGATGCAGATGTAGGGAGTGTAAAATCGAAGATACAGAAAATATTGGGAGATGGTTTCCGGGTGCAGGACCGGTATGAGCAGCAAGCGGATACTTTCCGCATTATGGAGATAGAGAAGCTGATATCTTATATTTTCCTTACCTTTATCCTGATGATAGCTTGCTTTAATGTAATAGGCTCCTTGTCCATGCTGATTATAGATAAGAAGGCAGATGTAGTGACATTGCGCAATTTGGGGGCCAGCGACAAGCTGATCACGCGTATATTCCTGTTCGAGGGGCGTATGATTTCACTGATAGGTGCGGTGGTTGGTGTGATACTGGGGCTGATCCTTTGCTTTATCCAGCAGGAATTCGGATTGCTTTCGCTGGGAGGTGGTAATTCCGGCGGTAATTTTGTGGTGGATGCTTATCCCGTCAGTGTCCATGTATGGGATATTGTTATAGTCTTTGTCACTGTGCTGGTGGTGGGCTTTCTTTCCGTGTGGTATCCGGTGCGTTATCTCAGCCGCAGGTTGCTGGGCAGGTAATTTATTTATTATTGTTGATACGGCTGATGTTTGTCGGTTTGTACGGTACGGCTTGGCTGCTTTCTTTGTTTTTATTCTTTTCGTCTTTTGGCCTTATGGCTTTATCTGGTTAAGTCTTTTCTTCTTTGTGGTTAACCTTGTTTTACCTTATGGTTAAGCTCTTTTTTATGGTTGTGTACTATAGTCTCTTGCGGTGGTTTGTACAGTCTGATATAGTGGACTGTATAAACTCTTGCAGTAGACTGTACAGTCCACTGCCGGAGTCTGTAGTAGTTAACTGTATGATAAGGGTTAGCTATAAGGAAAAACGACCTTAATCGTCGGAGCAATAGGGCTTGGTACAAGCTTCTTTCCAGGGCGTTTCAGATCTTCTACTTTCAGGGTCCTCAAATCAATTCGTAGCTGCTCACCTGAATAGGCATATCCAGATTATGCAGCACCTTCTCCAGCAAAATGCCTTCCCGATTATCATATTCATAGCCGAAAGTGGCGCGGATGCCTTGAAGGATAAACTGTGTGGCGCGGTCCAAGGCGATAGGAAGACTGTCGCCTTGCATCAGTGAGCCGGTTATCACACTGGTAAATGTATCGCCTGTGCCGGGATAGTGTGCGGGCAGGTAGGGACACGTTACTTTCCAATAGCGGTTTCCCTGTCTGTCATAGGCGTAAACGGAAGTTTTGCGAGGATCTCCCTGTACGGGCACGCTGGTGATAATAACGATGCCGGGGCCGTGCTCCGAAATCTCATGCAGGTAAGCTTTTAGTTCTTCGTCTGTATTCTCCGCTTTATAGGGTTTGTCCAGCAAATAGAACAGTTCGGTCATATTGGGCGTGATGACATCTGCTTTCCGGATGAGGTGACGCATTTCCAGAATCATTTGTTCGTCAAAGTTGGTATATAGCTTTCCGTTGTCTCCTAATACGGGATCTATCATGACCAGGCTGTCGGACTGGCGGAAATCATCAATGAACCCGGATACGATTTGTATCTGGCGGGGAGATCCCAAGTAGCCCGTATAAATAGCATCGAATTGTACGCCAAGTTGTTTCCATTCACTGATAATCTTGGGCATCTCGTCCGTGAGGTCCAAGAAAGAGAAGTGCGGGTATTGGGTGTGGCTGGATAATACGGCTGTGGGCAGAGGGCAGACTTGAAAGCCCATGGATGAGAGGATAGGGATAACGACGGTGAGGGATACGCGCCCTGCACCGGACAGATCGTGTACCGCAGCTATCTTCTTTACTTTATTTGTATACATATCTTCATGAATTAAGCGTTATGGATGGTATATATAACAGGTAAACCGGAAGAAAGTTATTCCAATGCTATGCTTTTTACCTTTATGTCTTGCCGGCCCAAGAAGATGGAAGCGGATTCCTCAAACTTGTTTTCGCTTTCTGTGGTGAGGAAGCGGCAGTTTCCTCCTTTATCGCAGCGTGCGTCCATTTCCGGATGGCGGTTTAAATAGTCTCGCAGGCTCCGGGCCACATATTCCCCTTGTGAAATGATGCGGATAGGTTCAGGCGTAAATTGCCTTATTTTATCCAGTAGCAGCGGATAATGGGTACATCCCAATATGATGGTGTCAATCATCGGATCTTTATCCAGCAGCCGGTTGATATGTTGTTTGACGAAATAGTCGGCTCCTTCCGATTGATATTCATTATTCTCTACCAAGGAGACCCACATGGGACAGGCTTCTCCTGTTACCACAATGTCGGGAGATAACTTATGTATTTCCAAAAGATAGGATTCGGATTTGATGGTACCGGCTGTGGCCAGTATACCTACGTGCCGGCTTCGGGTGATTTCTCCTATACATTCTGCTGTAGGCCGGATGACACCGAGTACTCTGCGGGTAGCGTCTATTACCGGAAGATTGATCTGCTGGATGGTGCGTAAGGCTTTTGCCGATGCTGTGTTGCATGCCAATATCACCAAAGGACATCCCAGTTCAAACAGTTTGCTTACGGCTTGCAGGGTAAATTCGTAAACAACTTCAAAAGAGCGCGGTCCGTACGGACAGCGTGCGCTGTCTCCCAAATAGATATAATCATACTCAGGCATCAGTCCGCGTATTTTGTCCAGAATGGTCAGACCGCCGTAGCCGGAGTCGAATACACCGATGGGACCGGTTGAAGGGAGGATAGATGGGATCATGGCAGTATAGCTATATAATACAGGCACGGATTACACGGATGTTCACGGTTCTGAAACCTGTGAAATCTGTGTAATCCGTGCCTGTAAAGGTCCTTAACTTAATTATTTGATTCCTACTTTAGCTTTGACAGCAGCAGTTACATCTGTAGACTGCGCTTCATTTACGTAGGGAATTTCTGTTCTGTTCAAATCGAAGATATAAGTATATCCACCTTCCTGGCCTACTGCTTTGATGGCGTCTTCAATTTTCTTGTAGATAGGTTCCATCATATCAGCGTATGATTTCTGCAACTGTTGTTGTGCATCTTGTTGGAACTGCATTCCTTTTTCCTGTAATTCCTGCAATTCTTTCTGGCGTCTTTCCTGAATGTTCTTAGGAAGGTTGGCTTGTTCCTGTTGATATTCAGTATATTTTTTGGTCAGTTCATCAGTTGCACGTTTCATTTCATCCTCGTATTGTTTCTGCATGGCTTGGATGTCGGTCTGGGCCTTTGTGAATTCCGGCATGACAGTAAGTACATCTGCGGATTTAATATGCCCGAATTTCTGAGCAAATACACTCATCGGAGCGATAAGTAAAAGTAGTAAAGCAATTTTTTTCAACATAGTTCTATTTTTTATTAGTTATTGCAAATTTGGATTATCGGTTGCAAATGTAGGAAATTAATTTGAATATCCTAATCTTGAGAGCACTTCATTGCTGATATCAATGCTTGGAGATGCGAAAATAATGCTTTGGGCGGAGCCTCTGTCCACTACTGCCGCATATCCTTTTTGCTCTGAAATCTGTTTTACCGCTTCATAGATTTTATCTTGAATTGGTGTGATCAATGCCTCTTGTTTTTTGGCCATTTCTCCTTCGGGACCGAAATATTTCTTTCTCAGTTCGGCTGCTTCCTTTTCTTTTGCTACAATCGCTTCTTCTCTTTGCGTTTTCTGTGCGGCCGACAGGGAAGCCGAGGCTTTCTGGTATTCTTTATAAAGTGCTTCCGCTTCTTTTGCTTTTGCTTCCACCTCACTTTGATATTGTTGTGAAGCTTGATTCAGTTGGGTATTCGCCTGTTCGTATGCAGGAATATTCTTCAGGATATATTCCATATCAATCAAGGCGAACTTTTGAGCGCTGGCTGTGAATACACAAGCCACAAACAATAGAGATAATAGGATAGCCTTTTTCATAATCACATTGTTTTTAGTTATTAAAACTCTTGTCCCAGGATAAAGTGGAACTGGCTTCCACTATACTGGCTGGATCCGTTAATCTTGTCGAAACCGTATGCCCAGTCAATACCCATCATACCAATCATCGGCAGGAAGATACGGACACCGACACCTGCCGAGCGTTTCAACTGGAACGGATTGAATTTGCTTACATCTGTCCATGCGTTACCTCCTTCAATGAAGCCTAGTGCATAGATACTGGTCGAATTTTCCAACATCAACGGGTATCTTAATTCTGCACCTAAACGTACGTAAGCATAGCCTTCACTACCATAAGGAGTCAATGAACCGTTTTCGTAACCACGCAGTGCAATGGTTTCGGAAGCGTAGCTGGTGCTATAGCCTGTCATACCGTCACCACCCATATAGAATGTTTCAAAAGGTGATTTCTTGTACTTGTTATAGTGACCCAGCAAGCCGAACTCTGCACGTGTCATGATAACCGGACATTTCTGACCTCCTGTAAGAGCGGTATAGGTCTTTGATTTGAATTTCCATTTGTGGTATTCAATCCAGTTGAACATACTTGCCGCTTCATCATAATCATCTTTACCGTATACCGAGTAGTCCTTGTTACTGAACAATGAGTACGGAGGAGTCAGCTGTACGGAAGCCGAGAATTCAGAACCGCGACGCGGGAAAATCGGGTTATCCGTAGAGTTACGTGCCAAAGTCAGATTCAAACTCAGGTTGTTGCAATTACCGGTTGACATGTATTCTCCGTTGTTCAACTTGATATACAAGTAGCTCCAGTCTTTCAAAATAAAGCGCTGGTAAGAAAGTTCGGCTGACAAGGTAAAATAGTCATCCGGCCATCTCAAACGCTTACCCCAACCGATAGATGCTCCATACATCTGGATAGATTTATCGGGGTCATAAAAAGACTCGTAGTTGTTATTATATCCGCCATAATAATTTCCATAACCGCTGTAATAATTGTAGTAATTATTCATATAAGCTGAGTTATAGTAGTTACTGCTGATATCTGTCTGTATGGAGTAGAAAGCCGAAACAGAGAATGAATTCGGACGTTTTCCGCCAAACCATGGGTCAAAGAACGATACACTATATGACTGGTAATAACTACCGTTGGTCTGTCCGCTGATGGTTAATGTCTGTCCATCACCCTGTGGCAGGAATCCGCGGTAGTTGTCACTCTTATGGAACAAGTTGGCCATAGAGAAGTTCGTGAACTTCAAACTTAATTTACCGATAACACCGGTTTGTCCCCAACCTGCCGAGAATTCTACCTGGTCGTTTGCTTTGGACTCCAGGTTCCAGTTGATGTCTACCGTACCGTTGGTCGGGTCCGGTTGTACATCCGGCTGGATATTTTCAGGGTTGAAGTGTCCCATTTGGGCTATCTCACGATAAGAACGTTCCAATGCTTCTTTGCTGAACAGATCTCCCGGCTTGGTTCTTAACTCACGGCGTACTACGTTTTCATACAAACGGTCGTTACCGTTGATACGCACTTTGCTGATAGAGGCCTGAGGACCTTCCTGAATACGCATTTCCAAATCAATGGAGTCGCCGTCTATGTTTACTTCTACGGGGTCAAGGTTATAGAAAACGTATCCTTTATTATAGTAGTAGTTACCGATAGCATCTTCATCACCGGTCAGACGCTCGGTCATTAATTTCTGGTTATAAACATCTCCCTTTTTCATACGGAGCTGTTCGTTCAGCCAGTCCGAAGCATAAATGGTGTTACCTACCCAGGTCACGTTGCGCAGATAGTATTTGTCACCTTCTTCTATTTTCATGTACACGTCGACGGTACGGTCATCGTACGGAGAAACACTGTCCACAACAATTTGTGCGTCGCGGTAACCTAATTCGTTGTATTTGTCGATGATATGCTGTTTGTCTTCTTCGTATTTCTCTTCAATGAATTTTTTGGTACGGAAAAGGTTGACAAGTTTGTTTTTCTCATTCGTCTTCTTCATGACGCGTTTTAACTTCTTGTCACTTAACACGGTGTTGCCGTCAATGGTGATCTTGTGGACTTTCACCTTTTCTTTCTTGTCAATCATCACATCAACATCCACTTGGTCCTTATTGTCAGCCAAATCACGCTCTACGATGGTCACTTCGGCGTTTTTAAAACCTTTTTCATCGAAATGTTTCTTGATTAATATTTTAGCACGGTCTATCAAGTTGGGAGTAATCTGGCTTCCTTTTACCAAACCTAGTTTGGCTTCCAAATCTTCACGCTCGCTTTTCTTTACGCCGTGGTAACGAATGTCGGCAATACGTGGACGTTGGGCCAGGATGATTTTTAAATAGATCTTGTCTCCAACAATTTTTTCAGCTAGGATTTGTACATCCGAGAACAGTCCGTGTCGCCAATAACGTTTTACAGCTGTGGTGATGTCATCTCCCGGAACAACAATGGTCTGTCCTACCGATAGTCCTGAAAGTCCGATCAATACATAATCTTCATAGTTTTTTACGCCTTCTACTTTGATTCCGCCGATTTCATACTTCTTGGGCGTTCCGGAATAAAGTATGACTGGATTGTCGTTTTCTTCTACGTTTGCTTCTTGGGCGTAACTGCCTGTTGAAAAGCAAAATAGGCATGTAAGCGTTAATAGTATAAGTGAAATACGATATAGCATTTTATCTAACTTTATATTTGTTCACTGGTTTTGCCGAAACGGCGTTCTCTTTTCTGATAATCATAAATGGCTTTGCAAAATTCTTCTTCGCGGAAGTCCGGCCAGAACGTTTCACAAAAATATAGTTCGGAATAAGCACATTGCCAAAGCAGATAGTTGCTAAGGCGGATTTCTCCTCCGGTACGTATAAGCAAATCCGGGTCGGGCATATAGTTTGTACTTAAATGTGCACTTATCAAATTGTCATCGATGTCCTCAATGGCTAGTTTGTCGTTTTGAATCTTGGCCGCTATTTGTCTTACCGCTTCTGTTATTTCCCATTTGGAAGAGTAGCTTAAAGCAAGTGTCAGACACATACCGGTATTGATTGAGGTGCGTTCAATGCATTGGTTCAATCGTTCCAGAACTTCTACCGGTAACTTTGCCGTATCACCGATAATGCGAAAACTGATGTTGTTTTTCATGAAAGTTTCTTCTTCAATGGAGTCCATCAGAAGACTCATCAGAGCAGCGACTTCATCTACCGGACGATTCCAGTTTTCGGTAGAGAAAGTATATAGTGTCAAGTATTTGACTCCCAGTCTAGCCGCTTCTTCTGCTATGATGTGTACAGTTTCTGCACCGGCTTGATGTCCGAAGCTGCGCGCCTGTCCACGTTGTTTAGCCCATCTTCCATTTCCATCCATTATAATGGCTACATGGGCAGGTATACGGCTTTTGTCTATTTGCTCTCTATATGGCATGTCGCAATCTATTTTATATGACTCTCTTTGACTTTATTCCTTGGAATCGAATCCCAACTTATTGATTCGTCCTCTCCATACTTCTCCGCTTCGGCTCCATATAATCCACAAGAAGTTATTCTTGTCTACAACATAAGAATAGTTGCCGTCTGCCTGGTTGTATAGATCAGTGAATTCTGTAGGGAAGAATACATATCTTGAAACAGGTTTCCATGTAACGCCTTGATCCGTTGATCCGTAGAATCGGCTGAAAGCGGGAATGTCCTTACCGAAACTTTTACCCGGACCACCGAAAGCGTATAATTGGTCGTTGTAATGAATCATGGCTATATTAGCCAGCTTGGGACAATAAAAACTATCGTATGCGGCTGTAGGATAATCTGCCCAACTGTCTTCTGTAGTCAGTCTGGTCCATACAGTAGAGGTCGTGTCGGTCGCAATGGGATTTTCTCCCATTAGTACCATACGGTCTATGAATTTATTGGTTACCAACGGGTAAGCTGTGTATGATAACTGATTTTTCGGGAAATTGGCCGGAACCTCGCCATTAGTATCCCAAACCAGAGCATCCGTGCTTTCCATAAAATGATTGTTGGTGTCTATGGCGTACAATTTGCAGTTATGTTCTGAATGAACACCGGCAATCAGCTTCTCGAATTTGGTGTTAGTGCCCATCTTGCTCCAGCTTTTTCCGTCAGAGGAGCAGTACAGATCATTGTCGGCAAGTATGTATAACTGGTTTCCCCATGCCATGACAGAAGAATAGTCCGCATTTTGCATATTTTCAGGTAAAGCCTGTAAGGGCGTCCAGGTTTTTCCGTCATTGATGTGGGTGCTTGTAACAGCGGCGCCATTGTCTTGCTGTGCGAAAACATAAATATAATCCCCTAATGTGACTGCTTTCTGTGCTTGGATAGTGTTGTCGAAACTACTTCCCCTATGGCTCCACTGCAATGAGTCGGGAACTTGTTTATGTACATTAATCTCGGCTTTATAAATAGGTCCATAGACTCCGCTCATCGCCATAACTTTAAATTGGACAGGCTTTTCGAAATTCAGGGAGTCGGTATCACTCCACAACGAATCTTTGTCCTCAGAGACAATAAAAATGCCAATACCGTCTGATATTATGCTGACTACGACTTTGCTGATGTCTGTACCGACTGGCAGGGAGTCTACGTTGTAGATATGTCTTGTGCCTTGGTCGATGGCAAAAGGGTATTTGGTACCATCAACGGTGAATGTCAGCGTTGTGTCTTTGCCATTAACCTTTTCGGTATATTGAGTTTCAATTTTATCTTTTATAGCGAAAGAGGTAATGCTTGATTCTGAACTATATTCTGTTTCTACTTCGTTGTCGTCCAAGCAAGATGTAATCATAAAAGCCGCAGCAAGCAGACTTGTGATGACAGTCAAAAACTTTATTTTCATTTGCAAATGAGTCTATTGTTACAAGTCGCAAAAGTAGGAAGATTTTTTTCTATATAGAAGTTTTGGGACAAGTTTTATATTAATTTATAGATAAACCAGCCCTTTTTCTCGGTCAATCAGCCACATTTTATCTTTGAATTTGTGAATGGACGGCATGCATTATTTCTCTTCCAAAGTATATTTTATTCAGTTTAAAGTGTTTTTTTTGAATAGAAGGTGCCTGTATTCCATTGTTTAAGCGTAGTGGAACCTTTTCTATGAAGGCTTCATCCCATAAGCCGGAGTCTATGAAAGACTGTAATAAAATACTTCCGCCTTCTACTAGAAGTGATTGTATTTTTTTCTGATATAATACTTCCATTATTTGCGGCAGGATATCTTTGTTGAAATCCAACGATATGTATTCTGTTAATGCGTTTGGCTGACAGGGGGATTCCCGGGTAAACACGAATGTCTTTATTTTGCCGTTGAAAAGTTCCAAATCTCGGGGTAATGTCAATTCTTTATCTATTACCAGACGCACGGGATGCTTGCCGTACCAATTCCGGGTGGATAGGGAGGGATTGTCAAGTAATGCCGTGTGTCGTCCTACTAATATAGCGTCATGTTCGGCGCGTTTTTTGTGTACCAGCATGCTGGTCAGCGGATTGGAAAGTATGATCGGCTTTCCTCCTGTGCGGTTTATATCGATAAAGCCATCAGCGGATTCTGCCCACTTTAAGGTTATGTATGGGCGTTTGAGCGTGTTGAATGTTATGAAGCGTCTTATCAGGTGCCGGCATTCCTCTTCTAAGACGCCTACGGTTACTTCAATGCCGGCTTTGCGCAGTTTCTCGATGCCTCTGCCGGCTACTTGGGAAAACGGGTCTATGCAGCCTATTACGACTTTGGGGATTCTCTTCTCTATAATCAGGTCGGCGCAGGGAGGGGTTTTTCCATAATGGGAGCATGGTTCCAGACTTACGTATATGGTTGATTCCTTCAAAAGATTTTCGTCTTTAACGGAACGTATGGCGTTTACTTCGGCATGTGCCTCTCCGCAACGGATGTGGTAGCCTTCTCCAATAATGGTGTCGTGATATACAATGACAGCACCTACCATCGGATTAGGGGCTGTGTTACAAAGTCCGTTGTATGCCAGTTGCAGGCAACGGGAAATATATTTTTCATCTTTTGTCATAACGATCTTGTTTAAATTCTTACTTTTGCATATAAAATGACATTATGAATCCTGTTGTATCTTACATAAAACAAACCTTGCAGGGATATTACCCTGATTCAGAACTTGTGCCTATGGCTAAATTGCTGCTTACACAAGTCTTCGGCATGTCTGTTGTTGAATTGTATGCAGGCAAAGATACTACTTTTTCGGTGAATGAGCGGAAACAGCTGGATGATATTCTGGTTCGTCTGCAAAAACTGGAACCTATTCAATACATAATAGGTACGGAAGAATTTTATGGCCTTACTTTTGAAGTGAATAAACATGTATTGATTCCACGTCCGGAAACAGGGGAGTTGGTAGACTGGATTATACGGGAGCATAAGTATGGTCGGGTTAGAATATTGGATATTGGTACGGGGAGCGGCTGCATCGCTGTCTCTTTGGCCAAGAATTTGGAAGGGGCGGAGGTCGTTTCATGGGATGTTTCAGAAAAGGCGTTGCAAGTTGCGGAACGTAATTGCAGGCGGAACGGCGTTCGTGTAACTCTTGAGCAAAGGGATGTGCTGCTTGCTTCTCCTGCAGGTGAGCGGTTTGATGTCATTGTCAGCAATCCACCTTATATTACAGAAAAGGAGAGGGCGGATATGAGTGCTAATGTCTTGGAATGGGAGCCGGAATTGGCTTTGTTTGTGCCGGATGATAGTCCATTGCTGTTTTATCGGAAAATAGCAGAATTGGGTAGGGATATGCTAGGGTCTGGTGGAAGGCTTTATTTTGAAATTAATCAGGAATACGGTCGGGAAACGGTGGATATGTTGGCAGGTTTGGAATACAAAAATATAGAATTGAGAAAAGATCTCTTTCAAAATGATAGAATGATAAAAGCGGAGAAATAAGATGAAGGGAGAATTAAGTGAGAATGATTTGAGGTATAAGGCAGAAGCTTATTGCTCTTCAATGGAGCGTTGTGTAGCAGATGTAGAGGCTAAATTGTCACAATGGGGAGCCACTCCGGAAATGATGGAGAAAATCGTTCGGCATTTGCAGGATGAGAGATACATTGACCAGAAGCGTTTTTGCTCGGCCTTTGTTCGCGATAAATATCGCTTTAACCAATGGGGCAGAGTGAAAATCTGCCAGGCTTTGCGCATGAAGAAAATCCCTGCGGATGTTATAGCCAAAGGATTGGAGGAGGTAGATGAGCGGGAATATATGGAGGTACTATCTGGTTTGATCGAGCAGAAAAGAAGAAGTGTGAAAGCATGTACGGAATACGAACGGAATGGGAAATTGATTCGTTTTGCAGTTGGTAGAGGATTTGAAATGGAGGCTGTTTGCCGTTGTGTGAAACAAACCGGAGAAGATGATGCCTATCTGGACTGATCTTTGGAATTTATTTTTCCCTCATAGTTGTCTGCTTTGTGGGCGGCAGCTTATATCAGGGGAGAGAGTGCTTTGCTTGAAATGTTTGTCGGGGCTTCCGCGTACTCAATTTCATTTACGGAAAGATAATATTGTAGAATGTAATTTCTGGGGAAAAATACCGGTGGGGCATGCCACCTCTTTTCTTTATTATGCAAAGGGAGGAAATGTCCGACAGTTGTTGTACGAACTGAAATATCATGGTAATCAAGAAGTGGGTGAAGTGATGGGGCGGATGATGGCATCTGAACTTATGTGTTCTCATTTTTTTGATGGGATAGATTTGATTGTTCCTGTTCCGTTGCATCAACGTAAAAAACGTTTAAGGGGGTATAACCAAAGCGAATGCCTGGCAAGAGGAGTTTCGGTGGTGACAGGTATTCCTATGGATACTAAAGTTGTGATAAGAAGCAGGTATACTGACACACAGACGCATAAAGGACAATATGCAAGATGGGAAAACGTGCGAAATTTGTTTGCCTGTATTTTCCCTGACAGCTTGGAAGGAAAGCATCTTTTGTTGGTGGATGATGTGCTGACAACAGGGGCTACGGTTGTTTCTTGCGCTGATGCCTTTCGTGGCATACCCGGATTACGTATCAGTGTGCTTACTTTGGCATTGGCAGGGGAATCCTGATAACAACAACTATTTTTTAGAAAAATACCTTGTCCGATTTTTCATTATCTCGATGTATTTCTATATTTTTGCACAATATTTATCAGATATAGTTGAGTTATGAAGACTTTAGAAAAATTATTCGCAGAGAAATTACTGAAGATTAAGGCTATCAAGTTGCAGCCGGCTAATCCTTTTACTTGGGCGTCCGGTTGGAAGTCGCCTTTTTATTGTGATAACCGCAAAACTCTTTCGTATCCTTCTCTTCGTAATTTTGTGAAACTTGAGATTAGCCGTATTGTCCTGGAGAAGTTCGGTCAGGTAGATGCTATTGCCGGTGTGGCGACAGGGGCTATCCCTCAAGGAGCTTTGGTGGCTGAAGAGTTGAATCTGCCGTTTGTGTATGTTCGTTCTACTCCGAAAGACCATGGCTTGGAAAACCTGATTGAAGGTGAACTTCGTCCTGGTATGAAAGTCGTAGTTATTGAGGACTTGATTTCAACTGGCGGCAGCAGTTTGAAAGCTGTTGAAGCTATCCGTCGTGACGGATGTGAAGTGATTGGTATGGTCGCTGCATTTACTTATGGTTTCCCAGTGGCAATTGAAGCGTTCAAGGAAGCAAAAGTGAACTTGGTTACTCTGACTAATTATGAAGCTGTATTGGATTCAGCCTTGAAGACCGGATATATTAATGAAGAGGATGTTCCGGTTTTGGATAATTGGAGAAAGGATCCGGCTCATTGGGAGGCAGGCAAATAAGTTATAGTTTTAAAACAAATATAATATGAAGAGAACCGTTCGGGAATTTTTATGGATTTCCGGATTGTTCTTTTCGTGTTTTTAGAGAGCAGGTATTATGGCACAATTTGAGAGTGGTGTGAAATATGTTCCTTATAGTCAGGAGCAGGTGTTTAATAAGTTGTCGGATTTAAGTAACTTGGAATCTGTGCGTGATAAATTGGCCGACAAGGTACAAGGTATGGAGTTCGACAGTGACTCTTTAAGTTTTACGGTACAAGGCATAAGCATTACTTTGCGTATTATAGAACGTGAACCTTATAAATGTGTTAAATTCGAAAGTGAAAAATCTCCGGTTCCTATGAATTTGTGGATTCAGATTTTGCCTGTAGAGGCTGGGCAGGCAAAACTGAAAGTAACTATTCGTGCAGAAGTGAATATGTTTATGAAGGCGATGGTTGCTAAACCTTTACAGGATGGTGTGGATAAACTGGCTGAGATGTTATCGATGATTCCTTATTAAAAATAAAGACAAATATGGCACAGAAACTTTGGGAAAAAAATGTCCGGGTAAATGAGGAGATAGATCGTTTTACTGTAGGACGTGACCGTGAAATGGACCTTTATCTGGCTAAACACGATGTATTGGGCTCAATGGCACATATCACCATGTTGGAAAGTATCGGTTTGCTTACGGCCGGAGAATTGGAAATGCTATTAGCGGAATTAAAGAATATCTATGCTTCTGCCGAAAAGGGAGAGTTTGTAATAGAGGATGGTATAGAGGATGTACACTCGCAAGTAGAATTGATGTTGACGCGTAAGTTGGGAGATGTCGGAAAGAAAATTCATAGTGGACGTTCACGCAATGACCAGGTGTTGGTGGATTTGAAGCTGTTTACTCGTGCGGAGTTAAAAGAAGTGGCCGAAGAGGTGGAGCAACTTTTTCATGTGCTGATTTCTCAAAGCAATACATATAAGGATGTGTTAATGCCGGGTTACACTCATTTGCAGATAGCGATGCCTTCTTCATTTGGCTTGTGGTTTGGCGCGTATGCTGAGAGTCTGGTGGACGATATGATGTTTCTGCAGGCTGCATTCAAAATGTGCAACCGCAATCCGTTGGGCTCTGCTGCCGGGTATGGTTCTTCTTTTCCGCTCGATCGTGAGATGACCACCCGCTTGTTGGGATTTGATTCGATGGATTATAATGTGGTGTATGCGCAGATGGGGCGTGGTAAGATGGAACGTAATGTGGCTTTTGCTTTGGCTTCTATTGCCGGGACAGTTTCTAAAATGGCTTTTGACGCTTGTATGTTCAGTAGCCAAAACTTTGGCTTTGTAAAACTTCCGGATGAATGTACTACCGGCTCCAGTATAATGCCTCATAAAAAGAACCCTGATGTCTTTGAATTGACACGGGCAAAATGCAACAAGCTGCAGGCTCTTCCTCAGCAGATTATGATGATAATGAATAATTTGCCTTCGGGGTATTTTCGTGATTTGCAGATTATAAAAGAAGTTTTCTTGCCTGCGTTCCGGGAGTTGAAGGAATGTCTGCAAATGGCTGCCTATATTATGGACAAAATTAAAATCAACGAACATATTCTGGATGATGACCGTTACCTTTATATCTTTAGTGTGGAAGAGGTCAACCGTTTGGCGTCTGAAGGTATGCCGTTCCGTGATGCTTATAAAAAGGTTGGCCTGGACATAGAAGCCGGCAAGTTCACCCATGACAAGAAGGTGCATCATACTCATGAGGGTAGTATCGGTAATTTGTGTAATGACAGGATCGAAAGCTTGATGCGGCAAGTAGTGGACGGATTTAATTTCTCAGTCATGGAACAGGCTGAACGAAGCCTTTTAGGTAGATAGAAATAATTGTAAAACGTAATAGCATGAAATATCAACCTTCGGCAGACCGTTATAGCAAAATGCAGTACAAATACTGCGGAAATAGCGGCTTGCTTTTACCTCGTATCTCTTTAGGTTTGTGGCATAACTTTGGTAGTGTGGACGATTTTGGTGTAGCAACCGATATGATTAAATATGCTTTTGATAGCGGGGTTACACATTTTGACTTAGCTAATAATTATGGTCCTGTTCCGGGAAGTGCTGAGATTAATTTCGGTAAAATTCTGAAGGAGAATTTCCAAGGTTACCGTGATGAATTGATTATTTCCTCAAAAGCAGGACACGAAATGTGGAATGGACCTTATGGGGGAAACAGTTCGCGTAAGAATTTAATGGCCAGTATCGACCAAAGCCTGTGCCGTACCGGTTTGGATTACTTTGATATATTTTATAGTCACCGTTATGATGGCGTGACCCCGGTTGAGGAAACGATGCAAGCGTTGATTGATATAGTGAAGCAAGGAAAAGCATTGTATGTGGGTATTTCAAAGTATCCGCCTATGCAGGCAAAGGTGGCTTATGAAATATTGAGAAGTGCCGGTGTGCCGTGTTTGATCAGCCAATATCGTTATAGTATGTTTGATCGTGCTGTGGAGGAGGAGGTATTGCCGTTGGCCGCTGAACAAGGCTCCGGCTTTATTGCATTTTCGCCTTTGGCACAAGGATTGCTGACCAATAAATATTTGCATGGTATTCCGGAACACTCTCGTGCGGCTCGTGCTACTGGGTTTTTGAAAGTAGACCAAGTGACAGAAGATAAAGTGGAAAAAGCACGTCGGCTGAATGAGGTGGCTGTACGCCGTGGGCAGACTTTGGCTGAGATGGCATTGGCATGGGTGTTGAAAGACGAACGGATGACCTCTGTTATTGTGGGGGCAAGTTCTGTAAAACAGCTGGCAGATAATCTTCATGCGTTGGATAATTTGGCCTTTACTGATGCAGAATTGACCGAAATAGAGGGAATTTTACGATTGTGAATAAAAAAATGGGTGTAAAGTTTGGTTGGTATTATAAAATGGCTTATCTTTGCACCCGTTAAAACAAAACGCGGAAATAGCTCAGTTGGTAGAGCATAACCTTGCCAAGGTTAGGGTCGCGAGTTCGAGTCTCGTTTTCCGCTCTCTCTCGTCGAGGATGCTCGAATGGTGGAATCGGTAGACACGAGGGACTTAAAATCCCTTGGCCATTGCGGCTGTGCGGGTTCAAGTCCCGCTTCGAGTACAAGATGTAATTGCAATCATTGGAAAACTGATGATTGCGATTTTTGTTTTGTATAATTCACCATAAGATAACGGAAGCAGAAGCACGTAACAATGGGTCAGCGGATTTTCGGGGTCAACGTAACAATCTGAGGGATTTTATATTTAAGCATATAATTTAGCAAGTCTATATAAGAAAAAAGCTCTATCTCTTACTCCTCTGAACTGTGCTCTAAATGCTTTGATTTTAGCATTGAATG
>SKER01000200.1_pt1 | contig 77925 bp, 61 predicted proteins | sample 4826961 | NCBI WGS metagenome assembly SKER01 (sample SAMN11008804, study PRJNA524170) | human gut metagenome | biome: Human fecal sample; material: Feces; isolation source: fecal sample from pouch patient p47 | host: Homo sapiens | place: Israel: Tel-Aviv | collected 2016-11-16
ATCAAGACCGAGAGACGTAAAGGGTATGGGTATCCAGATGATGAATACTTCTTCCTGCGGTTAATGGAACTATCGCGGAAAGCTTCCTAAGTCTCTCAGTCATTTACACAAGTTTTTATACTGAACCATAATTCCGGCAATTTGCCTAATTTTACTTGCTCAGCATAGGCTTTAATTAGCTTCCATTCATCATCAGTTGCCCTAATCGTATGAACTTTACGGCCACTTTTCGGACGCCCTGCCCCTTCCCTAAATCCACCTCTTGGCATGGTAAATCTCTCCTTTTGATTTCGTATTACGTTTTCTATCTCTATTATAACATGATTTCGTATTACGTAAATCAAAGCTTATCTTACTGACTCGTAAGTAACAGTATGTGACTTCTAAACAGAAGCAGATAAAAAGAGCGAGGTACTTCAACTGAAGTGCTTCGCTCTTTTTTTCACCTAACTTAATTTTGCATCCCATCAAGCTGTTTAACTCTTAATTGGGTAATTAATTTGCCAACAACCGTTTCAATGGTGTTTAAGTCTACAACAAACCATTCCATAGGATGGATGATCTTACCATTAGCGGCTTTGATATCAACATCCAGCCGATATTCTGCCAGAGCATGGTGAATTGTTTTTTCTAACGTCTTAGCGTTAAGGTTGATGACTTTAATCTTTTCTACAATTTGAATAGGTGCATATAGATAGGTTGGTTCATTTTCAGCATTAGCAGTCCTCTCTTCGACTGTATTTTCAGTAACACCAACCTTATATAGATCGTGTTCCTTTTCAATCTCAAGTATTTGCGGATTCTGACTAAGTGACTTCAAAACATAAACATAGCCAGTCACATAGTCGTCATTGGTCAGTTTATATTCCTTCTGCATAGGTTCAGTCACAATGTATCCTGGCACCGTGCGACGCTGTTTACTTCCATATAAGGATGAGGCTAGCCCGCGGATAAATGGGAAGTTCTCCGTCCCGTTTTCATAAATGACGTGTGCCCGTGCATCCTTACGGCTTTTGCTATCACTACTTTCCCGAAGCTGAAGATCACCAATTGCCTCAATATAGATCAATTGACCATTCAAGATATAAAATCTGTGCTCCTTGAGATTCTTTTCTGGATTCTGAAATTTAACCAGTTGACGCTGACCAGATGATATTCCAGCTTGAATTTGCTTGAACATTGGCTCGTACTTGCTGAAGCCGTCCATCTTATTCCGGACAGATTTTTCTTCTTCCTGTTTCTTTGTCAGTATTTGCTTAAATTTGGCGGTGTCAAAAAGCTTACTGTTCAATTCCATATCTTCCTGACTATCGTCAAATAAGAGAGAATCATCAGTCAAAATATCATCTAGAGAATCAAAGTCCATCTTTTCTTGTTTAATAGCCTTTGCTTCTCTCTCTTTTTCGCTGCTACCGTCAGCCTCACCCAACAAATGCAGCTCATCATATTCTTTCAACTTCTGACAGCGATCTGGGTTGTTCCGTATCCCCTTTAAGCGAGAGAACATCTTACGCTCAGTCAGATCCATTGTTTTTTGTGGCTCTTTACCACCATGCTGTTTAACCCAGTCAATGATTTCTTTGAACCCTTCTACGTCTGGATCGTAGTTGATAACTGGCTTCTTATCCGGAGCCAACAGCGTTGCCGCATCTGGATCCGCAAAGATGTCCTCTAAACTTCTAATTGGCTTGTCCATTTTGTGCTCCCTTTTTAGCTCTCAACACCTTCAAGGCTGACAAAGCATAAGCCAGCTTAACTTCCATTTCATCATGAGAGTCCTTGCTTGGCTTACGGCTATTTTCAACAACGAATTGCTTGATTTTAGGGTAAAGAAAAATCAATTCTTGATCATCAAACTTGTACTTATTTGCATCAATAGCGCTCTGAATCTTTCTCAAGACATCACTATTAATATTCTGAGAAATAACATCGTATGCTCTTTGGAATGGATTGATGGAGTCAATCAAATTAATATCCAGGTCATCAATGTTGACAAATTTATCGGCCATTTTCAAAAAGTCATTGGTCTTTCCCTGCTCATCAACCGCAGTATCTGTCTCAGCATGTTGCAAATTAATCTGAGCAACAGTGTATTGTCTGACTTGCTCAACTTCATCATCAGTAAGGTCAGGATAGCGAGTCATGATGACCTTTGGAATCAATATCTTGTTCATTTCCTCGGCAGCAACATCAGCTGCGATCCCTTTCTTAACTGCACTATCCTGTAAAATTGCTGCCTGCAAATCATTCATATCATTCTCGAGAATGTTACGTACTTTATCTGACGTTATCTCAGCCAGACCTTTGACGTAAATATTTGCTCCGCCATTATTATCATCATCACTCGGTTGAGGATCATGTTCATGTTTACGTGGCTTTAAATGAATCTGTGGAGCAAGAACTTGTTCCATTAACAGGGATGCTGAAATCGCCTTTAAAATCTGATTGACAGCATATTCAACATCTTCATTCTTTGCATCAGGCTGTTCAATCAAGTTCGTAAACTGTGAGTGACTCTTATTAGAACTATCACGAGTTACACGGCCGATGATCTGTACCACTTCAGTCAAAGAATGACGGTAACCAATTGTTAGTGCTTGTTCAGCGAAAGACCAGTCAAAGCCCTCTTTTGCCATCCCCAAGGCGATCAAAATATCTAGATCATCCGCAGAATTCATAGTACGCAGATATTCTTGGACTTTCTCACGCCCATCTTCAGTAACCAGATCAGCTACTTTTAACAGCTGTCCAGTCTCTTTATCTTTGATCGTGTAAATCCCAGTATTTTCATCTTGTCCAACAACGCTGCCGATTGCGTCAAAAATTGCATCTACTTCCCCATATTTATCTTTAGTAGATTCACCGGAATTGACATTAGGAATGTGGACAATGGTCTTTTTTGTCGTATCAAGAGCTTTATCAATGGCTTCCAAGTAAGAGCCTTGATAAAACTTGTAGTCAATACCAAAAGACTTTAAATAACGGTAACCGTCCAGTTGTTCATAGTAAGTGTAGGTTACCTTATCAAACATAGCTTCATCATCTGGTGTCAAGATTGGAGCTGAATCTCCCCGGAAGTATGAACCTGTCATAGCAAAAACATGAGCAGTTGAATTACGTAGGATGTTCTTTAAAGCTTGTCCTAAAACCGAGCTATCATCAGCAGAAACATGGTGAAATTCATCGATAGCAACCATCACATCATCAAAAACATGATCGTTTTCAATTCGTTCATACGCAAAGCGCAAAGTTGCATGAGTACAAATTGCTATTCTGGCGCTAGGATCATCGTTTTTCAAAAATTCAACTAGTTTGTCAACTTTCCCCATATCTCCGCCGGGTAAAGTTAAGTCATACTGAGGATCAACAATCCAGTCCTCGTAGAAGCCGTATTTGGCCAGTTCCGTGTTCTTAAAGGATTTACCAATAGATCTTTCTGGGACCGCCACAATGACCTTTTTTACGCCCTGATTGGCCAATTTATCTAAAGCAACAAACATCAATGCACGTGACTTACCAGATGCTGGCGGAGCCTTTACCAAAAGATATTGCGAATTACGTTTAGCGTAGACCTTCGCCTGCATTTCCCGCATCCCCAGCTCATTGGTGTTCGTGCTTTTTCCTGTTTGATGGTAGTTAATTTCTACGATATTATCTGAAACATTTTTCAACATACTACTTCACATCCTTAACTTTTTCCGCATACATCTCTAACAACATCGAAAGTCTCTCAGCATCATCTTTAAATCCAGACGGCTTATATGCCCTGTCAACAACCCGATCTAGCTCTTGGTGGGCTTCAAGAAGTCTTGCATTCATTGGCTTCGGATTCTTTTCTGCTAATGGCGATCCATATAGTTCAGCTAAAGTGCCGCCCTCTTCTTCACGGATGTCTAAAATATTGAGTACAAGATTTTCAATTTCGTTTTTGCGTCGTGTAGACATCTCTGGTACTGGGAAAGTATTGTAAACAAGTCCGGCAGAGTAGCGATAGTCTGTCTTTAATCTACCACCAACAGCTCTTAGCCAAGTCATATGTATACGTGATTCCAGGAGCCCCAAAAGCCATAATGGAGCATCGTAAATCGCCATGGCAGAATCAGAAATAATAACTGATGAATCAACAATGCCAAATGGAATGTACATGCGAGACTCGGACGAAACACGTGGCGCAACTATCGTCCGTTTATTAGTTACTATATCTTCACCGTACGCAGAAGCATATTCTCCTCGTTGTAAAAACTCCCAAGGCGTTGTACTACCCTTTCTGGCAGCAGAAGATTTTGCGCTCTGCCTAAAAGAATACACTTTGCTTACTCGGTCTTGAATAAGTGGGACATTCTTATACTCTTTGTATGTCTTGTCGTTCATCCACAAACAATATCTGGAATAGCCATTTATATAATCCTTAGCCCCAACATACCTCCTTAATATATTGTTTGGTATCTCTCCTTTTACCTTATTGGCATCTTCTTGACTTAATATTAAATTTCCTCCATCTGATGGTTGACTCCCTTTCACCATTCTAGGGAAACCATTTATAGGGCTAGCAGTCCTAGGCACAATGACACTTTTACTTGCAACCAGATATGGTGAAATTTCTTCAGCTCTTCTTCTCATACCATTAGCTGCATATATCCATCTTGCTTCTGTCTTTTCTTCCTTACTCTCTAATCCAATAATTGATACAGTGACACCAGCATTCTTTCTGGCTGAATTACTCCATTTAAATGACTGGTATGCGAAAAATATTTCTGACATATCCAGTAGTGTTGGCCATAATAATCCAACTTGCTCACCTTGACATATCGAATTTGTCGAAACAAACGAACACTTTGCTTTTGTACCAGTAATATAGCATGCCCCTTTATAAAACCAGCATGATATATAATCTAGATTCTTATACTTAGACAAGACTGATTTAAAAAGTAACTCCATATCTTCTTTTTGTTTTTTATCTTGTAAACTTGAGCCCAAATACGGTGGATTCCCAAATAAATACACTTCATCTTTTTCTTCATGTGGGAGGATCTTACTCCAGTCTAGCCGTAATGCGTTACCACAAACAATATCCCCTGCCTTTTTAAGCGGTAATGTTGGACGAACTGCGTCTTTGATTTCCTGGTGCAATTTAACATTCATCTGGTGCTCTGCAATCCACAGTGACAATCGAGTTACATCACAGGCAAAATCTTCAATTTCAATACCATAAAACTGATCCAACGTTACAGATGGGACATACATGGTAGAAGTCCCCATATTGTTAAGCTCTTTAAGGATGTCAATTTCAAGTTGCCGGAGCTCTTTATACGTAATGATTAAGAAATTCCCAGAGCCACATGCTGGGTCCATAAATTTAATTTTCCCAATACGAGCATACAACTCATTAAGTCTGTCTACATTTCCTTTTGCATTTTCAAACTCTTCCCTCAAATCATCTAAAAATAGGGGCTTGATTACTTTCATGATATTCGGAACCGATGTGTAGTGCATCCCTAAATGGCTCCGCTTGTCTTCACTCGCTACCGCTTGAAGCATTGAACCCAAAATATCTGGGTTAATTGATGTCCAATCCAACTTCTTGCCAGCATCAATAATCTTAGTACGGCTTTCAGTCGTAAACTTGAGCGATTCGTGCGGCTCAATAAATAAATCACCGTCAACATAAGGATATTTCTTAACCCAGCTCGGCAATGAAGCATCTCTCTGCTCTTCATGAACATCCAGATTTTCAAACAACTTTTTTATAAAGTCATCAAGATCACTACCGTCCGCCTTAGTATAGGCCATAATGTCATTGGTAAACTCATCCCGCTTAAACATCCCCGTATCTTCAGCAAACAAGCAAAAAAGCAATCTGATCAGGAACAGATTTAAACCATGTGCGGTAGCAGTCGGATTATCCCTAGTGATGATGTCATACAGTTTAGCAAAACGCTCAGCTGCACGTACGTCAGCTGGGTTCTCTTTATCAAAATCCACCTTTTCAATTCCATTCCAAGCAAGAAAGAATTCAAAATACTGTGGCAGATCTTCAAACTTGATGCTCAAACTATCATCAGTCTTTGTATCCTTTGCCAAAATGTCTTTGAAGTCAGTCACAAAAATATAGCGTGGCTTAGATCCAAGATCGCTCACTTTTCTTTCTAAGTCAACGTAAACTTGCATCAACGGTTGATCTGTTTCCTTGTAGTAAAGCTTATTCTTTAAATAAACCTCACCAGGTTCTTTAGACAGATTGACCCGTCCAATCCCTTTACGTAGTTTAGTAATCGTAGAACGTGGAATTTTTTCGTACACGCTCAAAAAGTCAGTAATGAAACTGTCGTGGTCATTCTTGTCAATAATCTCTTGAATCTTATCTTCGTATTCTGTAATAGCCATTTCGTTAGTCCCCATTCATTTCTATCTCTGCAAAACTCTGGCACATATCATATATACTGCAGTTGCATTATCTTTTACTCTCTATTTTATACTAATTCCACATCAGAACATCCCTTGTCACACAAAAAAGCAGGCTCTAAAGCCTGCTCTTATGCTATTTCTACTGCGCCTTGTTTCTTAATATTTCTTTTTCTGTCACACTAAGTCACACTGTGATTTCTTGTGTGGCAAACACTCTATTTCACGTTTAATTTCATTTCAAGCAGATCAACCTTTCTCCTTGAAAACCGCTATTTAGATAGATTTATTTAGCCTTATTTATTTCTATTTAGACTAAATTAAGCTGCTAGCCAGATTTGAACTGGCGACCTCCTCCTTACCACGGCGGTGCTCTACCTCCTGAGCTACAGCAGCGCCTTAATTGTAACATGCCGGCTTCTTTTCGGCAAAAGGATAAAAAGTAAACAAAAAAGAAAGCTTCCAACTGGAAACTTTCTAAAAATCTTTTTTAGCCCTTGATGTGCACCAGGGTGTACTTCTTCTTGCCCTTACGGATGATGACGAACTTGCCGTCAAAAGCAGCCGCCGGGTCAACTTCAAAGTCGGTGTCCTGGATCCGGTCGCCGTTGACATAGATGGCGCCGTTGTTAACGTCTTCTCGTGCCTGCCGCTTGGATGATTCAATCTTGGTGTCAACCAGGAAGTCAACCAGGTTCTTCTTTTCTGCCCCGCTCTCAGCGCTTGGCGCCTTGGCCAGGGCGATTTCTACCTGCTTGGTGGTCAAGTCCTTCACGTTGCCGGAGAAGAGGGCCTCAGTGACCGTTTGGGCTTCCTTCAAGCCTTCTTCGCCGTGAACGAACTTGGTTACTTCTTCAGCCAGGCGCTTTTGGGCTTCCCGCTTCCAAGGTTCAGTCTTGACCTTTTCTTCCAAGGCGTCGATTTCTTCGTGGTTGAGGAAGGTGAAGTACTTGAGGTACTTGATCACGTCCCGGTCGTCCTGGTTGATCCAGAATTGGTAGAATTCGTAAGGACTGGTCTTTTCCGGGTCCAGCCAGACAGCACCGCCGGCGGACTTGCCGAACTTGGTCCCATCGGCCTTCAGCATCAATGGGATGGTCAAACCAAAGGCTGGCCGGTCTGCCCCTTCCAGGCGGTGGATCAAGTCGATCCCGGCCGTGATGTTGCCCCATTGGTCAGCCCCGCCGATCTGCATCTGGACGCCGTGGTCCCGGTTCAGGATGTAGAAGTCGATGGCTTGCAGGATTTGGTAGGAGAATTCAGTGAAGGAGATCCCGTTTTCCAGCCGGCTGGCCACGACTTCCTTGTTCAGCATGTTGTTGACCTGGAAGAGCTTGCCGTAGTCGCGGAGGAATTCCAGCAGGGTCATCTTGCCCAGCCAGTCACGGTTGTTGACGATGCGGAAGTTTTCCGTGCCAAAAAGCTTCACCATCTGCGCCGTCAAAGCTTCTTCATTGTGCTTGATCGTTTCTTCAGACTGCAGGACCCGCTCAGTTGACCGGCCGGATGGGTCACCGATTGACCCCGTGCCCCCCCCGATAACGATGACTGGCTTGTAGCCTGCCAGCTGGAATCTCTTCAAGATCATGAAGGGAATCAAGTGACCGATGTGCAGGGAGTCACCCGTCGGGTCAGTCCCGCAGTAAAGGGCCAGGTCGTCATGCTTGGCCAGGTAATCCCGCAAGCCTTCCTCGTCGGTTTCCTGGTTGATGGCGCCGCGCCATTTCAAATCTTCCAAAATGTCAAAATTAGCCATTTCTGCCTCCAAATAAAAAAGTCCCCGGATCAAAAGATCCAGGGACGACTAAATTCTGTCTTAGCCGTGGTACCACCCACGTTCGCACAAAGTGCCTCTTGGGAGCTTCTTAACGGGGTTCTCCTTCCCCGCGCTGTATTTCGTCTGCCTGGCCTGTCTAGCTCGCACCAACCGCTAGTTCTCTGAACGCTGAACCAAGCAGCTACTTCATTGTCGCGTTTTTATAAAAATAACATGAATTCGCCTTCGGGTCAAGCCTATAAAAGCCAGCGGGCCAAAAATCTGCTCCTGCGCAAGAGCCAGACGATAGCGAGACTGCTGGCAAAAATCAAAATTACCAAGCCAGGCAGCCAGGCAGAATTACTTGCCGCTAGCTGCCAGACCGGCGTCTTACCCCAGTAGTAAATCAATAACGGGTGCAGCAGGTAAATGCCCATGACAGACCCGGCCAATTCCCCTAAAACTTCTTCTGACCAAAGCCGGGGCTTGAGCATCTGCAGGCTGAGAAAAACCGCGCTGCTCTCCAGCAGGACAAAAAAGGAATTATAGCTGTACAAGGTCAGGCGCAAATGGCCGGCCTTCGCCGTCAGCCAGCCAGACAAGCCGATTGTCGCTCCAGCCCCCAGCAGACCCAGGGCCTGGACAAAATACAGGTTGCGCTTGCTCATGTGGGCCTGGCTAAAGTAGTAGCCAGCCATGTAGTAGCCCCCAAAGCCCATTACCGTTTGCAGGTCCAGCTTGCCCAGCAGGCGCTTAAAAGCGGCAAGCGCGTCAGCCATATGCTTGGGCGGCTTTGGCCAAAGGCGGATTAAGTCCAGGCCGGTCGGCAAAAGCCAGGCAAAGAGCAGGGCCAGCAAGAGGTAGTATTCGAGCAGCTGCCGTCTTCTGGCCAGCGGCCGCAAAAGCGGCGTCACCAGGTAAAGGCCGGCAATCATCGGCAGATACCACAGGTGGTCATAGCTGCCGATCAGGAACTTAGCCACGGTCACCAGGTCGCCCTCCTTGGCGAAATAGTACCAGCCACAATAAATCAGCTGCCAGATTAAGTAACTGACTACGATCCGGCGCAGGTATTTTTTAAAAAGCTTTTCCCAGCTCAAGTCAAAATCCGGATTCAGAAAAATAGCCCCAGAAATCATGATAAAAACCGGCACGCAAAAGCGGCTCAAGCCGTCCCAGAAGTTGAGGATCTGCCAGTTTAAGCTCGCGTAATCCTGCCGGTAGAAGTTGAGAGACGTGGCCACATGGATGGTGATTACCCCCAAGATTGCCACAAGGCGGAGGTAATCGAGATAGGCGACGCGCTGCTTATGAGCCATCATTGCCCCCTTTTTTTATTTCAAAAGACAAAAAAAGGGACTAATCCTCCTTAGTCCCTTTTATTGCAATAAATCAAATTATTTCTTCATAGTGTAGAAACCCTTGATCTTCAAGGCATAGGCTGAACCAGCTGTCATGTCGTATTGGATCATTTCGTAGTCCTTGAGCAGGGCTTGTTGTGAGCTGGTCAAGGTCTTCGGGTCAACTTCCTTGCCCTTCTGGTCAACCAGGGTAAAGCCGGTGTCATCGCTGTAGCTGATCGTCAAGGCTGGCAGCTTCTTGTGCACTTCAGTTAAAAGTGCCTGGTAAGCCGTAACCTTGCTGTTGGTTTGTTCCAGCATCATGGCGATGAAGTCACTGGTGTTGACGTAGTTGGTCTTGGAAGTCAGTTTAGCCTTAGCCCCGTGCTGACGGGCGTACTTGTTGGAGTAGATGAAGTAGCGGGTCGAGTGCATTTGGACCGGGTACTTAGACGTGTATGACTGGGAAACGATTGACGGGTAGTGGTCACCGTAGAAGACCAGGGTAATTGGCTTCTTGATCTTGTCAATCTGCTTGATGAACTTCTTGACCGCCTGGTCAGTGTAGTGGGTCCCCATGATGTAGGTCGCCACTTGCGTTCTGATGCTGCCGTCGTCAAAAAGATCACCGGAAATCTTGCCGGCATAGTAGTTCTTCGGGTACCAGTTGTTGTACGGCATATGGTTCTGAATAGAAATCAGGTTGATGAACTGGCCGCCCTTGCGGGAATTGATCTGCCGCAAGCCGTTGGCGTAAGTCGTGAAGTCGGAGTTGTAGGAACTGGTCCCTAGCTTCTTTTGGTCCACGATCTTGTACTTGGAACCAAGGTAAACAAACTTGTTGAACTTGAAGCGCTTGTAGTCTTCAATTCTTGAGTAGTAAGTCCCGATGAATGGGTGAACTGCTGAAGAGTAGTTGAAGTTGGCCCCAATGGTTGGGTAGTACTGGTACTGCGGCACGACTTGGACGTAAGGGGTCAAAGTTGTGCTGAAGGAGCCCATGTTAAAGCCAGTCAGTGATTCCCATTCCATGTTGGCCGTACCACCACCGTAGCCGGCACTAAGCATGCTGCCGTAAGTGGTCGTCTTCTTCAGTGAGTGGATGTAAGAAATCGGATCCTTGGTCCCCTTGGCGAACTTGATCGTCGGGAAGGTATATGGATCGATGAAACTTTCACTCAAGTTAAAGATCACGGTCTGCTTGGACAAATCGTTAGTCCGGGTCTTGTTGATCTGGTCAGCCACCTTTTGGTACTTCTCATAGAGCTTCTGAATCTGGCTCTTGGAGTAGTTGCTTGGCTTGTCCATGATCTGCAAGTCGATGTAGTTGAGGAAGTTCAAAATTGGCCCGTTAATCTGGATATCTCTTTCCGGGTTCCGGAAGGACTGCTTGTTGTCAAAGGCCCGGTTCAAGCGGTAAATAGCTGAGCCTTGGTGGTTAAACCACTTCGGCGTCATGAAGAGGGCCAGGCTGGCCAGGGCCCACATCCCCCGCCGCTTCCAGTTGCCGCGCTTCTTGACCTTGAACTTGACTTCGCAGAAGACCATCAAGGCAATAACGGCAGCCAAAGCCAGCAGGATCATGATCAAGGTCTTCTGCCCCCCGATCATGCTCAGCAAACTGTCAGCGTTGGTTACTTCAGACAGTTCACTTGGGTAAATTGGCTCGCCCCGGAGGTCAAGCTTGATCTTGTTGGCAACCGCCCAAGCGATCACGACCGTGGAAGTCGTGATGAGGGAAACCCAGTATCTGGTCGTGACGAAGTAAAGGATGGTGAAGAAGGCGTCAATAAAGATTGTCGTCAAAATCAAGGCCCCCAGCTTGGTCCCAACCAGCCAGACTACAGCGTTGACGTTGGAAGCAGTCGTGATCTGGATCCGCATATTGTCGGATTCAACCAGGAAGGAAGCAAAGGACAGGATAAAGAAGAAGGTCCAAGTCAAAAGGTTGGTCCGGTGGTGGTGGTACTTCATCCAGCCCCAAAGGCGGTTAAAAGCCCCTTCAGCCGCTGCCCCGAAGCTCTTGCTTTCATACAAGAAGCGGTTGATCCGCTTAACTGGCTTGAAGCGCCACAAGTAGCGTTCAATCAGCCAGTGCCAGGCAATAGCAATGACCAGCATGATCAAAATCGTGATCATCCGGTTCAATTGCCGGCTGCCGGTACCGTACTTAAAGGAAGACATAAAGGAGTTGGCATCTGGTGCCTGCATGAAGATGATCAGCGGAACCAGGAAGTCCAGGTCCTTTACTTCCAAAGCCTTGATGGCCGGCCGGGCAAAAGCAAAAGCGGCCAAGGCAATAATAAAGATGAAGGGTGAGGTCACGTTGAGCAGGAACTGGTAGTTCCATGATGATGGGTTGGCCCGCCAGGACATGATCTGTGACCAGTAAACGGCGTTAAAGCCGGCTACCCCGACGATTACCAGGCCAAGGGAAAGGATACCGGCCACAATAAAGATGGCCGTTTGCTTGATGGAAAAGTCAACCTTCCCTAAGAACATCCCCCAGGCAAATGGCAGAGCCAGGTAGAGACCATAGATGGAGTAGTTCATCTCGTAAGTCCCGGCTGACAGGGTAAAGCCCAGCAAGGTCAAGGCGATCAAAATGATCAAGCTCTGCTTCTTGCTGAACTTCTCCTGCCAGTCATAAATGACCGGCTGCACCAGCAGGCCGAAGACCAGGCCCGTCATCAAGACGGAAGTCGAGGTCAGAATCGGGAAGAGGATACCCCAGAAGCGCCAGACATTTAAGTGCCATGGCTTGGAGATAAAGAAGACAAGATAGTAGGCCAAGAGGGTTACTTCCATGATAGCCCAGGCCCTAAAGCCTTCGTTAAAGCGCAGCTTGCGCTTGCTGTAAACGGCCCCGAAGACCATTGGAATAAACCAATAGGTCGCGCTTTCCACGATTGGTGGCAGGTGGCGCAGGTAGGTAATTGAGCTTTTCAGCATGCTGCTCTTGAAATTAAACATTTGCAGCAAAAGCACCAGAGCTGCCAACAGCAGGAAGCCGTACTTCAGCAGGTTATGAATTTTTCTGGATTGTGTTTGTTCACTCATCAATATCGGAATTATTCTCTTTCTTTTGCAAATTCATTATCCATTATACTCAGTTTTTCTTAAAAAAAGACCAAGAAATTATTTCAATATTCCCAACTTCTTCTTGATCGTATATAAAATATCGACCCGCTTGCCATGGCCCGTGAAAAAGTCCCGTATATCGTAGCGGAACTTGAAGGCCATGACTGCCGTCATGATCAAGAAGACCAGGCCAGGTTCAAGCGACTTGGTCAGCTGGTAAATACTGAAAGACAGCATGAAAACCAAAGGCGGGATAGTCAGGTTCTGCATGATTGCGGTCAAGACCAAGGCTATTAAAAGAGTAATAAGCCCCGCCCGCCAGTCGTAGAGAACCGTAACCATGGCCGTCACGGCCACCGCCTTGCCCCCTTTAAAGTGGTTAAAGACCGGGAAGCAGTGGCCTAAGACCACGCCCAGGCCCGTATAAGCCGTGAGCAAGTGCTGGTGGTAGATGGCATAGACCAGACAAATGGCCAGCAGGGTCTTAAGCAAGTCGCCGATGCAGGTCAGAATCCCCGCCTTCTTGCCGAAAACCGCCCCCATGTTGGCCGTGCCCGGGTTGCCTGACCCGTACTTGGTCGGATCCTTGTGCAGGTAGTACTTGCCCACGAACATGGCGCTGATAAAGTTGCCAAACAAATAGCCGATAATTACTGCCAAAAATTTGCTAAGCACCTTTAATAGCCCCCTGAAAACGGATTGGTATTGTAGTTGTAATTATAACTGTAGCTATAAGTCGTATCGTAATTTGTGCTGCCAGAATAAGCAGTATTGCCAGAGTAATCTGTACTGCTGGAAGTCTGGCTGCTGGATTTAGCGCTGGAGCTGGACTTTGAACTTTTCTTGCCGCTCTTGACGCTGTCAGCCGTCGTGCCCGGATCATAGATCGTGTAGTTCTGGGTCTCACCGCTGCCAAACTTAAAGCCGGCAGTCTCGTTTAAGGTATTCAGCTCGGTTTCCCGGTTGGAGACGGTCGCCGTCTTCAAGCCCAGCAGCTTTCTGATCTTGTTGGAAATCCGCTGCAGTTCACTGGTTGGCGCGATTTGGTAGGCCGCGTCGTTAACATAAGCACTGTAGCCGTGCAGGTAGTCGCTGTCGCTGGAAGAAGTGCAGTCTGAGTAGTTGGCCAAGATCGACTTCAAAGCCTGGAAGCTTAAGTTGGTCTTCACGTTTGATGACAGGTTATTGGCGATCTTGCTGAAGTTCGTCAGTGAGTCTGCCGTGGCCAGCTTCTGGACCAGCTTGGTGATGACTTCTCTTTGCCGCTTTTGCCGGCCGTAGTCACCCTGCGGGTCATCATAGCGCATCCGGCTGTAAGCCAGAGCCGCCTGCCCGTTTAAGTGCTGGCGGACCCGCTTCTTGAAAGGAAAGCCGCTGTAGGTAAAGGTCAGAGGCGGCGTCACGTAAATACCGCCGACATAATCGACCAGCTTCATCAGCCCGCCCATGTTGACCAAGGCGTAGTACTTGACCGGAATGTTCAAGAGGTTAGAGACAGTCTTCATGGCCATCTTGGCTCCGCCGATCGAATAGGCCGCGTTGATCTTCTGCACGTCGTTTGAATCATCGCCAACCATGTCAGCCATGGTGTCCCGCGGAATCGAGATCATCGTGTAGTTCTTCTTCTTCGGATTGACCACGACGACGATGATCGTGTCAGTATTGCCGCGCTTTTCCGTTCTGTCCAAGGCCCCGGTGTCGGTCCCTAAGAGCATGACGGCAAAAGGCTTCTTGCCGTTGAATTCGCCATAGGTCGTCTTAACCGCGTTTTCTGAGTCATAAGCCTTGTTGGCCGCCTGCTCAGCCGTTTTGTACAAATGGGCGGCATACAGGCCCACTCCGGCCGCAATGGCGCAGACAACCGCCAAAATGCCGATGATCCAGTTGCGGATCTGCTTATGCTTGCGCTTTCTGGCATGCTGCCTGGTCTCAGGAATGCCCAGCTTGTCTTCTTTCTTCATAAATTGATACCTACTTAAAAAATGACATTAGTCTGTATTATAGCAAAAAAGCACCACCAACTTTTGCCTGCGGCCTTTTCTTATTGAAATTGTAAAAAACAGTCAAAGCGGGCGCACGATATTTTCCCGTAAGTATCCCTGTGCACAACTTTCCTATCTAAGCTATCATCTTAGCAAGCCATCTGTCAATCCTTAATCAGTCCAACAAAAAAAGCGAAGCCGGAGCTTCGCTTTAATTAGGGAAAGAGGACTTAGTCCAGCTTTTCCTTGCTTACAACGTTCAACTTGTCGTCGAAAGTGTAAACGACTGGTTCACCAGTCTTCATTTCAACATCCATGATGTCTTCGTCAGAGATGTTTTCGATGTACTTAGTCAAGGCACGCAGTGAGTTACCATGAGCAGCGATGATCACGTTCTTGCCAGCCAAAAGGTCTGGAGCAATGTGGTCTTCCCAGAATGGCATAACTCTGTCCAGAGTAACCTTCAGGTTTTCCGCCTTAGGAACGATGTGTGGGTCCAAGTTTGCGTAACGACGGTCGTTAGCTTGGCTGAATTCTGAGTCGTCAGCCAAAACTGGTGGCAAAACGTCGTATGAACGACGCCAAATGTGAACTTGTTCGTCGCCGTACTTTTCAGCAGTTTCAGCCTTGTTCAAGCCTTGCAAAGCGCCGTAGTGACGTTCGTTCAGTCTCCAGGACTTAGTTTCTGGAACCCAGAGTTGGCCGCTTTCTTCCAAAGCAAAGTGCAAAGTCTTGATCGCACGGGTCAAAACTGAAGTGTAAGCTTGATCAAATTCCAAGCCGGCTTCCTTGATCAAACGACCAGCCTTCTTAGCTTCTTCAACACCCTTGTCTGACAAGTTAACGTCAACCCAACCAGTGAATTGGTTTGAAAGGTTCCATTCACTTTGACCGTGACGAATTAAAACTAATTTAGACATTAAAAAATCTCCTTTAGCAAATTAAACGTTTCACTAACTATTATACGGCCTCTCGCGGCCTTTTCAAAGTCCTAAAGGCAAAAAAAGCACTTTTTCTGACTGGAATCGCTAACAATTAGTCAGTAATTTGTTAGAATTGAAGAATAAGGATGTGATTCATACTATGCCGTCAAAGAAAAAGAAAATTCACCTGCTCACCCTTCTGGCCCTGGCCAGCCTCTTTTTAGCAGCCTGCGCCAAGCCCAGCCCCCAGAGCCTGGTCAAAAAGGCCCAGCAAAGCAAGATTGCTAACTTCCAGCTGAAGATCGACGAACATTATTACACGGGAAATAAACCAGTCCGTTTTTACGGCCAGATCAACTACCAGCGGTCTCCCTTCGTCATGCAGGCGGACTTAACCCAGAGCGGGGACCAGAACGTCAAGATGTGGGTGGGCCAGCGCTATGCCTACGTCAAATACTATAAAGACCAGCAGGAAGCCTGGTACAAGGCCAAGCTCAGCCAGTTCACGACCATCTCCCACTTCCAGCAGCTGGTCAAGGACATGGACACCCTGACCCTCAGCCAAAAGAGCGCCAAGCTTTTTTCCGTCAGCCGGACAAAAAATGGCTGGCGGCTCAGCTACACGGGCAAGAGCCAGCGCCTCTGGCAAGAGATCACGGAAACCAACGGCCTGGCCAGCCTGTCTAGCGACAGCCAAATGGCCAAGGCTAAGCTCCAGCAGATCAGGATGACCATCGACTTCAGCCAGAAAAAGCAGTTGACCGGTCTGGCCATCTATGCCAAGTACAAGGTCAAGGGGCAAACCAGCTCAACCAAGCTGTCCATGCTCAAGGTCAACCAGCAGAAAAAGCTGGCCATCCCCAAGACGGTCAGCAAAAATTCCGTCGACGTCAGCCGGCTGAATAAATAGAAAACAGAAAATACAAAATGTAAGGTACAAATAAGGAGGCAAAAAATGCAACTCGGTATTATCGGCAGCGGCAAGATCGTTAGAGACTTCCTCACTGCCCTTCCCCTGCCCGGCTTAAAATTAGCTGCTATCGCCACGACCAAGCGGTCAGCAGCCACCGGCCAGGAACTGGCTGACCAATACGGCATCAGCCGGGTCTACGACGACTACCTGGAAATGCTCAAAGACGACCAAGTTGACACGGTTTACGTGGCCACCCCTTCCTCCATGCACTACCAAATGTGCCTGGACTCTTTGGCAGCCGGCAAGAACGTGATCTGTGAAAAGCCCTTCGTCCTCACGGCTGAAGAAGCCTTAGAGCTCAAGCAGCTGGCCGACCAGAAGGGCTGCCTCATTACCGAGGCCATCACCAACCGCTACCTGCCAGCCTTTAAGTCCTTGGCCAGTGACTTGCAGCTTTTAGGCCCGGTTCACGTGGTCAGCCTCAACTACACCCAGTACTCTTCCCGCTACGACCGCTTCCTGGCCGGCGACATCGCCCCGGCCTTCAACCCCCGTCTGGGCGGCGGAGCCCTCTTGGACTTGAACGTCTACAACATCCACTTAGCCGTCAGCCTATTTGGGGCGCCTTTGGACGTCCACTACTTCCCTAACCTGCAAAAGGGCGTCGACACTTCCGGCGTTTTAGTCCTGGCTTATGACGACAAACAGGCCAGCTTGACCGCGGCCAAGGACTCCCAGGCCTTTACCCACAACCCCTCTCTCATCGCCGGGGAAAAAGGGGCGATCAGCTTTATTGGCAGCCCGGGTGACATCAGAAGCTACCGGCTGGAAACGGCAGACGGGCAGACCGCCAAGAACTTTGACCCAGACCTGCACCGGATGATCCCGGAATTCACTGAATTCATCCGGATCTTTGACCAAAAGGACAAAACCGCTGCTGACCGGGCCTTTGCCCACAGCCTGCAGGTCATCGCCGTCCTGGAAGCAGCCAGGGACTGCATGCCTTAAGGAAAAAGCAAAACAGAAAAATAAAGAATTAAAGAACTCGGGAAATAAACAAGAAAAATCGCTTTGCCGGCTGGCAGAGCGATTTTTTGATATAGTCGTTTTCTATTCCCGGCTCAAAAGCTGGTGAATCCGGTCGGCTTCCCGCCAAGGGCCGCTGTAGATCAGTTCGTCGCCCGGCTCGATCACGGTTGACCCGTGCGGGGAAATCCACTTGTCCCCCCGCCGGATCCGGGAAACGGTGATCTGGTCGACGAAGTCCCAGTCCATCAGCTGGCGGCCGGTGTAGGCCGAGTTTCTGACCACCACGTCGTACAGGGCATTGTTGGTGTCCGTGATGATCCGGTAGACGGCTGGTGATTCAATCAAGGCCCGGAGCATGGCCCCATGCAGGTTGTTGAAGGCAAAAAGCTCGATGCCTTCCTCTTTGAGCTGGTCGACCGTATCAGCCACGACCTTGCCCTGGCTGACGATGACCCGCTTGACTCCGGCCTGCTTGGCTGCCCGGCCCACTTCCAAATTGGCCTGGTCGTCAGTGAAGGTGGCCACGAAGATATCGGTGTCAAAGGCCCCGGCTGCTTCTAAAGTATCCAGCTTCCGGTCAGGCAAAAGCTTCAAATTCTTTACCTTGCTCTTGTAGGTGTCGTATTTTTCCTTCCGGCAGGTCAGAACCTGAACTGAATACCAGGAGTCGTGCAGGTCCTGGTAGACGGTCATGGTCACGGCATTGAGGCCGAAGATCACGACCTTTTCCTTGATCTTGTCTTCCGGCGTCAAGGCAAAAGTTGAGTTGAAGACGATCGGGCAGGCGATGCAGACGATGACCGCCGCCAAAATGAAGGCACTGGACTGAGTCGCCGTGATGGCGTTCAGCTTCCGGGCTACCTGCAAGGTCGGCAGAACGATCGTGATCGTCGTTGCCGTTAAGAAGCCCCCGGCAAAAGCATTCCGCTTGTTAAAGGCCCGCATGTAGGTCAAAGTAACCGGCAGCTTGGCTAAGAAGAAGCAGATGACCAAAACCGGCAGCAGCATCAAGGCTTGCGGGTTGGCGAAGAGCAGCTTCAAGTTGAGGTTGACCCCGGTCCGGATGAAGAAGATCGGGATAAAGAAGCCGTAGCCGATGGAAGTCAGCTTGTCCTTGGTCGCCTGGGTTGGCTCCAGCAGCTTCATGACCACCCCGGCCAAAAAGGCCCCCAGGATGTTTTCCGCCCCAACCTGCTCTGCCACCGTCACCAGGGCAAAAATCAGGAAGAAGGCCAGGCGGACGTCCAACTGGGTTGTGGCCTTGGTCACCTTGGCAAACCACAGGTAAGGCCGCTTAAAGCGGCGCAAAAGGATGATCGCGGCCACAAACAAGAGGATGATCAGCCAGAGCTTGCGGGCATCCCCGCCGTTAGCGGTGGAATAGATGGTCAAAAGCAGCAGGGGAATAACTTCCCCCATGACCGCCGTCAGCAAGATCGTCTGCCCGATCGGCCGGCCCAGGATTTCTTTTTCCTTTAAGGTAGCAATGACCACGCCTAAGGCCACGGTCATAAAGATGATCGAAGCCAGGGCCACGTCGTTAAAGAGACCCAGGGCCTTCATCCCCAAAGCCAGCAAAACTGAGGCCACCGCTACCCCGCCAAAGGCGAAGGCAGCCACGACCATGGGCTTGACCTGCTTGCCGCTCTCTGACTTCCGGGCTCGGGTGTGCTTTTTCGGGCTCAGCAAGTCAAAATCGATTTCCATCCCTGACAAAAACATCAAGACGATGACCCCCAGGTTGGACAAAAAAGTCAGCTGGGAAGTCTGGGTAATCAGGTTCAAACAGCTCTTGCCCATCAAGATCCCGACGATGATCTCGGCCACGGCGGTCGGCACCGTGGTCACCCGCAAGCGGGCCATGACGATCGGAATCACCAGGGCCAAGAAGACCGTTAAAAACAGTGATAGTCCTTCCATGCTAAAAAGTATCTCCTCACTAATTACAGTTTTTCTAATTATACAATAAGCCCGCAAATTAGTAAGAAAAAACGGACCTGGGCCAGGCCCAAATCCGTTTCTTGTCTTCAATTAAAAGTTGCCAGCCTTGAGGTACAGGGCGGTCTGGCCGGAGAAGCCGACCATGTAGTAGTACTTGCCAGCCAGCTTGACCCGGCTGCCGTAAGTAGTAACCGTGCTGCCCTTCAGGCGCTTGGCTTCACTCCAGTTCCGGGTCCCCTTGACCGTGTATACGTAAGCATTGTGCTTCAAAGGCCGGCTGGTCCCGTCGATATTGCCAGCCTTGACATACTTGCCGTTAGCGTACTTGTAGTACTTGGCCTTGCCAATCGTTACAGCTGACCCGTAGACCTTGAGGTATTGCCCAGCCTTCAGCATGCTGTCTGGCAACTTTTTGCCGGCAGCGCTGTAACTGTAAGAATTCCGCATCAAGCGCTTGCTCGTGCTGACTTCCACTGGCTTAGGCTGGAAATTGACTGCCTTGACATACTTGGCCACGTTATTGCTGGTAAAGCCAGTCATGTAGTAGGCCTTGCCCTTGATCTTAACCTGGCTGCCGTAGGTCGTGACCTTGCTCCCCTTTAAGAGCTTAGCTGTGGACCATTCCCGGCTGCCGGAAATAGTGTAGGTCCAGGAATTGCCAGTCAAAGTCCGGCTGGTCCCATCAATGTTGCCACCCTTGACATACTTGCCATCAGCGTACTTGTAGTACTTAGAGCTGCCGATCGTTACGGCTGAACCGTAGACCTTCAGGGAAGACCCGGCCTTCAAAGCCTTGACAGCCAGCTTCTTGCCATAAGCATCGTAGCTGTAAGAGTTCCACATCAGCTTAACCGTCTTGGTTGAAACTGGCTGGGTAGCTGGCGCTTGGCTGGAGCTGCTTGAACCGCTGTTGCTGCTAGTTCCCAGCTTGTTGTAGTAGTAAGTGATTAAGCTGTAGAAGTCGCTCATGGAGTAGCCCCATTTAGCAAAGTAGCTGTCCGGGTCCCCGTGGTCGGTCCCGCCCAGGTACTGAGAAACTTCATTGTGGGACCAAATAGTACCTGTCCCGCTCTTGCTTGCCCGGGATGGAGTCAAGTTGTATTGGTGCAAAAGGGTGGCGATGTAGTAGGCATCGTTGGCCACGCTCTGCACGAACTGGGACCGGGTTGAAACTTCACAGAGTTCAATCTGGATGTAGCGAACGTTGGCAATTGGGCCTGCCCCCCAGGTACCATAGTCAGTTGACATCAGCTGGATGGTCTGGTTATTGTCGACCACGGCGTGAACATAGGTGTAGGCTGTCATCCAGTTGTTGTTGAAATAGCGGCCTTCATCCCAGGCCGTGGCACCTGGGGTCGCCGTTTCGTGCACGACCACCCCTTCAGGCTTGCCAACCCCATTGCGGTAGCCAAAACGGCTGCCGTACTTGTTGCCATTAGCCACGCTGTTGAATTGGTTGTAAGTCAGCCCCGCGGCTTTAAGCAGGGTCTCCAGGGACTTGGTACCGCTGTATGTCTTGGTCTTGGCTTCACTGTTGATTGAGGCCTCCGCGGCCTTCCCTTGACTGAAAACAAATGTCAGGCCAAGGCTGGCCAAGGCTGCTACCGTCAAAATTTTGTTAAATCTCATTCAGTTTCTTCCCTGTCTTTTTAAAAGTTGCCCTTCTTGACATACTGGTTAAGGCCAACGATGTAGTACTGCTTGTGCTTGATCTTCACGCTGCCGCCATAAACGGTGTGGCTGCTGCCCTTGAGCCACTTGCTCTTGCCAACCCGCTTACCTTTGCTGTTGTAAAGGTAGGCATTGTGCTTAAGCTTGCGGGGGGAGCCGTCAAAGTTGCTGGCCTTGATAAACTGGTCAGCGCTGGCTGAGTTAATCCGGTAGTACTTGGCCCCATTGATCGTGACTGACCCGTAAGTCATCATGCTCTTGCCAGCTTTCACGCTCTTGACGCTGCTCTTAGCCCCGGTACTGGTGTAAATTGCGGCTGAGTGCATCAAGATCTTCATCTGTCCGGAAACAGTCGCGCTGGTGTCCGCGCTTGGTGCTTGGGAGCTGCCAGTGTTTAAGTCTTCCCCGTTGATCCAGCCCAAGCCCTTGAGGTACATCCGCTTCTTGCCGTTGTAGTAAGTGTAGGTCTTGGTAACCGTTACGGTTTGGCCGGCAGTCACGTAAGACTTCTTTGGTGAAACAGAGTGGTCAGTCGGGTAGAGGTAGGTTGCCCCGGACTTGGCTACCTTGGCCGTGTAATTAGTGCCGGAGTAAACCGGGTCATACTTGGTCAAGTTGTAGCTCGTGATATGGTTGATCAGCTTAGACGCGTAATTCTTGTCAGTCGCGTAGCCGGCAGCCTTGATGGCTTTAGCGGCAGCTGAAGCGCTTGAGGCATTTTCCAGCCAGGTCTTGCTGTAGCGCAAGCTGCCGTAATTGCCCAGGGTCGTCCGCATCTTCAAGCCGTAGTCATCAAAAGATGCCTGGTAGCTGCTGTACTTTCTGAAGGCAGCCGTGATGTAGTAAGTCTTGCCCTTTGAGTCCTGTTCAGCCGTCTTGATGTTATAGGTTGCCCCGGTCCAAGTGTTTGCTGCCTTCATCCCAAAGAAGTTGTTGGCCTGGGTAGACAGAGTTGAAGTCCCCCAGCCAGATTCCAAGGCGGACTGGGCCAGAATCAAAGAGGCGTAGACGCCGTACTTCCTGGACGTCTTCTGCGCCTGCGGGCTGACCTTGCTTAAAAAGGCATCGCTGGTAGCTGATGCCTCAACTGCCTGATTTGAGAGAAACATGTTGTTGGTCACTGGAACGGCGACGGAAGTCAGCATCGCTGCGGTAGCAAGTCCAGTCAAAAATCTTCTCTTCATTAATTTCCTCCTAATAATTCAATCGTAACCTCTATTTTATGCGCTCAGCGCTCTAGTTACAATCGAACGCGCATTCTGTAAAGTAAAAGTAACAATTTTCTTAAGCAATTACAATTTTTATAGGAAAAAACTGCTTTTCCCCCTTTCCAAGCTAAGAAAGAAAATACCAAAAGGCGGGGGCAAAGCTGCATAAAACATAAAAAGAAAAGAGGCGGCCAGGCCGCCTCTTGGGTATAAATTTTGCATCCGGCTAAAGCGGCCAGATCTGTCTAATGATTACTATCGTCAAACACACCCGTAACAGTACGTTCAATATAGTTTGCAGCCAGCGGCTCAGCATAGAGGACCTCCCCTTCCTTGACGAACACGCCCTCGCCGGCGATGGCAGCCGCGGCCTCCCGGACCACGTCCGCGCTCAAGCCCTTGACCGCGTATGGCAGGTTCAGGCTCTTCTTTTTGCCGGCACTGGACTTAAAGGTTAATTGCAATTCGGTAGTCGTAGTCATGATTTTTTCTCCTGTTTCTTACTCAAAAATTCTTTATCTGAAGTTTCCGCGTCAAAGAGTTAGGCCAAGGTCAAATTGTGCTTTTGGACCAGGGTCAAGGCAGCCAGTTCATCGCCTTGCAGCTTGCTGATGGCCTGGCCCACCTTGACCAGGCTTTCCGGGCTGGCATCCAGCTTGACGTTTTGCAGGCTGCGCTGCATCTGCCCCTTGTCATACTTTTCGGCCTTGAAGGTGTATTGAATGCTTTGGTCAGCTAAAGTGAAGTTCATTTTTTCTCTCCTGTTTCTGTAAAAAATCAATCTTGCCACGAAGCAACGGGCTTCGCTCCGGCCGGCCCCGGCGCCTTGGGCCTGCACTGATACTAACGTTTCAAGAAGCAAATGTCGGCCACTTTTTGTTAAGGAACAATTACAAGTTGGACTGGCTGCCTAAAGCAGGTGGCTGATCTGGTATAATTGGGAAGATTAACGAGGAGGTTATTTATGAAAAAATCGACTATCTGGTCCATCGTTGTGGTGGCCGTACTCGCCTTGGGCGGGGCTGGCGCCTACTTCTACTCCAGCCAGCAAAAGCAGAGCCAGGAGCAAACGGCAAGTTCCAGCTACTCCAGCCACATGCAGGCCGGCAAAGAGGCCGTAAAAGCCAAGAAGTACAGCCAGGCCGCTGACGAATTTGACCAGGCCTACCAGGCTAAGGCAACTGCCCAAGCCAAAAACTACCAGGCCCAGGCCGAAAACCTGGCCGACTCCGTGAAACTGGCCAAGACGACCGTCAAGTACGCCAGCGCCTTGAACCTGGCCCAAAAGGCCCAGGAGCAAAATGGCGGCTACAGTGTCATGACCAGCCAGGCCAAAAAGCTGGTTAAACAGCTCAAGGCCGTCAAGGACAACTACGACAGTGAAATCAAGCCGCTCTTAAACAAGGCAGCCAAGGCCATGGAAGACGGCGACTACGACAGCGCCGTTTCCACCTACAGCAGCATCTTAGACCTGCCTTACATCAACGGGGCTTACTACGCCAAGGTCCGGTCTAACGTCAAGGACCTGCTCAAGGAAGCCAAGAGCAAGCAGGAAGACTCCAGCTCCAGTTCTGAAAGCTCCAGCTCATCCTCCTCAGACTCTTCCAGCAAGTCCAGCAGCAAGGAATCCAGTTCCAGCTCATCTTCTGCCGCTTCCAGCTCAGCCAGCTCTTCCAGCAACCAGGCTGAAGGGTCCGGGACCAGCAACAATGACAAGGTCGGCGGCAGCACCGTGACCAGCCGGGACGTCCAGCAGATCCGCACCCAGCTTGACAACCTGGGCGAAAGCACGGCCGGCTGGAGCCCGCAGGACCTGATCAACCTGTTCAACTACGCCTACCAGCAGGGCCACACCACCATCGACTCCATCACCAAGGATGACGTCGAGGGCTACCTAAAGTCGGGCAAATAAGAAATAATTCAGCGCCAGGCCTTGATTTATGGGGGCCTGGCGCTTGCTTTCTGGCCTTAAAGCCGTTAAAATTACTATTGACTTTATAGACTTTTATTTAAAAAGGAGCTACAACTTTGGCAGAAGAAGAAAAGAAAATCCGCAGCAATGAAGACATGTTCAAGATCGTGATGCCTGAACCAGAACGCGTAACCATGCCAGCACGCGAAGTTGCCGACCAGCCGGCTTACCTGGTCAACTTCGCCAACTTCTACGTTTCTTCTTTCGAACGCGACGACCTGGAAATCATCAGTGAATTTGACGAAGACCACAACATGGTCAACATCAACCACTACCTCCTGCTCAACCAGCCATTCTCCCGCAAGAACCTGGTCAAGCATGTGCTGATCGATCACGCCCACAATTTCCAAGCCATCCTCGACAAGATGACCGCAGAAACCGGCGTTGACCCGGAAGCGATGACTACTTACGAAGACTGGAGCAACTGGTACGAAGGCGTTCGCGCGAAGATTGAAAGCAGTTTGTCCTAAAGGGCTTGAAACTTTACTCCAAATATAAGAAAATTACAGTAAAGAGAATGTCTCCTGGCATTCTTTTTTTACTTGTTAAATCTAAGCAAAAGCTTTACAGTTATTTTTGTGTATCACAAACTTTTTAGTTTGAGGAGTATATAAGTGCTATGGAAGTAGAAAATAAACTCAATCGCACGACGGCCGCCGGCCTCTTGATCGCGATTGGGATTGTCTACGGCGACATCGGGACCAGTCCCCTGTATGTCATGAAATCCGTAATCGACGGCAACGGCGGGCTCAATACGGTCAGCCGGGACTTGATCATCGGAACCATTTCCGCGGTCCTGTGGACCGTGACCATGCTCACGACGGTGCAGAACGTGATTATCGCCCTGAAGGCAACCAACCACGGCGAAGGTGGTATCTTCGCCCTTTACACCTTGATCAGACATAAGGCTGCCTGGCTGGTCTGGCCAGCCCTGATCGGCGGGGCCGCTATCCTGGCCGACGGGACTCTGACCCCGGCCGTGACGGTTACCACTGCCATTGAAGGGCTGAAGGGGCTGGAATTCGGCAAGGGCAACGTCCCGGTCAGCACCCAGACCACGGTCCTGGTCATTACTATTATTATTTTGCTAGTGCTTTTCTCCATCCAGCGGATGGGGACCAGCATCATCGGAAAGGCTTTCGGTCCAGTCATGCTTGTCTGGTTCGCCTTCCTGGGCGTCATGGGCTTGATCAACATCGGCGGCAACTGGTGGATCCTGCAGGCCTTGAACCCTTACTACGCGATCAAATTGCTCTTTAGTCCTTACAACAAGGCGGGCTTAGCGATCTTAGGGTCCATCTTCCTGGCCACCACGGGGGCTGAAGCCCTTTACGCCGACGTCGGCCACGTCGGCAAGGGGAACATCATCGGCTCCTGGCCATTTGTTTTCGTCTGCCTCTCCCTGAACTATTTAGGGCAAGGGGTTTGGATCTTAAACAACACCAACCTGCACTCAGCCACTGAAATCAACCCCTTCTACGCCATGATTCCGGAAAACATCCGGCTGGCGTCAATCGTTCTGGCTACCCTGGCAGCGATCATCGCTTCCCAGGCCCTGATCAGCGGATCCTTTACCCTGGTGGCGGAATCAATCAACCTGAAGTTCCTGCCGCGGATGAACATCCTCTACCCATCTGATGAAAGAGGGCAGATTTACATTCCGGCCATCAACAAGATGCTGGGCATTACCACCATCGCCCTGGTTCTCTTCTTCAGAACCTCAGCCCACATGGAAGCAGCCTACGGCCTGGCCATCACCATTACCATGCTGATGACCACCATCCTGCGCTATGAATGGATGGTGCTCAAGCAGGGCCACAACCTGGCCAACCTGATCTTCGTGATCTTCTTCAGTACTATCAACATCCTCTTCATGGGGTCCAGTCTGAGCAAGTTCACCCACGGCGGTTACGTATCACTGTTGATCACCCTCTTGATCGTTTCCGTCATGGTCGTTTGGTACTTCGGCAACAAGGTCCGGGACCAAAACGAAGCCGGCAATGCCTATGTCCGCTTGGATGAATACACGGACATGCTGACCGACCTCAGCCACGACGACAACTACCCGACCTACGCTGACAACCTGGTTTACATGGCCAACGTCAAGTACAACAAGTTCATCAAGCGGGAAGTCCTCTACTCAATCCTGGACAAGCGGCCTAAGCGGGCCCGGGCTTACTGGTTCGTCACGGTCAACGTGACCAACGAGCCGTTTACCGCTGAATACGCGGTCAACACTTTTGGCACCAAGAACGTGATCAACATCCAGCTCTACCTTGGTTTCAAGAAGCAGACTAGCGTCAACGTCTACCTGCGCCAGATCGTCCACGACTTGATCAAGGACAACACGATCGAGGCCCAGCCGCAGGAATACACGACTACTCCTGGCCGGGACGTCGGCGACTTCAAGTTCGTCATCGTCAACGACGTCATCTCACCTTCGACCACCCTGTCTTCTTACAAGAAGTGGCTGGTCAAGGCCCGCGTCCAGCTGCAGAACCTGTCACCTAACCCGGCTCAATGGTTCGGCCTAGAATTCGCGGACACGGTCATCGAACGCGTGCCTTTGATCCTTGGTAAGCAAGAGCCTGCAAGAATCAAGCGGGTTGCTCCGGTTGACTACAGCAAGACACCTTGCTAGACAAGAAGCAAAAGGACAAAAAGAAGTAATTAGCAAATAAAGAAACGGCAAGCGATTGAATGCTTGCCCTTTTTGCTTTTAGAAAGTCTTAAATATTCTAGAAAATTACAAACTTTTTTTCATTGAAGCAAAGCAGATTGATCACAGCTTTTTTACAAAGGGCCGTTATTATATAACCATAGTCAGAAGCAAGAAATTGCTTCTCCTATAGGAATTAATTTTCCTTTTTCTTTTCCTCTTTTACACACATATATTAGACAAACACACAGCAACAGAAAAGCAGTCATTGATAGAATGACTGCTTTTTTGTTGCTTATGAAATTTTATGAAAAACTACCAGATCTTGACCCGGTCTTCCGGAGCCAGGTACATCCCGTCGCCCGGCTTGACGTCAAAGGTCTCGTAGAATTCGTCCTGGCACTGGGCCTGGACATTCGCCCGCAGAGGGCCTGGCGCGTGCACGTCAACGGAAACGATCATCTTGATGGCTGCTTCCAGGGACTTTTGTGCCCAGACTCTAGCCCAGTTGGCGTAGAAGTCTTCCAGGCCTTGACCTTCTTCCTTGCAGGCGGTCATGGCCGCGGTCAAGCCGCCCTGGTCAGCGATGTTTTCGGACACGATCTGCTTGCCGTTCAAAGTAGTCGGGCCGAACTTGAGCCCGTCAAAGAGGGCGATTTCCGCCTTGGTCCGGTCAGCAAATTCCTTGTAGTCAGCTTCGGTCCACCAGTTCTTCATGTTGCCGAATTCATCGAACTGGGCCCCGTTGTTGTCGAAGGCATGGGAGACTTCGTGGGCGATCACGGCCCCGATCCCGCCGTAGTTGGCTGCCCGGCTCTGGTCAGCACTGTAGAATGGTGCCTGCAAGATGGCCGCTGGGAAGGTGATGTCGTTTCTCTGCGGGTCGTAGCAGGCGTTAACCAGGTTGCCTGGCATCAGCCAAACAGTCCGGTCAACCGGCTGGTGGAGCTTCTCCAGGCTGTACTTGATGCTTTCCTGGCTGGCGGCCTGCAGGTTGCTGTAAAGGCTGCCGCCCTCTTCTGCCGGGGTAACCTGGAGGCGGTTGTAGATGTCTTCAATCTTGTCCGGGTAGCCGACCTTCAAGATCAAGGCCTGCAGCTTGGTGATGGCCTTGTCCTTAGTCGCCTGGGAGAGCCAGTCGTTCTTGGCCAGCCGGTCCTCGTAGACCTTCAGCATCCGCTTGATCATGCCCAAAACGTCTTCCTTGGCGGCGGCCCCGAAGTAGGTCTGCCCGTAGTAGACGCCGACAACTTCGCTGAAAGTGCTGTTGGCAATCCGGTAGGCCTGCTTAATCCCGCTGGCCAGTTGCGGCTGGCCGGTCAAAGCCTGGCTGAACGGGAAGGCGGCTTCTCTGAATTCTTGCGACAGAGATGAGGCCACGTCATTGATAAACTTAACCAGCATCCAGCCCTTGATTTCACTGAAGCTGGCTTCGTTTAAAAGACCTTCTGCCTGGTCCAGGTAGCGGGGTTCCGTGTTGATCAAAACTTCTGGTTCTTCACCAAGGAAGCCTGCAAGGAACTGGCCCATGTCAAAGCTAGTGAACTTGCTCTTGAAGTCCGCCAATGAAATCGGGTTGTACATGGCCGGGTAGTCAGCCCATTCTTCGCTGGACTTGACTACCTTGGCCAGGCGCTGGTCGTAAGCCAGGGCCCCGTCTACATATTCAGCGGCTTTTTCTTCACTTACCCCGGCCATTTGGAAGAGCTTGAGGGTCTGTTCTTTTAACACGCCCAAGAGTTTTTCCGCGTCCGGGCTTTCGTAAGTGGTCGTATCTGGCAAAAAGATGTGGGGACCGCCGAAGTAAACCGTGTTGACCTTGGTGTTCTTCATGTCCGCGTCAACGGAGAAGGAGAATGGGAGGTCAAAGCCTTCCTTGGCCAAAGCAGCTGCCGCGCCTTGCAGGTCATTCCAGCTGTTCAAGCCTTCCAGTTTCTTCAAGTCAGCCTGGATTGGTTCTGCCCCGTCAGCGTTCCGCTTGTCAAAGTCCTTGGCCAGCTTGTAGAGTTCAACGGCCTTGGCCAGGTTCGGCAGGTTTGGCACTTCCTTTTCCCCGCTGGCAAAAGCCGCGAAGTCAGCCATCAGGGTCTTTTCAACGTTTTCAGCGATTTGGTCAAAGCTCCCCATCCGGGACCGGTCAGCCGGGATTTCCAGCTGATCCAGGTAGTCAGAGTTAACGGCCAAATACAGGTTGTCCTGCGGGCGGGCAGTCTTGTCAACGACAGTCGTGTCGCCGCTGCCGCCGCGGACGGCAAATTTATTGTTCAATATTTCTTCCTCCTTGTTTTTTAACTAGCAGTTGTGCTGGCGCAGGTCGCACTGGGCTTCAATTTCAGCCTTGGCCTGGTCAGCTGCTTCGGGCCAGATTGGCTCTAAGCCCTGGTCCTTTAAAAAGCCTTCCCAGTCGGTAAAAATTTCCCCGTCTTCCTTGACGCAGGCCGGAATCCCCGCGCTGCCCTGCTCCTTAGCGTGAGCAAAGGCGGGACTGGCATCCCGCAAGCGCAAAAATTCCTTGAAATCCGGCATGGTGGCGAAAATATTAACGAATTCGTAGCCGATGCCGTACTTTTTAAAACTGGCCTCACAGGCGATGCTGTCCGGACAGATTTTTGTCCCGTAAACCTTAAGCATGTTTTCCTCCTTTTCTCACTATCCTCTTATTTTACCCGTTAACTGCTTCCCTGTTCAACCAAAGTGCAAAAAAATGCTAAAAATTCCTACTTGAAGAACTGCACCTGGTCCTTCAGCTTTGTTCTCAGCGGCAAGAGGGCCAAAAGGCAAAGGAGGATGCCGCAGCTGGCGACTACAAACATGGTCTTGTAGCCGAAGAGGTCGATCAAGGTCCCGCCGAAAAGCGGCCCGAAGGCCCGGCCGACCCCGCTAGCCACCAGGGTCATCCCCTGGTACTTGCCCTTACTGGAGTACGGCGACATGTCGTTGACATAGGCCGGAATGGCGGAAAAGGCCGTCGATTCACCCAAGGTCAGGATCGACATGGACAAGACGAAGCCCGGGTAGGTCTTGGCGAAAATCAAGGTCAGCCAGGACACGGCAAACATGAAGATCCCGAAGTAGATCTGCTGGTAGATGCTCTTGAAGATCCGCGGGAAGCGGGCCAAAATCAGCTGCACGACCACGATGATGCCGGCGTTGATCGTCCATAAAGTTGAGTAAAGGTGGAAAGGAATCCCCAGGCTGACCATGTAAACGGACAGGTTGGACTCCCAGTTCATGTACATCAGCCAGGTCACCCCCAGGGTGATGAAGAAGCCCATGGTCATCCAGAAGTTGGCCTTTGGCATCTTTTCCGCCTTCAGCGGGGTTTGGCCAGTCTTCTTCTGCTCCTGCCGGCGGGCATGGTAGGCCACGATCGGCTTAAACTTGCAGAAGGCAACTAAAGTCCCGATCAAGAAAAGGCAGCTGGCAATGGTAAAGAGCAGCTCAATTGAGTAGTCGTAAAGGTAGCCGACAATCAAGGTCCCGATTACCACCCCCAGGTTCTGGGAGAAGTAGAGAATATTGAAGACATACCGGCCCGGATACTTGCGCAGGCTGGTGGCGATGGAATTGACCAGGGCCCCGTTCCAGCCCCCTAAAAAGCCCGTACAGACCAGCCAGACCCAGTAAACCGGCCAGCCGTGGAAGAAGGCCATGGCCAACAGGACCAAAGCATCCAGCAGCATCCCGCCCGTAATCAAAGGATAAGGATTGAGCCAGTCAAAAAGCCGGCCGCTGATGGTTGACCCCAGCATGTTGGCCGCGCAATTGCAGAAGAGGACGATCCCGATTACCGACAGGCTGATCCCCAACCGCTTGTTTAGGTAAACGGAAGTCAGTGGCCAAATGAAGCTGGCCCCGATCCAAGTAGCCAGTTCGGCCACGACTAGCCAGGGCAGCGCGATTTCCGGCAACTGGCTCTGTCCATGTTTAGTTTTCATTTATCCATTCCTCCTTTTCTAAATTTAATTGCTAAAAATACTCCAGGCAATAAGAAAACCACGACTCAGCAAGCCATGGCTTCTCTCTTTATTATAATTCTACAACTCTTTCTTCTTTCCTTGCAATGCGCGCAGGTCGGTAATATCCTGCAAGACTTCCAAAACGCCCAGATATTCCCCGGCCTTGTTTCTGACCGCCAGGTATTGGATATAGACGAAGCGGCCCCGGACTTCAAACCAGAAGGCATGCTTGTCCTTTCTCCCGCTTCTCAGGTCATCCACGATGGCCTTGACCTTGGGCACGCTTTTTGGCATGTGAATGCTAAACAGGTTCATGCCCAGGTCGTTTTTCGAATGGGGATAAAAGCCGCAGCTGCCGCCAAAGTAGCGGATGACGTCGTCCTTGTCCACAAAGACCAGGTCCAGGGGCAAAAGGTCCAGGACGGCCGAGAGCTGCTCATAGCTGAGGCTGCCTTCCGCGAACTCAATAAAGGAGTCCGTCAGGGCCGGCCGGGCTTTTTCCTCCGCCTGCTCGACTTCCACCAGCTTTTGGTAGTTTTCGGCTTCATTGCCGCCCAGCTGGCCGGCAAAAGCCCCGATCTGGTCATTCCACTTGGCGATCGCCGCCGGGTCGGCTGCCTTTTTCTCAGCCAGTTCGGCCGCGGATGGCCGCCAGGCTGGCGGATTGGGAATCAAGCAGTAGCCCACCCGGGGCTCGTCTTCCTTGACCCTAAGCCAGTCGGCCGGCGTCGCCACTTCCGTCAAGAGCGGCAGCATGATCGCCTCTTCCTTGAAGATCATTTCGGTGACTTCCTTGGCCGCCTGCTTGACCTTTTTGGCCAAAAGTTCTGCCTCGCCCGTTTCAGCCGCCTGCCGGGCCTCCTTGATCCAGGCCCGGATATCATCGTCTACCCCCCACATGACCTGGGGCGGGGCCGTGATGCCGTACTTGGTCATCAAGGGAAACATGGAGATTTCTTTTCTGGTATAGTGCTTGTCTACTTGGGCCAGGTCTGCCAGCTCCTGCTTGATTTTGGCCAAAAGTTCCGGGGCTGGCTTTGCTTCATACTTGGTCAGGTCTGGTAAAAGGGCATCGTTAACCAGAGAGGTCAAAACGACATTCTCCTGCTTCAAGGTCTGGACCGGGTGGCCGGGCCGGGCAAAAGCCTCCCCTGCTTCCTGCTCGCCGATCGATCCCCGGAAGACTTCCGCGTGGACCGTGCACAAGTTCTGGATTTCCTGGGGGTTGAGGCCACCGGCGATCAAGGCCCGCTCAGCTTCCGTGATTTCCTTGACTGAGACTGAAGAAAAAGCCTCGTTGAACATGGCCTTGGCCTGGTCAAAGTCCCCCTTGTCCCGCAAAAGGCGCAAGATCTCCAGCAGCTTCTCCTGCCTCTCCTTTAAAGACATGGTCATCACTCAGTCACCTCGTATCCCTTCAAGCGCAGCTTCTCCTTGACCTCTTCCAGGTCAAAGCCCATAGCCCGGCAGCCCATCGGCAGGGTCATCAGCCGGCCCACCGTGTCCAGCATGCCCGGAATCTTGATCCGGTTGAAGCCGATCTCGGCCATATCTTCGGTAAATTCCGGATACTGGTCAGCGAAAGTCTTGATCGGCTGGTGGAGGTTGATCTCCTTAGCCGCCGGAGCCGGCTCTTCCTTGATGCCCAGCTGCTTTTTCGCCTGCTCGCTTAAGCGGTCCGGGGTCCAGACCGGGTACCAGACCAGCTTGATGTCCACCTGCTTGATGGCGGCCAGCTGGCCCACCGCCTGGCGGATTTCCCGGTTAAGGTAGTCGTTTAAGGGGCAGCCGGCTGTGGTCAAGGTCATGGTCACCAGGCAGTTGCCCTCATCATCGATGTCGACTCCGTAGATGAGGCCCAGGTCGACCACATTGACCAGGAGCTCCGGGTCGATGACGGTCTGCAGCTGACCGATGACCTGGTTAACCAAGGCGCGTTTTTCTTCGTTCATTTTTTCCTCGCTAAAAAAACTATCTCTGCAGCTTGTCCCAGATGACCGGGTGCAGGTCCGGGGTCTTGAGGGACTTCTGCACGTCAATGATCCGCTGGTTGCTGGACCCTCTGAACTGCAGGGTCAGGTCCTTCAAGTTGTCCATAAAGCGGCCGTCAACCAGGATGTCTAGCTTCTTGAGCATTTCCACCTTGTCCGGGGTCTCCTTTAAGAGTTCCTCCCAGGTATAGCCGGACCAGGACCAGATGTCCTTGCTGTGGCCGTATTCGGCCCGGACCCGGTCGATGATCCGGTTGCAGACCCAGGTATTCAAAAAGGGTTCCCCGCCAAGCAAGGTCAGCCCTTGAACATAGGACTGGCCGATATCCGCGATAATCTGGTCTTCCAATTCCTGGGTGTAGGGACGGCCGTAGTTGAAGTTCTGGGCGGCCAGGTTGTAGCAGCCCGGGCAGTCAAAGAGGCAGCCGGACACGTATAAGGAGCAGCGGACCCCTTCCCCGTCAACGAAGTTGAAGGGCTTGTAGTCGGCAATCTTATGCTTGCTGTAGTCTTTTGAGATCCATTCGCCCGGCTTGGGATTCTTGGGCTGGCGCTTCATCTTCCGTGGCTTGGCCGTCTGGCCGGCATTTTTAGCCTTGTACTGGTTGGCGTCCACAAAGACCGTTTCCCCGCCGACGCTGATCCGGATCAGGTTGTCCCGGACGTCAGGGCCTTCTTGCTGATTCTTGTCTTTCTCTGGCATCTCGCTTCTCCTTTGCTTTCGATAAAAAATAGGCAGGAATGATTCCTGCCTATTAGTATACTTCTTTTCGTTTAGTATTGGCTGTTCTTCTGCTTTTCCAGGCTGGCTTCCTCGCTGACCATGCCCAAGCTCATGTGCTTGGCCCGGTGGGCGATTTCTTCATGCCGGCCGTGGACCATTGGCCGCTTCAGCGGGTTGCCCAGGTAGCCGCAAGTCCGCTTGACGCAGTCGCAGGTTTCCGGGTTGTGGTTGCCGCATTGCGGACATTCAAAGCCCTTGGCGGTTGACTTGAACTCGCCGGCAAAGCCGCATTCGTAGCACTTGTCGATCGGGGTGTTGGTACCCAGGTAGCCGACTCTGTCGTAAGCCCAGTCCCAGACAGCTTCCAGGGCGGCCGGGTTTTGCTTCAGGTTCGGGTATTCGCAGTAGTGGATGAAACCACCGGCAGCGTAGTATGGGTAGTCCTTTTCAAAGTCCAGCTTTTCAAATGGGGTCGGGTGCTTGCGGACGTCGTAGTGGAAGGAGTTGGTGTAGTATTCCTTGTCCGTGATGTCCTTGACCTTGCCGAACTTCTCCGTGTCCAGGCGGCAGAAGCGGTCGGTCAGACTTTCACTTGGGGTGGAGTAGACGCTGTAGTGGTAGTGGTTCGGGTCTTCCTTTTCCCACTTGGCGCAGGCATCATGCATCTTCTTGACCACTTCCAAAGTGAAGGCCATGGCTTCCGGGTCCTTTTCCCAGTCTGGCCCGTAGAAGACCGTGCCGACTTCATAAAGGCCGATGTAGCCCAGGGAAACCGTGGCCCGGCCGTTCTTGAAGAAGTCGTTGACGTCGCCGTCATCGCCAACCCCTTGGCCAAAGGCGCCGTATTCATACAGGGTTGGAGCGTTGACCGGCTTAGCTTCAGTGACCTTCTTGGCCTTGTATTCGCAGGCTTGCCGGCCCAGTTCCAGGCGGTCATTGAAGATTTCCCAGAAGCGGTCCATGTCGCCCTGGCTTTCCATGGCGATTCTTGGCAGGTTTAAGGTAACCACGCCCAGGTTCATTCGCCCGGAGTTGACTTCCTGGCCCTGTTCATCCTTCCAGCCTTGCAGGAAGGACCGGCAGCCCATCGGGGCCTTGAAGGAGCCAGTGATGTCAATGATCTTGTCGTAGCTCAAAACGTCTGGGTACATCCGCTTGGTAGCACATTCCAGGGCCAGCTTCTTGATGTCGTAGTTCGGGTCGCCTGGGTGGAGGTTAAGCCCCTTCTTCAAGCTGAAGACCAGCTTCGGGAAGATGGCCGTCCGGTGTTCCCGGCCCAGGCCTTCGATCCGGACCTGCAGGATGCCCTTTTGGATTTCTCTTTCAATCCAGTTGGTCCCTAAGCCGAAGCCCAAGGTGGTGAAAGGAGTCTGCCCCTGGCTGGAGAACATGGTGTTGATCTCGTATTCCAGGCTCTGCATAGCGTCGTAGATGTCCTTTTGGGTCCGCTTCTTGGCAAAAGCCTTTACCTTGTCTTTGTCGTCGATGAACTCACGCCCTTCTTCCAGGTGCTTTTTGTAGTCCTTTTCGGCAAAAGGCGCCAGGACTTCGTCGCAACGGTCAAAAGAGCAGCCGCCGTATTGGCTGGAAGCCACGCTGGTGATGATCTGGGCTACCTGGCTGGTGGCCACCCGGATGGAGTTCGGTACTTCCACGAAGGCGTTGCCGATCTTGAAGCCGTGGTTGAGCATGTAGTCAAAGTCAATCAGGCAGCAGTTGGACATTGGTGAAAGAGGAGTGTAGTCCAGGTCGTGCCAGTGGATGTCCCCCCGCAGGTGGGCCTTGGCAATGTGTTGAGGCATCAAGGTCAGACCAACCGTCTTGCCCACAGTCCCGGCAGTCAAGTCCCGCTGGGTGGCAAAGACGTCAGAGTCCTTGTTGGCATTTTCGTGGACGATGCTTGGGTCCTTGTCGACCAGCTTGGCCAGACGCTGCTTGGTGTCAGTTTCTGCCCGCCAGTCGGCTTCGTCTTCCTGCCGCTTGGCTTCGTATTCCTTGGCTTCATTCAGATAGTCCAGTTCGTTCAAGCTGGCTCTGAAGGCAGCGTGGACTTGAACGGCGTCAACCGTGTAGGTGGCCAGCTTGGCGTAAACCTTGCTCAAAACGGCAGCCTTGATTTCGCTGTCTTCCAGGCCAAGTTCATCCAGAACCATTTCCAACTTGAATTGTTCAAATTTAAATGGGGCGCCGTCGCGCTTGATGAACTTCTTTGGCGCGTTAGCGAAATTCAGGCTCACAGTTTCTGCTGCCGGCTTTAACATGACAATCAACCTCTTATCTCTCAAAAATACCTTGCCTTTTTACATCCAGCCTCTGGGGCTGTTTAAGCGAGTTACTCACAAGAACTAGACTATCTTGTGGATTAAGTGTGGATAACCACCACATCTTGTTTAGTTCATGAGATAAGCATAGCACAAAATACCAGATATTGCGGTCTATACAAAGACCCATTTCTGTTAAATGACAGGAGAGAATTCAGCTGTCACGGGACTTGGAACCCGTATATTTTTAAAAAAAGAATATTTTGCTTGAGCAAATATTTTTAGCCTTTTGCCAAAGTCCTTCAAAAATTTGAAAAAGATGAAAAAAGCCCTTGATTTTCATCAAGAGCTTATAAAAGCATTGGCTATTTATCGAAGTACTGGCCCTTGTTGACCTGGAAGTAGGTCTTGAAGCGCTTGTAGTAGTTGTGGAACATGTACTTCATCAAGAGCCAGCGCTTAAAGGAGCTGTCCTGGTCGTAGAAGACGGTCGTCCCCACCTGACCGGCATCGATCAGTTTCAAGGCCGCCTGCTTGGCCTCGTTGTCGACCGCGTATTCCTTGAAGATCTTCTCCGGCACGCCCAGCCAGAGCATGTGGCTGCTCTCCAGCTTGTTGGCATAGACGGTCTCCTGGCCGGCCAAGGAGTCTTCAGCGTAGTCGTCAACGTACCACTTGGCCAGGTTGTAGCCGTTCAAGGTCACGTAGAAGCTGGACCGGCCTTGGCGGAGGTTGATTTCAAAGAATTTGTACTGGCCGTCGCGGGCATCGTACTTGATGTCGAAGTTGGCCATGCCGACATAGTTGATCTTCTCCAGGAAGGTCTGGACGGTCTCGTAAAGCTTTTCATCATAGGCCGGCAAAATAGCCATGTAGTTCCCGATTGACTGCGGAGTCGGATCTTCCAAAAGCGGGTGGCCCAGGCACATCATCTTGACCTGGTGGTTCTTGTCCACGTAGGCGTTCAAGACCCGCATGTTGGAGTCGTCGCCCGGGATGAAGTCCTGCAGAATCAAGTCTTCCTTGTAGCCATTGGTGTAGATCTTGCCCACAATGTCCTTGAATTCAGCCAGGTCCTTGATGACAAAAGCCTTCTTCCGCCCTTCAAACTGGACATCCAGCCAGGAAACCGGGTCTTCCGGCTTCAAGGCAACCGGGAAGGCAAAAGGCACGTCGGCGTATGACCCATCCTGGTAGTCAGCCAGCTTGATGATCTTGGTCTTCGGGTAAGGCAGGCCGTATTCTTCACAGACTTCGTAGAAGCCCTCCTTAGAGATCAGCTTTTCCAAAAGCTGGTAGTCGATGTAAGGAACGACGAAGGTCCCTTCCAGTTCTTGCTTGTGCTTAGCCAAAAGTTCTGCATAGCCGTCCCCACAAGCGATCAGAATGACTGGCTCTTCATGATTCTGGTATTCCTTGATTTTTTCCTGCATGACTTCCATGAAGCCCGGGTCTTCGGAAAAACCAGGGTGCACTTCAACGTCCACGATCTTGGAATAGCGGGTGGCCGCCAATTGCGTTGCCGCCCAAGCCTGGACCTTGATGCCGTATGCTTCGTTAAAAGACCGCGCCATCCCGTAGACGTTGATGTCGCTGCCAAGCAAAATTGGTGTAAATTTAGCCATTAGTAATTAAATTCTCTTTCTCTTCTTTTTGGATTAGAGCAGCTTGCCCTGGGCGATCAAGCTGGCCACTTCCGGCTGCACGTGCTGGTACTTGCGCACGGTTTCCTCGTAGTCAACGAAGAAGAGCTTGTACCAAACCAGGAAGGTGTAGATTGCCCAGATCTGCCGGCGGTGAGAACCGTCCCCATTGTAGTTCTCATCCAGCAGGTCCAGGATCTTCTTTTGTTCAAAAATATCATTGACGAAGTCTTCGCTGAAGAGGTCTCTGACCTGCTTGTAGAAACGCTCTTCCTGCAGCCATTGCTTAATTGGCGTCGGGAAGCCCAGCTTCGGCCGCTTGGCCCATTCATCCGGCAGGACCTGTTCTGAAGCCTTGCGCAGGGCGTACTTGGTGTCGTATTTGTTGACCAGGTACTTGCTTGGAATAGAGTTGGCCAGTTTGGCGATCTTCACGTCCAGGTAAGGCACCCGGAGTTCCAGGGAGTGGGCCATGGAAATCTTGTCAGCCTTCTGCTCGATGTCGTTGAGCATAAAGTGGTGCAGGTCGATGTACTGCATCTGCTTGACATTGTCCAGGTCCTTGACCTTCTTGAAGTCTTCCTGGTAGTTGCCGTTAACCGTCAGCTTGTTCCGGTAGCTCGGCTGCAAGACAGCGTTAGCGTCCTTAGAAGTGAAGATGGTCGGGTAGTCCATGTCGTAGATGACTGACTGGCCCACGTAGAATTCGCTTGGTTCAGCCAGGTTGGTGTAAAGGTGCACCTTGCCCGGGAAGTTTGGCATCTTCTTGATCTTATGAGCCAGCTTAACCCGCTTGCCCTTTGGCAGCTTCTTCAGCTTGTCGGTAAAGACCTTGATGACATTGTTGTGGGTGTGCATCCCGTAGTTGACATAGCCGGCAAAAAGCTCATCGGCTCCTTCCCCGGACAGGGCAACAGTCACGTGCTTTCTGGCCAATTTGCACAGGTACCACAAAGGAATGATTGACGGGTTGGCGTCTGGTTCGTCCATGTGGTACTGCATTTCCGGGAAGTCCCGCATGGCTTCTTCTGAGTAGACCTTGTCAGCGTAGAAGTGCCAGCCGTTGATGTCGGCCAGGGCCTTGGCCTTGGAAGCTTCATCGTAGGTGTTGTCGTCAAAGCCGATGGAGAAGACTTCATCCGGGTCCAAAAGGGCCGTCAGGAAGCTGGAGTCAACCCCTTCACTAAGGAAGGCCCCGACCTTAACGTCGGCGTTGCGGTAAAGGTCAACCGTTTCCTTCAAGTCTTCGTTGATCTTCTTGACTGTTTCTTCAAAGGAAAGGTTGTTGTCCTTGTATTCGGCATCCCAGTACTGGTGGGTCTTCATCTTGCCGTCCTTGTATTCAAACCAGTGACCTGGCTGGAAGCGGTAGACGCCCTTGAAGAAGGTTTCCTTAAGGTCGTTGTACTGGTTCATCAGGTATGGCTTGACGGCTTCGGTATTCAGTTCCTTTTTAAAATGAGGGAAGGCCAAAAAGCTCTTCAATTCTGAGCCGACCAAAAGGTGACCGTCCACGTCCTGGTAGTACATCGGCTTGATCCCGAAGAAGTCCCGGGCCCCGTACATGGTCTGGGTATTGTCGTCCCAGATGATGAAGGCGAACATCCCCCGGACCCGCTTAAGGATCCCGTCCATCCCCCATTCTTCATAGCCGTGCAGGATGACTTCAGTGTCGGCCTTGGTGGAGAAGGTGTGGCCCGCCTTGATCAGTTCCTCTCTTAAGGGCTTGAAGTTGTAGATTTCCCCGTTGAAAATGATCGCCCGGCTGCGGTCTTCGTTGTAGATTGGCTGACTACCGCCCCGCAGGTCGATAATCGACAGTCTTCTGAAACCAAGGGCCACCTTGTCGTTGGTGTACATCCCGTCACTGCTTGGTCCCCGGTGTTGGATGGTAGCCATCATCTTACCGATGGCCGCCTGCTTGTCATTGATTTTTGGATCGTAAAAGGCGACAATTCCGCACATGTTTTCTCTTCCTTAATTCTAGTTAGTTTCTATAAAGTCAACTTCTTATTATAAAACAAGGGCTCTAATGTTTACATAGTCCTTGTTAATCTTTACTTAAATGAAAAAAATTCTCCGTCTGGTCGCGGCCCCATAGCCAAAGACCTTGATCCGCCGCCGGAAAAGGTCCACGTTGACGACATAGCCGGCAAATTCATTCTGGTGGTCCATCTTCCGGTTTAAGTTCTTGTTATACTTGGTCGTCAGCTGGTGGTTGGGTCCCATCAAGGCTGAGCAGTTGAACAGAACGTACTGGATGCCGTTGATCCGGTACTGGTCTTCCACATGCCGGTGGCCGCAGAAGTAGGCGATGATCCGGGCGTCCTTGACATTGGTGAAGTCGAAGTCGTTGCTCAAGCGGAATTCCGCCGGCACGTCCTTGCTGGAGTGCATCCGGCCCTTTTCCTTCTGGTTGAAGGCCACCAAGAGTTCATGCAGGGACCGCCCGTTGTACTTCAAGGCATTGCCGCCCTTCCGGTTGATCGGGTTGGCGTGGCTGAGCAGGATAACCTGCTTGCCGCTTGACTGCTGCAGGATTTCGATCAGTTCCTGCACCTGGTCTTCCCGTACCCCCAGGGTCAATTTAACATCGTACTTTTTCTGCCCTTTTTCATTCAAAATGTAGGGAATGTCTGACGTATTCAGACTGATCACCCGGACATGGCCCTGGTCAAACCAGGCCACCCCGTGCTGGCGGGAAACATAGCCCAATTCCCGTTGCCGGTACATCTCCGGCCACATGATCTTCTCAAACTCCCGCTCCGGGAAGCTGGCCTTCAAGTCATGGTGCTCGTCAAACTTGTCATTTTCGTCATGGTTGCCCTTGATCATGAGGTAAGGCACCTTGCTGGACTTAAAGGAGTCCCGCAGCTTCATCAGTTCGCTTTCGCTGATGAGGCCGGCGTCAGAGCCGTCGATCCAGTCGCCCAAGTGGCATTTGAGGTCCAAAATATCCAGCTGGTCCAGGTAGGAAAACTCTTTGACATGCATCAAGCCGTTCCAGCCATAGAAGTCCAGGCTGTCAACGTTCTTGAAGTGGGTGTCGGTAATGACCCCGATATTGACAGAGTCGTCTCCTTCCCGGATTTCCTTTTTCACGTCGCTGGCAAAGCGGGCCAGGTAGTCTTCCACGACATAGCGCCGGCCCGTTTCCCGGTTGCGGAAAGCCTTGAAGCGGTTCAGTTCCGGCACGAATTTCCGGTCGTATTCAGCGGCCAGGCTGTCGGTGCTTTCCGGACTGAGCGCCTGGTGCAGGATGCCCTGGTCATCTTGGTAGACCGTCAAGGTAAACGGCCGGCCGTCAGGCGTGGCGTCGCGAGCATCGACATGGTACTCCCCTACCGTCAGATACTTCTGCATGGGATCCAGGAGCTCGCCGGCATTCTTTTGCACGGCGTGCAGCTTGGAAGCCCCAACTGCCTTGTCAATAATTCCCTTTGTGTATTTAAACAGGTCCATTTCTACCCTTCCAAAAAGCCTAAAATCACAAAGAGCCGGGCCTCCCCCGGCTCTCAATTATAGATTTTCTGCTAATGCGTGTGCCGCCAGGCCCAAGGAAAGCACGGCATCCTTGGACAAGACGTTGCGCAGGTCGGCAGCGGCGATGGCTTCAACCGCCCCGATCACCTTAAGCCCGTAGACCAAAACGTGCAGGTCGGTTCTTGGCACGTAATTGTCTTCCACGTAGGCATTTTCGTGGTTGTAGGTCAGGTTGATTTCGTCCTTGTCAACGAAACCGTCAACGTGGTTGGTCAAGATGCGGTCGTGCAGGTCGCCCAGCTTGCCAGTCAGATTAGTCAAAGCCAGGTAGTGGTCACTTTCAGTTTCATAGTATTCATCTTCGGTCCGGTCGAAGTAATTGCTGATGGGATCGTTCAAGACGCCCAAATCATCGATGGCCTGGTAAACCCGGCCGGTATCCAGCTTTGCTTCACCGTTAAGAATCTTGTCTTGAGCTTCAGCTAACTCGTCAGCCAGCTCCATGGTAGTTAATTTTTCCATGTTGTCCTCCTTGCAATCTTACCCTAATTATAGCAAAAAGTCGGTCTGGAATAGCTTTTTTTACTTGGGCAAAGCGCTTTTTTCCATATAATGGGTAAAGTTCACGGCTAATGACAAAAAGATTAAAGTTCACCTGGTATTTTTTAATTTATTTGCTATAATTAGTAATATCTCTTAGGTCAGCAGTTTAGCTGCATCTATCAAGCTGTGTCGTAATATATGAGTTTTACAAGAAAAAGAAGGCAAACAATATGAGAAGCAAGAAACTTTTAGCCAGCTCAGCCATAATCTTAGCTAGCGCGGCCACTTTAGCCGCCTGCGGGTCAAACAGCTCACAAAGCAGTGCCAAGAAGCAGACCCTTACCTGGATGAATACCGCCGAAATGACGACCTTGGATGCATCCAAGGCAACCGACCAGGCATCATATGAACAAATCAACAACGTTGAAGAAGGGCTTTACCTTCTGGGCAAGAACGCCAAGGTCCAAAATGCTTTGGCCACTTCCACCAAGAACAGTGCCGACGGCAAGACCTGGACTTTCACCATCAGAAAGGACGCCAAGTGGTCCAACGGTGATCCGGTAACTGCCAAGGACTTCGTCTATTCCTGGCGCAGAACCATCGACCCGAAGACCGCCTCTGAATATGCCTATCTGTTCAGCGGCATCAAGAATGCCGACGCGATCGTTTCCGGCAAGAAGAAGCCAGCAGCTTTGGGCATCAAGGCTGACGGCAAGTACAAGCTGACGGTTACTCTGGAAAAGCGGATTCCTTACTTCAAGTTGCTGATGGCCTTCCCGCTCTTCTTCCCGCAGAACCAGAAGTTCATTGAAAAGATGGGCTCCAAGTACGCGACCTCATCCAAGTACATGGTTTACAACGGTCCATTCAAGCAAGTTGGCTGGACCGGGTCCAACTTGAGCTGGAAGCTGGTCAAGAACCCAACCTACTGGGACAAGAAGAGCGTCAAGCTGGACACGGTCAAGTTCAGCGTTCAAAAGACCCCTTCAACCGACTACAACCTTTACCAAAGCGGCAAGCTTGACGCTGCCTTCCTGGACGCCCAAGCCACCAAGTCTTTGAAGGGCAAGACCGGCTACACCCAACGCAAGATGTCCACGACCCAATACCTGTCCTACAACCTCAAGAAGCACCCAGAATTCAAGAACAAGAACCTGCGTCTCGCCATCTCCATGGCCATCAACCGCAAGGAACTTGCTTCAACTCTGGGCGGGGCTGCAACGCCAGCTACAACCTTTGATCCAGAAGGCATGACGACGGTCAATGGCCAGGACTACGCGGACACGGTCAAGAATGCCGCAACTGAAAAGGCCGCAACTTACAACGTTAAGGAAGCCAAGAAGCTTTACAAGCAAGCATTGAAAGAAACCGGCAAGAAGAAGATCTCCTTCACCCTGCTGGGCGACGACGATGACACGGCCAAGAAGGCAGCTGAATTCGTTCAAAGCCAACTGGAAAACAACTTGGGCATCGATGTGCAAGTGCAAAGCATCCCGAAGAAGACCCGGCTGACCAGAATGATGAACGGCAATTTTGACGTCGTTTCAACTGGCTGGAACGCCGACTTCTCCGACCCAATTTCCTTCCTTGACCTGCAGACTACTGGCGCTTCATACAACTACGGCAAGTGGTCAAACAAGACTTACGACAAGTACGTTGCCGCTTCTAAGACGACCAGTTCAACCAGCGACCGCTTCAAGGATCTGGCCAAGGCTGAACAAGTCCTGCTGGCAGAACAAGGGGTTACTCCACTGTACCACCCAATCGAAGCCTGGATGGTCAAGCCGAGCGTTAAGGGCGTGATCTACAACGGCGCCGGGGCAAACTACAGCTTCAAGTACGCTTACCTGAAGTAACAAGCAGCAATAGCGACAGACAACAAACAATAGACAACAGACTAGAATAAAGAAAAGAGGCTCGCGGCTTACGCGAGCCTCTTTCTTTTGCCTAAGGAAGGCAACAATAGTAAGAAGCAAGTAATGATGATTGTCACTGTCAAAGTAATAGCGCCATGATTAAAGTCGATAGCTTGATTGTTGACCTCTCTTAAAAAAGAAAAAAAGCCGTGGCAACCGCCACAGCTTTTCAAAGAGTTATTATTCAAATATATTTTTAGACCAACTTCTTCCGGATGGCGCCAGAGATCCAGTCGATGACCACAACCATAACGATGATCCCCAAAAGGATGATCCCAACCCGGCTCCATTGCCGGTAGTTCAAGGCGATGATCAAAGGATAGCCGATACCACCGGCCCCAACCAGACCCAAAACAGAAGCGGACCGGACGGACACGTCAAAACGGTAAAGGGTATTGGAAACGATGGCTGGCATCAAGTCAGGCATGGTCGCGAAAACAGCAACGTTGAACTTAGACCCGCCGGCCGCCGTAATCGCTTCAGCTGGACCATCATCCAAACTTTCAATCGCTTCTGAGAACAGCATGGCCAGCATCCCGACTGAGTGCAGACCCAAGGCCAGGGCACCAGCTGGAGCGCCCGGGCCAACGGCCTTAATAAACATCAAGGCCAGAACGATTTCCGGGAAGGATCTGATGAAAGTCAAAACGATCTTCCCGCTTTCAGATACCCAGAACTTCTTGTGCCGGGTGTTGGCTGCCCAGAAGGCAAAAGGAACTGAAATGATGGCGGAGATAAAAGTCCCCAGGAAGGCAATACACAAGGTCTGCCACAATTGGGAAACCAGGTCTTCCCCGCTGCCGTTATAAACGTATGACCAGTCCGGGTGGAAAAGACCATTGAAGATCGCCCCGGTAATCTGGCCGGCAGTTGGCTTGATCCCGCCGAAGTCGATGCCCGTGCAGGACCAAATAATGATGGCGATGGAAATAATCCAGCCGCCCCACTTAATAGCTCTGGACTTGGCCGTCACTGGTTTTGGTGGTAATTTCTTCATTGTCGTATCCATTAGCGCATCAAAGCCTCCCTTGCTTTAGTTGAAACAAAGTCGATGACCAAAACAACCAGAAAGACAACCAGGATGATCATCCCCGTTTGGTTGTAGTTGAACATGTCCAAAGTGTTCTTCAGCTGCAGACCGATACCACCGGCACCGATGTAACCGAGGATCGTGGATGCCCGGACGTTGATTTCAAAAGCGTACAGGGCGTAGCTGATGAAGTAAGGCAGAATCTGCGGCATAACGGCAAACATGATATTGTTCATCCCGTTGCCCCCGACTGCCTTGATGGCTTCACTTGGACCTGGATCAATAGTTTCGATGGCTTCGTAGAAGAGCTTGACCACAACACCGAAGGTGAAGACAGTCAAGGCCAGGATACCGGCAACCGGGCCGATACCAACGACAGCAACGAAGATTGAACCCAAGAGCAGGTCAGGAATCGTTCTGATGATGTTCATGATGAAGCGCAGAACGCCGGTAATTGCCCGGTTATGGACAATGTTTCTGGCAATCAAAAGTGAGTAAACGAAGGCCAAGAGGGACCCGATAACCGTACTGATGATGGCCATCTTGATCGTTTCAACCAGGTAAGGAATGGCAGTGCCGGCATATGACCAGTCCGGCTGAGCCATCTGCACGAAGATTTCCGCGAACTGGTCAAAGTTGGCGAAAAATTCCGGCAGACTGGTCTGCGTGTTGTTAACAGATAAAACCAGACCCAGGACCATCAAGATGACCCAGACCCAGTTCCACATCTTAAACTTCTTTTTTGGAAGTTTTAACATGTCGCGGTCAGTTGCTGACATTGTTAGTCTTCCTCCTTACCCTTGCCGCCGTTGTAGATGTTGTCGAAGATACTTTGTGGCGTGTCTTCCATCTTGCCGTCATAAACGATTTCCCCGGCCCGGACACCGATGACCCGGTGGCCGAATTCCTTGGCCAGTTCAATTGAGTGCAGGTTGGCTACGACCGTCATGTCAAACTTTTCGTTCAGCATCTTCAAGTCTTCCATAACCTGGCGGGAAGTCTTCGGGTCCAAAGAAGCAGTTGGTTCGTCGGCCAGAATGATTTCCGGTCTTTGGGTCAGCACCCGGGCGATAGCCACCCGCTGCTGCTGACCACCAGACAATTCGTCAGCCCGGGAGTAGACCTTTTCAGCCATGCCGACGCTTTGCAGGGCTTCATAAGTTCTTTGCTTGTCTTCGTCAGTGAAGAGGTTGAAAGTAGTCTTCCAGGTTGGGTAGTAAGCCAGGCGGCCAGCCAAAACGTTCCGCAAAACGCTGGAGCGCTTGACCAGGTTGAAGCTTTGGAAGATCATCCCGATCTTGCGCCGCATGAGGCGCAGGTTCTTGCTCTTGGCCTTGGTGATTGACTCACCGTCAATCAAGATGTCGCCTTCAGAAATGTCGTGCAGGCGGTTGATTGCCCGGAGCAGAGTGGACTTGCCGGCACCGGAAAGACCAACGATTACCACGAACTCACCCTTGTTGATTTTCAGGTTGATGTTCTTCAAACCAACGGTACCATTGTCGTAGACCTTGGTAACGTTCTTCATTTCGATCATCGGCTGTTCTGCCATGAATAATAACTCCTTAAATACCTAAATTTGCTTTTTCATTGAAAATCGTGTCCTACGTTAAAGCGGGGCACGATTTCACTATTAGTATTCAGTTGATAATCTTTGTGATATCAATGACTACTTGGTAGCAGCCATCTTGTCGTACTTGCGGACGATGTTGAAGTCTGAGTCCTTTGAAGGGGTGTAGCCTTCGTGGCTGTAGATGCTTTCAATGATCTTCAAACTCTTCTTGTCCTTGCGCAGAGATTCGAAGGCCTTGGACAGCTTCTTGCGGAAGGAGCTGCTCATGTCTGAACGAACTGAGATAGTGTCGTTAGGGATGCTCTTAGTGAAGTAGATTGGAACAACCTTCTTCATGATGTTTGGTTGGTCGGCCAAAACAGTGTTACGTGCGTCTTCGAAAGTGAAGGCAGCATCAACGTCCCCGTTAAGAACGTCAAGCACGGCTTGGTCGTGGCCAGTTACAGTTACCAGGTTGGCGTTGCCCTTCTTAGTCAAGTCCAGGCCTTTTTCCTTCAATTCAGCGATTGGGAAAATGTAGCCGGCTGAAGAAGTAGCGTTTTGAACGGCAATCTTCTTGCCCTTCAAGTCCTTCCAGCTCTTGATCTTTGACCCCTTCTTAACCAGGATTTCTGACCGGTAGACCTTAACCAGCTTGTTGGTTGCCTTACCGCCTGGTTGCTTTACCCCGTAACGGAGAGCTTGCAACAGAACGTCAGCAGCCTTTTGCTTGTGGGCCAGAACGTAACCATCCGGTGGCAGGAAGCCGACGTCAACCTTCTTTGACTTCATGGCTTCGACAACCGTGTTGTAGTCAGTTGACATTGAGATCTTAACCGGAACGCCAAGCTTCTTGGAAAGGATCTTTTCAAGCGGCTTAGCCTTGGCTTCCAAAGTGGAAGCAGCTTGACTAGGAACAAACTGGATCGTCAAAGGGTGTGACTTTGATGGAGTGTAGCCCTTTGATGAAGAAGATGACTTGCTTGAAGAGCAAGCAGTTGCCAGCACGGCAGCAGCAACAGTTAAAGCACCAAACAATGCTTTCTTGAACTTTTTCATTATTTCCCCCTGAAAAATGGTTAATGAAAGTTAAAATAGTACAACAGCAGCATAAGGGATGAGCTTGAAAGCAGCCAGAGAAAAGTCCACACAAAAGCTTCCTTAACGGGCCGGCTCTCACGCTCATACATCTCATCGGAACGACAGCAAGGCGAATCTCGCTTCTGTGTTCTGGAACAATTCTACCAGAAATATTCGGGTTTTAGCAAGCGTTTTTCGGTTTTTTTACCCAAACTAATTGATCCGGTCCAATTTTGCCAGCAAAAGGTTAATGAAATAGCGAAAAATTACACAAACCACTAACTTAATTGGTTGAAATCCGAACGAAAGTAAAATTCGAGTTAAATAAACGGGAAATAAAAGAACGTTTGGAAATTGTTCCAAACGTCCTCTTTTTAAGATATACTTTTATCAGCCAGCTTACTTGGCAGGCATGTTGTTGACGTCAGTTCTGACGATCAAGACATCGGCCATGGCGTGCTGGTTGACGTATTCGGTAACTGACCCCATCAGCATCCGCTCAACGGCGTTCAAACCGGTGGCGCCCATCACGATCAGGTTGTTGCCGTGGTCCTTGACGAAGTCGTAAGAGATGATTCTCTTCGGGCTGCCGTAACGGATGTGGTAGTCAATGTCGTCAAAGGCCAGGTTGTCGTGAGCCCATTGCTTGAGGCTCTTGAGGTATTCCTCTGAGTCTTGGGTCATTTGGTAGATCGTGTCGCCTGAGATCAAGGTGTCCTGCATTTCGCCCATGAACTGCCGGGTGTCGATCACGTTCAAAACATCAACGTGGTAGCCGTTGTTGACGGCGATCTTCACGGCCTTGTCAAAAGCACGTTCAGCGGATTCAGATCCATCGACAGGTACTAAAATTTTGATTTTTTCTTCAGTCATAGTGCTCATCTCCCGTACTATCTACGTATTTCGCTTATCTATATTTTAACATAAGTCACAGTTTAGCAATGCGCTTTCGCAAAATTGTTACATCTTAAACTTGCAGGGAAGCATTTTTTAAGCGGGATGAAAAAATCAACCGCTAGACAACATAAAAAGAAAATACAGACAAATAAATAAGAAAGGATTCGACAAATGACTTCATTAAAACAGCAATTGCTGGACGTTAAAGGCGGCCGGAACTTCCGTGAACTGGGCGGCTACCAGACCGTTTCCGGCAAAAAGATCAAAATGCACAAGCTGATCCGGAGCGGGCACTTGGCCGACCTGCTCAAGGAAGACCAGGAATACCTGCGCCGCTACGGGCTCAAGTACGATATCGACCTCCGGACCAGTTTCGAAAGAAACAAGCAGCCAGACCGGAAGATCGCGGGCGTTGAGTACTTCGCCGACCCGGTTTTCGATGAGGACTTGACCAACTCCACCATGAGCATTTCCGACATGGCGAGAGAAAGCCAGGATCCAGGCTGGGGCTACCAGCGGATGCTGTGGGCCTACAAGAACATGGCAACCGGGAAGAACGCCAACAAGGCCTACCAGCACCTGTTTGAAGTTCTCCTGGCTAATGAGAAAGACGGCGAGAGCGTGCTTTTCCACTGCACGGCCGGGAAAGACCGGACCGGTTTCGGGGCAATCTTGATTCTGACGGCCTTGGGCGTACCGATGAAAACCATTGAAAAAGACTACCTCTTCACTAATGAAGTAATCAAGGACTTCGTCAGCCAGCTTTTGGCCAAGGAAAAGGCCGCCGGAGCTGATGACAGCCTCCTGGCGACCTTCCGCGATTTGCAGACTGTACAGCCGGCCTACTTCAAGTACCTGCTGGATGTCATCAACCGGGACTACGGCAGCATCAACGCCTACCTTCACCAGCAGATCGGCCTCTCTAATGCTGACCTGTTGGATTTGCGGACGATATACTTGGAGAAATAAGCGCCAGAAGTCAACCAACCCCAGACTAAAGTCTAGGGCTTGCAAGTCGCAATAGGCTTTTGCCTCTTTGCTTGCACTAATCAGATACGGGGATTTGCTGGTGCAGGGATCCCTAATTACCAGATTTATATTATAGAGCCTCGGGTTGCCTAAGGCTCTTTTCTTTTAGCTTTTATAAGGAATGATCGAATATTCTTCTTCCTCTAACTTGGCTATGCCTTTTTCCAGAATGTTCTTAGCTGCGTTATAGTCCCGGATATGATGGGCTTTGCAGATTGGGCAGTCCCATTCTCTGTCTTTCAAGGTAAGCTTTGGATAGCCGTTATGCCCCATGATGCTGCCACAATTAGAGCAGCGCTGAGTGGTATTGCGCTTGTCGATCTCAATGTACTTCTTGCCATAGAGATCTGCTTTGTATTCAAGCATTCTCTGGAAGCTGTACCAGCCAACATCGGCAATTGACATTGCCAAGGCATGATTTTTCATCAAGTTTTTTCCTCTCAAGTCCTCAAGCACTACTACGTCGTGGTTATTGATGTATGCAGTACTCAATTTCTGTAAGAAGTCTTCTCTTTGATTTTTGACGTGCTGGTGCAGGCGGGCTGCTTGCAGGCGGGACTTTTGATAATTCCGACTTTCAGCTAGCTTGCGGCCTTCCTTTTTTGCCCGCACTTGTCTTCTTGACATCCGCCTTTGCAGGCTTTTCAGCCGTTTTAATGATTTCCGGTAGTAGCGGGGATTGTCAATAACATTACCGCTGCTGTCCGTCAAGAAATTGTCGGTATTCAAGTCAATGCCTGTGATCTTGCCTGTTTTTGGCTTTGGATCGATAAAAGGCGCCACGTCCCCAATCTGAAGAGAGAGATAGTAGCCAGAAGTATCATACTTGATCGTTGCCGTCCCAATCCGGAAATTTGGATTATGCGCAAGAATTTTTCGATAGCTTGATCCACTTATTCTAATTCTTCCTAGCTTAGGCAATTGTACGTGCTTTGTGTCCAGGAACCTAACTAATCCGGAGAAAGGCGTACAGTTTCCTTTTTTCTTGTTTTCGGTTGTGTAGGTACAAGAAGTTTGATAGCTGTCGCTTACGCCTTTCTTGTGGTATTTGGGAACGCCGGAAGAGTGAATTTTTTTGAACACATTCCAAGCCGCATTGTAGTTAAGTTTAGCCTGGGCTACTGCTAAGCTGTCAACGTCATTGACAGACATATAGGAATAATACTTAGACAGCTTCTTTTTCCGCAGTTCTAGTGTCTCAATTCTTTCAGCTACTGTTTGGATATAGATGCCAGTTTTTCTAAGATGCAACAATTCAGAATTTATAGCAATCAGCTTGTTGTATACAGCCCGGCTTACGCCACAGTTGATGGCAATTATTCTTTTCTGCTGGGAGCTTGGGTAGATCCTCATCTTAATTCCAAGATGATAAGGAAGATCCGACATGGAGATCATCAATTGCTTTCTTGCCATTTTTTCTCACCTCTTTTCTTGCTATAATTATACCATGCAGAGCCAGTCAATGACTGAAATAAAGGTTTAAGAAAGCTTGTAGTTTAGCTGCATGGGAGGTAAGACAATGACTGAGAAGATGAAAGATGCTGTCTATACAAAACGCTATGTTTACAACTGCCATTATCATCTGATCTGGTGCACTAAATACCGCAATCAGATCTTCACGACTAGCGAACTGGCAAGTGAGATGAAAGAGCTGATTATCGATACGGCAACAAGCAATGATATCCAGATTGAGAAACTAGAAGTTATGCCAGAACATGTCCATGCAATGATCTCCTTCAGACCGTCAAAATCTATCAGCTCAGTAGTGAAAGCTCTCAAGGGCCATACTGGATACGTATTTTTGCGAGACCACCCAGACGTACGGAAAAACAAATGTTGGGGCGGCAACTTGTGGTCATCCAGCTATTACATTGGGACTGTAGGCAATATGTCCAAAGACACCATAGAAAGATATATCAACGATCAGATCTACAATGCAAAAAAGGATGGCAAACCCTATCCATCCACCCATTGAAATAGGTGGACTTCCGGGCCTGCCATCCAGTGAATTAATCATTAAAAGCCCTCTTCCCGCAGGGCAGAGTACAAGCCGGCAGGATCAGTCTGGGCAAAAATCCAACTGAGGGCTGCTGGTTCAGCCTGGCTGAGGAAGGTCATGGTTCTGGCTAAAAGTTCAGCCTGGCCGTCCGCCTTTTGGTCCAGCAGCATGAAGCAAAAGCCAACTGGCAATTCGCGGCTAGGATCGACCATGCTCTTGAAGCTGACCGGGGCCAGCAGCTTAATGGGAACGACCCGCTGCTGCTTGACGAAGCAGCCTTCCGTGTGCGGAAAAGCCAGGTTGGGGAGACCCGGGGCCAGATTGCAGCTGGCCAGGCCGGTCGGAAAGTCCTCTTCTCTGTCCACCACCTGGTCTAAAAAGCCGGCCGCTACCAGCCCCTGCTCCAGCAGCTTTTTGTAGACTTGGGCAAACATGTCAGCCCGGTCTTCGGCCCGCAAAACAAAACAGCTTTCCGCTTTTAAGAGTTCTTCAGTCACTTTTAGTCCACCCCTTTTTTCAAAAATACAACTACTTTTATTATAAGCTTTCTGCCGTTGGGCAACTTGGCTGATGCTTAATTTTTGACTAGTCAGCTGGGGCGGAAAATGGTAAAGTTATTTTAGGAAAAAAACACAATATCTCGCAGCGGACATGAAAGGAATACAAGATATGCCAAAAAAGACGATCTACTTCGGTGCCGGCTGGTTCACTGACCGCCAAAACAAAGCCTACAAGGAAGCCATGGAAGCCCTCAAGGAAAACCCAACGGTTGACCTAGAAAACAGCTACGTTCCCCTGGACAACCAGTACAAGGGCATCCGGGTTGACGAGCACCCGGAATACCTGCACGACAAGGTTTGGGCTACGGCCACCTACAACAACGACTTGAACGGGATCAAGACCAACGACGTCATGCTGGGCGTCTACATCCCTGACGAAGAAGACGTCGGCCTGGGCATGGAACTGGGTTACGCCTTGAGCCAAGGCAAGTACGTCCTTTTGGTCATCCCGGACGAAGACTACGGCAAGCCGATCAACCTCATGAGCTGGGGTGTCAGCGACAACGTGATCAAGATGAGCCAACTGAAGGACTTCAACTTCAACAAGCTGCGCTTTGACTTCTACGAAGGTGCCGTATACTAAAAACAACTATATCTAACAAAAGGCCTGCCTTCCGCAATTTTGGAAGACAGGCTTTTCTTTTTTCTAAAACTCCCGGGGTGCTTCCAAAGCATTTGGCACCAAGACTTCAGCTCTGAATTCTCCCCCGCCGCTGGCCAACGCTTGCGGGCTAAAAGTTAGCCGCAGGCGGCCATGGTAAGGCTCCAAAAAGGATTTGACCTTGCCTAAGCCAATCCCTACCCGGCCGTTTGCTACAACATTATCTCTTTCTGACCCGATCTTGACCTTCTTCTCTGTTTGGTTAAGCACGGTTAAAAGCATGGTTTTCCCGGAAAACTTCAGCCCTGCCTTAACCTGGTGGTCTGCCGCCAGTGAGGCTGCCTGGCAGGCGTTTTTCAAAAGATTGCCGGCAATGATGCACAGATCCAGCTGCCGCAAGGCTAAGTTGCCGGGAATCACCCCGGTCCAGCTGATTTCAACCTGCGGATACCGGGCGGCCAGGTCACTAATCACGGCATTGATTCCGCTGTTGCCAGTATCGATCAATCGCCGGGTCATCTGGCTGCTGCCAACCAGGTCGTCAATATAGGCCGTCAGTTCCTGGTACTGGCCGGCATGAGCCAGGCCCTGCAAGCTGACCAAGTGCTGGCGGGCATCGTGGCGGAATTTCTTGGTTTCTTTCTCCCGGGCCAAAAGCGATTCATAATAGTTTTCCTCAGCTTGGAGAAGCTGCTCTTGTTCACTCATCTCGCCTTTTAATTTCCAAACCCTAAACTGTCCTTGCAAAAGAGCCATGTCCAGCCAGACGGCAGCCCCGGCCAGGCAGGCCTCTAGCACTGGCAGTTGCTTTTGCAGGCGAAGATAGGCTTGAAAGCGGCCTGCTGTCAGACTCGCCGCACCCAAAGCCAGAATTTCCAGGAAAACAAGCAGCCACTTGTCCTTGTCCGGCCAGCTGTCAAAAACATTTTTGACCTTAGGCGCCAAAAACAAGTAAACGAAAGTCAAAGCTATGGCAGCTTCAAAAACAAGATCAGCCGCGCCCACTTCTTGCCGGCGGATCAGCTGCTTTAGACTCAGATCCAGCAGGCTTAAAATCGCATAGCTGCCCAGCTGGCTGAGGTCTCCTTCTTTCAACGGCCCCAGCAAAGTCCGGCCCAAAGCAAGCAAGGCATAGACCAAAGCTTCATTCAACAAGCCCAGCTGGGGACCGGCCAGGCAGTAGGCCGCTAGACCAAAAACGTAAATCCCCAGCAGCCAGACCGGCCTGATTTTCTCAGCAAAGAGATAGGCAAAAGCCAGATAGAGCTTGCTGAACTGCAGCAGGATAAAAGCCGTGTTCAAAAGCGTCACGGAATCGATAAACAAATTCATATTTCCTCCAAAATCACAGCGGCTGGGCATAAAAGCGCAGGTAGTCAAGCCAGGCAGCTTCTACAGCCTTGACCTGGCGGCGGGGAAGCAGGATTGGCTGCTTTAGGCCGGCAAGGTAGAGCTGATTATGCTTTAGATCACTGATATGCTGATAAGCCACGATGTATTGCCTGCTCACCCGGCCAAACAAGGCACTGTCCAGTTGTTTTTCCCAATACTTCAAGGGTTCTGGGCTGATTACTTTTTGGTCAGCCGTATAGATGCAGCTCTGGTCTCCCAAACTTTCCAGCAGACGGATTTCATTTAAGGGCAGAGCGGTCATTGCCTTGTCCGGCAAAGGAACTGCTAGCAGCTGCCTGGCCAGGATTTCTTGGTAAGCAGCCCGCAAAACCAAAGCAATATTCTCCTTCTTCCAGGGCTTGAGCAGGTAGCGGAAGGCCTTGACTTCGAAGGCGGAAGGCATATAGCGGTCATAAGCAGTTAAAAAGACCAGCAAATCGCCGCGCTTGTCACGGCGCAGGCGACGGGCCGTCTCCATGCCGCTTGTACCAGGCATTTCAATGTCCATGAAGATCAAGTTGTACTTTTTCCCTGCTTCAAGGAGGTCATCCCCGCTCGCGTAGCAGTCGACATGTGCGGCGTTTAACTCCATGACCAGCAACTGCCGCAAGCTCGCGCGTTCTTTTTCCTCATCGTCGCAAACCGCTATCCGCAGGCCCAGCTCCTCTTTCATCCCTCATCTATCCTTTCCGGCCAATCATCCGTTTAACTTCAGTTTTGCTCTTTTTGCTCAAGAGCTTTCCATATACCAAAGTATACAGCAGGATAAAGGAAAACTGGCAGATCAGCAAGCCGGCAGGACTTGCAGCGTAAAGAACAAGCAAGATGGCCGTGACCAGAAAACAAACAAGCAGCGCTAAGGCAGCCGCCACCGCAGCAGGCGTAAAAATTATTCTCCACTTATGCCCGCTGGTAAACAAGGCGAAAACCTTGGACCGGTTGAGCTGAACCCAGGCTCCAGCTTGATAATTTAAGATGCTGGCTAGCAAAAACAAGAGCAAGATGCAGTTCAGCAGCTGCCACAAGCAGCTCTTTAAGTAGAGCTTGGCCAGCTCCAGCTTGCTTTGAGCGAGTTGCTTCAAGCGGAAGGGTTCTGGCGAGTAAATTTTTGTCAAGCCGCGCCGCTTTAAGGCAGGAATAAGCTTATCTGACTGGATAAAGAAGAGATTGCCTGTCGACAAAGCTGGATATAAAAAGCCATGCATGTCATAAATCTGGCTGGGCCGTTTGCTGTAGATGAGCAAGGGCTTGCGGCAAATTTGAAAATCTTGCGTTTCATTTAAAGCGGCCAGCTTTTTCCGGCTGGTCAACAAGTGCATCCCTTTCGGCACGGTTTGCCGCTTTGCGGTATTAAGTGGCAAGATTCTACGCAAAAAATTCCGACTTTCTGCTGGCAAATCGGCTAGGGCAACTTCCTTTAGGTCCTGGTGGCTGATACCGGCTAGTTTTAAAGCCCGGTCATTGACGAAAACAATGTGGTCATATCCCCCTAATTCAGCTTTTGACGTTTGCATCTGGTCATCCATGATTAAGGACAAAACCGCGTTGCCTTGCCGCTCTTCATCTTTGATGAGCGCGAGTTCAGCCGGGTAATGATCTCTTTGGTCCAAGCGGCCGTCATCATCAAAACTGACTGCGGCTGGAACTTGCTGCCATTTTTCCTTTGACTGGTAATTTTCATAGGCACTCTTGGCCAACAAGGCCGCTTGCGGCAGGGACCAGGCTAACAGCAGCAAGGCTGAGACCTGCAGGCAGCGCAGGGCGATTTTTCCTTGCTTTTTTACAGAACCGCGGCTGACACAAAATTTGTCCGGCAGCTTCATCAGCAGGAGTGAACAGAAAATCAAGACCAGTTCAATCAACAGTAAAAGAGCAGAATTGCCTAAAATACTTTTTTTACGAAAAATCAGACCAAACAGCAAAATGCCAAGCAGGCTGCCAGAAAGGCTCCAAACAAAGAGACAGGTAAAATTATCCAGGCAGATTTCCAACCTGCTGATTCCGGCCAGCAGGCGAATGGCATCTTTACGATAGCCAAGCTGCAAAGGCAAAAGCAGGCTTGTAACGTATAAAAGTAGACTGCAGATCAAGGGCAGCCGGTCTACTGCATCGCGGCCGGGGCCAAGAGAATACAGAAAAACAAGGGAGAGGAGCAAACAGGAAGCAGCAATACTTATTTTATTACGCATGGTCATTCCCCCAGGCAAATTCGCGCGTCACACTTTTGCCCCAGTTTTTCATCGTGGGTGGCGATAAAGACGAGCGCGCCTGCCTGGGCCTGCTTTAAAAGCAAGTCAGTGACCAGCTGGCGGTTGGCCGCGTCCAAAGAAGCGGTCGGCTCATCCGCGTAGACCACCTGACCCTGTTTGTATAAAAGGCGGGCCAAACCCAGACGCCGCTTTTCCCCACCAGAAAGCACGGCTGCTTTTTCATAAGCTTGCGTTAAGCCAAGTATTTTTAAGCAATGCAAGGCTTGTTCCTGGCCTTTTTTCACCTTAGTCAACGAAACGTTGTACAGCAAGCTTTCTTCATTGATGATTCCAGCATCTTGGTAGAGAAAGGCTGCCTTTTCCCGCCAAAATCTCTCCCTTTTCCCTTCTGGCCAGCTGCTGGCATTCTCGCCATTGATCAGAATTTTTCCCTTGCTTGGCAGGCTTAACAAGCCGAGCAGGTTGAGCAGAGTGGTCTTACCAGCGCCGGACTGGCCAATTAGGGCAACTGCTTGCCCACCATTTGCTTGAAAAGACAAATCTTGAAACAGCAGCTTGTCTCCTGCTTGTGCTGTAATCTGATCGGCATAAACGCTTATTCCTCTCATTGCGCTATATCCTCCTAAATAAAAACTGGAAACATCTAGTTACTTCAAGAAGATGTTTCCAGACTTTTACTATTTGACTATTCGGTAATAGTATCGATCAATGGTCTTTGGCAGATTAATTGCCCAAACTTCGGCAATGGATGTTTTGCCAGCAGCCGTATTAATTGACCGCTGTTTGTGCTTTTTTCCTTTTCTATCAATATACACGACTGTTGACCCATGCTTCTTGTTTACCTTGTATTCAGAGTGTACTTTTGCATTCCAAAATCCATATGTCCACTTCCCCCCTTCAGCAGGATAGCGAACATGCTTACCAATTGACAAATAAAGTGATGGGAACAATGGTGATGAATGAGTTGCTGTCCATTGCTCTTCAACCATTCCTTGAGTCCAATTCTCATTGTCAACTGAAATATTCTCCTTGATCACATCGCTGTCAACAGCTGTAGCTGCAAATGCCGGTGATACAGACATATAGGAAATCACACTGACCAACACAGTGCTTACTAATAACTTTTTCTTCATTATGTTGAATCCTCCTTTGTTTCAACACAGCAATTCTATCCCAAAAAGCAGTTCCAAAACCGCAAATGCCGATGAATGGTCGTTTGCGCCGTTGAATGGCAAAAAAAGCTAGCTGATCAGCAGCGCGTTTTTTCTTCCTAATCAAAGCAGATAATAAAAATATTTATGACCAGATCAAGTACAGGCATTGACCAACAAATATATCGTAAATTTGCTTTAGTATCATTTCCAAAATATGCTGGCTTTTCTAACAAATATAAGCAAAAGACAGAAACGCTATTAACCAAATAAGAAAGTAGAGACGGAGAGCTGAAAAAGGTCGTTATTTTTGCACCGGTAAAGCTAAATACTGATATAAGATTTAAAGTAGCCAACAAAAACAACCATTTAAAAGGAATTTTTTCTTCAAAAAAGGCAGTAATGTCCACAAGTACAAATAAAAGCAATGGTATATATGCCGCTAGGCTAAGTAGCTCTTGTCCATTATAATAATTGCTATTAATTGCCACTATCGACATCATAATTGAATACACACTCATCAGAACAAGTACAATATTTTGAAGTAAGAAGCTTCTCTTTTTCATTTTTGTCACCTTAGTACTCAGTTACCTTATAAACATATGATGCTACGAAAGAACCTTTCCAATTACCAATGAAACTGTGAGGCAAAACATAATGTCCTGTATTGTAATGCTTTACAGAATCCTTAGTTGCACCATAATACCATGCACAGTAGACATACTTGGAACAGTAGCTCGTTGTTCTATCATATAGATTAGGAGAAAGTAGGTATTTAGGATTGTTGTTAATATACATATCATGGTATGCGTATCCAGCTGCATCTTCAGCATAATGCGGATGTTTCTTCACTCGGTAAACCGCAACATAATCTTTTCCTTTTGTATGCTTAGCAAACCAACTCGCCTTTCCTACATGAGTCGCATGTGACCAAATATTTGGCATCTCTAAAATATGGCTAGAAGAGCTAGCAATGGCAGCATGGCCAACATGATTTGGAATTGAATTACTAGAAGAACTAGTCCCATAACAAACCAAGATATCACCAGCCTTCATCTTATAATCTCTATTTGCGGATACACCCAACAAACTAATTTTATTAGTTGAGGCCGTTGAAGATTTATGATTGATAACAATAGGTTTATCTTCAGTTGTTTGAACAGGAACTTCATAATTATCTTCAGCCAAGTAATCTTCAAAAGACATACCCGGATATTCATAGCTATACTTTAGATATCGTGGATAAACTGTATTCTTGCACAGGTTGACAAAGTCTGATTCCGTCATATTATCGTCTGTAAGAATTCCTTTACTACGCCCAATAGAATACGCTTTCACAAACTCATTATCACTATTACTAGTTCCAACATCTGCTTTAACCGTACCCTTGAATTGAAGCAACAGTAGAACACCTAAGACAACTACAATATTTCTCTTCAATTTTCTTCTCATTTGATTTAATCCTCCTTTGTTTCAACACCGCAATTCTATCCCTAAAAGCAGTTCCAAAACCGCAAATGATGATGAATGGTCATCTATGCCGGTGAATGGCAGCAAAAAAGCCCGCTGACCAGCAGCGAGCTTCGATATTATTCTTCCCAGCGGATTTCCCCATTCAAGTAGGTCTTCACCAGGGACATGTCATCCTTCAGAATCAAGAAGTCAGCTGGCAGGCCCGGACGAATTGCCCCGCACTTGTCCAAGAGGCCTTGGCTGCGGGCCGGGTTATAGCTGGCCATCAACACAGCCTCTTCCTTGCCGGCCAAGCCCCAGTCAACCAGGTTCTTTACCCCATCCTTCAGCTGCAAGACGCTGCCGGCCAGGTTGTCGCCCTTCTTCAAGCGCGCCATCCCGTCCTTAACGTATACTGGCAGTTCACCCAGCATGTAGTCCCCGTCCGGCATCATCCCAGCTTCCATGCAGTCAGTGATCAAAACGATATGGTCCTTGCCTTTAGCCGCCAGCAGGGCCTTGATGGCGCTAGGCGTGACGTGGTGGCCATCGGCAATCAGTTCGTTGTCCATGTTCTCCAGCGCCATGGCCGCATTAGCAATGTTTGGCCGGTTGTGGGAGAAGTCCGGCATCCCGTTAAAGGTGTGGGTAAAAATCGTTGCCCCAGCCTGCGCGGCTGCCTTAGTCTGGTCGTAGCTGGCGCTAGAGTGGCCCAGGGCTACCTTGACTCCCCGGTTGACGGCGTAGCTTACGAAAGCAGGCGTTCCTGGACGTTCCGGTGCCAAAGAAATCTTCTTCAGCATCCCCTTTGACACTTCCAGCCACTTGTCTAGTTCTGCCGGGCTTGGGTCCATCATGTATTTTGGATTTTCCGCTCCCGCGTGTTCTTCCGTGAAAAACGGGCCTTCAAAATGGATCCCTTGAATCTTAGCCCCGCTTTCTTCTCCTTGGTGAGCAGCCAACATCCGGCAGACTTCAGCTAATTGCTCACTAGATGCGGTCACTGTTGTTGGCAGCCAGCTGGTTACCCCGGCACTCAGCAAGGCTTCAGACAAGCGGTTGATCCCCTCCCAGTCGCTCTTCATCACGTCTTCCTTGACAGAGCCGTGGATGTGGGTGTCGACATAGCCTGGTGCCACACTGAAACCAGTATAGTCCACAGCGTCCGGCACTTTGCTGCCTTCTGGCAGGTAGGCCCCGAATTTACCATCAACAATCTCTAAATAGCCGCCTTTTTCCCGGCCATTTGGCAGGTAAAATTGATCAGCATGAATGTAATAGCGCATTTTTTCTCCTTAGTAAAACAATCTTTTTCTCTTACTATTCTTAACTCTGTAAGTGCTTTAGTCAATGCTTTGCTAAAAAATGAGCAAAAATAAAACTGCCTGTTTCAGGCAGTTAAAGATCAGCTATTGGATTCTTTGAAGAAAAAGCCCTGCGACCGGGTCAGGTCTTCATCTAACCCAAAGATAAACACAGGCAAAAGCTCAGCCGAATCAAGACTAGCAGCAAGATGATCAGCCAGCTCTTTCGCAGCTTCATCCCCGCCCAAGCGGCTAAGCCAGTCAACACAAAATACACTAGCAGTCCGAGCAAAAGCTGCCAGCTAAAAGCCAAAAATAAAATAAGAAGGTTGGGCCAATAAGCTATTGCCAACCCTGGACTGAGCAATTGCCAGATAGCGCGGTTTTCTTCCTTCGCTGACAACCGCCGCGCCTTCATGAAGACCCAGACTTCCTGCAGGTCTTGCTGGCAGGAAACAAAGATCCACAGCTGCATGGCCAAAAGTCCTAGGCCAAACAAGATTGTTACGGGGGTGAGCAGGTAGATCCCGTAGCTGATCTGCCCTGCCGCTTTTTGCGGTCCTTGGACTTCTAAAAGCCAAACTTCCAGCAGACTGACAACCGCGCTGAGTTGCAGAAATTGTTTATTAATCTTCATTTTGAGTCAGCACGCCTTGCTTTAAGGCATAATGCTTATTGTAGTTGATGCCAGGCACTTGAATACACATATATTACAAAAATAAAGATCACCTTCAATCCAGTCACCCAAACTGGTATAGGCTATTTTTTCCAATTTACCGGCTTTTTGGCTATAATTAGATTAGATATTTCATGACATAAAGGAAAAAGATTATGACTGCAGACCTGCAAAATTCAAGACATCAATTAGGAAGACTGGTTGGCGTCAATAAGCGTGAAAATTACTATGAGCTTCATTACACGACCGGCGAGATCGCCCGCGTCTACTTGATTGCTAATGGTATCTTCCGCTACTGGCTGGATCCAAGTCAAGAATTTGCCGAAACTGACGACATGCTGGTCAAAGACATTGAGCCCGACCCGCAATGTTTCGCCCGGGCCACGGCTCACGCGACCAGCGACATGTTCATCATCACCACTGGCAGCTGCAAGTTGATTTTCCAGCAGAAAACCGGCAGCTTCAGCATCTTTGACGAGTCTGTCCACCGGCCGCGGATGGTCCAAGCTTCCGCCCTCGAACTGAGCGGCAAGCACAGCATCGAAATCCTGAAGCAAGGGCAAAACGAATACTACTACGGCGGCGGAGTCCAAAACGGCCACTTCAGCCACAAGGGTGAAAAAATTACCATCAAGACCGACGGTATCACCGGGGCTGACGGCGTTCTGGCTGCCGTGCCTTTCTTCTGGACCAACGCCGGCTTTGCCGAACTGCGCAACACGACCGCGACTGGCCACTATGACTTCGGCCGGCAAAATTCCCAGCTCACCATCCTCAGCCACCGGACCCCGGTCTTTGACAGCTACTATATAATAGGAAACTCTCCGCAAGAATTGCTGTCCAGCTTCTATTATTTGACCGGCAAGCCCTTCATGCTGCCCAGCTACGCCCTCTCCTTCGGCCACCTCGGCAACTTCCTTGACGGCTCCTGGCAAGAAGCTGACGGCAAGGGCCATGAAGCAGTCCGCTTTGAAGACAACCGCTACTACTCAAGAAAGACGGAAAACAGCGGTCGCCTGCCAAGCTTAAACGGGGAAAAGGACTACCAGTTCTCCGCCCGGGCCATGCTGGACCGCTACCAGCGCTGGGGCTTCCCGTTATCCTGGATCATCCCCAACTACGAAAGCCAAGCTGCCGCTAAGCCCGATGACTTTGCCGCCTTTGCCGGCTATGTCCAAAGCCGCAACTGCCATCCAGGCTTCTGGAGTGAAAAGGGCCAGCCTTTAGCTCACCACAGCGAATTTGCCGCGGTCGATGACCCAAGCAGCAACTTGACCGCCGTCAATTCCGACCTGGCTAAGGAAAATCCGAAAGCCAAGCCCCTTACCCTGGTCCGCGACAGCCTCCTTCCTCACCAAAGCCAGGCTGCCCTGGCCTTCGGCGATGTCAGTGGTGACTGGTCCAGCATCAAAACGCAAATCTCTACCTTATTAGGTGCTGGTTTGTCTGGCCTGCCCTTCATCGGGGCCGCTGCCGGCGGCAAGCACGGTCCGGAAAATGCCCAAGTTGCCGTCCGCGACCTGGAATGGAAGACCTTTACCCCGCTTTTCTTCGTCATTGACGACCAAAGCCCCCTCAGCAAGACGCCTTTCGCCTTCAACAACAAGGTCTCCCGGATCATGAAGGCCTACCTCGGCCTGCGTGAGCAGCTGAAGCCTTACCTTTATGCCCTCAGCCGCCAGGCCCAGGATGGCCTGCCCCTGGTCCGGCCCCTGCTTATGGCCTTTCCGCATGAACAGGTTGGCTACGGCCGGGACTTTGCTGATGAATTCATGCTAGGCGACCAATTGCTTGTCGCGCCGATCGTCAACGGCAAGTCTGACAATCAAGGCATGAGCGTCCGCGACCGGATCTACCTGCCCGACAAGCAGACTGTCTGGATCGACCTCTTTACCGGCGACCGCTTGATGGGCGGCCGGGTCTACAACCAGCGCAAGTACCCCCTTTGGCAATTGCCCGTCTTCGTCAGAGGCGGCAGCATCTTCGATCTGGGTAGCCGGCGCTTCGTTCTCTACCCGCAAGGCGACGCCACCATCAGCACCTACAGCGACAACGACCAAAGCGACTACAAGCACAACAGCGCCCAAACCGTCATCCGCACCCATGTGGCCGACAGCAAGCTGCGCGTGATCATCGAACCGACCACCGGCTACTACCCGAACATGGCCATTAAAGAGCAAACCTTCTTTTATATATACTGTGACCAGCACCCAGATGAAATCCAGCTCCGGGCCGGCGACGAGGAAGTCGTTACCTTGACTGAATACGGCACGCCGGAAACCCTGCAAAGAGCCAAGGAAGGCTTCTACTACGACAACAAGTTCTGCTGGCCGGAAGGCTTCAAGGACTTGGGCGCAACTCCTCGCCCGGCTTTGATCATCAAATTGCAGGAGCGGGACATCAAGCGGGAAAAGCTGGAAATCCTGGTCAACAACTTCCGCTTCGCCAATGAGCAGCTGGTTCACCAGATAACCGACGCCGCGCTGCCCCTGCCGGGCAAGGTTGAAGTCGACCGGGACAAGATCAGTGCCCACTCTTTGACGGTCAAGTGGGCCCAGCGGACGCCTAGTGTCCAGATTGAATTGAACGGACTGCTCTACACCGGGATCAGCGGGAACATCTTCACCTTTACCGACCTGGCCGCCAACACTGGCTACCGGTTGCGCCTGCGCTATGAAGCTGGCTACAAGGTATCCGAATGGTCCGACCTCTTGCAGGTCAAGACAAAGCGGGACCCGCGGGACTTTATCATCTCCAATGTCAAAGTCACTTCCAGCCAGGAAAGCGCAAGCGGCCACCAGCTGAAAAACCTCCTGGACCGGAGAATGGCAACCGACTGGCAAAGCACGGGCAAACCAAGCGAAGACCAGCCGCTGACTTTGACCTTCAGCTTCCCGGACCAAACAGAATTAAACAAGCTGATCTACGTGCCAAGAGCCAGCAGCCGGGATGGCCGGCCTTTGCGGATGCTGGTGGAAATCTCCACCGATGGGGAAAACTTCACCAGCTACGGGACTGATTACCAGTTTAACAGCGACTGCAAGAACAAGGTTATCGGCCTCAGAGGGGTCAGCGCCAAGGCTGTCCGCCTCAGCATTCTGGAAACGACCGGCGATTACGCTGCCGCCAGTGGCATCGACTTCTACCGGCCCCTTAAATAAGCCGTAATTTTTTGATATTTTTAGACAAAAAAACAGTGGAAAGCTTCGTAAGGAAGCTTCCACTGTTTTTCTTTAATCGAATCCGAGATATTCTCAGATTCTTTTCGCTGAGAAGGCAAGGATTAAATAAAATGTTGTTCGGGTTTGTGCGTTAACCCTTGTCAGCACCTACAGTAATCCCACTGACGTAGAACTTCTGCATGATGATGAAGAGGATCGTGATTGGGATAGCGATGACGACACAGCCGGCCACGAATTGGGCGAAGTAGGCCGTCGCGCTCCCCTTTGAAGAAGAAAGCATGTTGTACAGACCATACGCGATCGTGTAGGTCTTTGGGTCACCTGAAGTTGAGAGGATGATCCCGGAGAAGATGAAGTCTACCCATGGTGCCATGAAAGTCGTTAAAGCTGTGTAGACGATCATTGGCTTGGAGAGCGGCAGGCCGATCTTAGTGAAGACCTGCCATTTGGTTGCACCATCCAGTTCAGCTGCTTCATCCAGTGACCGCGGGATTGTGTCGAAGAAACCCTTGGCAACGTAGAAGCCAAGGCCGGCACCACCGACGTAGACCAGGATCAAGCCGCCCAGGTTCAGCATGTTCAGCCCCTTCAATATGTAGTAAAGGGCGATCATGGACATGAAACCAGGGAACATGCCCAAAACCAGGGCAATTTGCAAGAATGGCTTGCGGAGTCTGAAGCGTAAGCGGGACAGGACGTAAGCAACCGTGATTTGGATGAAGGTTGACAGAGTGGCGGAAATGATGGCCACGAGCAAAGTGTTGATAATCCAGTGCAGGTATGGGAACTGGGAGTTTGTAAAGATCCCGATATAGTTCTGGAAGGTCCATTTTTCAGGGAAGAAAGTTGAGATAAAGCCAGTATCGTTGTATGAGAAGCTGGCCAAAACGATCCAGAGGATGGGGATCAGCCACAAAATTGCTAAAATCGTCAGCAATAAATATCTGAAGAAAAGGGATACTTTTCTCTGGTTAGAGTAAGACTTCAATTTTATCCCTCCTTAAACGCAGTGGTGTGACGATAAGCGATCAAGGAAATCGTCGCACTCAAGATGAAGATCAAGATGCCCAGAACGGCTGAGGCGTTGTAGCGCTGCTGCTGACCGAAGGTCAGGTTATAGAGCCAGTTGACCAGAAGGTCGGTTGAGCCGGCACCGTTGTAGTTGTTGTTCATTGGCTTACCACCAGTCAACAGGAAGATAACGTTGAAGTTGTTGATATTGCCGATGAATTGCTGGATCAAGGACGGACCCATGACAAAGAGGATCTGCGGGAAGGTAATGTTGTGGAAAATCTGGAAGACGTTAGCCCCGTCGATTCTCGCGGCTTCAATCTGGTCTTGTGGCAGGTTTTGGATAATCGCCATGGAAACCAGCATGGAAACCGGAATACCAATCCACATGTTGACGATGATAACCGTCAGCCGGGCTACCCAAGGGGCAGCTTCATTGTCGATGAAGTGAAGCGGCCCTGAGATCCAGCCCCAGTTTTGCAACAGGGTGTTCAAAGGCCCCTGCGCGTCCAGGAATTGCGCGATCAGCAGCAAGGAAACGAATTGCGGTACGGCGTAAACCACGATGAAGATCGTCCGCCATACTTTCCGGTGCTTGATCCCCTTGGATTCAATCAAGAGGGCCAGGAGAACCCCACCTAAGAAGGTGGTTGCCGTGGCAGCTACGGCCCAGATCAGGGTCCAGCCCAGGACAGGGAAGAAAGTCCCGGCCAGGTCCCCGCTCAAAACATTGCCGAAGGCCTGGAAACCAGTCCAGGAGAAGCCGATCGGGTGTTGGCGGTCGTAGTTAGTAAAGGCCATGGAAATCATGAAGACAGTTGGCAAAACAGTGAAGAAAAGAATCCCCAGCATAGGAATGAACATTAAGGCCGCGTGCAGGCGGGAGTCCAGCAGGCTGGCCAGTTCTTCCTTGTTGGTGGCAATGTGCTTGCCATCACGCTTCTTGATGTAGTTGGCCCGGGTTGAGCGCAAGTTGGCGACATAGAGGCAGATGAAACCGATGACCAGGAAGAGGGCCATGATCCCGAAGAGGAGGATCAAGACTGAGTTGTCTGGCTGTTTGGTCACGTAAACGCCTTGCGCTTGGTCAAAGACAACCTTCTTGGTCTTGTTTTCCCCAAGGTTGCTCAGCATGCTGAGGGCACTGACCCCGCTAAAGATAAACCAGACTAGGAAAACAATTTCACTGATCAGCAGGCTGAGACCCTTGGCCCACTGCTTATTCTTCAGGGCGCTGGCGCCCATGAAGAAGAAGGACAGCTTGTCAGCCGCGTCCCCCTTTGACCAGACTTCTTTGTAGCTGGCTGTCGGAGGAACATGTCTTTTTCTTTTAAACATTTTTCATTACTCTCCTTCTCAAGCTTAATTAAAGTTGTTGCTGCTTAATTAAATTACTTTTGAGAAATCTTCTTTGAGAACTTGGCAAGTTGCGCCTTGTATTGGCTGGGCTTGATCTTGCCGTCGTAAGTACCGCTGATCAGAGGAGCTGCACCGTCCCAGAAGGTTGCCATTTGCGGCAGCTTTGGTTGCAGAACTGAGTTGCCTGGTTGCGCCATTTCGATAACGGACTTGGCAACTGGGTCGTTTTGCACGGCACTTGAGTTAACAGCGCTCTTCAAAACTGGGATTTGGCCAGCCTTTTCGTGGGCGATCAATTGTGACTTCTTGTTGGTGATGTAAGCACCCAATTGTGAAGCGGCCTTGGCGTTTGAAGTGTGGGAGTTAACCGCGAAACCTTCGATACCCAGGAAGGCTTCCAATTGCTTCTTCTTGCCGCCGACAGTTACAGTTGGGTACTTGGCAACAGCGAAGTTCTTGCCCAAGATCTTCTTGATGTTGGCAGCGTTCCATGGACCGTCCATGATGGCGTCAGCATTGCCCTTCTTCAATTGGTTCAAAGCGTTTGAAGTTTGCATTACGCCCTTGTTGCTCTTTTGCTTGGCAATCCAAGTCAAAGCGTTGACACCGTTTTGGCTGTTGAAAGTTGACCCCTTTAGGTCTTCACCGTTTTCCCCGTACAGGGTAGTGCCAGCTGAGAAGAAGATTGGCCACATGGTGTAAGCGTTGGTGAAGTCAGTAGCCAGAACACCCTTGGAAGTCAAAGTGTCCCAGTCCTTAACATCATTAGCTGACAGCTTGGACTTGTTGTAGTAAATCGTGTCGGCTTGTTGAGCGTATGGGTAAGCGTAAACCTTGCCCTTCCAGGTAACACCCTTGGAAGCCTGGCTGACATAGTTCTTCTTGATGTTGGCAGTGTCACTTGGTGATAGCGGGTTGATGTAACCAGCGTTTGCCATTTGGCCTAATTGGTCGTTTGGAACTTCAAAGACGTCGGCTGCTTTGGAAGCATCCTTACCAACGTCAGTCTTGGCGTTAGCGGAACCGTTAGGACTTTGGGTAACCTTAACGGTAATGTTTGGATACTTCTTGTGGAAGTCCTTAACAATGTCCTTGTAGTAGGGTACTTGTTCAGTGTCTACCCACAAAGTCAATGATGCCTTCTTGTCGGCAGTTGATGATGAACTACTGCTGCTCTTGGAGCATGCTGACAAACTTAAGGCAGCCAATACTGCCGCGCTGCTCAAAGCAGCCTTTTTAAAGAAACTCATTTTTTTCCTCCTAAACAAACAATTGTTTATTTTTTACATCACCTTGCAGCCTTTAGCTGCAAGTTGATTAGCTGAATTAATTTTTCTTAAGCGTCCGATATTTGATGGAATTAATCGGTAATCGTTACTTGCGTTTCCTTGTCAAAGAAGTGGGCGTTGTTCAGGTTGAAACCTGCCTTGACGCTGTCACCTGGCTTGTGGAAATCACGGGCGTTGACAACGCCGACGAATTCGGTCTTGTCAACGTTCATGTAGAGCTGGCTGGTTGCACCCAGCAATTCGGAAACGACAACCTTGGCGGAAACGACTGCTTCCGGCCAGGTTTCCAGGAAGGCTTCTTCCATGTGGATGTCTTCCGGCCGCAGGCCCATCACAATAGCCTTGCCGTTGTAGCCCTTGGCATCCAGAACCTTGGCCCGGCCTTCCGGCACCTCGAGCTTGATGCCCTGGCCGTCGTCGATGTAACCGTCCTTGTAGGTCACGTTGAAGAAGTTCATCTGCGGTGACCCGATGAAGCCGGCAACGAATCGGTTGGCTGGCTTGTTGTAGACTTCCTTCGGCGTCCCGATCTGCTGGATCCGGCCGGCGTTCATGACAACGATCCGGTCAGCCAGAGTCATGGCTTCAGTTTGGTCGTGGGTAACATAGATGGTGGTCGTCTTCAATTTCTGGTGCAACTTGGCGATTTCCGCCCGCGTGGAGACACGGAGCTTGGCGTCAAGGTTGGACAGAGGTTCGTCCATCAGGAAGATCGGGGCGTCACGCACGATCGCTCTCCCCAAGGCAACCCGCTGTCTTTGACCACCGGACAAGTCGGCTGGACGCCGTTCCAGCAAGTGGGCCAGGCCCAGGACTTCAGCAGCGTTCTTGACCCGCTTGTCGATGTCGGCCTTGTCGTAGTGGCGCAGCTTCAAGCTGAATGCCATGTTGTCGTAAACCGTCATATGCGGGTAAAGGGCGTAGTTCTGGAAAACCATGGCGATGTGGCGGTCGCGGGGAGCCACATCGTTCATGACCTTGCCGCCGATTTCCAAAGTCCCTTCAGTGATGTCTTCCAAGCCGGCAATCATCCGCAAGGTCGTTGACTTACCACAGCCAGACGGGCCGACAAAGACGATGAATTCATGGTCGCCAATGTGCAGGTCAAAGTCTGAAACTGAGTAGTCATCCGCGTTTGGATACTTCTTGTAGATGTGATTTAAGTTGATTTTCACCATTTTTTCTTACCTAATTCCCTGCTTCAAAAACTTTCTCAATCTCGGTCAAATCTAAGGCGCTGGTTGAACCAACGATGTAGTCGGCCCCCTTCAAAACGATCGGATCGCCAATCCCGACCGCGAACTGGCCGGCCGCCTTGATTGCCGCTACGCCTGCTGGCGCGTCTTCAAAAGAAATTACCTCATTCTTCTCCAAACCAAGCAGTTCCTGGGCCCGGATGTAGATTTCCGGATCCGGCTTGCCGTGCTTGAGGGTAGCCGGGTCAACCCGGGCATCAAACATGTCTGCAAGTCCCAGCTGCTTCAAGATCAAAGGAGCGTTCTTGGAAGCTGAGGCCAGAGCCAGCTTCAGCCCTTGGCCCTTGGCCTGCTTGAGCAGATCGTCCATCTTTGGCAAGATGTCGGCCCGGGTCATGTTCTTGACCGCGTTCACGTAAGCCGCGTTCTTCTTGGCTGCCAGGGCTTCTTTTTCTTCCTGGCTGTAGTCATTTTCCTTGTGCCCGTATTCCAGGATGATTTCCAGGGAATCCATTCTGGACAAGCCGCGCAGCTTGTCACCGAATTCTTCCGGCAGTTCGATCCCGATACCGCGGGCCAGGTCTTGCCAAGCCTTGAGGTGGTAGACTGCTGAGTCAGTGATGACCCCGTCCAGGTCAAAAATTAATCCTTTAAGCATTGGCTTTGTCCTTCTTTCAGAGTTACTTCTTGGTCCCAAACCTTGACTGGCAAGTCTTCACCAGAGAGAAGGGTCAGCTTGACTTCCTTGTCCTTTTCAACCTCCAGGGCCAAGATGCGGCCGCGGTAGTTGATCTTAAAGCTGTAGCTGGACCACTTCTTCGGCAGGAATGGGGCAAAGCTGATGCCGTCTTCGTTGTAGCGCATGCCGGCAAAGCCTTGCACGATGGCCAGCCAGCTCCCGCTCATGGAAGTGATGTGCAGGCCGTCAACCGTGTCGTTGTTGTAGTTGTCCAGGTCCAAGCGGGCAGTCCGTTCGTAAAATTCAACCGCCTTGTCCTGCTTGCCCAGTTCAGCAGCCAGGATGGCGTGAATTGACGGGCTCAAGGAACTTTCGTGAACCGTCATTGGTTCGTAGAAGTCGTAGTTTCTTTCCTTTTCTTCCTTGGTGTATTGGTCGTTCAAGAAGTAGATCCCTTGCAAAACGTCGGCTTGCTTGATGAACGGTGACCGCAGGATCTTGTCCCAGGACCAGTGCTGGTTCAGTGGCAATTGGTCAGCCGGGATGGTGTCCTTGCTTCTGAGGTCCTTATCCAAGTAAGTGTCGTGTTGGACGAAGATGCCCAGCTCCTTGTCTTCCGGCAGGTACATCCGGTCGACGATGTCTTGCCACTTGGCCAGTTCTTCGTCAGTTACCTGCAGGCGCTTCTTGGCTGCTTCAGTGGCCAGTGGCCAGCGTTCCAGGGTGTAGCCCAGAAGCCACTTGGCCATGGTGTTGGTAAACCAGTTGTTGTTAACGTTGTTTTCGTATTCGTTAGGACCGGTTACCCCGTGGATCATGTACTGGCCCTTGCGCTTGGAGAAGTGGACCCGGTCAGCCCAGAAGCGGGCGGTTGAAACCAGGACATCCATGCCTTCATCCTTGACGTAGGAGTCGTCGCCTGTGTAGCGGGTGTATTGGTAGATAGCGAATGGAATGTCCGCGTTCCGGTGGATTTCTTCAAAAGTGATTTCCCACTCGTTGTGGCATTCAATCCCGTTGAAGGTAACCATTGGGAAGAGGGCACCCTTCAAGCCTTGCTGGCGGGCGTTATGGAAGGCACCCGGCAATTGTTCGTGCCGGTATTCCAAGAGGGACTTGGTAACTTCCTTAGGCGCTACGGCCAGGTACATTGGCACGATGAAGGCTTCAGTATCCCAGTAAGTAGCACCGCCGTACTTTTCACCGGTAAAGCCCTTCGGCCCGATATTAAGGCGCGGGTCACGGCCGTAGTAGGTCATGAAGAGCTGGAGGATGTTGAAACGGATCCCCTGCTGAGCGGCCGGATCACCGTCAATCGTCACGTCACAGCTTGCCCAGCGCTTGTCCCAGACAGCTTCATGGTCGGCCAGGTTCTGGGCAAAAGTCTTGCTGGTCAATTTGGCCATCAATTCGTCAGCCTTGGCGGCTTGTTCTTCATCAGCCACGTCCCGGCTGGTGATGACGATGACGTCCTTTTCCAGTTCCCAGCTTTGGCCGCTGGTCAAAGTCTTAGCGAACAGTTCGCTGACTTCACCGCTGGCGGTCGTCACGTCACCGGAAATGACTTCCCCGTCTTCCCGGGTAACTTCCTTCAAGAGAACCGTGAATTGCGGAGTGCCGAAGTTGTTTGGCTTGGTCCGCAGCTGGATGCTGCGGCCGTTAGCGTCTTCATTTAAGGCATCCCAGAAGCCTTCTTCGTAGTTGCTGTCTTCGTTGACCACGTTCCCGTTCAAGTGGCTGGCAATCTGCAGGTCAGCCTCACCACTGAGGACAGTGGCCTTGACCTTGATCAAGGCAGCTTCCTTGATGACGGAACTAAGGAAGCGGGTGAAAGTAAATTGAACCCGGCAGTCCTTGCCTTCATAAATAAAACTTCTTGTGAGCAAACCTTGATGCATGTCCAGGCTCAAGCTGAAGTCACTGATTTTATCAGTTGCCAGGTCCAGCTTGTGGCCGTTGATGGTCACTGGCAGGTCAATGAAGCTTGGGGCGTTCAAAGTCTTTCCGAAGTAGTCCGGGTAACCGTTCTTCCACCAGCCGACCCGGGTCTTGTCCGGAAACCAGACGCCGGCGTAGTAGGTGCCTTGCAGGCTGTCGCCGCTGTAACCTTCTTCAAAGTTGCCGCGCAGGCCCATGTATTCGTTGCCGATTGAAGTCATGCTTTCTTGAAGACGCTTGTCTTCTTTTGAAAAGGTATGACTGGTCAATTTCCAGGGATCAATTTCAAAAATTCTTTTCATCACTGTTCTTCCTCGCTCAAATCATTCTATAATCATTATCGGCTAACATGCAAACGCTAACAAGCTTTATTTTTATGTTACCGTTAACAGCTTCTATTTCACACTCAGAACATAGCCCTTGCTTGCCAGCTGGCCGGCTTCATAGCCCCGGCTCAAAGTGGCTTCCGCGCTTAAGCTGACGGCTTGCCCGGTCGTGTTGAACCAGCCTTCGATCGTTTCCTTGCCGGTCCGCTTAACATGGATCAAACCGTTTTCTTCAACTTCCAGCCAGGTCTGCCCCTTGCTCAGGCTTTCCCAGTGCTGGCGGCGGAAGGCGATGATCGCTTGAACTGCCTGCCAGACCGGACTGCCTGCCTGGCTCCAGTCCATTGGCTTGCGGCAGTCAGGGTCGTTGTCCCCGCTCATGCCCATTTCCGTCCCGTAGTAGATGCACGGAGAACCGGTTTGCATGAAGGTGAAGGCCAGAGCCTGCAGGGCCTTGTCTTCATCTTCACCGGCCACCGTCTTGATCCGGGCAGTGTCATGGGAGTCCAAAACGTTCAGCATGGCTGAATTGCTCTGCTCTCTGTATAAGAAGAGCTGGTCAGTCAATAATTCGGTCATGGTCTTGGCGTCCTGCGTCCCCTTAAGGAAGTGGTCAGCAATCTGGCCGGTGAATGGGTAGTTCATGGTACCGGAGAATTCATCCCCGTTCAGCCAGGACTGGCTGGAGTGCCAGGATTCGCCCAGGACGTAGAAGTCCGGCTTAATAGCCGTAACAGCGGCCTTGAACTTCTTCCAGAATTGGTGGTCGACTTCGTCAGCCACGTCAAGCCGCCAGGCATCGATATCGAATTCCTTGACCCAGTAGGTCGCGATCGTCAAAAGGTAGTCCACGACTTCCGGGTTGGCGGTATTCAATTTCGGCATGTGCTTTTCAAAGGCAAAAGTCTCGTAGCTTGGATCGGCTGGGTCATACGGTTCAACCGGGAAGCGGTTGATGTGGAACCAGTTGGCAAAGCGAGAATTAGGGCCGTTTTTCACGACATCCTGCCACTGCATGGAGGAGTCGCCCATGTGGTTGAAGACCGCGTCCAGCATGACCTTCATCCCCCGGGCGTGGGCTTCGTTGACCAAGCGGGCAAAAAGCTGCTTGTCTCCAAAGTCCGGGTCGATTTCCAGGTAGTCGATCGTGTCGTACTTGTGGTTGGAGCTGGCCTTGAAGATCGGGCAGAAGTACAGGCCATTAATTCCCAAGTCCTGCAAGTAGTCCAAGTGGTCCAGCACCCCTTGCAGGTCACCGCCGTAGTAGTCTTCCCGGCCTGGGTGGTCGCTTGGATTCCAGTCCTTAACGCCCTCCGGGTCATTTCTCTTGTCCCCGTTGGCAAAGCGTTCCGGGAAGATCTGGTACCAAACCGTTTCCTTGACCCAGTCCGGGCTCTTGGTCATGTCGACCGCGTGGAAGTAAGGGAGCTTGAAGTAGTTGTTCGGGTCCTCGTAGCTTTCCTTTTCGTTCTTTCTGAAGCCCCGGTCACCATAAACCCATTCCTCGCCGTCTTCACCGTGAATTTCAAAGACGTACTGAGCCCGGTGCAAAGGCAAGGTCACCGTCGCTTCCCAGTAGTCGTTTACTTGGCCGTGGCCGGCCAGGTCCATGGCCTGCTTTTTCAAGTTGGTCAAGGGTTCGTGGACGTCGCAATAGTGAACGTAGACTGCCTTGACGTCGCGGCCCGTGTGCAGGCGCAGCTTCATGGTCTCCGTCGTCACCAGGTAGCAATCTTCGCTTTCAGGTCTGTGTCTAACTGCTGCTGTTTGCATTTTTCTGTTTCCTCGCTAAAAAATTATCACGTTGGTTATTACTTGTTACTTGTTTTATTGCTTATTTTTTCTTTTGCAAAACTACCCCGGCAAAAGGCATCAGGGTCAGTTCCTTGCCCTGCAGGTTGATGCTGCCGGCGGTTAAGACCGGAGTCAGTTCTTCTGGCAGGGTCAAGTGCTCCTTCTTGGCGCTGAGGGAAACGACCACTAAAGCCCGGTCATCCCCTAAATCCCGCTGGTAGACCAGGAGGTCTGCTTTGGTATCCAGCAGGTAGTAGCTGCCCTTGGTAAACAAAGGCGTCTGCTTCAATTTCAACAGCTGCCGGTAGAAGTTGAGCATGCTGGCTGGGTCCGCGTCTTCGCTGGCCACGCTGACCTTGTCCCGGCTTCTGCCCGTCAGCCAAGGCTCAGCAGTGCTAAAGCCGCCATACTGGCTGTCGTCCCAAGGCATTGGCCCCCGGGCCGGCAATTTGTGGGTCTGGCTGGCCATGTCCAGGGCCGTCTTTTCGTCTACCCCGGCCTCGCCAGCTTCCTTGACGAAGTCAGCCACCGTCTCATCGGCAAACTGGTCTGCATTATCAAATTCCAGATTGTGCAGGCCTAATTCTTCCCCGTAGTAAATCACCGGGATCCCCCGCTCCAGGTACATGGCCATGGCCAAAGACCGCTGCTGGACCGGGGTCTTGGCGACCCGGGTGGCCAGGCGGGCCATGTCATGGTTGCTCCAGTACAGGGTCGGCGCGGCTGACAAGGTCTGCTGCCAGACGGTTTGGTTTTGCTTAAAGGCCAGCCAGTCAAACTCTTTTGGTTGGTATTGACCGCTGAAGGCCGGGTTAACGGAATCTTCTTTTTCCGTAAAGTAGCGGAAGGTAATGACTGAGTCCATCAAATTTCGCTTAGGATCAGTGTAGTCGACCGCCAGGTTGATGCTGGCGCTGGCTGCTTCCCCCAAAAGCAGGAGGTCCGGAAATTCTTCCCGCAGGCGGGCACAGAAAGGCGCCAGCCATTCCTGCACTTCCGGCCGGTTGGCGAAAAAGTCTTCCGCGATAACCGGCTTATCGTCCTCACTTGGGTAGGACTGGCGCAGGTCGGCCTTGGCGATGTGGATGAAGGCATCCAGCCGCAGGCCGTCAACCCCCTTTTTGAGCCAGAACTCAGCCGCCTTGAACATTTCCTCGCGGACAGCCGGATTCTTCCAGTTCAAATCCGGCATTTCCTTGGCAAAAAGGTGGAAATAAGACTGGCCCGTTCCGGCCGGGTCTGCTGCCCAGCAGCTGCCGCCAAAGAAGCTGCCCCAATTGTTCGGCCGGACACCGTTTTTACCGGCAAAAATGTAGTAGTCCCGGTAAGGGCTGGCCGGGTCACTGACCGCGGCCTTGAACCAAGGGTGCTGGTCAGACGTGTGGTTTAAGACGAAGTCCATGATCAGCTTGATCCCGGCCTGGTGCAAATCGGTGACAAGTGCTTCAAAGTCTGCCATGGTCCCCATGACCGGGTCAATCTTGTAGTAGTCGCTGACGTCATAGCCGTTGTCAATGCCCGGTGACTGGTAGATCGGATTCAGCCAAACGGCGGTGATGCCCAGCTGCTTTAAGTAAGGGATCCGCTGGCGGACACCGTTTAAGTCGCCGATGCCGTCGCCGTTGCTGTCTTGAAATGATTTCGGGTAAATCTGGTAAATAATGGCATTCTTTTGCCATGCATCCTGCTTAGTCATGTTTCTTTTTCCTCCAGTAAAAATTTAACCATATAGGGGTTAGCGCTTACAAGACTGGCCTGCCTGTTATCGGTAACAAAAGCCAAGCAAAAAAGCATCCCTGAGGATGCTTCAGCTGCTATTTGGTTGATTCGGCCTCGCTCAAGGTCGGTTCGATAAAGATCTCCCCTTGCGGCGCGCCGTTTTGGGCAATTTTTCTTAAAATGAGTTCCGCCAGCTTCTCACCGATCAGCCAGAGGTTTTGCTTGACGGTCGTGATCGTCGGCGATGACACCCGGTCTAAAAGGACCCCGTCATAGCCGATCACGCCAAAGTCTTCCGGAATCTTGGCTTCCGCCTCCACCAGGGCCTGGATGACCCCCATGGCAATCCGGTCGCTGGCACAGGCAAAGCAGGTGTTCTTGGGAAATTCGCCCAAGTGGTCCTGGATAAATTCCCGGGCCGCGGCTAAGCTGTTTTCCACCCGGAAGACGCTGGGAATCTTCTTATTTTGCTGCATGGTGTTGACATAACCAGCTTCTCTGGAAAATTCAAAAGCCTCACGGACATCGATGCCGATAAAGACCACATTCCGGTAGCCTGCCTTCAAGGCATACTTGGTCGCCATGGTCTCACCCAGCAGGTTGTTGGTGTCGACAAAGTCGTAGCCGCCCCGGTTCTCGCCAAACAGGACGAAAGGCTGCTTAAGCTCGTTCAATTGGGGGTAATCATCAGTCCTAGCTCCGGTGATCACATAGCCGTCAGCTGCCCCCTGGTCCAGCTGGCTCCCCTTCAAGAGCAGCTGGAGGGAATAGTTCTGCTTCTTCAACTCCGTCGCCATGCCAAATAAGACATTGGTAAAGTAAGGGTCGGTATCGTCGACGTCTTCTAAAATCACGAACTTCACCACGCTGGTCTGGTTCTTGGCCAGGGCCCGGGCCGCGTTGTTGGGGTGATAATTCAATTTGTGCATGGCGTCTTCAACAACGACCTGCAGTTCCGAAGCAACCAGTTCGGGGTGGTTGATCACCCGGGAAACGGTCATCTTCGACACATGGGCCTTACGAGCCACATCTTCTAAAGTAGCGGTTCTCTTCAAGCAAATTTCCTCCCATCAAGGATTCCTAGTTTAAACTTTTCCTTCTTCACTTCCTATGCTAGATTCTAACACAAAATAATATATTTTTTGTAAGTTAAAGAATTCGCTTTCAAAAATAAGATTATCTTTTTACATATTAACTAATCTATTTATTTTTTCACCCGGCAGAGAAAGGCCGCGTAAGCTGGCAGGACAGCAGCCGACAGGTCTTCCGGGACAGGCCCGTTAGCCAGAAGGACTTCCTTGACCTTATCCGGCAGGGAGACTTCCTGCTCCTTGCCAGTCAAGTTGCAGACAACTAGCCACTTGTCTTCCGCGTTTTCCCGGTGGTAGGCCATGACGGCATCTGCCGTGTCCAAAAGTTCAAAGGACCCATCGGTCAAAATCCGTTCCTGGTGGCGGAGGGCAATCAGCTTCTTATAGAAATAATAAATTGAATCCTGGTCATTCAATGCATTTTTTACGTTTATTTCCTGGCAGTTAGGGTTAACCGCCAGCCATGGCCGGCCGCTGGTAAAGCCGGCGGAAGCTGAAGCATCCCACTGCATTGGGGTCCGGGCATTGTCCCGGCCCTGGGCATTGATGGCCTTGATCAGGTCCTCCTTCTTCCAGCCCTCTGCCAGCCGCTCCTGGTACATCCGCCGGGCTTCGATGTCTTCTACCTCGTCGATAGCCGAAACCGGGCAGTTGGTCATCCCGATTTCCTCACCTTGGTAGATGTACGGGGTTCCCCGCAAGCCATGCAGGAGAAGGGCCAGCATCTTAGCGCTGCGCTCGCGGTACTGCTGGTCATTGCCGAAGCGGGACACGATCCGGGGCAGGTCGTGGTTGTTCCAAAAGAGGCTGTTCCAGCTGTGGTTAAAGTCCAGCTTCTGCCACTTGGCCAGGACATTCTTCAAGTCGCCGTAGTCAAGGGGCTTGGTGTCCCACTTTTCCTTGCCGGCCTGCTTGTCCAGTTCCGTGAATTCAAACTGGAAGACCATGGACAGTTCTTTTCTGTCCGGGTCGCTGTACAGAGGAGCGTTGTCTAAAGTTGCCCCCCAGGTTTCCCCGACCGTCAAAAAGTCCCGGTCGCCAAAAGTCTCCCGGTGCATCTCCTGCAGGTAGTCGTGCAGCTTAGGGCCGTTAGCGGTAATCTCTTCTTCCGGGACCTTGCCGATCAGCTCGATCACGTCCATCCGGAAGCCCCCGATCCCCTTGTCAATCCAGAAGTTCATCAGGTCGTAGACCTTCTGCCTTAGGGCCGGGTTCTTCCAGTTGAGGTCCGGCTGCTCTTTGGCAAAAAGGTGGAGGTAGTACTGGCCAACCTGGCCGTCATATTCCCAGGCGCTGCCGGAAAAAGCCGACTTGAGCTCATTGGCCTTGTCCGCCCAGACATAGTAGTCGTGTTCCAGAGAGGAAGGATTTTTCCGGGCTTCGATAAACCAAGGGTGCTGGTCAGAGGTGTGGTTGACCACCAGGTCCATCACGATCCGGATCCCCCGCTTCTTGGCCTCACTGATTAATTCTTCCATGTCCGCCATGGTCCCATACTGGGGGTCGATGGCTTCGTAGTCGGCGATGTCATAGCCGTTGTCCACGCCTGGTGACTTGTAGACCGGGCAGAGCCAGATGGCGTCGATGCCCAGGTCTTGCAGGTAGTCCAGCCGCTTGATGATCCCCCGCAGGTCGCCGACCCCGTCGCCGTTTGTGTCCTGGAAGGACTTGGGATAGATCTGGTAGATCACGGCCTGCTTCCACCATGGTTCTTGCTTTTCTGCTGTCATTTTATTTCCTCAAACTCTCATCTAAATTCATCTGAAGCGCTGTCATTTTTTTCTACAAGTTTAGTATAGGAAAAACAAGCGCGGATGCAAGCAGTTACCGCTAACCAATTGAACCTCCTACGACTAAAGTCGCAGGAATCTGGGGGCCACCCAACACATTACACGTAAGATCGACAACTCTTAGAAGTACTCAGAGTGTTTAGGTTAGTTTCACAACTGCCCAATGTCATCTCGTCTTCGTTTTGACTCGCTCAGAAGATTACGCAGATAACACCGTCTAG
>SKER01000205.1_pt1 | contig 76752 bp, 83 predicted proteins | sample 4826961 | NCBI WGS metagenome assembly SKER01 (sample SAMN11008804, study PRJNA524170) | human gut metagenome | biome: Human fecal sample; material: Feces; isolation source: fecal sample from pouch patient p47 | host: Homo sapiens | place: Israel: Tel-Aviv | collected 2016-11-16
TTTTTACGAAAAAAGCCATCCAGGGGAATTTGATCCTCTGAATGGCTTAGTTTTAGTCGACGCGGTTGATTTTACCAGCCGCGATTGGAAGAGTGACGTGTTGGTCGTAATGGTCGTTGATCTTGCCCCCAACGCTTTCTGGCAATTCCAGGTCAGCTGGCACGCCGTGGATGTAGACCACCCGCTTGTCCAGGGCCAGGTCCTGGTCATTGAAGACTTCCTTGAACTTGGCTTCCAGCTTGGCTAAGTCGACATCTTTTTCATAGCTGTAGTAGCCGTTTGCGTCGGCAACTGGGTAGTTGTCGTTGGGGATGCACATTTCGTGCGGAGCCGCGTCCAGAGGCACCATAGTCGTGCCGGAGACCGGTTCGGTTTCCACGAGGTCGATAAAACCGTCCTGGTTGGTGTCCTGGGCAAGGGTTGGCACTTGGGCATCCTTGCCGTCCGGGAAGCCATGGAAGTGTTCCCAGTGCTGGATGTTAGCCGGGGTGTCGAACATCTCCAGCTTGATGTGAAGCTTGTCAGCCTCAGTCGTGAATTCTACGTAGCCATGAGCCTGGCTGCCAATTTTTTCTGCGTTAAGAGCCGTAATGTCGGCGCGGTATTTAGTCATATTTTTTCCTCAACAAATCATAGTTATCGCTTTAACGTTACTTTAACGTTAAAGGGAGTTTTAACTACTTAAAAATAAGTATATTACATCATGACTATCATGACTATCATGACTATCATGACTATATTGAGTATACCATATAATAAGCTTGCTTGCTATTTATAAAATAACGACTTAATGGAATAAGTTTTATATAAAAATATCAACTATCTACTGTCAGCTTACGCCAGTCATCTTCTAAGATAGCCATCAAGATGTCGTCAGCGTACTTGCCCCTGTCGAAAACTGCATCCCGCAAAACTCCCTCCCGCTTGAAGCCTGCTCGCAGGTAGGCTTTTTCCATGCGGGGATTAAAAGAAAAGACGTCCAGTTCAAGCCGGTGCAGGTGCAGCTGGTCAAAGGCAAAATCCCGGCTCACTTCCACCGCCCAGCTGCCAATGCCCTTCCCTCCAATCTGCTCACTAGTTTCCGCCAGCAGGTTCATTATGTTGTCGGTCATCTGAAATGGCAGTACGTATTCACTCATCCCTGCCCCCCTCTTCTCATTTCCCGTCACCTCCCCAGACCTCAACGCAGAATCCTCTGTGACCACATGCGGTGCAGGTCAGCTTTCGGGTGGTTGGCGTATGATTCGCCCAAAAGGCCTCCTTCAAAGTCGGCTTAAACAGTTCGTGACATTCCGGGCAGATATATTTCACCTGTCTGAAATAATACCTGCTGACAATTATTCCCCAGGGAATAGCCACCAGCACCCAAAGTACAAATGGCCACCATATGCCTTTGACGATCCAGAAAATGATGGAAAAGCATTGCAGTGCCGTGACTGGGATTCCGGTCAGGATCATCATCCAGCGCATTCTTTTCAGTTTCTTCTTACCTTCCATGATAACGGCTATGTCACCGATAGATTCGAGAGAGAATGACTCATGGCTTTTCAGTCCGTTTTTCAATTCACGCAGCTTTTCCAGTTTTTCCTGTTTATCAGAGATTTCATCCGAAAGGGATTTTTCCTGATGCTCAATTAACAGTGAGATCACTTTCTCGGGATGCTCTTCATTCAAGATCTGTGAGATAGCATTGATGGGAAGATCCAGTTCCCTTAGGAAGCAGATGATCTTCATGCATTTCAGATCGTCATCTGAATAAAGCCGTCTCCCGCCTTCAGATAACTCACTGGGGATCAGGATACCTCTGGTATCATAATACTGAACTGTCCGGACTGTAACGCCACAGAGCTTTGCAAGTTCTCCCGTCGCGTATTTTGACACAGTCTTCACCTCCTTCACGTCAAGAATAGCTCATAACGCAGCGTCACAAGCACCCCATTACGCAAGGTGATTTTCCAAAAAAATCTATCTTTTTCTCAAAAGCTCCCCGTCGCCACTGATAGTTGTGGTAGGCGAATTTTTTGACCATCCAAACCGCTAACTCCAACCCTCTTGGAGGTCATCCCTTAACCCGTGACGATAATGTACTTAACGCTAAGCCGCAATTCTTGCCTTAATTCATTGATTGCACGAGCTAATTCTTCTTTTCTTGGCTCTTGCGTTCTTGAATTAAGGCCTCCAATTTTTTATGTATGCAAGCTCGACTGTAAGCCTCTTTACCTGCTCTTCCAGTTCTTTGATCCGCTGCTTGTCCTTGCTTTTGGGCATTCTTGGGTGGTCTACCTTTCTTCTTGGTAATGACAGTATACCCATTTTCTTTAAAAGAGCGAAGCTAATTTGCAAGAATTCCTGTATTTGTAAGCCCTAAGTCTAGAGAAACCTGGCTAAGTGCTTCACCGCCTAGCAGAACTCTATCAATGGCAGCAAGCTTGAAATCAACAGTATATTTCTGTTGAGGTCGATCCAGAATATCTTCACCATGCTTTTGGATCAAGTCCACCAAATACTGGATTCCTCTACGCTCCATCCCATATTTTTGGCTAAGGTAGGTGCCTCTTCTGCGGTCGTCTACCCATTCGTGGTAGATAGCAAGTTTGATTTCTTTAGTGTATTTAGTCATGAAAATAACCCCCGAAATTAGTGTCCTAATTTCGGGGGTCATATCAAAATCTTGATCTTTTTAATTATTCTTCAACAGTCTTTGAAACCTGTGGCACGCGTGGGTAAGCTGGCGCTGGGTCAGCAACTCTTGGAAACGTGACCTTCTTAGCAAGAGACTTCTTAGTTGATGAACTAGTCTTCTTTGATGATGACTTTACGGTAGCTTTTTTCACAGTCTTCTTAGCAGCCTTCTTCTTGGCTACCTTTTTAACTAACTTCTTAGCAACCTTCTTCTTGGCTACCTTTTTAACTGACTTCTTAGCAACCTTCTTCTTGGCTACCTTTTTAACTGACTTCTTAGCAACCTTCTTCTTGGCCTTCTTAGTAGCAGCACTAACCGTAGCAGTTTGGGTTGGCAAAGCGGCACCTACGCCCGCAGCCAAAGTAGCAGCAACAGCAATACTTGCAAGAATTTTAATTACTTTAGTCATCATCTTCACCACAATCACATTAATTCGCACATCTTTAACTAATTAGATTGTATCACCGATTGATAAGCAATTCTAATTACTTTTTATCAATCATTTAGCCCAGGGCGGCCCCGATGGCTACGGTCAATCCGGCTACTATATTATCTAAATCCATAGATGGTTGGTTATACTTGTTAGTTACCTGGCTTGGCAAAAAGAAGGCCTCTACGCTTGGCGTCAAAGCAGTAGGCAAACACAAGCTGGTTGACCGGTCTGGCAACTACTTCATCAGAACCAACCAGGCTGAATTTTTACAATCACAAATCGAAATCAAGCTGCCAAACGTCAAGTCCCTGCTGTTCTTGGCCGTGAAGGGGCAATTTGACCTGCAGCTAGATACTGGATGAACGACTACGCCGACTCAATGAGAAAAAGCGTACCACCCGGTACGCTTTTTCTTTACCCTTCCACCTTCACGGCAAGTGCTTCGTAAGGCTTCAAGGTCATTTTTTCTGGCAAGATCAAATCCCCTTGCCCGTAGTTGCTGATCAAGACGCGGGCCGCTAGGCCCCGGACTTCTTCTGGCAGGGCCACTTCGTGCTCGCTCCCATAGAAGTTGGTCAAAACCAGCAGCTTCTCGCGCCGGCCATCCAAGTACCGTTCATAGCCTAGCACCTGCGGATCGTCCTTCAAGACCATCTGAATGTGGCCGTCTGAAATCAGCTCCTCACTCTTTCTCAAGGCGATCAGCTTTTGGTAGTAGGCAAAAATCTCCCCACTCGCCAGTTCCTTTTCCACATTGATCCGGTCCTGGTCAGTCGGACAAAGCCATGGCGTCACCTGACTAAAGCCGGCGTACTTGCTGTCATCCCAGTGCATCGGCACCCGGGAGTTGTCCCGGGCCTTGGTCTTGACGATGGCAAAAGCCTCTTCTTCGCTCATCCCTTTTTCCCGTAATTCACGGTAAGCATTGATGCACTCCACATCTACGTAGTCGTCAATTGAACTGTAATCTGGGTCAATCATCCCGATTTCTTCACCCATGTAGATGTAAGGCGTCCCCTTCATTAGGTGGGTCGCCGTGGCCAGCATCTCCGCCGACTTTTCCCGGTACTTGCCGGTGTCGCCAAAACGGGGCAAAGCCCATGGCTGGTCGTGGTTGTTCCAAAAGAGAGCATTCCAGCCGCCGACTTGGTCCATTTTTCCTGCCAGTCGGTAAAAAGTTCCTTCAACTTCATAAAGTCAAATGGCATCTTTGACCACTTTTCTCCGTCTTTGTAGTCGACCTTCAAGTGGTGGAAGTTGAAGACCATGGAGAGCTCGTGCTCGCCTGAGCTAGAATACTCAATGGAGTTGGCGATGGTGGTTGATGACATTTCGCCGACCGTGATGCTGCCTGCATCTTGGCCGAAGCTTTCCCGGTTTAATTCCTTTAAAAATTGGTGGACGATCGGGGTGTCCGTATAAAGGCTCTTTTCTTGAGCTGGATCGCCGGTTGAGTCCACCAGCTGGTCGCCATCAAACATGAGCCAAAAATGATTGCCATAATGCTTTACCCGATCAGCAAACTCTTCAGCCGTTGCCGCTTCTGCTTTAGGAAAGCACTTGGCTTCCACTGCCTCCAAAGCCTCCAAGTCGCGTGTCTGATTTCCATGATTATCCCTCCTTTTTGGCTTTTATCCAAACAAAAAGACGCGGCCTCTGCCGCGTCTTTGTTTGAGCCATTAGTTATGACACTGAATTTAGAAGAGTTCAGGATGATTCTCCAGTGAATCCTCTTCCGTGATTGCCCGGGTTGGGCGGCATGGCACGCCAACGGCCAGCGTGTTCGCAGGAATGTCCCTGGTGACCACGCTGCCGGCCCCAATCACGCAGCCTTCGCCAATCGTCACGCCTCCGCAAACAGTGACATTCCCTGCAATCCAGCAGTTGTCGCCAATCGTGATTGGCTTGGCGTATTCCTTGTCAGTCGTGCTGCCGTCGGGTTTGACGTACGGGTTTCTGTCCTGCCAGCACAGGGGATGCATTGGCGTCAGCAAAGAGACATTTGGCCCCATAAAGACATTGTCGCCAATCGTCACCGGACAGCAGTCAATACAGGTGAAGTTGAAGTTGGCGAAAGCCCCCTTCCCAATCGAAGTGAAACAGCCGTAGTCGAATTGCACCGGTCCCTGCAGGTAGAAAGAATCCCCCTCGATTCCGAGCCCCTTGAGCGTTTCCTGGCGCTTGGGATCATTCTCTAGGAGGTTGTTGTATTCCTTGCTCAGGCGGTGGGCCTTGGCTCTGAGGCTGGATAGTTCTGGGTCGGTCGGGTCATAGATTTTCCCGGCCAGCATCTTTTCTTTTTCGGTCATTTTTTCTCCTTTATGCATTCATCAGACAGCAAGCCTGCTATCGACATGTTATAACATGTTTTGCATCCTTTTGAAACTTCTTAAGCAAAAAGTCTTTCCATCTGTTGCAGTGAGAAGATTTTGTTAAATGGCAAAAAGCTATTCCTTAGTCAGCACGGTCACGCATTCCACGTGGCATGAAACAAGCACCTGAATGTCTGGATTCCGGGCACATTTCCGTTCATTTGCGGAAATATGTCCATGTGCTTTTTCTACCTATGATATGGCGGGCTAGAGGGAGGCCATCGTCTCGACCTGCTCTCCTCTGCTCGATCGGTTTATGATCAAGGTCCAGGCACAGTATGCCGTTAACTTGGTCGGTATCTTGGTCGGTCAGCGATCAAGTTGCTTTCTTCTGTACCTCTGATTTCGGCTGTTAGATTTGTCTATCAAGGCCTCATCTTTGATACAATGCCCATATGTGCTTCTTGCCCAGAAACCATGCTGTTTCTAGACTTTTCTACTTTTCAGGGCATAGCGCGGAAGCGTGACTGTGGCCCTGTATGTATATGTTGCTGTGGTTTCTGTAGTCAAAAGCGACACTCACCATCTGCAATCGTAAAAAAGTATGGCCATTTAATCGACGCTGTCGGAAGATTCGAGAGCCTTGAGTGTCTTTCCGTGCGCTGCCATATCAAGCCCCTCACTTCATTACCTTTTCCATCAATGATTTATAGCTGTCTACTACGTCGTAGACAACACTGTCGCTGGAGATTGCCTTGAAGTGCTCTCGGGCGCAGTGGATCTTCGACTCCTCAATCAGCCGTAGCTGCATCGAAGACATGGAGCCTTTCGTCTCCGCAACAAAGTAGATGTGCTTGACGCTTCCTTCACGGAAGGCAATCGCCCAGTCAGGATTGTAGTGGCCAACCGGAGTGGAGATGTAGAATCCGTCCGGCAGCTTTACGTAGACCGCCACATCCGTGTTTGTATCAAGCTTTGTGGCGAAATCGCGCTCATTCGTCGAATCGTAGACAATGTGGTCGTACAGGTGCTTCTTTGCCTTCATGGCGTTCATACCGAGCTTGCCCTTGATGGTAGGCTCGGTGAAGACGTCCGTGCCGTAGTGGTCGTCCATCACGCTGTAGGTGATGTGCTCGATGATTGACGTAGCCTTCTCATCGTTAATCAGTTGCGACGCCTTGAGGATAAACTCCTCCGGATTGTATTTGAACTGGTCGAACGTAGCCTTATTAATGCCAGTAAGGATCTGAATGACAGCCTTCCGGGTAAGCCCGGTGGATTCAACGATTCTTCCAACAAGATCATATGTGACTCTCTTGCTGGCAACTATGGCATGTTTGATGCCGATTGTACAAGACGACTCCTGGACAAACGCCGCGCCGGACCGCAGCTGCTCCTTGGACTGTATTTCATCCATCGAGCCGTATTCGACTTTGAAGTAGATCTTCGCCACGCGCAGCTTGCTGTCGAGTGCTGCGATAGATTTGCGGACAAGCTCGTCCGTATCGAAATCCACCACGTAGACGGACTTTGCGTTGATCCGCGACCAGAGTGCTTTGAACTCCTTGCTGTTAAGCTTCTCTTCGTCGACTTGCAGTTCCACGTTGTTGCTGCGGGCATTCTCAGGCGTCATTGCCTTTGGATCGTAGATAGAATCGATGATGTCCACGACGGCGGCTTCAAAACCTTTGACCTCCTCAGCCATCTTGAGCTCGCCGTTTGCCTTGTCCTCATAGTACTTGTCTGTGAGAACGCCTTTGCGGTCAACATAGCGGTTCACGGTCATTTCGTACATGATTGCCGACGCCGTATCGGAATCGACAACCATCTCATTGCCGTGATCGTCTGTGACAACACGGTTCAGAAACAGATCTCTCGTAACGGCACGAGGACGGTCTGCGATATCCTCGGCAATCTCGGACTGGAGTCCCTTGGCGAAGCTCTCGTAACTTTCAGACGCAATTACAGTCAGCACGTTGACGTTCTGCACATCGTTTCCGAGAACTCCCGCGTCCATGCGTTCGCCGTCCTGGTTGACAGAAAGACGCATGCCTCGCCCGACTTCCTGCCGCTTGCGGATCTCGCTTGACGATGATTTGAGTGTGCAGATTTGGAACACGTTCGGATTGTCCCAGCCTTCGCGCAGTGCGGAATGCGAGAAGATGAACCGCACGGGCGAACGATTCGGATCACGGTCAAGCAGCAGCTCCTTGTTCTTCATGATCAGGTCGTATGCATCGATATCGTCGGAGGTCGTTTTCCTCCTGCCGACCTTGCTGTTGATCATGCGGCCCTTCTTGTCGATGGAGAAGTAGCCAGCATGTGTTTTCTCTACCGGGATGGCCGCAAGGTACTGCATGTATTCGTCGTCGCCGAATTTCAGCTGCAGATTTCCGACCACATCGGCATATTCCTGCTCGAACATGTCGGCAAAGATACCGTTCTGAGGCTGTCCGTTCTTATCGTATACACGATAGTGATCTACCTCGTCGATGAAGAACAGGGACAGAACCTTTATCCCCTTATTGAACAGCTCCCTTTCACGCTCGATATGGGAGAGGATGGTCTCTCGTATCTGGATACGGCGCAACTGATTCTCGTCCACCTTGCCGATCACGTCTCCGGCATAAAGCTTGATGCCATTGATGAATTCGATGGAATCATCTCTGCCGTCGATGCGCTTGACCACGAAGCCGTCCCGGTACTCCGGCAGCTCGCCGGAATGGTCGAAGAGGTTGTAGCCCTCCGTCACGGTAGCGCTCATCGGCTTGATTCCGGATGCGCGCTTGCAGTCGAACTGTAGGGTTGCCGTCGGAGCTGATTTGGAAAGGTTCAGTCCTTCCAGATAAACGAAGCTCTCAGTAGCCGTTGTCCCGCTTTCCGTGATGCCCTTGACGGCGATCTTCTTAACGAGCTTCTTGTTGTAGGCGTCCATCGCATCAAGGCGATAAATCAAGTTATAGTACTCCCTCGGTGTGGCAGAATAACGTAGCGTCAGAAGCGGATGGAATTCCTTCAGACGTTCCTTCGTCCGCTTTCCTTCGACAGACTGCGGCTCGTCGATAATCAGAATCGGATTCGTCTTGGCGATGATATCGATCGGGCGGCGGGAACGGAACTCGTCGAGCTTCATATAAATGCGTCGCGCGTCCTTTCCGCGGGCGTTAAACGCCTGCGAGTTGATAATCATCACATTGATGGAGCTATCAGAGGCAAAACGGTCTATCTCAGTAAGCTGAGAGGAGTTGTAGATGAAAAAGCGTATCTTCTTCCCGTATTCCTCCGCAAAGTGGTCCTGCGTCACCTGAAACGACTTGTAAACGCCCTCGCGGATGGCGATAGACGGCACGACCACGATGAACTTCGTCCAGCCATACGCCTTGTTGAGCTCGTACATGGTCTTGATATAGGTATAGGTTTTTCCGACGCCAGTCTCCATCTCGATGGTCAGGTTGTATTTGCCCTCGAGCGACTGGGACGGCTCAATCTGGCCGGCACGCTGGATCTTCCGGATATGCCCAAGTATCTGTCCGTCGGACAGCTCTGGCACGATCTTTGCGTTCGACCAGCCCGTGAAGTCATCATCCTCATTCATGCCGAGCTGATAATGCCCGGTTCCTCTGTCCATCATGTAGGTGGGCGTGAGGTATGGCTGCCCGGCAAAAACATCTACGACGGCTTTGGCGGCGTCAGCCTGAAACTTCTGATGCTTGAATTGCAGCTTCATTCTGCCACCTCCTTAAATGACCTTGACTCTTGTATCTGGCGCAAGGGACTTGAATATCTCACCGACATTGATCTTCTCCGGACTGCTGGCGAAGCTGGAGTCACGGAACACAGCACGAAGCGGCTGACGTTTGGCAATGGCCTTGATAACCGACTCCGGCACGTTCTCGTCAAAGCATGCAATCAAATCGCCGTCATTGTAGTTATGCACTGTATACCCATCAATTCTTTCAGAAGTATAAGGCAGCGAAAGCGGCAGTCCCCACTCAAGCAGGCAACCGAACAGAAGGTCCAGATCCGTTCGGTCGGACTTGATATTCGACTCCAGCATATGTAGCATGCCCTGGTCATAGTCACCAGCGGCGTAGTACACATCGTTCATGTTTGTATCGTCGAGCTTCAGGACACGAAAACCGTCGTCAAACTTTGCGTCAGGATTATCCTCATGGAGCTTCTTCGCAGCACGGCGAATGCGCTCCTTGCCGATCTCGCAGATGTTCTTGTAACCGGCTTTGTATGCTTCGCTCTTTTCGTCGGTCTCTTCCGGCAACTGCACCATGATGAACTTGCGGTGTCCACCGTCCTCGGCGTTCAGCTGCATGACAGCGTGGGCAGTCGTGGCGGAACCGGAGAAGAAGTCTAAAACTATTCCATCTTCCTGCGTTCCAAGTAAGATGCACTTCTTGATGTAATCTACCGACTTTGGGAAATCAAACGGCGTTGTTCCAAATAGTCTCCCCATCATTTCTTTTCCGTTTTCGTGGTTCATTTCACTTTCAAGCCATAACGCCTTACTTTTGGTATAAAGACTACGGCCTTCAAGATAATCTTTTCTGAAAACACTCCATTTTCCTGTATTAGCCAAATTAGCTACAAGAAGGTCAAGATTGTTTGTGGCCTTTTCAAGTCCCCATGTCCAGCATCCATCTATACCTTCAGAATTACGCGGGTATATCTCAACTGTATGAATAGAATCGGGTTGAAGAGTAACCGTCATGTCGCTTGGATTAGCATAGAATGGATAGAACATCTTGGGTCTGTTAGTTCTATTAAAAACAGGATTACGATTCCTTAATTCCAATAAGCGATATCTGCCGTGCTCATCTTCCTTTTTATATCCTTTAATTGCATTGTCGGTTTTAGGTACCTGGAAGACACATTCTTTGTTTATGTCGTTTGCATATACCAAAATATATTCGTGCGTTTTCGCAATAAAACGGTCAAAAGTTCTCCCTCTCGGATTTGTCTGTACAACGATTTGAGATACGAAATTTTGTTCCCCAAATATTTCATCACATATTTGTCTTAAATCCGTAATTTCGTTATCATCGATAGAAATAAAAATGACGCCATCTTCGCTTAAAAGATTCCTCGCCAGCATCAACCTTGAATAAATCATCGAGCACCAGTCCGAGTGGAAACGACCATTGGAATCCGTGTTCTTGAACATACGGTTGCCTTCTTCGTCCAGTTCACCAGTCTCGTCTGCGTATTCTTCACTCGACATTTTGAAGTCGTCGTTGTAGATAAAGTCGTTGCCCGTGTTGTAGGGAGGGTCGATGTATATCATCTTGACTTTGCCGAGGTAGCTCTCCTGCATGAGCTTGAGCACTTCGAGATTGTCGCCCTCGATATAGAGGTTCTCCGTCGTGTTCCAGTTGACGCTATCTTCTTTCACCGGGCGGAGTGTTTTGCGGATAGGACGGTTCGCCTCCACGATGGACGCCTTCTTCCCTACCCAGGTAAATTCATAAGCCTCATCGCCGTCAATTACAGAGTCAGAGAGTATCTGCTTGAGCATCTCAAAATTAATTGCTTTCTTCAGATGTCCATCCTCGTCTCGCGCCTCGGTGACGCAGTTTGGGAACAGCGCAGCTATCTTCGCGACGTTGTCCTGCTGGATGTCTTCGGACCTCATTCTCATCTTATCCATTATCAGTTTCCTCCTTGCAATTGCTTTCTATAATTGCCAATCTGGTAAATGGCTGCTTTTAGAACTTGCATACATATTAGAGCAGTTTGCTTATCTGGGCTGAATCTTGTTGCCAATTGAGAATAAGGATGAATATAATTCCTAAAATCTCGAAGCACATGGCTGAATTTTTTTACATCTTGTTTCAAGAATCCCGTTTCCGCAGCAACATCAATATAGCTACTAAGTGTCCATTCTCGAAATTTTCTCGTGCTTCCATCTTTGCTCTTAGGCGCACAGTTAGCTTGATTAAATAATTGCGGATATGAAGTAGCAACACCCAGTAATATTCCTTCCATAATGCCGCCTATCATAATTACAGACGATAGAGGTGCATTAGATGCCACACAGTTTTCTGCTTCTTTCAATCTCTCTTTTATTAGTTCATTTAATTCGGCTGAAAGGCCTATACTTTCTATGTTGACATTAAATGTCTGACTTAAGAACTCATCAGCTGTTTCTATAGTCTGCTTTTTCGAAGAGTCCACGATTACCCGGTCATGCTTTTTAAATGTTATTACATCGTTATCGCGAACAACTTCCCATTTATCAAAAGCAAGGTACTGGTTGAAATGGCCTATTTGTTTATCAAGGTAATCAATACGTTCGATATAATCAATAACGGCAAATACTTTCTTGATGCACTTATCGAGTTTTGGTGTTCCATTAATAGCTTCAAGCTTCTGATCCGTATAAAACCATCTTGAAGAGAATCCCTGACCATACACATCATCAAATCCAAGATCATTAAAGAAGTCAACTAGCTTTGGCCCGCTCCTATAATCCGCTGTATTGTCACCATTTATAATGTTTCTAAGTTCCTCAAGCGTACGTTTACTTAATTTCATGTATTAAGTTTCTCCAATTCCCTTCTCAGCTTCTTCAACTCGGCGTTCATTTCCATCTGCCGGTTCAGCTGCTTTTCCTTTCGGATCTTTGCCTGCAGCTTGTTTATCTGCTTCTGCAAAGCATCTCTACGGTCGTCCCTTGAAACTGATTCCTTCAGTGATTCCTGCGGCGTAGCGGCCTGCAGAACTTCTCCCGCAATCTGCCGTACGAAGTTCTGGTAGACCGTGTCGATGTTCATCCCGTCAAGATGCACCGGCAGTTTCTCTTCCGGCATCCATTCCGTTTGATAGTATCTGTCAACCTTGAACGCAGCTTTGCCACTGCCTGCGGCTTCCTTGTAACCAATCACAGCTTTGTACTTTCCGTCATACTCCAGTACAAAGAGAATATGATACGGTATTTCCCGGTCAATCTGCTTCAGCACATTCTTGTCGAGTGTTTCCTGATTAAGCCGGATATGGAATACTTCTATCTCAGAGACATTCTTTCCTTCTGCCAGATTGAGAGTTGACGGCGCAATTTTATTCGCCCAGTAAATAATTCGTATCTGGTCGACAAAGCTTCGCTTGAGTGTCGGGCTGACGGTCAGGTTATCATAAAACTTCTGTTTCGGAATTCGCTTGTTAAACTCCGTAGATTTCGGCAATCCCAGCATAGGCTCCTCCTTTACATTACCACGAGGAAGGTCACCAGTTCGAAATCGTCGATACCTTTCACTTCCGAGAGCAGGGCGGATGTGCCGCCGCTCTTAAAGAGGCTGTCGATGTCGCTTTCCTCCTTGGTATCTATGATTGAATTGATGGCATCAGACAGCAGCGCTGACATTTCACTCATATCCCTTCCATCATCGGTTTCTTTATTAAAACGGTCGTAGACCTCCACAATCGGTTCATCTTTTCCACGGCACAGCAGCCTCATATCGTCAAGCAGCTTCTTCGGATTCAAATAGTCGCAGACGACTTCACCTTCCAGACTGATATAGACCATATAGAACGGGTGAATGCGATTCAGACTGTCAATGTTCACACCGTTGTTGCGATTCTTCAATACGAAAAGCACTCCTTCTGGCAGGTCTTCCGTCTTCTTCACCACGGAATGGAGACCGAATGGCATGTGGTCGAGATCCGGGTGCGTTTTGATGTATTCGAGAAGATCAAGTCTGAATTCATTAAGACCGAGATCCATGATGGATATCCCGCCTGACATGTCTTCCAGATCCACCACTTCGGTTTGCAGCTTCTTAAGCTGCTCGCGGCGATATTCCAGGTCTCCTTTTTCTTCCGAGCTGATCGGATTGTCGTCACCAGTAGAAGTCAGAACGGATATTTTCATCCTTGTTTCCACACGGGCTTTCAGATTAATGTACTCATCAAGCGTCAGATCCGGCCAGAAGTTCACGAGCTGGATCTGCTTGTTCCTGCTGCCGATACGGTCGATACGTCCGAACCGCTGGATAATACGAACTGGATTCCAGTGAATGTCGTAGTTGACGCAGTAGTCGCAGTCCTGCAGGTTCTGGCCTTCGGAGATGCAGTCGGTTGCGATCAAGATGTCGATGTCCTTCTTGCTTCCCGGCATAAGGACGTCCCGGTCCTTGGAAACCGGCGAGAAGCATGTGAGGATGTTGTTGAACGTCGCCTTGAAGTTCTTCAGAGTGGTTCTGCCGTCGACCGTTCCGCTGATCATGCCGGTATTTAGGCCGTACTTTTCCATGACGTACCGGCTGACATTATCGTACAGGTACTCTGCCGTGTCGGAGAATGCTGTGAAAATCAGCACCTTCTTATTGCCAGGGTTGATCGGATTCTCGATCTTCTGTGAGATAAGCTTGTAGAGCTCCTGCAGCTTCGTGTCATGTTCCGGCGTAATATCCGCAATCATGAGAATCAGAAGTTCGAGCGTATCCGCATCTTTTTGCAGCACGTCCTTCCAGCTCTTGTAATCCATATCGGCAAGGTCAATTTTTACTTTACGTCCGACTGTGAAGTAGTCGGTGTTCTGGTCCGCCATGTCGAAGTCGTCGGAATCAGCTTCATACATGTCAATGTTTGCTTCTCCATATTTCTCGTACTGAGTGATTCCGTCGATTGTCTTCATAATGAGTTCGTGGATGCGTTCCAGTGTAAGCCGGAAGGATGAGACCGAGCTTTCCAGCCGCTTGAGAAGATTGACGCTCATCAGCCTGCGGATACCTTCTTCACGCCCAGACTGCGTCAGATTGTTTCCCTTGTGGTGTGTCAGATCAATATACTTCTGCATCTTGCTCGGAAAGATATAGGCAGAAGGTGTGTAAATCTCCAGCTGAAGCTGAGTGAGCTGTTCATATATTTCGTTGTAGTTGATGGCACTCGGAAGATCCGTCAGGCTCGGCCTAAGTGAGATTGGCTTGCGCCGTTCCGGGAACTTGCCGATCTTCTCCGTGTTGTAGTATTTCTCGATATGCTTTCGTGACCGTGCAATGGTTACAGAGTCGAGCACTTCAAAGAAATCAAAGTCCAGTCGGCGCAGCAGGTTATCCGTTGTCCGTTCCACAGCTGGGAGCTTGCTCCAAGCGTTGAATGCGGTCTGGGCCTGACGGAATATCTCGTCAATCGACTTTGACGTATTCAACTTCTCATCAATCAGCTCCGGCGTTCCTTCATATGCGAGAGCAAGTTGATTCTTAAGATCGTTAAACCGGTTATTGACAGGAGTTGCTGACAGCATGAGTACTTTCGTCTTCACTCCAGCGCGCACAACTTTATTCAGAAGTTTTAGATAGCGGTTTTCCTTCTGGTCCTCACCGGAAAGTTCTCCGCCGTTTCGGAAGTTATGTGACTCGTCAATAACTACAAGATCATAGTTTCCCCAATTGAGCCGGTCGAGATCAAGACCGTTTGATGTACCGTGATCGCGCGAAAGATCGGTATGGAAAAGAACATCATAGCGGAGTCTGTCTGCAGCGATGGGATTGTTGACGTAGTTATCTTTATATGTATTCCAGTTTTCTGCCAGCTTCTTCGGGCAAAGTACAAGGACAGACTTATTTCTGTTTTCATAGTATTTAATAACAGCGAGAGCCGTGAAGGTTTTACCAAGACCGACACTGTCGGCCAGAATGCAGCCGTTGTACTTTTCGAGTTTGTTGATAATGGCAAGCGCGGCGTCTTTCTGGAAGTCGTAGATCATATTCCAGATTTTGCTGTTCTTAAAACCTGTCGCTTCGTTAGGCAGTACGTCCTCAGATACATCCTCCAGAAACTCACTGAACACGTTGTAGAGTGTGATGAAATAAATCAATTCAGGAGAATTCTCATTATAAGCAGTCGTAATGTTTTCCAGAACAACATCAGTGACGTCCTGCAGCTTTTCTTTATCGTTCCAAAGAGAATCGAAGAGCTGCAAGTACTGCGCCGAAAATGGAGTCTCGAAACTGTTCACCATATTGTAGCTATTGTTGCCGCGTTCGCATCCAATATCTACCGTCGTGAATCCGTTCAAAGGCATGTAGGCTGTTTTTTCAGTTCCGGAGTCGGTAACCATAAATCCAGCCATGTTCTCGCTGGTTGTATTTGATTTAAATGTGGCCTTTCTCCTGATCCAGTCGGCGCACTCTTTTGCGATTGCCTTCTGCGTCATTTCGTTACGCAGCTTAATTTCAAATTCCGTGCCGTAAAGGCTCTGCTCACGAGTGAGTCGGGGAATGTAAAACTCGCGCTTTTGCTTTTTCGCTTTCTCTGTTACAAAGGTCGGTGATGTGAAGATGAAGCGGAACTCATCAATGCTTTCGAGCTGCTTCTTCAATTCACTATAGGCATACATAGAAAAGCAAGCCGCTGCCACGGAAACCTTGCTATTTCGCTTTATCGTTTTTTCCATGTCGTCTCGAACGATGTTCGTGACATTATCAAATACCTTCATTAAGCTTGCTCGCCTTCCATATGTAATCTCTTCCGTGGGCCAAGTGCCGTGGACAACCTCATCCGACTTCTTCCATCATTCTCTTGCAATGCTGTTCCTAATCCATCACCATGAAAATCGTGTGGAACACATCCCGGTACTGGTCACAGTCGATGCTTTTGTCGACAAATTTTATGGCATCCGATCACGAGTCTCAACCTTGTAAAGTAACTCCTTCGATAAGCCCCCCAGAGAGTTTTTTCTTGGTTGAACCATCTTTTGCAAAAAGCTATTCCTTAGTCAGCACAGTCACGCATTCAATATGCGGCGTCTGCGGGAACATGTCAACTGGGGAAACCAGGCTGGTCGTATAGCCCTGGTCCATGAAAAGCTGGATGTCCCGAACCAAGGTTGCCGGGTTGCAGGAAATGTAGACCACCTTTTCTGGGTCAGTCTTAACGGCGGCGTCAATAAATTCTGGCGTCAGGCCCTTACGCGGTGGGTCCACAAAGATCACGTCGGTCTTCAGGCCCTCGTCAGCCCACTTGGGCATCAGTTCTTCAGCCTTGCCGGCATAGTACTTGGCATTGTGGATCTGGTTCAGGCGGGCGTTGTTTTTAGCGTCCTTAACCGCGGCCTTGACCACTTCTACGCCGCGGACTTCTCTAACGTACTTGGCAGCTGACAAACCAATGGTCCCGATCCCGGAATAAGCGTCCACGATCATGTCGCTTGGCTTGAGGTCAGCTTGGTCGATGGCCAATTTATAGAGACACGGGGTTTGAGATGAGTTGATTTGGAAAAAGGATTGCGGGGAAATTTCGAAAGTTAAATCGCCAATTTTATCGTCGATGTACTTCTTCCCCCACAGGTGGTAGTCGTGCTTGCCCAAAATGACGTTGGTCTTTTGCGGGTTGTGGTTGAGGAAGATGGACTTGACGCCGTCAATCTCACTAATGGCGTCGGTTACCTCTTTCAGCCCCTTGAAGTCCTTGTGCAGGCAAATGAGGACCACCATCAAGTCACCCGTGGCAACGCCCCGGCGCACTTCTAGGTAGCGGACTTCGCCGGCGTTCTTTTCTTCATCGTAAGCCGGCACGCGGTATTCGCGCAAGATGTCGCGAACCGCCACTAATACCCGGTCGATTTCGGGGTCATTGGTGAAAAAGTCTTCCAGCGGCACCAGGTCGTGAGAGTGCCGTCTGAAAAAGCCAATCTCCAGCTGCCCCTTAACCGTTCTAACCGGCACTTGGGCCTTGTTCCGGTAGCCGGTCTTCAGCGGACTTTCCAAAGTGTCTGCCACTTCAATGTCGTCCAAGTGAGCTTTTTTCAAAAGTTCCACTACCTGTCGCTTCTTAAATGCCAGCTGCTTGTCGTAAGTGAGGTGTGCCAGACTGGCCAGCCCGCCTTGGACTGACTGGCGCAGAGGTACCTTGACCCGGTCTGGGCTTTCTTTAACGATCTCTTCGATCTTGGCAAAGGCAAAATTTTTCTTAGCCTTCAAGATCTTGGCCTTGACGATTTCACCTGGCAGGGCATTGGTCACAAAGACGGTTTCACCGTCCACGTGCCCCACCCCCATGGCTTCATATGACAAGTCGGTGATTTCGACTTCGACGATTTCATTTTTCTTCATGATTATTTATCTCCTTTGCGGGCCCGCTGGCTCCGGTTATCTGGCATGACAAAGTTGATGATTGGGAAGGCCAGATACAAAATCATCCCCAACCTTGGCTGGACGAAAGATATCAAGATAAAGGCCAAATTGAGCAGGAAGAGCCAGATGATGCGCAGCCAGGAAAACCGACCCCAGAACTTCCGGAAGGTCTTGATATGCGGCAGTGAGCTCCGCATCCCCACAATTTCCGTTGCCAGTTCAAAAATCTGGACCAAAAAATAGACGATCCCATAACAGACCACGCTCAAGACCGATAAATCCCCCATGATCCACTTTGTCATGACGGGAATCAGCGACAGACTGGCCAAAAAGGCAAAGTCACAGACCATGGTCATCTTGCCGGCCCGCATGATATAGAAACTGAAGGTATAGTGGATTTCATACCAGAAATTGGCTACTACGAAAAATGAAATCAAGTATATAAAAATCTGGCTGAAAAAGTCCTGGTAGGCACTCTTGGACAAGGGATCCGCGATCTCCACCAATACAATGGTGATGATAATGGCAATTACCCCGTCGTTAAACGTCATCACGTGTTCGGCCAATTTGGCTCCGGACTCCTTAATGGCCTTTTCCCGGTACTGGCGCAGCTGATCCCACTCGCTCTGCTCTTCTGGCGACAGAGGCTGCAGAGACCGTTTTCTTGCTAATTCTTTCTTTATATTGGCTATCATGCTTTTCCTCTAAACACAAAAATAGAGTCTGACAGAAGGTCAAACTCTATTATAACAGTTCTAACCGACGTAGAATTCGATCCGTTCCCGCAAGTTTTCAAAAGTTACCGGGAACATGCCGCCTTCTTCCCCGTCCAGGTTGACGGAAAGCTTGTCGTCGCGGTTGTGGCCGATCAATTCCGCCTTCAGACTGGTCGTCTTGGTGTAGATGATGTTCGGGTCGTCCACGTGCTTGCCGTTCAAAGCCAAAGCCATCAGCCGGAGCAGGTTGCCCGGGTCGCTTGGCTTGACCACGATCAGCTGGAAGAGACCGTCTGAAAGTTCCGCGTTTGGCATGATCTTTTCAAAACCGCCAATGGAGTTAGTCATCCCCAATAAAAGCAGAGACAGCTTGCCTTCGTAAACGCCCTTGTCAAAAGTCAGCCGCATTTCGCATTCGCTGAGGTTTGGCAGCATTTCCGCCCCCTTGATTAGGTAGGCAGCGTAGCCCAGGGCGGACTTGACGTCTGAAGAAACCCCGTAGGTCAGTTCCGCCAAAGAGCCAGCAGCAGCGATGTTGACGAAGTACTTCTGGCTGCCGTCGCCGAAGTCGGCCCGGCCCACGTCCATCTTCTGCACCTTGTCCTTAAGAATCACTTTAGCCGCCGCAACCACGTCGTCGCGCGGAATCTTCAAGGCTCTGGCGTAGTCGTTGGTCGTCCCCGCCGGGATGATGGCCATGCGCGGGCGCTCTTCCTTAGGCAAAAAGGCGATCCCGCTCACGACTTCGTTGATCGTGCCGTCCCCACCGGCAGCCACGACCAATGAAAAACCGTCCTTGGCTGCCCGGGTTGCTTCATTTTGAGCACTGAGCGGAGCTGGCGTAGTTCTGAATGCACTGGCTTCATAACCCGCTTGTTCCAAAATATCCAAAATATCAGAAACGTTCTTCGGCATCTGTTGATGCCCTGAGACCGGATTGTAAATCAAGCGCGCGCGCTTAGTCATCTGCTTCACCTTTTTCTAAAAAATTTTCTCCTGCCTTAACGGCTGGCCAGGTCGGCCAAGAGGAGCTTGTTGATCACCTTAGGGTTGGCCTTGCCCCGGGTCTGCTTCATGATTTGCCCAACCAGGAAGCCGATAGCCCGGTCCTTACCGTTCTTGTAGTCTTCAACAGACTGCGGGTTGGCGTCAACAACTTCCTTGACCATTGGTGCCAGGACGCTTTCGTCTGACAATTGCGCCATGCCGTTTTCTTCAACGTACTTCTTCGGGTCAGTGCCGTTGGCAACAGTTTCCGCGAAGACCTTCTTGGCGATCTTGGATGAGATCGTCCCGTCAGAAATCAGCTTGATCATGGCTGCCAGGTTTTCTGGAGTCAAGGCAATGTCCTTGAGTTCAGCATGCTTTTCGTTTAAGTAGCCGTTAACCTGGGTGTTCATCCAGTTGGCTGCTTGTTGCGGGTCAGCACCAGCTGCTACAGTAGCGTCAAAGAAGTCTGAGCTTTCCTTGTTTTGCAGCAAAACATTCGCGTCGTATGGCTTAAGGCCGTATTCATCAACGTAGATCTTCCGCCGGTCGTCAGCCGTCTTTGGCAAGTTGGCCGCGATTTCATCAACCCATTCCTGCTTGATGTGGTATGGAGCCAGGTCTGGTTCTGGGAAGTAACGGTAGTCCGCGTCCCCTTCCTTGACACGTTCCAGGACAGTCTTGCCCGTGTTGGTGTCAAAACGGCGGGTGGACAGGCGAACCCGGCCACCGGACAGGAGGATTTCCTGCTGGCGCTTTTGTTCGTAAGCCAGGGACAGACGGACGTGTTCAAAGGAGTTCAGGTTCTTCATTTCAACCTTGGTCCCGAATTCCTTCTGGCCAGCTGGGCGGATGGAGATGTTGGTGTCAATTCTCATTGACCCTTCTTCCATCTTAACGTCAGAAGCCCCGGTAAATTGCACGATTTCCCGCAGCTTTTCCAGGTAGGCAACAGCTTCGTCCGGGTCAGTCATTTCTGGTTCAGAAACAACTTCCAAAAGCGGTACCCCTTGCCGGTTGTAGTCAACGTAGGAGAAGCCGTTGGTCCCGTGGGTGTTCTTACCGGCGTCTTCTTCGATGTGCATTTCGTGGATATGGATCTTCTTCTTCTTGCCGTGAACTTCGACTTCAACATAGCCGTTTTCAGCCAGTGGCTTGAAGAATTGAGTGATTTGGTAAGCCTTTGGGTTGTCCGGGTAGAAGTAGTTCTTCCGGTCAAAGTGGGTTACCGGGTTAACGTGAGAGTGGGTGGCCAAAGCGACCATCAAGCCCAGGCGGTAGACTTCCTTGTTAACCATTGGCAAGGTACCTGGGTGACCCCAGTCAATAACGTTGGTTTCGGTGTTTGGCTTGGCCCCGTAAGTTACTGGTGAAGGTGAAAAGATCTTGCTCTTGGTCTTCAACTCAAAGTGGACTTCCAGACCGATAGTTGACGTAAAATTCATTTAAATTAATCCTCCAATCCAGCTGGTGTTTGTTCGTAGAACTTGTTGCTGCGTTCGATGAAGTCAGCTACTTGGAAGACATGGCCTTCGTCAAAGCGCTTGGCCATGATTTGGAAGCCGACCGGCATCCCCGTCGTTTCGCTCAAGCCGGCTGGCACGCTGGCTGCCGGAATCCCGGCCATGTTGGCGGAAATCGTCAAGATGTCGTTGTTGTACATCTTGACCGGGTCAGAAATTTCTGAGTTCAAGTCAAAAGCAGTTTCGGTAGAAACCGGCCCGACGATAACATCGTTGTCTTCGAAGATCTTGTCGAAGTCTTGGCAAATCAAGGTTCTTACCTTGGCCGCCTGCAGGAAGAACTTGTCATAAGCGCCGGCAGACAGGGCGAAGGAACCCAGCATGATTCTCCGCTTTACTTCGTCGCCAAAGCCTTCTGACCGGGACTTGAGGAAGACTTCGTCCAGGTTCTTGGCTTCTGCCCGGTAACCGTAACGGATCCCGTCGTAACGTTCCAGGTTGGCTGAAGCTTCACTGGAAGCGATGATGTAGTAAGTTGGCACCACGTACTTAGTGTGCGGCAGGGATACTTCGTTGATAATGGCCCCGTTTGCCCGCAGAAGTTCGATTTGGGCTTCAACTGCCTTGCGGACGCCTTCTTCAACGGCGTCGCTCATGTATTCCTTAGGAACGGCAACCCGCAGGCCCTTGACGTCCTTGCCCAGGAAGCTGGTGTAGTCTGGGACTTCCTTTTCTGAAACAGTAGCGTCGCGGTCATCAGCCCCGGCGATCACGTTCAGAACTTCAGCTGAGTCCTTGACCCGCTTGCTCATCACCCCGATTTGGTCCAGTGATGAGGCAAAAGCGATCAAGCCCCAGCGGGATACCCGGCCGTAAGTCGGCTTGATCCCGAAGATACCGTTGAAAGATGCTGGCTGGCGGATTGAACCACCGGTGTCACTACCCAGGGCAGCAACCACTTCACCGCTGGCAACAGCCGCTGCAGAACCACCGGATGAACCGCCTGGCACCTTGTTTAAGTTCCATGGGTTCTTGGTGTCACCGAAGTAAGAAGTTTCAGTGGATGACCCCATGGCGAATTCGTCCATGTTGGTCTTGCCGATGATGGTAGCTTGGGCTGCCTTCAGCTTGGCAACAACAGTTGATTCGTAAACTGGTTCAAAGTTGTACAAAATGTGGCTGGCTGCCGTCGTCTTCAAGCCATTGGTGATGATGTTGTCCTTGATGGCAATCGGCACGCCGGCCAATTTGTTGTTAAAGTCAAGGTCTTCTGCTGGCTTGGCATCTTCATCTACAGTGATGAAGGCGTTGATCTTTTCGTCAGTCTTTTTGATGTTGGCGATGGTGTCCTTGGCCAATTGGTCAGCAGAAACAGCGCCGCTCTTCAGCTTGTCGTTTAAAGAATCGATCGTTTCGTTTAAGTAGTTCATTATTAGTTATCATCCTTATCGATAATTACAGGTACCTTGACAAAACCATTGCTCTTGTCAGGAACGTTCTTCATCATTTCTTCGCGGGTCTGCCACTTTTCAGGAACGTCTTCTCTGAAGACAGTGTCGCGATCAACTACTTGCACCGTTTCTTCAACGCCAGTCGTGTCAACGGCTTGAAGTTCTTCAGCCATTTCCAGGATCTTCCCCATTTGCGGGGTGAACTTGGCCAGTTCTTCTTCGCTGAATTCAAGCTTGGCTAATGCCGCAACGTGCTTGATAGTATCATTTGTTACCTTTTCCACTTATGTACCTCCTAATTACCGCCATAGATGTGCATCCGATAAGACCCGGTGGCCGTTTCCTTGGCGACGACCGCTTGGGTGTCGTTGACCGAGGAAATGGTGATTTCAACCGGTGAGCTGGTTCCCAGATACTTCTTTGCCCGGCTCATAACCGTCTGGGCAAAGCTTTGTACCTGCAGATAGCCGTAGAACTGCGTGGTGATGGCGATGCTTTCGTAAGCCAGCTTGCCATCGTAGTAGCGCAGAGTGGCCGTGACCCCGGAAACGTTCGGGAAGTAATCCTCAATTTCATCCTTAAAGCTGGTGAATTTGGATTCGTCACTGGCACTGACCGCGCTGGCTCCATCGACTGTCGGCAGCACCTGGGTCTTTTCGTTCACGGAACTCCATTTAGATATTTTACTACTATTTGCGCTAGCTGTCCCATATGAGAAGTAAGTTCCCCCAACTAATGAGTCAGTGTCGGTCTTAGAGAAAAGGCCAACCATGATCGGGATATTCTTAAGCTTCTTCTTGGCGTGCAAGCGGGAGACGATCGTGTTGGCCGTCTTCTGCCCGAAGGCCCGCCGCTTGGCCGGGGAAATCTTAGTGCTGTATTCGGCCCCGTCAGTCGTCTTGGTGTAGTAGTCGACTGAGTTGAGGCCCAGGCTGATGCTGATGCCGGCCAGCTTGTAGCTGGACCCGCTCTTGACATAGAAGTCTTCTTCCATGATCTGCTGCAAGATGATCGGGTTTCTGGTCGTTGACCCGGTCTTGCCGTTGTTCTTGAGGTTCAGCCCCTCTTTGTTGCTCTTTGAATACCGGCCCAGCCAGTTGGTGACCGTCGTTTCGTCGAGCTGCTGGCCTTCCTGGATGACATAGTCCTTGGTTGAGAAGACCTTCTTGGAGACCCGGATCAAGCCCCGTTCCATGGCCGACTCGTCCACGCTGTTGTCATAGTTGGTGGCTTCCAGGCCGGAGATCGGGCTGGTCTTGTAGACCCCCTTTTTCAAAAGGACGGAGTAGCCGCCGTCAGTGCTGGAAGTCGTCTCGTACTTCTTCGCCTCGCCGGTCGTCGTCGTTGAGTTGCTGGCCAGGTCGGAATTCTTCAAGTTGCCGCAAGCCGCCAGCAGGAGGCTGCAGCTTGCCAAAGTTATTGCCTGTAAAAATCTCTTCACTTTTCCGTGTCCTTCTCTTCGATCTTAGAGATTGCTTCTGCCTCCGTTAAGCGCGGAATATCCAGGGCTTCTGCCTTGGCCAGTTTGCTGCCGGCATCTTCCCCGTAAACCAAGCAGTCGGTCTTCTTGGAGACTGACCCGGTCACCTTGGCTCCCAGGGCCTGCAGCTTCTTGGTAAACTCCGCCCGGCTATAGTGGGCCAGTTTCCCGGTCAAGACCACCGTCTTGCCCTTGAAGAAGTTGTCTGCGGCTTCCCCGTCTTCGCCTAAGTAGTCCATGTTGACCCCGGCCTCTTCCAGCCGGGCCAGCAGCTTCTTGGCTTCTTCCTGCTGGAAGTAAGCCGTCAAAGACTCAGCAATCGTCATTCCTATTGTATCGATTGCCGTCAGTTCTTGCACGCTTGCTGAAGCAATTTTAGACATATTTTTAAATTTCCGGGCAATCAATTGGGCGGCTTTCCCGCCTACATTGTCGATCCCCAAGCCAAAGAGGACCAGCTCAACGGAATTCTTCCGGCTTTGGTCAATGGCCGCCAGGAGATTGTTGATCGACTTCTCCTTAAAGTGGTCCAGCTGGCTCAAGTCGTCGGCTGTCAGATAGTAAAGGTCAGCTACATTGTGCACCAGGTCCTTGGCGATCAGCTGCTTGACGATCTTTGGGCCAAGGCCAGCGATGTTCATGGCCTGCCGGGAGGCGAAGTGGGTAATCCCTTCTTCAACTTGGGCCGGACAGGACGGGTTAATGCAGCGCAAGGCTACTTCTTTATCCAGGTGAACCAGGTCTTCCCCGCAGGAAGGGCACTTAGTTGGCACTTCATAAGGAACAGAGTCTTCTGGCCGCTTGCTTAAGACAACTTCGGAAATTTCCGGAATGATGTCGCCGGCCTTGTGCAGCTTGACCGTGTCGCCCAAGCGGATGTCCAGTTTGGCCAAAAGGTCCGGATTGTGCAAAGAGGCCCGGGCTACCGTGGTCCCGGCTAATTGCACCGGATCCATCACGGCAGTCGGGGTCACGACCCCGGTTCTTCCCACGGTCCATTCAATCTCCCGGACTACTGTTTCTTCTTCTTCCGGCGGGAACTTGTAGGCAATTTCCCAGCGGGGCACCTTGACGGTGTTGCCCAAGTCCGCCTGCAGGGCCAGGTCATCGACTTTCAAGACAATGCCGTCGATCACGTAAGGCAGGCTGTCGCGCTTTTTGGTAAATTCGTCGATATAGTCGTAGACGTCTGCCAGATTTTCCAGCCGGCGGCCGTTTTCATTGGTGTGAAAACCCAGCTTGGCCATTTCCCCGATCGCCTGGTGCTGGGAGTCGATACCGGCAGGTGGGTTGATCCAGGTATAGATAAAGGTGCTCAGCTGCCGCTTTTTGGTCACCTTCGGGTCCAGCTGGCGCAGAGAACCAGCCGCGGCGTTTCTCGGATTGGCAAAGATGCTCTCCCCGGCCTCGTCCCGCTCCTGGTTCAATTTGGCGAAAGCCTCCTTGCTCATGTAGCATTCCCCCCGCACTTCGGTGGTAATGGCTTTCGGCAATTTCTGGGGCACGTCCTTGATATACTTGACATTCTTGGTCACATCTTCGCCAACCTGGCCATTGCCCCGGGTTGAGGCCCGCTTTAAGCGCCCTTCTTCATATTCCAAAGACAGGGACAGGCCGTCGATTTTCAATTCGACATTGTAGGCCACAGGGTGGCCGATCGCTTTTTGCACCCGCTGGTCAAATTCCGCCAGCTCTTCTTTGGAAAAAACGTCCCCCATCGACAGCATAGGCACTGGGTGCTCAACCTTGGGCAGGTCGCTGTTGACCTCGCCGCCGACCCTCTGGGTGATGGAGTCAGCTGACTTTAATTCCGGATAGGCAGCTTCCAGTTCCAGCAGGCGGGCGTATTTTTCATCATAAACGTGGTCTTCAACCACCGGAGCGTCCTGCTCATAGTAGGCCTTGGCCCACTGGTCCAGCTGGGCCCGCAATTGGCGGACTTCCTGTTTTGCTTCTTCTAAACTTTCAGCCATGCTTCTTCACCTAAATTTTCTTGATCGGGGCAAAAGCCGCCAGCAGGCGCTTGTTGCCCTTGCTTGCAAAAGCAATGTCCAGTTCCATGTCTTCGCCAGAGCCGGTGACCTTGATGACCACGCCCTTGCCCCAGCTCTTGTGCTCTACCTGGTCGCCAGGGTGCCAGCCCTTCTTTTCAGCGCCGACGGCCCCGGCTGCCTTGCTGGCCCGGTGGATCTTAGCCGGCTGAGCAGCTTTGGCTTGGGACTTTTTGGCAAAAGGCAGCCGGTCCAGGTCTAAGAAGGAAGTGCTGGACTTCGGGGCAGTTGAAGCCACGATGTCCAGGTCCTCATCCTTGATTTCACCGATGAAGCGGGACTGGGAATTATACTGCTTGCTGCCGTACATCATCCGGGTGTAAGCCGAAGTCAAGTAAAGCTCTTCCCTGGCCCGGGTAATGCCCACGTAAGCCAGGCGGCGTTCTTCTTCCAGCTGGTTCGGGTCTTCGTCCTTGATTGCCCGGGAAAGCGGGAAGATGTTGTCTTCCATCCCGATCAAGAAGACGACTGGGAATTCCAAACCCTTAGCCGCGTGCAGGGTCATCAAAGTTACCCGGTCATCGCTTTCTTCCAGGTCATCCTGGTCGCTTAAGAGGGACACTTCTGCTAAAAAGTCACTCAAGCGGCTGCTGTCCGGGTTTTCTTCTTCATTGTAATTGTCGTCAAAGCGCTTGGTAACCGTAGCGAATTCCTGCAGGTTTTCCAGGCGGGCGGCAGCTTCCAGGGACCCTTGAGCTTCTTCCTCCTTCAAGGCTTTGATGTAGCCGAAGTCTTCCAGGATCTTGTCGGTCAGTTCACTGACCGTGTGGTCTTGGGCGTAAGCAATGGCGGCAGTCAGCTGGTCGCTGAAGGCCAGGAGCTTTTTGGCAGCGGCGGAAGAAATCGGAGCCAATTCGACATTGCGTATGGCTTCGTAGATCCCGCCCCCCATTTCGTCGGCGAAGGCAGCCAATTTGCTAGTCGTAGCCTGACCGATCCCCCGCTTTGGGACGTTGATGATCCGGTTGAAGCTCATGGAATCGCTGGGGTTGGCCACCAGCTTGAGGTAGGCCATGATGTCCTTGATTTCCTTGCGGTCGTAGAACTTGTGCCCGCCGACGATCTGGTAAGGGACATTGGCTTCAACCAAAGTTTCTTCCATCCCCCGGGACTGGGCATTGGTCCGGTAAAGGACGGCAAAGTCCTGGTAGCGGCGCTTCTTTTGGTCAACTTCTTCCTTGATCTTGGCAAGGACGAAGCGGGTTTCGTCCCGGTCGCTCTGGGCCTGGTAGTAGTGGACCTTTTCCCCGTCGCCCTTGTCAGTCCACAGCTTCTTGGCCTTCCGGTTTTCATTGTGGTCAATGACCGAGTTGGCCGCCTTCAAGATGTGGCCGGTTGACCGGTAGTTCTGCTCCAGTTTGACAGTTTGGGCATTCTTGTAGTCATGCTCAAAGTTGAGGATGTTTTCCATGTTGGCTCCCCGCCAGCCGTAGATTGACTGGTCGGCATCCCCGACAACGCAGATATTGTGGTAGCCGTCAGCCAGCAAGCGGCAGAGCTCGTACTGGGCCTCGTTGGTGTCCTGGTATTCGTCAACCAGCAGATAGCGGAACTTCTGCTGGTAGTAAGCCAGGGTATCAGGACTGGCCTTAAAAAGGGTCAGCGTCTGCATGATCAAGTCGTCAAAGTCCAGGATCTGGTCTCTTTCCAGGCTGGCCTGGTATTTCTTGTAGACGTCGGCGACAACTTTTTCAAAAGGACCGACCGCGCTGGCCTCATACTGCTTCGGGGTCTGCAGGCGGTTCTTGGCATTGGAGATCTGGCTTAAGATGTTGCGGGGCAGGTATTGCTTGGGATCCAGGTCCAGCTGGCGGAGGATGCGCTTGACCAGGGTCACCTGCTCCGAAGGGTCGGCGATGGAGAAGTCCCGGTCATAGCCGATCAAGTGGCCGTCCCGGCGGAGGATGCGGACGCAGAGGGCGTGGAAGGTGGACATCCAGATACTTTCAGCCTGGTCGCCCAGGAGCTTGACTTCTCTTTCCTTCATTTCTTTAGCGGCCTTGTTGGTGAAGGTGATGGCCAGGATGTTCCAGGGAGCAACCCGCTTTTCTTCCACCAAGTAGGCAATCCGCCTGGTCAAAACTGAGGTCTTCCCACTGCCGGCCCCGGCGATTACCAAAAGGGGCCCTTCAGTCGTCTTGACTGCCTGGACCTGTTGCGGATTCAAACCTTGTAAAATCGTTGCTTCAGACATGCTTTACCCTTTCAAAAATCAAAAAACTTAGCTTATCCATTATAGCAAAAAAAGCTACCAAAAAGCTCTGGCAGCCCTGTCAAACCTGCTTAATTATCGTACTTATTCAGGTTGTATTGTTCAATTAAATTGATGAGTTTGGTCGAGTAGTCCGGGTCGGTGGCATAGCCGTCAGTGACCAGGGCCTTGGCCTGGCTCTTATAGTCCTTGGCCGCCAAAACATCCTTGTACTGGTCCTTGTTCCAGCTGGTTCCCTGCTGGAAGAGGCGGACATGGGCCCGGATCGAGGCTTCATAAGAATCATAAATTTGGAAGCGGGCCTTGACGGTCACCCACTTGCCGTTGCTGTACTCCTTAGTCGTCATCACGGCTGAAGTGTTAGGGTTGGTCCCCTTGACCCCGAAGAGATTGTTGTACTTCTGGGACAAGGCGCTTTGCCCGTAGTTGCTTTCCAGGCAGGCCTGGGCGATAGTGATGCTTGGCAAAAGACCGGTCCCCTTGTCAACCTTTTGCGAGATCGGCCCCACCTTTTGGATAAAGGCCTTCTTTTGCCGCAAAAGCTTAGCGGCTGCTTCCTGCTTGGCCAGTTCAGCCTGGCGGATCTGCTCTTGCTGCAAGGCCTGGCGGCGGTAGTAGCGGAAGGCCACGAACAAGCCCAGGCACAAGAGGATGATGGCAAAAACGCGGACCACGAGGATGGTGGTCGTCTGCTTGCCCTTGCGTGTTTTTCTGTGTCCAGCCATACTTATCTGCTTTCTAGCGCCGCTTAAGGCGCTTCTTGAGGGGCGCGGTAATTAGCGGCGTGATCAAGCCGCTGAAGACTGCTTCCAAAATGCCGTTGACGGCCAGGGCCGTAAAGAGGATGACCAGCAAAGACTGCCCGCTCTTGGCCCCCAGGGCTAAAGCCAGCTTCTGGGGATGACTGAAGTAGACCAGGTCAGACAAAAGGATCACCATGAACGTGTTGACCGCTGAAGCTAAAAGGCCGCTTAAGGCGTAAGCCAGAGGCTTTCTGCTCTCCTTCTCCCATTTATCAGCCAATTGCCCAGCCAGGCCCGCTGCCCAGCCAGCAGCAAGCCGGGGCAATAAGGCAATCAAGGGGTTCTGGAAAAGGAGAATGGTAACCAGGCCATTTGGAGCAGCATAGGCCCTAAGCAAACTAGTCAGGCCCCAGACCAAGCCAAAGGCCGTGCCGGCTTTCGCCCCTCTTAAAGAGGCAAAGACCGCGACTGTCAGCGGAATCGTGGTGATGGCCGGCAGGCCCGGCAAAATCGTGATGTAACCCACATTGGGAATAAAAGCTTCCAGCAGCAGAATGGCCACAAAGACCGCGCTGACCGTCAGGTTCAAGGTCTTCTGTCTGGCTTCAGAATCGTACATTTAGCACACCTTCTATTCATCTTGCATTGTGTTCTATCAATTATAACAGATTGGAGGAAAAGCAAGTTTTAAGAATCAACAAAAAAGGAGCCGTTTTACAACGACTCCTTATCTTAGTGCGGACGAGAAGACTTGAACTTCCACGACCAAAAGCGGTCACAAGATCCTTAGTCTTGCGCGTCTGCCAATTCCGCCACGCCCGCAAACACATTAATATTTTAGCAAAGCTGCCCTCATTTGGCAAGGGGGCCGGCAATTTTTTCCAATTTTCCCCGGCAGCGGCCGCAGAAATACTTCTTGACGTTGACCTGCTGCTGGCGCCAGTAGTCCTGCCCGCATTGCCGGCAGCGGTAGTGCCAGCGGCTTCTTTTGTTCTCTTCTAGTCTTGGTGCATAGCGGCTACCGCCTACCTTTTGCAGTAAAAGCTTGAAGTCCCGGTCTTTATGCTGGTAGCCCAAGCCGGCCAGGTGGAGGTGGTAGTGGACCAGTTCATGTTTGATGATGCCCGGCAGATAATGGAGATTTTCTTCCTTAAGAAAGAGCGGGTTAAATTCCAGGTGATGGTCGGATAATTGGTAGCGGCCGCCAGTAGTCTTCAGGCGGCGGTTGATTTTCGCTTGGTGGAGAAAGGGATGGCTGAAGGATTCAAGGGAGATGCTTTCGACCAGCTGCTGCAGTTCTTGTTCACTAATCATGGGATTATTGTAGCTAGTCAAGGCGGAAAATGCCAACTTTTACTCTTCGGCCAGCAAGATCCCGTCTTTCATTCTTAAATGGCGGTCGTAGACCAGGCCGGGAATTTCGTCGTGGCTGGCCACGATGACGGTCTTGCTTTCACTGCGCAAGTCTTTCATAAGGTTAACGAACCCGAGCTTCTGCCGCATCCCGACTGAGTAGTTGCCGACGGATTGCGGGTTATCCGGATCCAGGTCAAAGGCCTTGAGCAGGTCCCGGGTCTTTTCGGGTTGGAAGCGGTGGTTGAAGTGACCTAAAAAGGTCAAGTTGTCCCAGGCAGTTTCATATTCGATAAAGCCAGGGTTTTCGATCAGGGCACCAAGGTAGTCATCCTTGTCAGTGTGGATCTCCCCGCTGTCAGCTTTTAAGAGGCCGACGATGATTTTGAACAGGGTGGACTTGCCGCAGCCGTTGACACCGGAGATGTGGACCAGTTCACCCGCTTGGGTTTCTAAAGAGATGTCCTTTAATACGGCCAGCTTTTTAAAGCTCTTCTTAACATGTGCCACTTTCAACATACAAACTCCTCCTCGACTTAGAGTATATACATGTGGTGGATGGCCCGCCAGAGAGGGTCATAAATATTAGCGTATTTCGGTAAAAGCCAGCTCTTCTCCAGCCAATAATGGTAAAGAATGGGTACTGTACTGGCAAAAACGATAATAAAGAAAGGATATTTAATCTTGATGCAGAGCAAGATCAGCATGAAACAGGCAATGAACAGCAGGTAATGCATCAAGAGCAAGAGGGTGCCCTTCCAGGCCGGGCCATAGCGGAAGCAGGGATTCTTGTCAAAGAAATAGGGCACGATGGAGAAAACAAGGTAGATGGCCAAATCTAAGAAAAGCAGCTGGGCCAGGCGCTGGTCAAAGTAATCCATTTTGCCGCGGGGAGCAAGAAGCGGCCGGACTGAGCGGAAAGAGAGGATTTGGACGGCTGCCATGACGGTTAGACCTGGCTGGATGTATAAGCTGATCAAGTTGGCATTCAGATAATACATTGGCATCTCGCCTTCTCCGCCATCCATCGCAAACTGCAGGCCACAGCCCAGACTAACCACAAAGTCCAAAAAGAGTGTTATGGCAATTAGGCGCTGATAACGCGTTTTTAGCATAATTTAACCTTTCTCTACATTCTTCATGTACCAAATTCTTAACAAAACAGCAGTTAGCGTAATATAGAAAACTGCAGTCGTCGCGTAATTTAGGTAATAGATTGCCGGTGATGGATTCTCCACCATAGCATTCGCTAGTGGATTAATAATGTTGGTAGTATCCCAGATATTTGAAACAGTAAATAAAGTCCCTCCAATCTCAGTTGATATGTTTTCAGTTAACGTTATCATAAAACCGACAACTGCCCCTAAAAACAGACAAAGACTATTTTTCTTAACAAACAAAGCCACACTGAACCTTATTATTTACTCCAGTTCTCTCATTATTATTAACATAATATAAAGATCATTGCAGCCGATTCAAGTCCCCACGATTTCACCGTACCTCTTTTCACGCAGCAAAAAATGCCCGGACTTACGTCCAGGCATTTTTGTGAATTATTATCTTTAATTATTCCGTTGATCAGCTTTTCTCTCAAAGAACTTGACGATTTCGACGATCACGATCATCAAAACGCCCATCCCCAGAACAGTCAGCCATTGGTCCAGGTGCAATTCTGAAACTGAGAAGACTCTGGTCAAGAATAGCAATTCAACTGCCGCCATAATCAAGGCTGACAGAACAATCGCGCCATTGAACCACTTGTTGGCAAAAGTTTTCTTTTGGAAGATAGACTGCTTCACGTACTTAGAGTTGACCGCGTGGAAAAGCTGGATCAGACCCAAAGTCAAGAAGGCCATGGTCAACGCGTCTTCATGCGGGTTAGTCCCCCGCGGTAAAACGTGCAGACCCAAACCATAAGCGGTCAAGACCAAAGCACCTTCCAGGATCCCCTGGTAAACAATTGAGCTGGCCACGCCACCTGAGAAGAAGTTGGAATTCTTCCCCCGCGGCTTCTTGTTCATGATCCCCTTTTCAATCGGTTCAACACCCAAGGCAATCGCCGGCAGGGTGTCAGTTACCAGGTTGATCCACAAAAGCTGCACTGGCTTCAAAACATCCCAGCCCAGCAAAGTCATCAAGAAGACCGTCAATACTTCGCCGACGTTGCAGCTCATCAAGTACAGAATCGCCTTCTGAATGTTGGCAAAGACCTTTCGCCCTTGCTTGACCGCTTCCACGATCGTCGCGAAGTTGTCGTCAGCCAGAACCATGTCGGCCGCGCCCTTGGAGACTTCCGTACCGGTAATCCCCATACCGACCCCGATGTCGGCCTGCTTCAGACTCGGCGCGTCGTTGACCCCGTCACCGGTCATGGCCACGATCTTGCCATTTGCCTGCCAGGCCTTCACGATTCTAACCTTGTGTTCTGGTGAAACCCGGGCATAAACGCTGTAGTCACCGACATGCTTGGTGAAGTAGTCGTCGCTCAGCTTATCCAATTGCGCCCCGGTAATCACGGCATCGCCGCGGCCCTTTTCAACCAGGCCCAGCCGTTCGGCAATCGCCTGCGCCGTAACTTGGTGATCACCAGTAATCATGATCGTTCTGATCCCGGCCCGGTGAGCTTCCGCGATCGCGCCCTTGGCTTCCGGCCGCTCTGGGTCGATCATGCCGACCAAACCGGCAAAGATCAGATCTTGTTCAACATTGTCAGTCGTCGGGTCAGCGTATGGCTCAGCAACAACCTTGTAAGCCATCGCCAAGACCCGGAGGGCTTGCTTGGCCATTTCATTGTTGCTTGCCAAAATGGCTTTCTTTTGTTCAGCGCTGATTTCGCTCAGCTCGCCGTTGATGTTGACATACTTGACTCTTTCCAAAAGAATGTCCGGCGCGCCCTTGACGGCAACCATAAACTGGCCGTCATACCTGTTGACCGTACTCATTAACTTCCGGTCAGAGTCAAATGGTACTTCCTGTACCCGTGGGTGTTCTGCCAAAAAGTCGTTAACTGGCAGATCCTTGTGGAAACCGAATTGCACCAGGGCAGTTTCAGTCGGGTCACCCAAGAGCTCCCCGCCGTCCTTAATCTTGGTGTCGTTGGCCAAAAGCATGGTAATCAAGGCCTGGTTGGTCAAGTCGATGTCATCGCTGGCATCATGCAGGATCCCGTCGTAGTAGACCTTTTCCACCGTCATCCGGTTCTGGGTCAAGGTACCAGTCTTGTCAGAAGCAATGATATCCGTTGCCCCCAAGGTTTCAACGGCTGGCAGCTTTCTGACGATGGCCTTGTGGTCAGCCATGGTCTGGGTACCCAAGGCCAAAATGATCGTCACGATCGCCGGCAGACCTTCCGGAATAGCGGCAACCGCCAGGGAAACCGCCGTCAAGAACATGTCGATCAGCAAAGCATTCATCGGTTCATGCTGCGGGTTCCGGATAACCCCGATAATAAAGACGACCACACAGATGGCCAGGATCATGTAAGTCAGGGTCTTGCCCAGCTGGTTCAAGTTCTGCTTAAGAGGAGTATCAGTTTCATCAGCTTCGTTCAGCATCTTGGCGATGTTGCCGACTTCCGTGTTCATCCCCGTAGCGACAACCACACCTTCCCCGCGCCCGTAGGTCACGTTGGTGCTGGAGTAAGCCATGTTGATCCGGTCACCCAGGGCAATGTCCTCCCCCTGCAGGGTTTCATTACTCTTTTCCACCGGAACTGATTCCCCAGTCAAGGCAGCTTCTTCAATCTTCAAGCTTTTTGCTACCAAAAGACGCAGGTCGGCCGGGACCACGTCACCGGCTTCCAGCAAGACCACGTCACCTGGCACGATATCCGTTGACGGAACTTCAATTACCGCTCCGTCCCGGCGCACCCTGGCGCTTGGCGTGGACATGTCCTTCAAGGCTTCAATTGCTGCTTCTGACCGGGCTTCCTGGATCACGCCCAGGACCGCGTTCAAAAGCACAACTACTAAAATAATCCCCGCGTCTGTCCATTCCTGGGCAACTACCCCGGACAAAACAGCGGCAACCAGTAGGACGATGATCATCAAGTCCTTGAACTGGTCCATGAAGCGGGCAAACATTGAACGTTTCTTCTTGCCAGCCAAAGCGTTCGGGCCGTATTGGTCCAGGCGCTTCTTGGCTTCAGCCGAACTGAGCCCGTGGTTGGCATCCGAGCCAAACTCGGCTAAAGTGCCCGGGATGTCCTGGCTGTAATACTTCTTAGCCACAGTATTTTCCTCCTTTAAAAAGAAAAGAGACTTACGTGCCCCTTAACAAAAGCACATAAGTCTCACTAATTAAGACAAGCCCAGGAAACCAACACAGCTCCCGGCTGTTGGGCTTGTCGCAAGCTATGCTTGCCGTTACTCCCTTATGACATGATTAATATAGCAAAAATTGGCGCTTGAAACAAGTTTTTCACCAAATCTGCCCCTATTTTTTGTAATAATCATCAAAAATTGTAACCGGCAGGTGGCGTTTGTGCTCGCTCTTGGTCCACAATTCTTCGATTCTTTCCGCTGCCTTCTCGCTGACTTCCCGGCCTTCCAGGTAGTCATCGATTTCCTCGTAGGTCACGCCCAAGGCAACTTCATCTGGCAAGGATGGCTTTTCTTCTTCCAGGTCGGCCGTCGGGGCCTTCAAATAAAGGTGTTCCGGGCAGCCCAAAGCAGCCAGGAGCTGCTTGCCCTGCCGCTTGTCCAAACGGAAGAGCGGGGTTAAGTCAGCCGCGCCATCGCCGTACTTGGTATAGAAGCCAGAGAAGTTTTCGGCTGCGTGGTCAGTCCCCACAACCGCGCCCTGATTGGCCCCGGCAATGGCATACTGCATGACCATTCTTTGCCGGGCTTTGATGTTGCCCTTGTTAAAGTCGGTCATTTCCACGCCTGTTTCCTTCAAAGTCGCCACCATAGCGTCAGTGGCTGGCTTGATGTTTTCAATCAAGTCCACGTCCGGCTGGATGAAGGCTACCGCGTCAGCGGCATCAGCGGCATCGGCCTGGACGCCGTATGGCAGGCGGACGGCGATGAACTTATAGCTGTCATCGCCAGTCTCTTCCCGCATTTCGGAAATTGCCATCTGAGTCAGCTTCCCTGTCAAGGTTGAGTCCTGGCCCCCGGAAATCCCCAAAACATATGACTTCAAGAAGGGGTTAGCCTTTAGGTAGTCCTTCAAGAAGTCAACTGTCTTGCGGATTTCTTCCTGGGGATCGATTTCCGGCAAAACGTGCTCATATTCGACAATTTTCTTTTGCAACTCTCTCATTTGCTGCCTCGCAATCTTCTACTTTGTATTTTCTACCTTTAATTATACTCAAAAAATGCAGTCCCTGCTTTCAGAAATGTATTTTCACGAGATTCTTTAAAAAATTAGCGTCTGAAGAGCTGGTAGTAAATTTTCGCAGTTTTTTGACTGCGGATATGTAATTTCAAAAAGGTGACCAGGTCGTGCTTCCAGGAATTTTTCCCTTCCAGCCAGGTCCCGGTAAAAAGGTGAATGGACCGGGACTGAGGGGAAGGGTTGCAGAGAATCCCGTCTGGATAAACATGGATTCCCTCCTTTAACACTTGCTCTTGGTTGCCAGTCTTAAGGCCATACTTTTCTTTGAGAATTTCCGTGACGGACAGGGAGTTGACCCCGGCCAGCTGGTCCTTTTGGTCAAAGGCAAAATCCAGGTCGTCATAGTAGTGCAGGATGTCAGCCATAAAAGGATGCCCCTTCTCTGCCGCGATGATGGCCGCTGACAAGTAGTCATTGTTTTCAAAGCCGATAAAGGCCCGGTCATTTAGCAAGCCGGCAAAATCTTTTAAGACCATGACATCGGTGTCCAGGTAGATCCCGCCCATTTCATAGAGGGCCTTGGCCCGGACATAGTCGGAAACGAAGGCCCACTTCTTGGCCTGGTAGGCCTGCTTGACATATTTGTTGGCATTCAGGTCCAGCTTGTCTTCATTCCATTCGATGATTTCGTAGTCCGGCAGGCGCTTTTGCCAAGAGGCCAGACAGGTCTGGATGGTCTTGGACTTGGGATTGCCGCCCACCCAGACATAGTGGATAATTTTGGGAATCATGTTTTTTCTCCTTGCAGGCAGGCCTGGTAGCCGGCCAGAACGTCAGACAGTTGTCGGTCCAGGGAAAAGTGCTGGCTAGCATAGACTTTTTCCGCTTGGGCAATTGCTGCTAATTCTTCTTTTGGCAAAGCGGCGATTGCTCTTAACTGGTCAGCCATGGCTTTTTCCTCGTTGACCGGCATGACCCAGCCTTTTCCTTCTGGAATCAGTTCCCTGGCCCCGCCCACGTCAGTTGACAAAAGCGGGAGCAGGTTGTCAGCTGCTTCCAGCAAGACTAGGGGGAAGCTTTCTGAGTAAGAAGACAAGACGGCCAGGTCCATCTTCCGGTAGAGCTGCCTTAATTCTGCTTGGGTCAAAAAGCCGGTGAAAGTCACTTGGTCTGTTAAAGCCAAATCCTGCCGTAATTTTTTTAAGTCCGCTTCCTGGCTGCCGCTGCCGGCGATATAGAGGTGAGCTTGCGGCAAATTGGCTGCTTTAAATGCCTTGAGCAAAAGATCTTGTCCCTTGACCTTCTCCAAGCGGCCAACATTGATGATGTTAAAACCGGCGTGGTCTTCCTTGCCTGCTATATTTCTATTGTCCCTAAAGCTAATCCCGTTGTAGATAACGTAAATCCGGCCGGGCTTTACTCCATAACTCAGCAGGATTTTTTCAAAACGGGGAGTGATGGCGAAGACACCATCGGCCTGCTTGATCGCCCGCAGGTTCAGCTTGGTAAAAATCTTCCCAGCGATTCCCCGCCCTTCAAAGTCGATCGCGGGATCCGAGTGGACCGTGATCAACCAGGGACAAGGCAAGGATGACTTGATCAAGCTGACAAAAAGGTTGGCCCGGGCCCCATGGCTGTGGACCAGGTCGTAACGTCCATCCTTGATTTCCTTTTTCAGCCGCTTGAGCAGGGCCAGGTCGTAGCGGCTGGAGCCGCCCAAAACGATAGTCTTGATCCCCTTTTCCCGGGCAGCCTGGGCAACCGGTCCTTCCGCGAAGGTCAAGAGGTCAAAGTCCTGCCCCGTCTTTTTGGCCTGGGAGAGCAGGTTCACGATATGAGTCAGCCCGCCTCCGCTTTCCAGGCCGGCGTTGATGTGCAGTACTTTCATTATTGCTGGTCCTGCTTCTTGCTCTTCTTAACTTCCACGACGAATTTGGGCAAAACCATCATCCGGCCGATCCGGCTTGGTTCCTTCAAAAGACGGTAGAACCATTCCAGGTGGGCGTCCTGAAAGAGCTTCGGTGCCCGCTTGACGGCGCCGGCGAAGACATCAAAGCTGCCGCCCACCCCCATCATGCTGGCTGACAAGTTTTGCTTGCGCAAGATGGCCAGGAGCTTCTCCTGCTTGGGAAAGCCCAGGGCCGCGAAGACCAGGTCGGGCCCGCTTTGGGCGATCCGGCTGGCAATTTCCGGCAGGGCGTCTCTGGAGTAGCCGTCCTCAGCGCCGACTAAGTCGATGCCCGGGTAGTCCTTGGCGATTTTTTCCTTAACGGCAGCGATCACGGCTGGCTTGGCCCCAATCAGGTAGAGCCGCAAGTGGTCTTCATTGGCGATTTGCAGGTACCAGCAGAAGAGATCGTAGCCGGTTACTCTCTCCGGCAGCTTCAGCCCCAACATCTTGGCCCCCTTGATGATGCCGATCCCGTCAGCCGTTACGTAGTCAGCCACATTGTTGATGATTTCCCGGTATTCCGGGTCTTCCTTAGCGGCCATGACAATTTCCGGGTTGGCCGTGACCACCAGGGTGGATTCTTTTTTCCGCAAGCGGTCCAAAAAGCGGGCTTCAAATTCCGCCAGGCTGTACTTGTCGAAGCCAACGCCCAAAATGTTTATTTTTACCATGCTTACACGCTTTCTTTGTTTATTTTTGCTGATTTCTTCCTTATTAATAGCTATTTTTTCAAGCGCTTTTTGACGATCGTGACCAAGTCTTCGTTCAAGTCAAACTTCAAGAGCCAGAGGATGGCCAGGTACAAGGCCATAATAACCAGGGACTTGACCGTCATGTTGATAAAAGCACTTGGAATCTGCCAAGGCCACAGCATCCCTGCCGCCAGGCTGATCCCCATGGCCAAAAAGCACTTGGGCACGTCGCTGAAAGTTTCCTTGAAGTCATAACCGTCCCGCACGATCCAGCAGCGCAGAAAGAGAACAACGGCTTCGGTCAAGATGATCGCCACCATGGCCCCCGCTGCCCCGAAAGGCCGGTCCAAAAAGTAGCTGAAGACCAGCTCTAGGACCGCCCCGATCGTAACTGGAATGGCATAGTCCTTGTCCCGCTTGTTGGCCAGGGCAAACTGGTTGGCGAAGACCCCGCCCATGGGAATCAAGATGATGGTCAAGGTGAAGAAGAACATCAAGGGGGTCATCGGGATATATTTTTTCCCGAAGAAAAAGGGCACGAATTCCTTGGTATTGGCCATGACCACCACGGCAAACATGGTTCCCAGCATGGTCGTGGCTTCCAGGGACTTCTTCAAGACCTTCTTCTGGGTTTCCTTCCCCTGGACCGCCATCTGCGGCATTATTACCAGGGAAATACTGGTGATAACCCCCAGGATCATGTTAGAAATCCGCTGGGAGTTGTCATAGTAAGAGACCTGGGCCGTATTTTGGAAGAGGCCCAAAAGGGGCTTGTCCAAGGAAGTGTAAATCTGGGTCGCGATCTGGGGAATCATCAAGGTCATGATGGCCCGGCGGGTTTCCGCGAAATAGTAGAAATGCTTGACTGGCCGGCCGACATATTTGCCGATGCTGGACCAGAAGACAAAGGAACCCAGCATGGTAGACACGGACATGATCAGGAAATACTTCCACAGGTCAGCCGGACTTTTGATCAAAAGCAAGATAAAGACCACGCTGACGATCTTGACGATAGTGTTTCTTAAGACCACCCGGCCAAAATCAGCCAGACCCTGGAAGAACCAGGAGATGTCAAACTGGGCGGCAATCAAGTATGGCAGCATCAGCAGAAAGTAGTTCCAGTAACGGACCTTGAGGACCAGGCAGGTCAAGACAGTCAAGGCGATGGTTACCAAGCCGCCGATAAACTGGAAGTACCACAGGCCCCAGAAGGCCTCGGTCAGTTCCCCGCTCTTGCTCTTGGCCCGGGCTTTAGAGATGCTTCTGACCCCGATATTGGATAAAGACAGGACGCAGAAGATCATCAGAAACTGGACCGTGTTGTTGACGCTGGAATAGATCCCGTAGGTCGTCGGGCCCAGGACTCTGGACAGGTAAGGAACCGTGATCAAGGGCACCAGGACCAGGAAGACCTGGTAGACCGCGTTATAGAAGATGTTCAGAAAAGTTTTTTTCAAGGATCAGACCCCGCTTAAGTAATCAAAAATTGTCTGGCAGGCCTGGCCATGGTCGGCCTGGTCGCTCAGCTCCAGCCACTTTTTCCGCTCAAGGCCATACCCATCTTTTTCACCCAGCTGCTTGACCAGGTCAGCCTGACTGGCCACGCAGGGACCAGGGACGATTTTTTCATAAGGCCCCAGCAAAAAGCCCCGGGTCTTTTCATACTGGGCCAGGTAGTTGGTGATGAAAATCAGCGGCTTGTCCAAGTGGAGGTAGTCAAAGTAGATCGAGGAGAAGTCGGTCATGAGGAAGTCGGTGGCTCCCAGGATTTCGTAGAGGTCCAGCTTTTTCGCCAAAGGGTCGGAATTGTTCAAAAAGGCCACGTGCTTGGCCTCCAAGTGGAAGTCGCTGAAGAGCTTCATTTCCCATGGATGGAGCTTGACCAGGAGGTACTGCTTTCTAGCAGCCAGAGCCTGGTCTAAAGCGGCCAGGTCAAAGTCGCTGAAGGCAAAAAAGTTCCCTTCTTTAATCCGCTCCATCACTTCCGGCTCTTCCAATTCATAGCGGAAGGTTGGCACATAGATCCCTACTTGGGCTTCTGGGTCCTGGCAGGAGAAAAAGTCAGCCAGGAGCTGGGACTTTTTATAAGGAGACTTGAGCAAGGAATCAATTCTGGGGAAACCCAGCTGGACATAGCGGGGACCTTCAATTCCCATGCAGGCGCTCATCAAGCTTTCATAGAGTTCAGAACTGGAGGTGACCAGGTCGGCCGTCTTGTGCCAGAGCTTTTCGTTTCTCTGGTTGTCCCGGCGCTGGGTATTGTTGGCCATGGTCCCCATCCGCTTTAGTGGAATCCCGTGCCAGAGGGCCAGGTTGACCTGGCTTTTCCGGACCTTGAAGGGCTGGTGGGTGGTCAAGACGTACTTGGCCCGGCCGATTTTTTGCCAGTCTGACCAAGGCAGGTGGGAAGAAGGCCAGGGCTCGATCAAGTAGGCCGTGACTTCCGGATGCTCGCGGCGCAGGTATTTATAAAAGAGGTAGCCATTGGACCCCGACCGGCCGGCCCCATTCAAGATCACGTATGTGTTGGGGTCTTCTTTTTGCCAGCGGGCCAAAAATTTCATGACTGCCAGATATAGGCGGAATAGTATGCTTTTCATAGTGCCTCGTTAATCATTAGCTAATAGTATCAAGTCCATTTTAGCAAATTCGCCCCCTGCCGCCAAAAGCAAGTTCCATCTTTTGTACTTTTTTAAAGGAAGCAAAAAGAGGCAGGACTGAACCTGTCTCTTTGTCATTTTCATCTTTAGCTAGTCAGCTGGCTATTTGCTGAAAGTAAATTCGAAGCGCTCGCCCACGTATGAAGCCCGCGTGTATTCAAAGGGCCGGCCATCAGCCAGCTTGGTAACCTGCCGGCGGGTGATCAAGGCTTCCCCGCGGCGGCAGTTGAGCAGGCGGGCCTCCTGTTCATTGGCGACAGCGGCTGAGATGTACTCAGTTGCATCCCCGATCTGGTAGCCCCCCTGCTTCTCCAAGGTCTGGTAGAGGTGGCTTGACACGTCATCTTTGGCAAAAGGCGCGATCAAATCTTCCGGCACCGTCACGATTTCGTGGCAGATCGGCACCTGGTCGGCATAACGGATCCGCTCCATGCGCAGGACCTTGTCGCTGCCCTCCAGGGCCAGGCGTTCTTTTTCCGACAGGGACGGCTGGGTGATCTTGTAGGAAACCAGCTTGCTGGACGGGGTCTGCCCGTTGGCCCGGGTGATTTCGGTAAAGGACATGATCCCGGACATCTTCTCCTGGACCTTCTGGCTGGCCACGTAGGTTCCGCTGCCCAGCCGCCTTTCCAGAATCCCTTCTTCCTCTAGGGTCTTGATGGCCTGGCGCAGGGTCATCCGCGACACCTTGAACTGTTCCGCCAGCTGCCGTTCAGCTGGAATCCGGTCCCCCACCTGGTAGACATGGTTTTCAATGTCCCGGCGCAGCTGATTGTGAATTTTGATATACATTGGTTCTTGCATCGGTCTTTCCCCCCACAGAATCATCAAGCTTGGATCTTAATTAAATTCTATAGCAAAAGGCGGTCTTTAGACAAGTTTACATTTTATTCCCGTCAATTTTACCTTACCCTGGCCAGTCTGCTTGACCAGCAACTGGTCCTGGTCGCTCTCCAAAACATTGCCTAAGATCCCGGCTTTGTCAGCCAGGCGCAAGTGGCTGCCAGCCACGTTTAAGAGGGCATTCTGCAGGCGGACCTGGCTTGCATCCCTTAAACTAAGCCAAGTGCCTTCGCTGCAGGAAAAGTGCGGCCGGCAAAAAACAGCCTTGCCCTGGCCCATGATTTCCCCTGCCTCCAAGTGGCAGTTGGTTAAGTTGCTGCTTCCGCTGACCTGCTTGAATTGCTTAAAAGTGCAGTTTTGGAAAGCGGCTGAATTAGCTTTTTCCAAAAGGGTTGTCCCCGGCAAGTCGCAGTTCAAAAGGTCGGCCTGGCCATTTTTCAGAGTTAAAGACAGGGCAGACTCAGTGAAGTAAAGGTCATTTCCTTCGCTCAAACTGGTCACCTGGTCAAAAGCCGTCTGGTCAAAGTGCCCTTCATAAGCCGAACTTTCCTCCAGGACAAAATCCCCCTTGATCTGGGACTGGCTGATGGCTAATGGGCCAAAGCCATTGCCGGCAAAAGCAGCTGGAGTTGCCGCGATTTCACTGGAAGAGATCTGGACATGCTGCTCCTCATCGCCAACCAGGCGGATTCCCCCTTTGACCTGGCAGGAGTAAAGTTCCAGCCAGACCGGCCCCAAGGTCATGAGAGCCGTGCCCCTCTCCCCTTCTGCTGCTTCCAGCCGGCAGCCGCGCAGGGTCAAGTAAGGAGCATTTTCTCCTTCATAGACTTTGACCAGGGCTCCAGCAATTGCGGTAGTCTTGACGGCCAGATTTTCCAAGGTCAAATAGCGGCCATCCAGGATGACCGTGCCAACCAGGACCGTCATATCCGCTGCTGTCCCCGTCCCCTTGATCACGATATTCTTCAGCTTTTGCCCAAAAGGAATTTCATAAAAGCCGGGAGCCAGCATGAGCACGTCATCGTCTTCCAGCTGGTCTAAAGCCTGCTCCCAGGACAAGTCCCGGGGGTCCTGGCTTACTTTGATTAAGCGCATGGTCTGGCTCCTTTCTATTCGTTCCGTTCAGTCCACTTGATTCCCATCAAAGAGATGTTTTCCGGATGCTCGCACTTGATTTCCAGTGGCGCCCCCTGGTAGTAAAGGGCGTTGGCCACTAAGCGGGCATCATTGTCGACCAGAACCGGCCAGTTTTGCGGGTCAAATTGCAGGTTCCGCCCCTTCAATACCGCCTGGTCGACCAGGAAGATGAAGTAAGGGTAGTCACCATTGCCGGAGAAAGTCACTAAGCTGCCGTCCATAAAGCTTTTGCCTTCCAGGCTGGCCGCGGCCGCGATCTGCACATTGGACAAAAAGCTCTGGCTCTCCCCCCGGGCCTGGAAATTGTAGAGCTGGCTGTTCTGCATTAGCAAGTGGCAGTGGTCTTCGATGGCCAATTGACTGGGCATTTGACTCTCCAGGATGTTCAGCCAGCATTCGCCCCGGGCATAAAGGCTGTAGTCCCGGTTAAGAAAACGGCAGGCGTAGACATTAACCCAGCTCTTGCCGCCTAAGTTAAGGTTGCCGATGGCGGAGTTATTGATGTTTAATTCGATGTTGCTGGAGTCAAAGCTATTGACCGTCCCCCGGATCTCAGAGTTATTAATGATGGCCGTCCCGGTCCCTTCCAAAGAGATGGTGCCGAATTTTTCTGATTCATAGTCCAGCAGGCAGTCCGCCATTTCCAGGCGGAAATTGGCTTTTTCAAAAAAGGACAGGGTCCCGTTGAGCAGGCGGCAGGAGTACATCTCCACCGTGTCCTGGCCGTTGACGGAAATCGTGGTCGTCTTGCTGCCGGTCCCGGTCAAGACACAGCCGCGCAGGATCAGATAGCTGTTGGTCTCTTCCGGCAAATCCAGGGTATTTACGTCCCCGTAAGGTTCCAGGGTCAAGTTTTCAAAAACCACCCGGGAGCTGTTTTCACCGATGGAGAAAAAGCTCCGGATCCGGGTGTCTTCCGGACTGGCCCCCAGGCCCTTGATGGTCACGTCTTCTAATAGCCGGCCCCGGGGCCAAACGTAATAGCCGGGCTCCAGCAGCAGATAGTCCCCCGGCTCCATGTCGAGCATGGCCCGGTGCCAGGTCACTTCACCGCCGCCGCTGCCAACTTTGATGTATTTGCTCATGTCCGCCTCCTGGTCAAAAAACTAAATACTATTGTACCCGCTATACGGGCAAAATAGTTGAAGAATGCTTCTTTTTTCGCAAAAAAGCCGTCAGTTTCTTCCTTATTGAAAGAAACTGGCAGCTTTTACCGGTTTAAAACTTGTTTTACTTAATCTTGACGTCCCAGTAGTAGGCAACAGTCCCGTAAGGAGACAGGCGGAAGCCGGTCACCTTGGACTTAAGAAGGTAGGAAACCCCGGCTTGGTAGAGTGGTGCCGCGAAAGCATCCTTTTGGATCAATTGCTTTTCGGCGGCGATCAAGCTGGCCTGCCGCTTGGCGGGCTGGGTGGCGTAAGTGCTCTTTGCCTGGTTGATTTCCTTCCAGAAAGTGCTGTTCTTGTAGTCACTTTCCAGGTTGAAGAGGCCACCGATGGTCAAGTAGTCGATCGGATCCTGGAAGCTTGGCTGCCAAGTCCCGTAAACCATGTCAAAGTTGTGCTTGCTCGTGTCCGCCAAACGGGACTTCAGCGGAATTGACCGCAACTTAACGGTCAAGCCTGGCAGGTTCTCCATCAAGTTGCTCTGCAGGTATTCGCCTACCCGCTTGGAAGCGTCCATGTCACTGGTTAACAGTTCGATGGTGATCTTGGACTTGCCCAGCTGCTTTTTAGCCAAAGCCCATTCCTTTTGGGCCTGCTTCAGATTGTAGGTCATCAGCTTGCCAGCACTGGTCCGGTAGTCCTTGCCGTTTTCATCGTAGATGAAGTCGCTGGCTACGAAACCTTGAGCTGCCTTGCCTGAGTGCAGGACCGTCTTCACCAATTCCTGCTTGTTCACGCCCAGGCTGATTGCCCGGCGGACGTGGACATTGCCTGTAGTCTTGCGCTTCAAGTTAAAGACCATGTAGCCGTTGGTCGGCGTGGTCTTCGTGTGGTAGTCGGCATTCTTTTCATACTGCTTGACGTAGTCAGAATCAACTGGCGCGTAGTCCAGCTGCCCGCCCTTATAGAGGTTGAGGCCGGTAGAGGTAGTCTTGATGACCTGGACCTTGACCGCGCTCAAGCTGACTGACTTGGCATTCCAGTAAGTCTTGTTCTTCTTCAAAGTCCACTTGAGATTGGACCCGGTCCATTGGCTGACAGTAAATGGACCGTTGTAAACCAGCTTGCTAGAGCTGGTCCCGTAGCTGGACCCGTACTTTTTGACGATCTTCGTGTCCTGCGGGTAGAATTGGGCCCCGGTCAAGAGGTCCGGCAGATACTGGATCGGATTTTCCAGGGTGACCTGCAGCTTGTACTTGCCCAAGGCCTTGATGCCCAGGCTAGACACCTTCTTCTTGCCGGCTACGATGTCCGTCCCGTTCTTAATCACCTGGTAGCTGTCGCTGTCCAGGGAATCGTTCTTCGGGTCAACCGTCCGCCGCCAGGCAATAACGTAGTCCTGGGCCGTTACCGGGTCTCCGTTAGACCACTTGGCATTTTTCCTAAGGGTAAAAGTGTAAACCTTTTGGTCCTTGGACTTGGTCACCTTGACCGCCCCGGCCAGCCGGGCCTGCCCCTTTTTGTCAAAGCGGTAGAGCCCTTCCATGGAGTTCTGCAGGGTTTCAGAGCTGATGGTGTCCCCGTACTTGCTGGAGTCCAGGGTACTGATTTCCCCGGTTACGGCTGTCTTCATCACCTGCTTGGAGCTGGAAGCCCCCTTGTTTTGCCCGCAAGCTGTCAAAAGCGCGGCCGTTGCCAAAAGTGTTACTGAAGCAATCTTTTTCTTATGCATCTTTTATCTCCCGAGATGTTACTTAATCTATCCAATCTAATCTTACTTGCATTTATTAAACTTACTAAAAGTAACCAACAACTTACTTTTCAGTATAGCAAGTAATGCTAAGAATGTACATCATTACTTATGAAAGAAACCTTTTTCTTTTAAAATTAATTTTTTCATATGCTCTTAAGCTCTTCTTCTGGCCAAAAACTATTTTTCTTTTGCTTGGGCAAAAAAAGAGCTCCTGACTCAGTCAGAAGCTCTTTTTTCGGGTTGGGTGTTCTTTAGAACAATTGCGTTAGCTGGATTCGAACCAGCGCATGACGGTACCAAAAACCGTTGCCTTACCACTTGGCTATAACGCAATCAATGGAGGAAAGTGGATTCGAACCACCGAACTCAGAGAGAGCGGTTTTACAGACCGCCGCGTTTAGCCACTTCGCTATTCCTCCGTTGAAGTACTCTATTATATTAACGAAAAAACAGGGTAAGTGCAAGGTTTTTTGGCAATTTTTTTACTTTTTGGCTTAAACTTCCAGGCGCAGGTCCTCTGCCTGGGCAAAGCTCAAGCGGTCGATGAAGAGCCAGCGCATGAAGAAGCCCAAGGCAACTGGGTAAACGACGTAGAGAACCGTCAACAGGATGATGCTCCCCCAGCCTGGCGTCATCTTGGCGTAAGCCGCCAGGGGTCCGATCAGGCCGCTGAAGCCAAAGCCAGCGGAATTAGGCGTCCCCTGCAGGTTGAAGATGGCGGCCAGAAGACCGGACAAAGCAGACGAAAGCAGGACCGGGACAAAAAGCTTCGGCTTCTCCAGCATATTGGCCATCTGGATCTTTGGCGTCCCGATGAAGTGGGCCAAGGTGGTCCCCATCCCGTTGACGCTGTAGCTCATAATCCCCAAAGTGTAGGCCGCCCCAGTGATGCCCAGGTTGGCGGCCCCGGAGGCAACCCCGGTCAAGCCGATCGCCACCGCGATCCCAACTGAAGAAATCGGGGACACGATCATAGCCGCGAAGGACATCCCGATCAAGACACCCATCAAGAGCGGCTGCAGCTTGGTAAAGGCCATGACGATCATGCCGATAAAAGTGGTCACGGTTTTAACGTATGGCAATATCAAGAGGCCGATCCCGCCGCCAACGACCAAGACGATGATTGGCAAGAGAATGGTCGTGTAGGAACCAAGCTTGTTGCCAATCAATTTGATCAAGAGGATGGCTAGGGTGATCGTCAAGCCGATGTTGATAACGTCACCAGTCCCGGCGACCATGATCAAGCCGTTTTTAAAAGTAACCGCGCCAGACCCGATCATGGCCGCGGCTGCGACCGAACACATCTGGATCATGTTCATCTGGAAGAGGTAGGCCGCGCAGAAGCCGGCCATGGCCGCCAGCAGGCTCTGGGTAAAAGTAGTGATGTTGATGACCGTCTGGGCAAAAGCCGGAGCTACACCCAAGAGGGCCTTCATCAGCTGGCCTAAAATCGCGGCCGGCACCAGGGCAGCAATGACCCCGAGTCCGATCCCGTTTAAAATGTTCAGCGTGCCTTGCTTAAGGCCGTTTGTTTCTTTACTTTCCGTCATTCTTATTTTCCTCGACAAATTTCTTGATTCTGCTTACGCCTTCTTTAATTTCGTCCAGTGCCGTCGCGTATGAGAAGCGGAGCCAGCCCTGCCCGCCCTTGGCGAACCAGGAACCGGCACAAACCCCGACATGGGCCTGGTCAGCCAGCTCATAAACGAATTCCGTGTCTTTTTGGTTAAGACCGGCTGGAATCTTGGCCCAGATATAGAAGGCCCCCTGTGGTTTGATCACTTCAAAGCCGGTTTCCGTCAAAGCCTGGTAGAGGTAGTCCCGGCGCTCTTTGAAGGCGGCCTTCATTTCTCGGGCATCCCTGTCCCCGTTTTTAAAAGCTTCCTCGGCCGCGTCCTGCATTGGGGTCGGTTCAGTCGTGGTGATGAACTGGTGGACCTTGGCCAGCTGGTCAGTGATTTCCTGGGGAGCCGCCATGACCCCGATCCGGTAGCCGGTCATGGCCCAGGACTTGGAGACCCCGTTTAAAACGATGGCCTGGCTTCTGAGGGACTTGGCCATTGAGGCGTGCTCTTGCTCGTAGTTCAGTTCACTGTAGATTTCGTCGCAGAGGACAAAAGTTGGCCGGTCCTTGATTACTGCCGCCAAAGCATCCAGCTCTTCCTGGCTGTACATGACTCCAGTCGGGTTGGTCGGGTAGTTCATGACCAGAATCCGGAGGCGGTCACCGTATTCGTCAACGGCTGCTTGCAGCTGGTCTGGCGTTAATTTGAAGTTGGTCTGGGAAGTGTCGATCTGGACAACTTCAGCTTTTTCCAGGGCCGCGTCAGCAATATATAAAGGAAAGATCGGGGTTGGCAGGACCATCACGTCGCCTGGGTTGATGATGGCAGACATGACCGTGTAGATGGCTTCCGTTGCCCCGTTGGTAGCGATGATTTCGCTTGGCTCATAGTGCATGTCGTAATGCCGAGCCAGGAAGTCTGCCGCGGCTTTTCTGAGTCCTGGCGTCCCGTTTGAAAGAGCGTAGTGGGAGTGGTTGTCCACGATCCCCTTGATGGCAGCCGTCTTGATATGGTCCGGGGTATTGAAGTCTGGCTCGCCAACCGTGAACTTGACGATGTCCGGGTACTGGCTCGTATACTTGGCAAAATTCAGGATAGCTGAAGACTTTACTTCCGCTACTCCCTGCTTAAAGTGTTTAGTTAAATCAACCATGGTGTCCTCCTTGGCTACCGTAAAAACAAAAAATCGCGGATCAGATGATCCACGATTACCAAAGTCTGCTAATGCGCGTGTTCTTGAAACCGCCGGATCTTGATTCCTGCCGTTTCAAAAAATGCTGAGAAAACTCCTATTATTGAAACTGCAGATGCATGTTCTTGCTTGAAAACTTGCATCCGCAGATGCAAGCTAGTTCCAGTAATAAAAGCTAAAGAATTTCGCGTTCTTGCTGATTAAAGCGTTCATGATTCTTGTCCTCTCTCAACATTTGATACTTTAACTATATCTTAAGAACAAATTAAAGTCAAGCGCGATATGTTAATTTTCTTCCCAATTTTCAGGATTAGCCAACAGGTCCTGCATGGCCTGCAGGAGGTCACGGCCGACTGTGATTGTTCCGGGCTTAAGGAAGTAGCTCAAGGAAATTTCTTCTTCCAGCTGGCCCAGCAGCTTTTGAATTTTCTCCGCTTCTTGTTCTTTTCCAGCCATCTGCTGCCTCTTTTCTTAAAATCAATCTGACGACAAAAGTTCTTTTCCATTTTACCAGATTTTTGACCTGCTTTTTTGGTGCGCAAAAAAGGCCAAGCCTTCCGGCCTGGCCTTGCTTATTGCGTTAGCTGGATTCGAACCAGCGCATGACGGTACCAAAAACCGTTGCCTTACCACTTGGCTATAACGCAATCTTACTTGTGAGCTGATCGCTCAACAAATAATATATTACCTAATTTCCTAGCTTTGGTCAACAGTTTTCGACAACTTTTTCTAAAAATCTTTTCCCTTAAACCCGGGCCGGCAGGTCGACCTGGCTTTCAGCCAAAACCTTGCCCTTTAAGGCACGCAAGAATTCATTGTAGTAATAAGGCTGCTCCAGGTCCAGTTTCTCGCTTAAAGCGTAAACCCGGAAGTGGTAGTCGTGGTCCTTGTCCGGCGGAGTCGGCCCGATATAGCCCGTATGCACTTCTTCTGGATCGGTTAAAAAGCGGGAAACAGTACTATTGTAACCCTGGGGCGTATTCGTCGTCCGGCTGAAGTCAGCTGGAATTTCGCTGACTGCTGGCACGTCGCTGGCCAGCCAGTGGATCCAGGCAAAGCCGCAGACCGGAATGGAATCATAGTCGACCAAGGACCAGGCCAGGTACTTGGTCCCTTCCGGCAGGTCCGTCAGGGTAAAAGGAAAAGACACTACCGGATTGCCGGCTTCTTTAACGCTGGCATACTTGGCATATTCATCGGGCAAATAGCCCTTATCCAATTTAACTTGAATCTGCATGGTTAAACCTGCTTTCTTTACTCAAGACTTACTATACATCATCTTCATTTTAACATTTTTTCTGTTAAACTAATTAACGGCGTATTTTATAGGAGTTTTCTCATGTCACGTTACAAAATTCAAGCCTTTCTCTTCGTTTTCGTAGCCTTCATGTTGGGCTGCAATGAATATATGATCGTCGGCGTTTTGCCGGATATTTCCCGGGAAATAAATGCCTCCCTCAGCAGCTTGGGCTACCTGGTTACCGTATTTGCCTTGGTTTATGCTGTCGCCACTCCCCTGGTCACTTCCCTGACCAAGTATTTCAAGCGCCACCAGCTCCTCTTCTTTTTGATGGGGATCTTCTTTATCGGCAATACCTGGACGGCCTTGTCACACAGCTATGTCAGCCTGCTTTTGTCCAGAATCCTGTCAGCCACGACAGCCGGGGCGATTATTTCCCTGATCCTGGTTATCGCCAACTTCCTGGCTCCCTTGGAAAAAAGAGCCTCGCTTCTCTCCTGGATTTTTGCCGGCTTCTCGATTGCCTCCATCATCGGCCTGCCAATCGGGACCTTGATCTCAACGACTTTTTCCTGGCATGCTAGTTTCTGGATGATCTCGCTTCTGACACTCGTAACCTTTATCCTTTTACTGGTCTTCGTGCCCCGGGACACTCCGCAGAGCCAGTCCAGCAAGGGCAATAAGCAGTTTGCCATCCTGGGCAACTGGCACATCCAGCTGACCCTCCTGGCCATCATCCTGGTCTGCGCGGCTCAGTATACCTACTATACCTACATCCGGACCTTGATCACCGACTACATGCATTTCCCGAAGAGCTGGCTGAATGTCCTGCTCTTGCTGCTAGGCTTGGCCTTTATTGCCGGCAACAAGACTGGGGGCTTTCTGGCCGACCATGGCGGGATCAAGCGCCTGCCTTTGGTCTTTGGCATCCAGACTGTTCTGCTCTTCCTCTTGGCTCCCCTTTTGCCTCTGTCCTGGCTGGCCTTCCTGTGCATCGTCGGCATCTGCTGCGTCAACAGCATGTACGGGTCTTCCACCCAGGTTTATTTCATGGACCTGGCCGCGGCTGAATATCCAGAGTCAATCGACTTCGCTTCCAGCTTCAACTCAATTTTTGCCAATGTCGGCATCTCCCTGGGCTCCTTTACGGCAGCGCAAGCGGCAGGCTTGACCGGGATCGCCAGCACCCCCTACTTTGGCGGGGTCTACAGTTTGCTCAGCTGCCTTCTGATGGTCCTGGTCTGCCGGCAATTAGCTGCTAAGAAGTAAAAATAGGCAAAAGCTGAAAAAATGAATAGATAGTAAAAACTCGCCGCACGGCGAGTTTTTTAGTCGAATAAAGTTTGCCAGTTGGCATCCCGGTGCGCGGCAAAGCACATCTTCACCTGTTCAGTTGAGTTCTTGTTTTCTGCCAAAGGCGGCAGGTCATCTTCCTTAAACCAGGCCGCCTGGCTCGTTTCAGAGTTGGCCTGGAATTCCCCACCTAAAGACTGGCAGAGATAATAGATATCGGTAATCCCATAAGGGTGAATGGAGCCATGGTGCTTGAAGTGGTCTTGAACAGCGATAATTTTGACCGGTTTGACAGTTAAGCCTGACTCTTCCCGGCACTCCTTAATGCAGTTGTCAGCTGGAGACTGGTCGACGTCACACCAGCCGCCGGGCAGGGACCAATGCCCTTCTTTTTCCTGGACCAGGAGAATCTGGTCATCCTTGAAAATGGCCGCCCTGGTCGCGATTTTCGGAGTCTGGTAGCCAATTTCATTACAAAAGAGCTCTTTGACCTTGTCATAACTGACCGCGCTTTTTTCCGCCAGCATTTCCGCGGCTATTTCCCGCAGGCGGCTGTAGCGCTCCGTGTCAAAAATATCCTTGCTGTAGGCCAGGCCGGTCTGCCCGATCGCTTGGATTTCCATGGCCCAGTCAATCAATTTGTCGCCTTTTTTCATCATGCCCTCTCTTCCTTCTGCTGTAATTGTTCCTGCCTTAATTATAGTCAAAAGGGAAAAATTTTTGCGCAAAAAAGCAGATCCGGAGATCTGCTTTCTTGACTATCTTTAATCTCGATTATTTGACGTAGGCTTCCTTGAAGTCCCAGTTGCCCCGGTTGTAGACCGCGTTCTTTACACTGGTCCGGACCAGCATGACGCTGGTTGAGTAGTAGAGCGGGCAAATGCCGGCATCGTTTAAGAGGATGTCTTCAGCCTTGCTCATGTCGCTCCAGCGCTGGCTGGCAGACATGGTAGTCTTGGAGTCAGCAATCAGCTTGTCGTATTCGCTGTTTGACCATTGCCCGTCGTTTTGGCTGTTGCCAGTCGTAAACAGGTCCAGGAAGGAGATTGGGTCAGCGAAGTCGGCGATCCAGTCGATCAGGCCCAGCTGGAAATTGTGGCTGGCCAGGCGGTTCAGCAGGGTCTTGAATGGCACGCTGTTAACTTCCACCTTAACCTGCGGCAGGGTTGCTTCAATGTTGGACTGGATTGATTCTGCCGTCTTCTCGGCACTGTCCGTGTCACTGGAGATCAAGGTCAGCTTAATCTTGCTCTTGCCCAGTTCAGCCAGGCCCTTAGCCAGGTACTGCTTGGCCAGCTTCTTGTTGCCGTCCTTCGGGTAAAGGCTCTTTGCGCTGCTGGAGATCAAACTAGTGTAATCTTTGCCGTTGACCTTGGTCAAGTCCTTGGAGGTCAAGGTGTTGGCCGGCTGGCTGGCCCCGCCGTCGATGGTAGAAACCAGGCCCCCGCGGTCAATTGCCAGTGACAGGGCCTTGCGGATGTTGGCGTTCTTGACGTATTCGTTGCCGCTCTTGCCCTGGCTGAATGTCATGTAGTAGGTCCCGCCTTGCGGCAGCAAGGTGAAGGCCTTATCGCTCTTCAGCTGCTTGATTTGTGAAGAATCAAGGGAAGTAGCGTCCAGCTTCTTAGCCTGGTAGAGGTTGTAGGAGGTCGTGGTTGATTTTTGTACGCTCCAGTTGATCTGGTTCAGCTTGACCTTGCTCTTGTCCCAGTAGTACTTGTTCTTGACCATCTTCCAAGACAGGTTGGACCCGGTCCAACCCTTTTGGATGTAAGGGCCGTTGTAGACCACGTACTTGGAAGCCGTCCCGTACTTGGATCCATACTTCTTAACGGCTTTTTCATTTTGCGGGAAGAAGACCGCGAAGCCCATCAGATTGTTGAAGTAAGGGATCCGCCGTTCCAGGGTCACGACCAGCTTGTACTTGCCAACCGCTTTGATCCCCAGGCTCGTTGCCGGCTTCTTGCCAGCTACGATCTTGTCAGCATTCTTGATGCCAGAGAAGAGGTATGAGTATTCTGATTCAGTCTTCGGGTTGACTGTCCGCCGCCAGGAGTAGACAAAGTCCTGGGCCGTCACCGGATCCCCGTTGGACCACTTGTCGTTCTTTCTCAAGGTAAAGGTGTAAGTTTTACCGTCTTTGGAAACTTTTTCAGAGGTTGCCAGGCCGGGAGTGATCTTTGAGTCCTTGCCCAGGCGGTACAGGCCTTCAAAGGTGTTGGAGATCTGGGTAAAGGAAACTGAGTCGGTCGCTTTTGACAGGTCCATGGTCGGAATTTCAGCACCAGCTGACCAGTTCAGAGTTTTTTTGGCAGATGAACTTGCCCTTGAAGAGCCACATGCCGTTAACGCGAGTGCCGCCAGGCAGACGCAGGCTGCTTGACCTAAGTTTTTCGGAATTTTCATTGTCTTGCCCCCTGCTTTCACATCTTTGTCATCACTAGTTAATTTTTTAAGCTTGTACTCATTGTATTTCCATTTTGCAGCATATGCAAGGACTTGTCTTTTTTTCCGGGAAACTCTTCATTTTGGAAGTTTTCTTTCCGACACGGATTTACTTTATTCAGTTGGTCTAGACTTTTGCTTAATTTTCTTATGTGGATAAGCTGGGGAGAAAAATTGGTCTGCTCAGTCAATTTCCTTGAAATACAATCCTTGGTGCTCAACCAGACTCTCTACTTCTTCCCGCAACTGCCCCTTAAGGTTAAAGAAAATTGTACTAAAACCATCTTCAATCCGCATAAGCGAAAAATCATTCTCCTGCTTAAGCAAGATATTTAAGCTGCCGTAATTGTCAATCACCATAGTATCGATGATTTCTCCCAGCCGCTCTAAGCCAATGTTTCGTAGGTTCTTGTTTTTCAGATCGGGGTAAAGGGCATTAGCCACTGCTTCATCTAAGTAGACATATGACTCGTGCTGGTACATCAGCGCGAAGGCAATAAATTTTATTTTTTCTGCAAATCGCGGCTTAAAGTGTACGTTTAAATACATCTCTAGTTCTGCATAATCTTCATTTTGAAAAGTAAACGGAACAAAATCAGCAAAATACTTGTCTGATTGCTGGTCAATCAAGTGGTCAATAAGATCAACGGCATTGTCATAATTCATGGGCAAAACTCCACTGTTCATTACATTATATTTTGATCTATAGATTACTTACTATTCATTAATTTTATATAATGTAAGCATTTTTATTTAATTTCATATCAATTTTACCCCCACTAAGCAAAAATACAAGTAACAGCTAAAAAAGGGCATCCCTACAAGCACATTTCATGGCTTAAGAGATACCCACGTTTCTACTGAAAAACATTATCTGAAATTGATGCAGAAAAAAAGCACCAGCAAAATGCTGATGCTTTAAATCTCTTGGATTCGATATGATCTGTTGTGACCATATGTGACCATTTGAAGTCTCGAAACCGCTGATCTGATGCCGTTCTTGACGATCCAGATTAACGCTTTGAGAATTGTGAAGCCTTGCGGGCCTTCTTCAGACCTGGCTTCTTTCTTTCCTTCATTCTTGGGTCACGAGTCAAGAAGCCGGCCTTCTTCAGTGGACCACGGAAGTCTGGGTCTACTTCAAGAAGGGCACGGGCGATACCATGACGGATCGCACCGGCTTGACCTGAGAAACCACCACCGTTAACGTTAATGATAACGTCGTATTGGCCTTCAGTTTCAGTCAAAGTCAAAGGTTGCTTAAGGTCCTTAACCAAGATTGGCAATGGAATGTAGTCAGCAACATCCTTGTTGTTAACAGTGATCTTACCATCGCCTGGTACTAAACGAACGCGAGCTACGGCGTCCTTACGACGACCAGTACCTGCATATGCAGCTTGTTGTGCCATCTAAACTACCTCCTAGATCAAATTGTTAATGTCTAACTTTTCAGGCTTTTGCGCTTCGTGCTTGTGTTCTTCACCAGCATAAACGTGCATCTTCAAGAATTCTTGGTGGCCAAGAGTGTTCTTTGGAAGCATACCCTTAACTGACAATTCAACCAATTTAACAGGGTTCTTGGCAAGCAATTCGCCAGCTGATACAGACTTCAAGCCGCCACGGTATTCTGAGTGGTGGTAGTAGATCTTGTCAGTTGCCTTCTTACCAGTCAGCTTTAACTTAGAAGCGTTAACGATGATGACGTTGTCACCAGTGTCAACGTTTGGGGTAAATTGAGGCTTGTTCTTACCTCTAAGGATAGTAGCAACAGCAGTTGAAAGACGGCCCAATGAAACATCAGTAGCGTCAATCAAGTACCACTTACGTTCAATTTCACTAGTCTTTGCTAATGGTGTAGTACGCAATGTAAATTCCTCCGTTTAATTCGTAGTTTGAATACAATAAGTTTCCGGGGCCTACCGTGGACAAACATACTCCTATATCATATGTCCTAAATACCAAAATGTCAATTATAAATCAAGGTCGAGCCGATATTTTCTTGGCACTTCCTCGTAAAAGACATGGTAGAGGTACAAGCCGCAGGACTGGGCGGTCTGCTGGACCTCCAGCCGGTTCTTGGCCGCGATCACCCGCTTTAAGTCGTGCACCGGCCGGCGGCCATTGCCGATCTCCAGCAAGGTGGCCACCAGGATCCGGACCATGTTGTACAAAAAGCCGGTCGCGATAAAGTCCATGATCACTTCGTTGTTTTCTTCATCCAGGGCCACGTTGACATAGTACATGTCCCGGACTTTATCCTCAATCTGCCCGCCGCTGGCCGCGAAACTGGTAAAATCATGCCGGCCCAGGAGGTCCTTGGCGGCTTCTTGCATCTTTTCCACATCTACAGGATATGGGTAGTGTCCTGTGTAAAAACGCTTAAAGGGGTTTACGAAGCCGTCCAGGCTGACCCGGTAGCGGTACCACTTCCCCTTGACGGAAAAACGGGAGTGGAAATCTTTATCCACAATTTCACAGTCAGTAAAAACCATATCCATCGGCAGCTGGGAATTTAGGGCCTTGATCATGTTGGCTGCCGGAATTTCCCTGCCTGGATAGTCAAAGTGGATTACCTGCCCGACTGAGTGGACTCCGGCATCAGTCCGACCTGACCCGAAGACCCGGACCTCCTGGCCCTTAGTCATCCGCTTGAGAATCTCCTCTACCGTCCCTTGAATCGTTCTTTGCCCCGGCTGGGACTGAAAGCCATGAAAGTCATGGCCGTCATAGGACAATGTCAATTTGTATCTGCTCGTCATCAATGCTTCCTTGTCGTGATCATCAAAATTGTCAACAGCAGGCAGTAGGCTGCTGGAATCAAGTCCACCTTACTCCATTCCAGGATCCGGTAGCGGGTCCGGCCCTCACTGCCCTTGTAGCCCCGGGATTCCATGGCTGTGGACAAGTCCAGGGCCACTTCCAGAGAATCGATAAAAAGCGGCACCAGCATCGGGACAACTGACTTAGCCCGCTTGACCAGGCCGCCGTCGTTAAAGTCGGCACCCCGGGACCGCTGGGCATTCATGATCTTGACCGTCTGGTCAAACAAGGTCGGCACGAAGCGCAGGGCGATCGAAATCACCAAACTAATCATGCCCACGTTGACCTTGAAGAGTTTGAGCGGCGTCAGCATCCATTCCATGGCATCCGCGATTTCCAGGGGCTTGGTCGTCACCGTCATCACTGTTGACACCAGAATGATCATGGCAAAACGGATGAAAACGTACAAACCATTGATCAAGCCCTCGCTGGACAGGGTAAATATCCACCAGTGCCAGTAGACTTTTCCACCGGCCATGAAGAAGGTCTGCAGAAGGGAGGTGAAAACAATCAGCCAAATCATTGGCTTGACCCCGTCCCAAAAAACTCTGGCCTTTAGTCCCGTCGCGAAAACGCAGGCCAGGCCGAAGATGCTGATCACCAGATAGCTGACCCAGTTGTTGGCCAGGAAGATCATGATGATAAAGTAAAAAGTCGTCAGCAGCTTGGCCCGCGGGTCTACCCGGTAGACAAAGGTCGTCCCCGGCAGGTAGCGGCCGATAATAATCTTACTCATGCTCTCCCCCCTTCAAGCTTTGCTTGATCGCGTCCGCCAGCTCCGGCATGGTTAAAGGCTGGCCCGGCAGCTTTAAGCCAGCCGCCTCAAGTTTTGCGGCAAAACGGGCGCTGCGGGGTTCAGCCAGGTGGTGTTTTTGCAGCCATTCACTGTCTTTGAAGACTTCCTTAGGGCTGGCATGCTTGATCAAGCGGCCATGCTCCAAAACCAGTACGTCGTCGGCGTAATCTGCCACGTCATCCATGTTGTGGGTTACCAAAATCACCGTATGCCCAGCTGCCTGATAGTCCTTAAACAGCTGCATCATTTCCAGCCGCCCCATTGGGTCCAGGCCAGCTGCCGGCTCATCTAAACAGATGATCTCCGGCTCATAGGCCAAAACCCCAGCCAGGGCCACCCGCCGCATCTGCCCGCCGGACAGGTCGAATGGCGAATGCTCAATCAAGTCATCTTTCAGATCCACCTTTTTAAGCCATTTTAAGGCCGCCTCACGGGCCTCATCTTCACTGAAGCCAAAGTTCCTTGGCCCATACTCAACGTCCTTTAGAACCGTGTTTTCGAAGAGCTGGGCCTCTGGAAACTGAAAGGCCAGGCTCACCTTGCGGCGCAGGTCCTTCAAGCCCTTGTTGCCAGTCTCCGGGGTGATGGTGTAGCCCGCGATTTCGATCTTGCCACTGGTGGGCTTTAACAGCGCGTTAAAGTGCTGCATTAGGGTCGACTTGCCGCTGCCCGTATGGCCAACCAGAGCGATGAACTTCCCCTCTTCCAGGCTGAAATTCAGCTGGTCCAGGCCGATCGCCTCCAGCGGTGAGCCAGGGCTGTAGACATAACTTACATTTTCGAATTTAATTGCCATAAGCTCTGAACCAACTTTTCCTCATCATCAATTTCATCCGGGAGCACAATCCCCCGTTCCTTCAAGAGCTGCTTGAGCCGGTAGACAAAGGGAATATCCAGGCCGATCCGCTCCAGCATCTCCACCTTGGAAAAAATTTCCTCCGGCTTACCTTGGTCTAGCAGCTGGCCGTCGTCTAAGACCAAAACCTGGTCAGCCCCCGCGGCCTCTTCCAGGTCGTGGGTGATGGAAATAACCGTCAAGTTATTGTCTTCCTTGATCTTCCGAACCAGGTCCAAGATCTGCTCCTTGCCTTCCGGGTCCAGCATGGAGGTCGATTCATCCAGGATGATGACCTGGGGCTTGACTGCCAGGATGCCGGCGATCGCTACGCGCTGTTTCTGCCCCCCTGAGAGGTTGCTGGGCTCGCTGTCAGCATAATCAGCCATACCAACGTCAGCGACCGCCTGAGCGACGATTTTCAGCATTTCCGGCCGGGGCACTGCCCGGTTCTCCAAGCCAAAAGCAACATCGTCACTGACCGTGGCCCCGACAAACTGGTTGTCAGGATTCTGGAAGACAATGCCGACCTTCTCTCTGACTTCCCAAACCGTGTCAGCCCCCAGCTTGACCCCGTCAACTGTAATAGAGGACTTATCCAAATCATCTGGGGCCAGCAGGCCATTGATCAATTTAGAGACCGTTGACTTGCCGCTGCCGTTATGCCCGATCAGCGCCGTCCAGCTTCCCCGCTCAATCGCAAAAGAGAGGTCAGACACAGCTGGCCGCGGGCTGTCCGGGTAAGTAAAAGTCACATGGTCAAAAGAAATAATATTGTCGCTCATCGCGTCACCACCTATTTGCTCATTTCCCTCTATTGTATCAAGCCAGGGTAAAAAAGCGCAAAAAAAAAAATCATCCATGAAGAGGGATGATATCGAACCATCTAAGCTAGACTAAGGTTTCCCCACCATCATCGCGCTTATTCTCGCTTTCATGAATAATTTCAAAAAGTATTAAATTTGCAGCTTGAGAATTAAACCAATTCCAAAACTACCATAGGAGCTGCGTCACCCTTACGAGGAACTGCCAGCTTCATGATCCGGGTGTAACCACCGTTACGGTCCTTGTAACGAGGAGCTACGTCGCTGAAGAGCTTTTGAAGTGCTGACTTAACAACTACTTCGTCGCCTTCTTCGTGGATATCAGCGATTTCGTTACGTACAAAAGCAGCAGCCTTTCTTCTTGCAGCCAAGTCACCGCGCTTGCCCAAAGTGATCATCTTTTCAGCAGTGCGACGTACTTCCTTAGCGCGAGCTTCAGTAGTGACGATGCGTTCGTTAATGATCAATTGGGTAGTCATTTCACGGAGCATAGCTTTTCTTTGACTACTGTCCCAACCTAATTTACGGTATGACATTAATGTGCCTCCTTTATTACAGACTAGTCTTCTTGACGAAGTGAAAGACCCAGGTCTGCCAATTTATTCTTAACTTCTTCCAATGATTTACGTCCCAGGTTGCGTACCCGCATCATTTCCGCTTCTGACTTAACAGTCAAGTCTTGCAGGGTGTTGATGCCAGCCCGCTTCAAGCAGTTGTATGAACGAACTGAAAGGTCCAGGTCCTCGATAGTCATTTCGAGTTTCTTTTCCTTTTGGTCGTTCTCTTGTTCTACCATAACTTCGCCGATTTCGGCAGCAGCGTCAGCTGATTCGAAGGCCTTGAAGTGTTCGACCAGAACACGGGCGGCAAAGTTGAGGGCGTCATTCGGAGCGATTGAACCATTTGTCCAAATTTCCAGGGTAAGCTTGTCAAAGTCTTCTCTCTTACCAACCCGGGTTGATTCAACTTGGTAGTTGACCTTTTCGATTGGTGAGAAAAGTGAGTCAACTGGAATGTCGCCGATGGACATTTCAGCAGACTTGTTTTCGCTGGCTGGTACGTAGCCCCGGCCGTTGCAGACATCAATCCACATGTGCAGGTGGCCACCTTGAGCGATGGTACAAATGTATTGGTCAGGATTCAAGACTTCAACATCAGCATCAGCCTTCAAATCTTCAGCAGTTACCGTAGCTGGACCTTCAACGTCGAGTTCGATCGTCTTTACTTCTTCAGTGTAGGCCCGGAGTTCAAGCTTCTTCAGGTTCAAGATGATCTTGGTTACGTCTTCTTTAACACCGGGAACAGTAGTGAATTCGTGCAAGATACCATCGATCTTCACCTTCACCAAACCGGTCCCTGGGACAGAAGTCAGCAAAACCCGACGCAGTGAATTACCTAAGGTAGTACCAAACCCACGCTCCAGCGGTTCAACGACAAACTTCCCGTAACTGTCTTCTTGATCCACGACGGTAATATTTGGTTTTTTAAATTCAATCATTACTGGGCCCCTTTCAAAACGCACGTCTCAAAGTAAGATTTTATTAAACACGACGACGCTTTGGTGGTCTAGAACCGTTGTGAGGTACTGGAGTAACGTCACGGATTGAAGTGATTTCCAGACCAGCAGCTTGCAGAGCACGGATTGCTGATTCACGACCAGAACCTGGGCCCTTAACTGATACTTCGATGTGCTTCATACCTTGGTCAATTGCGCTCTTAGCAGCAGCTTCAGCAGCCATTTGCGCAGCAAATGGAGTAGACTTACGGCTACCCTTGAACCCCAAAGCACCAGCTGAAGACCAGGCAACGGCGTTACCTTGAACGTCAGTAATCATAACTAAAGTGTTGTTAAACGTTGAGTGAATGTGAGCCACGCCACTTTCAACGTGCTTCTTCACACGACGCTTACGAGCAGTTTTCTTTGCAGGCATCAATAAACCTCCTTATATTATTTTTGGATTAACGGCTTCTCTTAGCACCCTTACGAGTACGTGCGTTGTTCTTGGTGTTTTGACCACGAACTGGAAGACCGCGACGGTGACGGATACCACGGTATGAACCGATATCAACAAGACGCTTAATGTTCATGCTTACTTCACGACGCAAGTCACCTTCAACACGGTACTTGTCGACTTCTGCACGAAGCTTTTCTTGTTGTTCTGGGGTCAAGTCCTTTGAACGAACGTCTTCAGATACACCGGCTGCTGCACAGATTTCTTGTGCAGTGTGTTCACCGATACCGTAAATGTAAGTTAAAGCGATAACGACTCTTTTATCTCTTGGTAAGTCAACACCAGCGATACGTGCCATAGAATGCACCTCCTACTTTCTAAAATTAACCTTGACGTTGCTTGTGCTTTGGATTTGCAGGGCAAATAACCATAACACGACCATGTCTCTTAATGACCTTGCAATGTTCGCACATTGGCTTAACAGATGGTCTAACCTTCATGTTTGCCTCCGTTTTTATTTAATAAACCGATACGTAATTCTACCTTTAGTCAAGTCATATGGAGACAGCTCCACAGTGACCCGGTCGCCAGGCAGGATCCGAATGTAGTGCATTCTGATCTTGCCGGAAACGTGAGCCAAAATAGTGGCACCGTTTTCCAATTCGACTTTAAACATAGCATTAGGTAAGGTATCAACTACCTTACCTTCTACTTCAATGACATCATCTTTTGCCAAAGTTGCCCCTCCGCAATCAAAACAGTCATACTTCGAAATTATAACATGTTCGAAAAAATTTGCAAATTCTTTTAGCTAATCCTTGCTCAGGATAGCGTCGATATCTGCAAAAACTTTTTCAGGTGCTTGTTCGCCGTTTACAGTAGCGAGCAAACCCTTCTTGTCATAGTACTCCTTCAATGGAGTATTCATCTTTTCGTTAACTTCCAGCCGGTTCTTGACAACTTCAGGCTTGTCGTCTTCACGTTGATAGAACTCGTGGCCGCCGCAGCGGTCGCAAGTCCCTTCGACCTTAGGTCTCTTTGAGAACTTGTTGTAAGTCGCGCCGCAATTCTTGCACATGAACCGTGCAGATAAACGATCGATTAAAGTCTCTTCCTTGACATCGATTGCGATGACGTTGGTCAGCTGCTTGTTCAAGCGGGTAGTGATTTCGTCGAGCAATTCTGCCTGGTTAGTCGTTCTCGGGAAACCGTCAAGAATGAAACCATTCTTAACGTCGTCTTGACCGAGACGTTCTTCAACCAACTTAGCAGTTACTTCGTCTGGAACCAAATCGCCCTTGTCGATGTAAGACTTGGCTTCCAAGCCTACTGGAGTCTTGTTAGCCATAGCTTCTCTAAACATATCACCGGTTGAAATGTGAGCCAAGTGATACTTGTCAACGATTTGTTCAGATGCAGTACCCTTGCCTGCGCCTGGCAGACCAAGAAGAATCAAATTAATCATATTTTTTCACCTATCTAATAAATCCGGCATATTCACGCTTCATCAACAAACCGTTGATTTGCCGTGACAATTCCAGAACAACCCCGATAACGATCAACAAGCTGGTCCCACCCAAGCCAATTGAACTTGGCAGGTCCCAGATGTTGGTTGCAAGCTGTGGAAGCAAAGCAACCAAACCCAGATATACGGACCCGACCGTTGAAAGCTTCAGCAACATTGAACTTATATATTTCTCAGTGTCCTTACCTGGCCACACGCTAGGAATATATGCACCCTGCTTTTGTAAGTTTTCCGCCAGCTTCTCAGGATTTACCTGAACGAAGGCATAGAAGAAAGTAAATAGAATGATCAAAAGGGTGTAGATAATTGCACCAGGGGTTGTCTGCAAGCTAAAGATATTCGATAAGACCTGATACCAAGTCGTGTCGCCGTACTTGCCTTGGAAAGCCATCAAAATCGTGGCTGGCGTAACGATGAACGAACTGGCGAAGATAACTGGAATAACGCCGGAGACGTTAACCTTTAATGGTAGAAAACTTTCTGATCCACTGGTCGTCGCTCTTCTCGTATATTGAATCGGAATACGACGATCAGCTTGTTCAACCCAGGTAACGAATTTCGTTACCAATAAAATTGCGACAATAAGCGCAACGAAGAACGCAACTCCTTGCCAGCGATCACTTGCACTGTTGTTGATCACCTGATCTTGGAAGACTTGGTAAAGTCCGCCTGGCAGACGGGCAATGATCCCAGCAAAGATAATTACTGAAACCCCATTGCCTAAACCCTTATCGGTAATTTCATCACCCAGCCAAGTTAACAGGAAGGTACCAGCTGTCATGATCATACCGATTTCGAAGTAGGTTTGCCAAGTTTGAGTCTTAACCAGACCGAAGGAAGACAAGGCGTTAAAACCTAATGTAATCCCCACACTCTGGACAAAAGCAACAAACAGCGTTAAATACCGGGTAACCTGGTTGGTTTTGCGCCGGCCAACTTCCCCTTGCTTGCCCCATTCGACAAGCGTTGGTACGATGTCCATCTGCAACAGTTGGATAACGATTTGCGCAGTGATGTATGGTGATACCCCCAATGAGAAGATGGAGTAGTTGTCCAAGCCACCACCGGAAACCGTATCTAACACGGAAACAAGTCCCGTATTAGCAACTGTCGTCAGAGCCTTCGCATTTATCCCCGGAACTGTAATATTTGCACCGAGTCGGTAAATTACAAGGATAAACAAAGTATAGAAAAGCTTATTTCTAATTTCCTTATCCTTGAAGGCGTTCTTCAAGGTTGAAAACATTAGATCACCTCTACAGTGCCACCAGCTGCTTCGATCGCGCTCTTAGCAGCTTCAGAAACCTTGTTAACCTTTACAGTCAACTTAACGTTCAATTCGCCGTTGCCAAGTACCTTGACACCTGACAATTGCTTCTTAACCAAGCCCTTAGCCTTCAAAGCTTCGAAGTCAACTACGCTGCCTTCTTCGAACTTGTTCAAATCTGCAAGGTTAACGATTGCGTATTCCTTGCGGCTGATGTTCTTGAAACCACGCTTAGGCATAGTTCTGAACAATGGCATTTGACCACCTTCAAAACCTAAACGGGTTTTACCGCCGGAACGTGCGTGTTGACCCTTTTGACCACGACCTGAAGTCTTACCGAAGCCACTTGAAGTACCACGGCCGACACGCTTTCTAGCGTGGCGTGAACCTTCGGATGGGTGTAATTCATTAAGTTTCATTAAATTGGACCCTCCTTGATTTATTTGTTAACTTCTTCAACAGAAATTAAGTGAGCGATTTTCATCAGCGCGCCACGAGTTGCAGCGTTGTCTGGTTGGACAACAGTACTGTTGATCTTGCCTAAGCCGAGAGCTTCAACAACTTTTCTTTGTTCAGGCAGACGGTGGGCAACACTTCTAATTAAAGTAATCTTTAAATCTGTCATCTATAATCTCCCTAATCTTGCAAGCTCTTAGCTGATTCACGAAGCTTCAGAACGTCTTCGCGAGTCTTCAACTTTTGCAGACCATCGATAGTGGCCCGGATAACGTTGATTGGAGTGTTTGAACCCAAAGACTTGGAAGTAACGTCGCCGATACCAGCCATGTCCATAACGATACGTACGGCACCACCAGCTGCAATACCTGAACCGGCTTCAGCTGGCTTAAGCAGAACGTTACCTGAGCCGTAGTGGCCAAGTACTTCGTGAGGAATAGTAGTACCAACAGTTGGAACTGAGATCATGTTCTTCTTGCCGGCTTCGACTGCTTTGCGGATAGCTTCTGGAACTTCAGTTGCCTTACCAGTACCAAAGCCAACGTGACCCTTCTTGTCACCAACGACAACTAAGGCAGCAAATCTTTGACGGCGACCACCCTTAACAACCTTGGTAATCCGGTTGATGGCGACCAATTGATCTTCGATGTCTTCCTTGCTTCTACGATTTTTTGAATCGTTTCGGTTTGCCATGTGTTAATCTCCTTTCCTAGAATTCTAAGCCGTTTTCACGAGCTGCGTCAGCCAAAGCTTCTACACGACCGTGGTAGATGTAACCACCTCTGTCAAAGACAACTTCAGTGATGCCCTTGGCCTTACCAGCTTCAGCAATGGCCTTGCCAACTGCTTGAGCTTGTTCTACCTTGGTAGCATCCTTTGAAACGGACTTATCTAAAGTTGAGGCACTTGCAAGCGTGACACCCGCTACGTCATCAATCAATTGAGCGTAGATGTTAGTGTTTGAACGGAAAACACTCAAGCGTGGGCGCTCAGCAGTACCAGAAATCTTACCGCGAACACGTCTGTGGCGCTTTAAGCGCAACTTGTTTTTATCTGGTTTTGAAATCACAATTTCACCTCAAAATTTATTTTCTATTACTTACCAGTCTTACCTTCCTTGCGGCGAACTACTTCGTCAGCGTAACGGATACCCTTGCCCTTGTAAGGTTCAGGTGAACGCACGGCGCGAATTTCCGCAGCAAATTGGCCGACTACTTGCTTTGAGATACCTTCAATAGTAACGTCAGTTGCTGATGAGGTAGTCACAGTAACGCCTTCTGGGGCCTTCATTTCAACTGGGTGTGAGTAGCCAACGTTCAGAGTCAAGACATTGTTCTTGGCAACTGCACGGTAACCAACACCGATCAGCTTCAATTCCTTCTTGTAGCCAGTTACGACACCTTCGATCATGTTAGCCAGGTTGGCTCTCATAGTGCCGTGGATAGCCTTGTCATTTTCGTTTGAACGGCTGAAGCGGATTACGCCGTCTTCTTGTTCGAACTTGATGCGTGGGTCGAATTCTCTAGTCAATTCACCCTTTGGGCCCTTAACAGTAATTTCATTACCATTCTTGGTAACAGTGACACTTTCAGGGACGTTAATTACCTTTAAACCAATACGGCTCATTAATTATTCTCCTTCCTGTCAGAATTACCAAACGTAAGCGATAACTTCGCCGCCGACGTTCTTTTCTCTAGCTTCCTTGTCGGTAAGGATACCAGCTGAAGTAGAAACAATGGCGATACCTAAGCCGTTCAGAACCTTTGGCAGGTTGTCAGCTGAAACGTAGTTTCTCAAGCCTGGCTTGGAGATACGCTTCAAACCGGAGATAACACGTTCACCGTTTGGACCGTACTTCAAGGTAATCTTGATTACGCCTTGCTTACTGTCTTCAGTTACTTCGTAGTCACGGATGAAACCTTCTTGCTTCAAGATTTCTGTAAGTGACTTCTTAATGTTTGATGCAGGAATTTCTACTGAATCGTGCTTAGCCATGTTGGCGTTTCTGATTCTAGTCAAAAAGTCTGCGATTGGGTCAGTCAATACCATCTATGCTATCCTCCTTACCGATTTACCAGCTGGCCTTCTTAAGACCAGGGATTTGACCTTTGTGTCCCAATTCCTTCAGGCAAATGCGGCACAAACCAAACTTGCGGTAAACAGAGTGTGGACGCCCACAACGTTCGCAGCGAGTGTATTCACGTGAAGAAAACTTTGCAGGACGGTGATTTCTTACCTTTTGTGATGTCTTAGCCATGTATGTCCTCCAAATTACTTAGCAAATGGCATGCCAAATTGAGTCAAAAGTTCACGAGCTTCTTCATCAGTTTGAGCAGTAGTTACGATAACGATATCCAACCCTCTAGTGCGGTTAACCTTATCGAAGTCGATTTCTGAGAAGATCAATTGTTCCTTAACACCCAGAGTGTAGTTGCCCCGGCCGTCAAATGAACGAGTTGAAACACCACGGAAGTCACGAACACGTGGAAGAGATACGTTGATCAGCTTGCTCAAGAAGTCGTACATTCTGTCGCCTCTAAGGGTAACCTTAGCACCGATAGACATACCTTCACGCAAACGGAAGTTGGCGATTGACTTCTTGGCCTTGGTAATCATTGGCTTTTGGCCAGAGATCAGAGTCAATTCTTCAACAGCTTCGTCCAGGTTCTTTGCGTTGGCAACGGCGTCACCAACACCCATGTTCAAAACGATCTTGTCGATCTTTGGTACTTGCATGCTTGAAGTGTAGTTAAACTTCTTAGTCAATGCAGGAACGATTTCTTCGTTGTACTTAGTTGCAAAACTATTAGCCATTAGTGTCCTCCTTCCCTAATTAATCTTTGTTGCTTTCAGCTTTAGCAATAACCTTAACGTTAGAAGCGTGGATTGAACCTTCAGTTTCAACCACACCGCCGTTAGCGTTAGCAGCTGAAGCCTTGGTAGCCTTCTTGATCATGTTGACGCCCTTAACAACAACGCGGTTCTTCTTAACGTTTACGGAAAGGACAGTGCCTTCCTTGCCTTTTTCTGAGCCGGCAATAACTTTTACCTTGTCACCAATTTTAACGAACATTCGCGCAACTCTCCTTTTACAATACTTCAGGGGCAAGTGACACGATCTTCATGAAGTCCCCTTCACGGAGTTCACGTGCAACTGGCCCGAAAATACGAGTACCACGAGGGCTCTTGTCAGCGTTGATAATAACTGCTGCGTTTTCGTCAAACTTGATGTATGAACCGTCTTCACGACGAGCGCCTGACTTGGTTCTTACGATAACAGCCTTAACGACGTCACCCTTCTTTACAACACCACCTGGCGTTGCTTGTTTAACAGCTGCGACAACGATGTCACCGATGTTACCGGTCTTGCGCTTTGACCCGCCCATAACGCGGATAACAAGCAATTCACGTGCACCGGAGTTGTCAGCTACCTTCAAACGAGTTTCAGTTTGAATCACTATTAAATCCTCCCTTAGCTAATCCGTAAATTAAACAGATTTCTTAACAATGTCAACTAAACGGAAACGCTTAGTACGTGATAATGGACGGGTTTCCATGATACGAACGATGTCGCCTACCTTGGCTTCGTTATTTTCATCCATAGCGTAGTACTTCTTTGAGTAACGAGTACGCTTGCTGTAAACTGGGTGGTTCTTGTAAGTATCAACTACAACAACGATAGTCTTGTCCATCTTGTCGGAAACGACACGGCCTTGGTAAACGTGGCGGCGGTTTCTTTCGATTGATTCGCTCAAGTTAGTATCTCCCTTCCACTAGTTTTGTTCTAATTCTTTTTCGCTCAAGATAGTCTTGATCCGAGCGATGTTCTTACGGACTTGGCTCAAGCGAGCGGTGTTTTCTAATTGACCGGTAGCTTGTTGGAAACGCAAGTTGAACAATTCTTCCTTGTATTGCTTTTCCTTTGCCAACAATTCATCAGTTGATAATGATCTGATTTCCTTAGTCTTCATTAGTTGCGCCACCTGCTTCCTGGTCTTCTCTCTTCACGAACTTGCACTTAATTGGAAGCTTGCTTGCTGCGAGGCGCATTGCTTCGCGAGCAGTTTCTTCTGAAACGCCACCAACTTCGAACATGATCTTTTCTCTCTTAACTACAGCTACCCAACCTGCTGGTGCACCCTTACCGGAACCCATACGTACACCAACACCCTTAGCAGTGTAGGACTTTTGAGGGAAGATTCTGATCCAAACCTTACCACCACGCTTCATGTAACGAGTCATCGCAACACGGGCAGCTTCGATTTGACGGTTAGTAATCCAGTGGGATTCAAGTGCTTCAAGACCGTATTCACCAAATGCTACAGTCTTGCCACCCTTGGCAGCACCACGCATCTTACCACGGAATTCACGACGGTGTTTTACACGCTTTGGTACTAAAGGCATTACTTCTTACCTCCCTTTGAACGCTTTGCAGGTTGATTCTTGCGACCTGGCAAAATTTCGCCACGGTTGATCCAAACCTTAACACCGATTTCGCCGTAGGTAGTAAATGCGTTTACCCATGCGTAGTCGATGTCAGCTCTTAAAGTATGAAGTGGAACACTGCCTTCAGTGTGCCATTCACGGCGAGCCATGTCAGCACCGTTCAAGCGGCCTGCAGTTTGTACCTTGATACCCTTGGCGCCGGTACGCATTGAACGTTGCGCAGCTTGACGGCTGGCACGACGGAAAGCGATACGAGCTTCAAGTTGACGAGCGATGCTGTCAGCAACAAGCTTGGCGTCGAGATCAGGCTTCTTGATTTCAACAATGTTAATGTGAACTTGCTTGTTAGTCAAAGCGTTGATTTCCTTGTTCAAGGCTTCAACTTCAGCGCCGCCCTTACCGATAACCATACCTGGACGAGCAGTGTGGATAGTGATGTTTACACGGTTAGCAGCACGTTCAATTTCAACAGTGGATACGGAGGCATCCTTCAACTTTTCATCGAGGAACTTTCTGATCCGAAGGTCTTCGTTTAAAGTTTCCTTGTAGCCTCTAGCAGCGTACCATTTAGCTTCCCAGTCGCGGTTAACACCAAGACGGAAACCAATTGGGTTAATCTTTGAACCCATTCAAATACCTCCCTTAATCGTTCAATTCTGAAACAACAACAACTACGTGGCTGGTTCTCTTCATGATTGGAGAAGCAGAACCCTTGGCACGTGGACGGAATCTCTTCAAAGTAGCACCTTCGTTAACGTATGCTTCTGATACGTAAAGGTTTGCACTTTCAAGATCGTAGTTGTGTTCCGCGTTAGCAACTGCTGAACGCAAAACCTTTTCAACGATTGGGGAAGCAGCTTTTGGCGTAAACTTCAAAATTGCCAATGCTTCAGCAACGCTCTTACCCCGGATCAAGTCTACAACGAGACGAGCTTTTCTTGGGGCGATACGAACAGTTCTTGCTTCAGCTCTAGCTGAACTAATTTGTTCTGCCATTTAATTGTTTCTCCTTCCTTATTACTTGGATGCCTTGTCGTCAGCCTTGTGGCCGCGGAAGGTTCTAGTAGGTACGAATTCGCCCAGCTTGTGACCAACCATGTCTTCAGTTACGAAAACTGGAACGTGCTTTTTACCGTCGTAAACAGCGATAGTCAACCCTACGAAAGAAGGGAAAATAGTTGAACGACGTGACCAAGTCTTGATAACTTGCTTCTTTTCTGCGGCTTGTTGCTCGTCAACCTTCTTCAAAAGGTGGGCGTCTGCAAAAGGACCCTTTTTAATACTACGGCTCATTTAATTACCCCCTTCTCTTACTTACGACCCTTGCGGTGACGGATGATTAACTTTTCACTAGCCTTCTTGCTGTCTCTAGTCTTAACACCACGTGACTTCTTGCCCCATGGAGTCATTGGCTGTGGACGGCCGACAGGTGCCTTACCTTCACCACCACCGTGTGGGTGATCGTTAGGGTTCATTACAGAACCACGGGATTGTGGACGCTTGCCCATCCAACGTGAACGACCAGCCTTACCGATGTTGATCAGTGAGTGTTGTTCGTTGCCGACAGCACCGATAGTAGCGCGGCATTCTGAAAGGATTTCACGAACTTCGCCGGATTGCAGACGAACTTGAGTGTACTTGCCGTCAACACCCAAAACTTGAGCTGAAGTACCAGCACTACGTGCGATTTGGCCACCCTTGCCTGGCTTAAGTTCGATGTTGTGAACTTCAGTACCAGTTGGGATGTTCTTCAGTGGCAATGCGTTACCAACCTTGATGTCGGCATCTGCGCCTGATTCTACCCATGAACCTACAGTCAAGCCCTTAGGAGCCAAGATGTAAGCCTTAGTACCATCAGTGTAGTGCAACAAGGCGATGTTTGCTGAACGGTTTGGATCGTATTCGATTGCGACAACCTTAGCCTTAGCGTTGTCCTTAGTACGCTTGAAATCGATGATACGGTATTGTTGCTTGTGACCGCCGCCACGGTGTCTTACAGTAATGTGACCGTATGAGTTACGACCTGCAGTCTTTGACTTAGAAGCAAGCAAAGTCTTTTCAGGCTTTGACTTAGTGATTTCTGCAAAGTCAGAAGAAGTCATATTACGACGACCGTTTGATGTTGGCTTGTAAACTTTAATAGCCAATTGACTGACCTCCTAATTACTTGATTTATTCGTTGTTTTCGTCTTTGAAAATCTTGATGTCGTTTGAATCTTCAGTTAAAGCAACAATAGCCTTTCTGCGACGAGCAGTCTTGCCAGTGTAGCGGCCTACGCGCTTTTCCTTGCCGCGAACATTCATGATGTTCACGCTCTTAACCTTAACATCGAAGATTTCTTCAATAGCGTCGCGAACTTGAAGCTTGGTAGCAGTTAAGGCCACGTCGAAAGTGTACTTCTTGCTGTCCATCAAGTCGGCTGACTTTTCAGTGATAACAGGTCTTAAGATAATGTTGCGTGCGTCCATTAAGCCAATACCTCCTCAATCTTCTTAACGTCGTCTTGAGTCAAAACGAGCTTGTCGTAGTTAACGGCGTCTTCAACGTTCAAGCCGTTAACTGGAACAACCTTAACCTTTGGCAGGTTCTTGGCTGAAAGTTGTACGTTCTTGTCGTCTGAAACAACCAGAACCTTGCCTTCAAGCTTCAAGCCGTTCAAGATTGCAATGAAGTCCTTAGTCTTAGGAGCGTCCAGAGTCAGCTTGTCCAGAACTACCAAGTTTTGGTCAAGGAGCTTTTGTGACAAGACAGACTTGATAGCCAGACGGCGTTGCTTTCTTGGCATGCTGTAAGCGTAGGAACGTGGAGTAGGCCCAAAGACAACACCACCGCCGCGCCATTGTGGAGCACGGATTGAGCCTTGACGAGCACGACCAGTACCCTTTTGTCTCCAAGGCTTCTTACCACCACCGCGAACGGCAGATCTGTTCTTCACCTTAGAGGTACCCTGACGCTTGCCAGCTCTTTGTCTGATGATTGCATCAAAGACAACAGCTTCGTTTGGTTCAACGCTAAACACGTTGTCGTTTAAAGTTACTTCACCAGCGTTGTTGCCGTTTTGATCCATAAGTTTGAAATTAGCCATTTGAGTCCTCCTTCCTACTTGCTAGCCTTTGCAGATGACTTAACAATGATCAATGAGTTCTTGGCACCTGGCACGTTACCCTTGATCATCAAGACGTTCTTGTCTGCAACAACTTTTTCTACTACTAGGTTTTCAATAGTAACAGTCTTCACACCCATGTGACCTGGCAACTTCTTGCCCTTTGGCACGCGGTTGATGATTGAACCCATTGAACCCGGAATTCTGTGGTAACGGGAACCGTGAGTTTCAGGACCACGTGATTGGTGGTGGCGCTTGATGTTACCTTGGTAGCCATGACCTCTTGAAGTACCAGTAACGTTGACAACGTCACCTTCCTTGAACGTCTCCACAGTAGTTTCTGAGCCGACTTCGTAGTCACTAAGCTCTACTCCGCGGAGTTCACGAATGAAGCGCTTAGGTGAAGTCTTTGCCTTATCAGCATGACCTTTTTCTGGCTTGTTGCTCAAAACTTCACGCTTGTCTTGGTAGCCCAATTGTACAGCTTCGTAACCGTCGTTTTCTACAGTCTTAACTTGCATAACAACGTTTGGAGTTGCTTCAATAACAGTTACTGGTACAAGAACACCATCTTTAGTGAAGATTTGAGTCATGCCAACTTTTCTTCCTAAGATTCCTTTGGTCATGATTACACCTCTTTCTATCTAAAAATTAAAGTTTAATTTCGATGTCTACGCCGCTTGGCAGATCGAGCTTCATCAATGAGTCAACCGTCTTAGGGGTTGGGTTCAAGATGTCGATCAGACGCTTGTGGGTCCGCATTTCGAATTGTTCACGTGAGTCCTTGTTCTTGTGTGGTGAACGCAGAACAGTGAACAAAGTTCTTTCAGATGGAAGCGGAACTGGACCTGAGATTTCAGCGCCAGTTCTCTTCGCAGTGTCCACAATCTTAGCAGCTGATTCATCGAGAATGCTATGTTCGTAAGACTTTAATCTAATACGAATCTTTTCATTTGCCATCTAATTACCTCCTATACGTCTTCTTTAAAAGATGACTAGCTCGGCGAAAATTCCCTGCACAACCACTGTGGCAATGCAGCCTGGCGTGCCGCAACCTTCCGCGTCGAAGCTACCTACAATTTGTACTCAGAGGGCCTTTTCCCTCTCAAAAGCACTTTATCTAGTATAAGGCCTTAAGCCTTAAATAGCAAGGGTTTAGCCCTATTTTTTTCGAAAAAGTTTCCTAGAATTGCTTTCCCTTGGTGGAGAAATTTTTCTTTCCTTTTTAACATATTTCCAGAAGCCAGTTTTTCCTTAAAAATACAAAAAATACAAAAAATCCTAGCAAGGACAAGTAATGTCTTTACTAGGATTTCTGTTTTGGCCTAAATCAAGGCTTAGATCATGCTAGGAAGCATTAAGCGTTGCCGCCGCGCTTCTTGATGATTTCAGCTTGGATTGACTTAGGACATGGTGAGTAGTGGTCCATAACCATCGTGAAGGTACCACGGCCTTGAGTGGATGAACGCAGGGTAGTTGCGTAACCAAACATTTCTGACAATGGAACCATCGCGTTGATGACCTTGGCACCTGCTCGGTCTTCCATACCTTCCATTTGGCCACGACGAGCAGTGATTGAGCCCATAACGTCACCAAGGTATTCTTCTGGAGCGATGACTTGAACCTTCATGATTGGTTCAAGGATAACAGCGCCAGCCTTTGAAGCAGCGTTCTTCAAAGCCAATGATGCGGCAACCTTGAAGGCAGCTTCGCTTGAGTCGACTTCGTGGTATGAACCGTCGTACAGCTTAGCCTTAACGTCGATCAATGGGTAGCCAGCCAGAACACCGTTCTTCATGGCTTCTTGCAAACCAGCGTCAACTGCTGGGATGTATTCACGAGGAACTACACCACCGACAATGGCATCTTCGAATTCGTAGCCCTTGCCTTCGTTTGGAGTAAATTCGATCCAAACGTCACCGTATTGACCCTTACCACCGGACTGACGAACAAACTTACCTTGAGCTTGAGTCGGTACAGTGAAGGTTTCACGGTAGGCAACTTGTGGTTCACCGATGGTTGCTTCAACGTTGAATTCACGCTTCATACGTTCAACCATGATGTCCAGGTGAAGTTCACCCATCCCGGAGATCAAAGTTTCACCAGTTTCTGGGTTAGTTTCAGCCCGGAAAGTTGGGTCTTCTTCAGTCAGCTTTTGCAAAGCGACATCCATCTTGTCCCGGTCAGCCTTTGACTTAGGTTCAACTGAAACTTGGATAACTGGAGCTGGGATGTCCAGGCTTTCCAGAATCAATGGGTGAGCTGGGTCAGTCAAAGAGTCACCAGTAGTGGTGTTCTTCAAACCGATGGCACCAGCGATGTCACCTGAGAAGACTTCTGGGATTTCAGTACGTGAGTTGGCGTGCATTTGCAGCAAACGACCAACACGTTCACGTTGGTTCTTTGAAGCGTTCAAAACGTAGGAACCTGATTCCAATGAACCAGTGTAGACACGGATGAAAGTCAAACGACCAACGAATGGGTCAGTGGCGATCTTGAAGGCCAAAGCTGCAAATGGCTTGTTGTCGTCAGCCAGCAGTTCAACTTCGTTGCCTTCCTTGTCGTGGGCGATGTAAGGCTTAACGTCAAGTGGTGATGGCAGGTAGTCAACAACACCGTCAAGCATCATTTGCACACCCTTGTTCTTGAAGGCTGAACCAGCAAATACTGGGAAGGCCTTCAACTCCAAAGTTGCCCGGCGCAAGGCAGCCTTAAGTTCTTCGTTGGAGATTTCTTCACCGCCAAGGAACTTTTCCATAATGTCGTCGTCAACTTCAGCGATCTCTTCGATCATTTCTTCACGACGGCTTTCGGCTTCTTCCTTGTATTCGTCTGGAACTGGAATAGTTTCCCAGTTTGCGCCCAGCTTGTCTTCGTCGTAGACGTCGGCAACCATGTCGAACAAGTCGATAACGCCTTCGAATTGGTCTTCAGCACCGATAGGCATTTGAACGGCGATAGCGTTAGCGTTCAAACGTTCGTGCAGACTCTTAACTGAGAAGTCGAAGTTTGCACCGATCTTGTCCATCTTGTTAACGAAGACGATCCGCGGAACACCGTAGTTTTCAGCTTGACGCCAAACGTTTTCAGTTTGTGGTTCAACACCTGATTGTGCGTCCAGAACAGTTACGGCACCGTCAAGGACACGCAGGGAACGTTCAACTTCGATAGTGAAGTCGACGTGTCCTGGGGTGTCGATGATGTTGATCCGGTGGTCCTTCCATTGCGCAGTAGTGGCTGCGGAAGTGATCGTGATCCCACGTTCCTTTTCTTCTTCCATCCAGTCCATTTGGGAGTCACCTTCGTGAGTTTCACCAATCTTGTGGATCTTACCAGTGTAGTAAAGGATACGTTCAGTAGTAGTAGTCTTACCGGCATCGATGTGGGCCATGATACCGATGTTGCGAGTCTTCTCTAATGAGAATTCACGTTTGTTAGCCATATTTTTCTATCTCCTTAGATAACGAGCACTGGATTAGAAACGGTAGTGAGCGAAGGCACGGTTAGCTTCTGCCATACGGTGCACGTCTTCACGCTTCTTAACGGCTGAACCAGTGTTGTTTGAGGCATCGATCAATTCGTTTGCCAGACGTTCATCCATAGTGTGTTCGTTACGCAGGCGGGAGTATGAAACCAGCCAACGCAATGCCAAAGTAGTTTGTCTTTCTGGACGAACTTCTACAGGAACTTGGTAGTTAGAACCACCGATACGGCGAGCCTTAACTTCCAAAACTGGCTTAACGTTGTTCATGGCTTCTTCAAAGACGTCCATTGGTTCCTTGCCAGTCTTGTCCTTGATGATGTCAAAAGCATCGTACAAGATTGATGAAGCTTGAGCTCTCTTACCATCCTTCATCAAGTGGTTGATCAGCTTAGTAACCAGCTTTGAGTTGTAAACTGGGTCTGCTAAAACGTCTCTCTTTGAAACATGACCTTTTCTTGGCATTATTTAAGTCCTCCTTTAACCCTTCTTAGCGCCGTACTTGGAACGAGCTTGCTTTCTGCCGTCAACACCAGCAGTGTCAAGGGCACCACGAACGATGTGGTAACGTACACCAGGAAGGTCCTTTACACGGCCCCCACGGATCAGTACAACTGAGTGTTCTTGCAAGTTGTGGCCTTCACCTGGGATGTAGGCAGTAACTTCAGTCAAGTTTGAAAGACGTACACGGGCGTACTTACGCAAAGCTGAGTTAGGCTTCTTTGGCGTCATAGTACCGACACGAGTCGCAACCCCACGCATTTGTGGTGCTGGGTTGAAGACTTGTTCCTTCTTCATGCTGTTGTAGCTGTAGTTCAAGGCTGGTGACTTTGACTTAGTAGTCTTTGAGTGACGGCCTTTTCTAACCAATTGATTAATGGTTGGCATTAACTAGTTCCTCCTAAATTTATATATCATTTTGTTCACATATCCGGGAGTTTCTTTTTTGCCTCGCGGAGTAATCTTCAAAACATACATCTGTTAGTATACTCCATTTGCCAGCTAATGCAAAGCTTTTTTCAAGAATTTCCAGCCTGGAAAAAGCTGCGCTTTTTCACTCGATGACAGCGTTTTCTATCTATGCTAAGATTGATTTTATGCGAAAAATATTAATTTGTTGTTAGTAGAAAAGAAAAAATGAGGTAAAAAAATGATCAAATTAATTGCTATCGACACTGACGGCACCCTGCTCAACTCCCAAGGAGAAATCCAGGCCAGCACAAAGGAAGCCATCTCTAAGGCACTTGACCGCGGCGTTAAAGTCGTCCTCTGTTCCGGCCGGCCAATCGCGGGCCTGGCCCCTTACATGAATGAACTTGGTATAAAGGGCGAGGACCAGTATGCCCTAACCTTAAACGGGGCAATCAGCAGCAAGGCCAGCGGGGAAATCATGACCAGCGACTTGATCGCTAATTCAGTTTACCGGCGGCTGACCGCCTACGCCCTCTCTTTAAAGCTCCCCTTCAACATCGTGGACTTTGAATCCCGGATCATTACGCCGAACCATGACATCGACCCGATGGTTTACCAGCAGGCTTACGAAAACCAGGCCGTCCTCTTTGTCAGAAGCGTTGAGGAATTTCCGGAGAAGGGCCAGGCCATTGCCAAGGCCTGCTTTGTCGGCAGCCAGGAGCTTTTGGACAGAGTAGAAGACCGGGTCAAGGAAGACTGGGGGCAGGACTTCAACGTTCTGCGGACTGACGCCCGCTTCCTTGAACTGCTCAATCCCAAGGTCAACAAGGGCCAGGGGCTCAAAGAACTCTGCGGCCGGCTGGAAATCGCGCCAGAAGAAGTCATGGCGATCGGCGACGAGAGAAACGACTTAGACATGTTTGCTTTTACCGGCACCAGCGTGGCCATGGGCAACGGCAATGACCTGGTTAAGCAAGCCGCTGACTATGTCACCAGTAGCAATGATGAAGACGGGATCGCCCAAGCTCTGGAGAAGTTTGTTTTTTAGCAGGTAATTTTCCCTAAACTGACAATTTTTTGCCTTCGCCAATTGCAAGAACAAATTGAACACTTACCATAACATCTAGCAGATTTTGACTATCTACGCCGGTAAATGCGGTCAAGTTCGGTGTCAAAGTACTCTTCTGGAGTCTTGTAGTTTAAGATCTTC